>ULVV01025178.1_pt1 | contig 45558 bp, 71 predicted proteins | sample 1959761 | NCBI WGS metagenome assembly ULVV01 (sample SAMEA4835795, study PRJEB28245) | human gut metagenome | biome: gut microbiome; material: fecal sample | place: Denmark | collected 2008
TTTGAAAACAATCTGTTCCGGCTCTTCATCTGTAAAAAATTCTGCTGGTGTCGTACCAAGGCACTGGATGATATCCAGAAGAGTTCCGATGGACGGAGAGTTCTGGTTTCGTTCCAACTGTGAGATAAAGCCCTTGGTCAGCTCGGCACGGTCCGCCAGCTCCTGTTGCGTCAGTCCGTACTGGATGCGCAGTTCTTTCATGCGGTGTCCAATGTCCATGGCATGCCTCCCGTAAATTTATGAAACATGATTGTTAGTTGATTTTTTGTTTACTGATTATAAACTCAACAGTTTCTATTCTACAGAATCCATGTGAAAAGTCAATCTTTTTTTAATATAAATTTTATGAAAAAACAGTTGATTTTCTGAATCGGTTTTGGTATTATATACAAGTACGTTTTGCCAATATGGCTCAGTTGGTAGAGCAACGCATTCGTAATGCGTGGGTCAGGGGTTCGAGTCCCCTTATTGGCTTTCAGAAAACCGCATAAAATCAAGGTTTTCTATAGATTAGGGGAAAGAGAGTAATCAAAAAGTAATCAAAAGGTAATCAAAAAAGGCTCGGAAGCCTTGATTTTACTAAAGAAAGGAGTTTCTTGTACAAGTGCTAAAAGTTAATTGAATATGATTACTATGGAAGTTTGGACGCATTGAGCGTTCTTTTTTTATGCGGTTTTTCTGCTTATTTTTTGCGGAAGAACCGTATTTTTTTATGCAAAAATATAAGCATAGGAGGGATGCGGAATGTTATTTACAGATGAAATTCTTGAAAAAATCTTAACAAGAGAAGATGTGTCAAAGGTTCCGCTTGTGTATCAGTCAGCGATGATTCACGCAATCAAGGAAGTATTGGAGGAAGAGAATGTATCAGATGCAAAATCAGAATATGGCATTTAACCCAAACCCAAGCTATGCCGCATATCAGTACAACCCAATGCAGAGGTTTCAACAGCCAGAGCCGCAGATTCCGCAGATGCAACCGCAGTTCCTTGGAATCCAAGGAAAAGTAGTGCAGTCGGAGTCAGCAATCATGGCAAATGATGTGCCTATGGATGGAAGCGTTGCGTTTTTCCCGATGCAGGACATGAGCGCAATCGTTGCAAAACAATGGGATGCCAATGGAACAATCAGAAAGACCGTTTACAAGCCTTTTAATGAGCAGATGGCAGATTCTTCAAGCGATGATAAAAGAATTGAAATAGGGCTATCTGATGATGCGACAAAGGCTATTACTGACAAGTTGGATTGCTTGTTTGGAAAGATGGAAGAGTTGGAAGATAAGTTATCTTCACAAACGCAAAGAAAATCTTCACGAACACAAAAGGAGAGTGAGTCTTAATGAATCCTATGCAGATGTTACAGGGAATGAGAAACCCACAGCAGTTTTTACAACAAATGATGGGGAATAACAACGTAATGAGCAACCCTATGGCTAGAAATGCTATGCAGATGGCACAGAAGGGAGATTCCAAGGGCATCGAGCAGATGGCTAGGAATTTGTGCAAAGAAAAGGGAATTGACGCAGATAAGGCTTTTGAGTCGTTTAAAAGCCAATTAGGAATGTGATACTAATTCTTGCAAGATTATGTATATAAAAATGAATTATGGAGGTAAATTCTATGTTTAACACAGGTAATTGTGCATCCGTTCCACTTGTTGCGAACATTGACGGAAACGGAAATAACAACGGATGGGGCGCAGAAGGCTCATGGTTATGGTTCATTATCGTTATCTTTGCTATCTTCGGATGGGGCGGATTCGGTAACGGATTCGGAGGAAACGGAATGAATGGTGGTGTCGGAAGCGAAATCCAGCGCGGATTTGATAATCAGGCGGTTGTGTCAAAACTTGATGGCATTACAAACGGAATTTGTGACGGATTCTATGCAGTGCAAACCGGCATGAATGGCATCAACACAAACATTTTGCAGACCGGATTCGGAATTCAGCAGGCTATCAACGCTGATACAGTCGCTAATATGCAGAATACAAACGCATTACAGTCACAGCTTGCTAACTGTTGCTGTGAAACAAGAGAAGCTATCCAAGGTGTAAACTACAACATGGCAACTAACACTTGCGCATTGCAGAACACCATGAACAGCAACACGAGAGACATTATCGACAGCCAGAATGCAGGAACACGCGCTATTCTCGATTATCTCTGCAATGAGAAAATTTCTTCCTTACAGGCAGAAAATAATGACCTTCGCAGAGCGGCTTCACAGGATCGTCAGAGTGCATTACTTACAACTCAGATGGCAGCTCAGACACAGCAGATTATCAATGCAGTGAATCCGTCTGCCATTCCGGCATATGTTGTGCCTAATCCTAATGCTTATGCATATGGATGCGGATGCAACGCAGGATGTGGCTGCTAAAACTGAATAATTGAGTATCTTAATTGAGTTTAACTCAATCATGTCTGCTATGCAGTATTACTTATAACCAAAGGGCAGACTATAATGTTTGCCCTTATTTTATGGAAGAGAGGTAAAAATAATGGAAGTAACAGGAATTGCATTACAAACTGTTGCTGCTGGAGAAGATGTGGCATTCACAGAAACGGCAGTAAACGGAACAAAATGTATCGTACACAGACAGGGAAGTGGAATTATAAAGCTAAGAGGTATCACCAATCAGTGCAAGGCTAGATTCCTTGTATCGTATTCCGGCAACATTCAGATCCCGACAGGCGGCACAGTTGAAGAGATTTCGCTTGCAATCGCGGTTGACGGAGAGCCTTTGCAGTCAACAAAGATGATCGTAACGCCAGCCGCAGTTGAGAATTTCTTTAATGTATCAGCACAGGCCTACGTTGATGTGCCTTGCGGTTGTTGCAGTACCGTAGCCGTGCAGAATACGTCCGCACAGGCTATCGAGGTTCAGAACAGTAATTTGATTGCAGTAAGGGAGGCTTGATATTATGCATAAATTTGCGAAACAGATTATGGATTGCGTGAAAGCCCACGTCGACGGCATTGGAATTGAGAATTTTGAAGGACAAAACCTTGATGATCTCAAGGATTGGACGGAGATTGCAAAGAACATCGTATGCTTTGACAAAGACTATAACATTGTTGAAGCAATGAAAAAGTCTGAAAATAACGAGGATATTATGCGTATGCTTGAACAGTACGAGGATTATCCAGACAGAAGATTTTACGACCATTACCGCTATGCAAATGGCAGATTCGCACCGAAAGGACGTGGAACACGCAGAGGATATGTAGAACCTCCATATTATCATCAGATGCCGGAAGATTACCGGGAATGGGAAAATATGTCGGATGCAGAGCGAATGAGAGACCTTGACAGAATGAGTATGGGAAAGATGTATTATTCAGAGCCTATGAGCGGAAATAACGGCATGAGTACCGGTACTCACGATGCAAGAGAGGGCAGAGCCGGTATGAGCCGGAGAAGCTACATGGAGACAAAGGAAATGCATAACGGAAATTCACCGGAAGATAAGGACGCAAAGATGAAAGAACTCGAAAAGTACATGAAATCTCTTTCTGAAGATGTGACCGAACTATTTTCCGGTATGTCCCCGGAAGAAAAGCAGTTGACCAAGACAAAGCTGACTACGCTTGTCACGAAAATGTAATAGAGAGGGCATTTTGCCCTCTTTGTTTGCGAGGTGGTAAATTGTTCACGATAAATAATGAAATATGGAATTTGGTCAAAGTATCGCGTTACAGCGATATGCTACAGAGAAGTGACGGAAGCAGAACGGTAGGCATGACCGACAGGGACACGAAAACGATATATCTTGCGGATGATCTACGCGGAAGATTCCTTGACCGCGTGTTATGCCACGAATTATGTCATGCGTTCTGTCTTTCGTATAACGTATACATGGATATTGATACAGAGGAAATTGTATCAGACTTCTTGGCCACATACGGAAGAGAAGTGTTTGAAATAGCGGACAGACTATTGATTGAACTTATGGAGGTTGTTGCATAATGGATAAAATTTCAGAACTCTTACAGTACGTTCACCGGACGAATCCGGAAATGACTAGGGAAAGGCTGATAGAAGAGTTGAGCAAAAGTGATTATGCGGCGCGGTCTTTGATTTTTACGAAAGAAAATTTTTTCCGCGCCCCAAAAAATATTTCGTAATTTTTTGTACCCCCCTGGGGTAGCGTTTTGGGGTCAAGATTCCATTTTTACGGATTCCCAAAAACGTGTAACAAACGTGCAATTATCTGCGATATTCCGCAAATAGCACAAATACACTATATGTTATGCCATATATAGATAATTCATTGATGATATTTGATGATATTGCCGATCACAGGCAAACGCCAGAAGACGCTTGCCCGACTATAGTTATAGTCTAGCATAGACCGCATTTTACCACTTGTCAAGATAGTTTTTCCCATCGTACCGGCTGTAAGTGTGTGTTACGTTTTCCGGTCTTTGCGTGATCTGCATCCAATCCCCGCCACGTTGGGCGGTTATTTTGATTTTTGCAGATTCCACCCATTCCACGCCCTCAAACTTTGAGTAGCCGCACATTTTGCCGGATATTTCCAGATAACCAAGGGCAGACACCCGGCGCATGATTTCCCTTTTTCCGATATACTCATATTTTCCCATCTTTCCCACCTCCTTATATTGTGTTTATTTGTCAATTTGCGCATGGAAACCGATTTCCATGTAGTCCGCGCTCCCGGAATCGAACCGGAACGGATGCACCAAGCACGCGAAAAAGGCGGAATGGTACCGCCTTAAATTACAACAAAATCCCCTTGAAATCCTGTTGTTACGATCATTTTTCCGTCAGATCTGCGGTACACAACGCCGCATCCGTCCGCAAAAGTTGACCACACGAGCCATCCGGGCGGTGTGAGGTTTTCACCGGTTTTATAATCCAGGAATGAGTAACGCGGAATAACGCCGCTTTTTTCTTGATCTAGCGCGTTGTTAATTGCTTGCGATTCTGTCACAAGCACAACGCCGTTTTTTGCGTGCAAAACATAGTTATTTTCATTCATTTTTTATTTCTCCTTTTCAATTTCATAAAACCGCCGCCGGTAGTGATCCGGCGGGCATCCTCTGCGGCGGCTAATCCTCCATATTCAAATTTTTCCAGTTTCCCGGTAAAAGCAAGCCGGGGAATCGAACCCCGGAAGCGCCAACCTTGCTAATTAATTATTTTGCTTTTGCAGCGTGTTTTGTAAGCTCTCTGTAAAGCAGATTACATGCTGTCGCTTCTGCCTTATCCTCTGTATATCTGCCTTTTTCCTCTTCTGTCTCGTCTAAAATATCAGCAAGCCAATCAACGGCAGAGCCAAGAAAAATATCATCAGAAATAGGGAAAGCTGTAGGAAGTCCTGCCATCCAGTCGCAAAACAAAGAATATTTACTAATTCTTCCGGCTCTATACTGACAATCATATTTAACTTTCTCGTTCTCAAAAGCCGTTAAAATGTCTTTGCATATGTCGTTGTAGTCTGTCTTTGCTTCCTTGTTGCCATATGTGTAATATTCCTCTGCTGCTTCGTAACTCTCCATGATTGCGTTTTTAATTGCTTCCATTGTTTCTTTGCTGTTTGTTCTTCTCATTTCTTTTTACCTGTGCTATAATATAGCTACCTTTCTTTTTTGATTGGTGGCGGTTCGTTCTTGGTAGGAGTGACCGCCTTTTTTGTTTTCTGTGCTTCATTTGATGCTTGTATCATATCACTAAATTTAGTGACAGTCAATAGTAAATATCACTTTTTTTAGAAATATTTTTCTTGACTTTTCCAGATAGGAAAAGTATGATTGATTTAAGAAAATCTATATAGAAAGGAAGGTACGCAATGCTAAAATACAGATTTGATGTAGGGGACGCGTTGGAGCGCATCGGCTTTAACTCCTACATGGCTAAAACAAGCGGATTGTTAAGTCAAGAAACGCTCAAAAAAATAAAACGTGAGGACACAAATATAAATGCAAAGAGCATTAATAATCTTTGTCTGCTTTTGGATATGCAGCCGAAAGACATCTTTATATATGTAGAGAGTCCGAAAGATTTGGAACTGAAAAAGAAATTGCAAAAAAAATAAAATATCACTTGTAAAAGTGATATATGTGTGCTATAGTATAGTCAGATCAAGAAAACAGCACAGAGCCGAAAGGAGAACGGAACATGAAAATTGCAGGAATCGGAACAATAAGCAAAGAGAAAGTAATGAGCGTCTTAACCAGAGAGGGAAGAGAAGCAGTAAAGAGTGGAGATATTACACTGGAAGAGCTTGGCGATATGTACAAGCTCGAAATGGTAAAGAGATCATCCAAGATCGGAAACAATGGCGACACCTTTCGGGAATCTTACAAATGGATTCCGGAAGAACTAAAAGAAGAGTTGGCACCAGAACAGCTTGGGAAACTCGTAGATAGCTTTTATGAGTGCTACGGAGCAGGGAAGAATTTTGGTGAACAATAAATAGATGAAGAAAGGATGAATAATCATGGAAATCAGCAAAAATTTAAATAGAGAAGAAATTGAAAAGAAAGCAAATAGCTTTATGAGAGGCGTAGATAATCATAAAATATGGGGATCGCATTATATTGTACTCATGAATTGGACTGAATACAATGTAAAAGAAAAAAAGCATGAATACCTTGGAGTGGATCTGAGGCTGATTCCATATGATTATTCTGGCGGTGAATATGAGTATATTGCCGAAGCTGAAACATTTGACAAAAATAGATACAGTGACAAGTCCGGGGATTATTACGACAAAAGCGACGTCGCAGAGATGATTGTAAACGCGATTATGAAAGATTTTGAAGAATACAAGAAATTCACAAAAAATAAGGGGGAATAAATCCCCCTCCTGCGACGCTAAATACCTCATAAAGTGAGTATTTCAAAACATCTCATGTTACGGTTTATCTTTTGAAATATTCTACAAATCAAATATTTCAATACATCGCATGTTACGGTTTAAGTGCGCCGCAAAAGTATAATAGCACAGTTGACTAGAGGAGTCAACAAGAGCATGTAGGAGGGAAATGCCATGAAAACAGAAAAAGAAAAAATAAGAGTCTTTTTAGTAATTAAAAGGGACGAGAGGGGGAGAGAATATATTGGACGTGTCATAAAATCGGATATGTACCCAAGCTACTACGCATATAAAAATCAGAATGATCAAATAATCGAACTTCCGGAAATAGAAATATCAAAAAATGATTACGAAGCAGGATGCTGCATATATTTTTAAAAATTCGAGCAAAGGCAGAAAGAGAGGAAAACATAATGAAGAACTACAAAGAGTACGAGAAAAGGTTTATAGGGGCAAGCGATATTGCGGCATTAATACTTGTTGGATGCGACGAAAACGGCTTGAAAACAAGCACTCTTGATTTTGGCGAAGACGGAAGTTATATGGCATACGTCGTTGACGAGGACGCGGAGATAGGTGCACATTATAAAAAAGTCGCTGATTTTAAGCACTGGCTCAAGATTTATGATGACGATGAATTGACATACCGGATTAATGCACAGGAGATAAATATATATCGCGCCGGAGATTTTGGCTGTATTATCCAAACAATCGGCAGATACTAAAAACAGAGAAAAGAAATCGAGTGGGAAAGACTAAAAATCTGACCCACTCTTTTTCTTTCACTGAGAATATAATTATTTCAATCCGTGTATCCGGGGATTGCTCCAGATACCACGCGCAGAGCATCCACCACGCGCGACAAGTGCCAAGACTTGGCATTATGCAAAATAAAATTATTTCAATCCCTGTCCACCGGAATCGCTGGTGGAACCACAGCGGCAAGCATCCCTGCCGTGCGACATATCTATAGTCTATCATCAGATCGGACAGAATGCAAGTAAATATTTTCAAACAAAGGACAGCTTTTCCGGCTGTCTTTTCTTTTTTGCATATCCAAAATCAACAACGCATACGGGCATATCTTACAAAATCTCCGAAAACTGTAAACAAACTATAAAACTTTTCTTAAATTTTTATAAACAAGGCTAAGTTCATTAGGTCTTTGATAAGTCCAAAAATGATAGAATAGTATCAGTTTTTACAAAAAATCGTCTGACAATCGTCTGACATAAGGCGACACAGTCGTCTGACGTCGCTTTTTCAGAACTATGTTTCTCTTTCTCTCTCTTTCTTAATCTTTTAGATTAATAATAATACACTGTATCTAAAGCCTATAGGTTTATAGTAAGTGTATATCCGCATGCGCGCGCGGTGTAAGTATATATTACACCGTAAAAATTAAGGCTTGACTTTAAACCCGGAAATAGTGTATACCAAAAGCAGAGAGATAAAACAGATTGGAGGTGTGAAATATATGCAGGATGTAGAGAGCGTAGATCTTACAAGCCTTATAGTGGATCTAGGTACAGTACAGATATACACATCAACTGTACAGGATTTAATAGACAACGCTTGTATAGAATTTCACATCGAAGATTTACTAAAAGCTGGACAGAGACAATGGAAAGCTGTTATGCAGTATGTTGGTATGCATCTATTCCCTGATACATCGGTACTAAAAGACAAGAGCTTGAAACCTCTTGGTAATGCAACTATACCAACTAACTGTAATAGATACGATAGAGAGGTATTATATAAGCTTTGTGATTATTATATATATATCTCCAATGTGTATAGCAAGTTGGTAAGTACAGTGGCATTTAGTTATTTTTGTAATATACCTACTACAACGTTTGACCTTTGGAAAGACGAGGAACCAAGTTCGTTGGCTTTTAAGATTTGGCAAAAATTACAACGATCTCGTAAGGATTGCATCCTTGATCGGGCATATGACTCCAATAGCCCTGTAGGCACTATGTTCGTGGGAAATAATGAGTTCGGCATGAATCAGCCCGGCATTGGCGATAATGCCACTCAAAGAAGGGCAATTACAGCGCAGGAGTTGCCAAGACTGGACGAGAAAAAGAGCCAAGAATTGCACGTAATTGATACACAATTCACAGATGCAGTGGCAAATAATACGGTTTAAATTGTGTGTGATTATTCTACAATTCGCAAATGCAGTAATATCAAGGGGTGTAGCGTTTTAACTATTCGTGAACTATTCGGAAAAGTTAGGTTTTGCGAATAGTTGCAGGGGTATGATATGAATTGTGTTAAAACAATTTGATTTTCACACAATGACAACAAAACGAAATGGAAAATATTTTAGATTCCCATGTTTGCGAGAAAAGGATGGGGAGGGGGTCTGACAGAAAGACCGCCGGGCGGCTACTAAGTACCTTAAATACCTCAAAAAATAAAAAGCCACTTACAACAACACCCATTGACTTTCACCGTAAATAGGCTATAATAAATTTATAACAATTCACTTTCACGTTGCGATTCGCAACTACATTTCCAAAAAAATTTTTAAAAATAAAAAGAGTGTTTCGGACAGGAGAATGATATATGACCGGGAATGAGTATCAGGCTTTAGCAATGCGGACAAATGATCGCAAAGCGACAGAAAGAATTTCGGATAAATTCGATTTGCTTAAATTTTGCAAAAATAACAATATCGCATCTGCGTTGCAAGATTATGACCTTGGCGGTATCTTTAATGCTTGCCTTGGGTTATCCGGTGAGGTTGGAGAGTTCAACGACATGATTAAAAAGTGGATTTTCCACGAGAAGCAGCTTGATATTGACCACGCAAAGAAAGAAGCTGGCGATATTTGTTGGTATCTTGCAATGATTTGCGAATCCTTCGGCTGGAGCCTTGATGAAATCATGCAGATGAATGTAGACAAGCTTAAGGCGCGTTACCCAGAAGGGTTTGACATTGAAAGAGCAAACCATAGAGCGGAAGGTGATGTTTAATGGCAAGCTGCAGCAATGAGTTGATGAAAACCGAGTATTCCGAAACCTTTGATGAAAAACGCAAAGGATTGATTGAACAGTCGTATTACAAATACGGACCGGCAAGAATGAACTTTTCTACCGGAAATGTTAATGCGGTTGAAAGTTTGAAAATGTGTCTTGCCAAGTTTGAAGAGACCGGAAACCTTGAATACCTGTGTGACGTTGCAAATTATGCCATGTTCCGGTTCATGTTTCCGCAACAGGGCGAATACTTCAAACATACGAATTCTGATGAATCTGCCGGACTTTTCGGCATGAGCGTGAATGAAATGGAGCGGTTCAAACAGGAACATAGCTTTGAGGATGGGAGATATTGATATGATTTTAAATATAATCGCTACGGCGATAGATGCCCTTGTAATACTTGGACTTATGGGAGGACAGGTAAAACAAAAAGACAATTCAAACGCAATTGGTTATTTGCTTTCATACGCGATCTTTGCAATGAATATTATGGTCATTTGGAGATAACAATATGACAATTTATGATCCAATATTTGGTATTTACTTTCTGCCGCCAATTTTGAGCGTGGTCGAAAGAATACATATAACAAAATCAAAGCAACCGGATAGTGCCGGAGATTTGCTAAATCTGGAAAGCGACGCCGAGCACCAGAGCGAGAAATCGGAGCATCCGGTATAGCTTAAGTCCGCAAATGATAATTCTCGGCTGAATAATTGATCTATCGGCGTTAGGCTTTGAATTACGTTTGCGGACGAATGAAACATTGGGCTATTGCCAAGTGGTAAGGCACAGGATTTTGATTCCTGTATTCCCGGGTTCGAATCCCGGTAGCCTAATTGGTTGCATGTTGACGTTCCATGTAGCCACGTATGTTTTTCATATGTACTTGAACCCTTGGTTGAGTGATTCAAGCATTTGGGTTCCTCCTTTCGCCACTAGGACGATTCTGTTAAGGACGGTGCGAGACCGTCCGGTGGTATTTGTCGCAGAGGGCGGCATCTTGGCGTAAGACTATATGGCGTTGAGCGGTATCTGCTTTGTAATTTGCAGACGTGCAATCCATATAGCAGTCAATCATGGTTCGGGCATCTATCCCACGGTGTCCGAGCTGTGAAAATGTAATTCCCCTTAAGAAGTTAGGTGGTGGCAGAACGAAATGCAAGCAAAGAACCTGATCGGTAAGAGTGTTGCCAAGTGATAGGCGGAAAATCATCCGTAATCAGCAACAACACCTTTTCAGAATCCGATTATGTGAGGTTCAAATCCTCACCCACCTACTCGGTCAAATTATGCTGTCTGCTTGCAGGCGGTCTATGTTTTGGCTGAAATACGATGCTTGCCTATTGCTCTGCAATAATTTAATTCGGAGTAGAACCATGGAAATAGGCTTGCATGGTAACATTGAGTTGCCGGTGAAAAGCTGTAAACCGGAATCGTGTAACGCATAGCACGTAAAATATATTGCTAACCGTCTGATGACGGTTATGGGGATTTAATTCAGTGGCAGAAGACACGGCTTATATCCGGGTTGTCGCGGGTTCGATTCCTGCAATCCCCACAGGTGATGTTGCCAGTACGCCCCTAGTGTGTTTATTACAGAAATGCAGGTGCTAATCAATATACCGGTTAAACTTAGCACAGGTAACTGGATTGAGCGGTTGTCATTCAAAAGATGGCGGTAACCGCTGACTAAAAGAACCTTGCACTTAGTGTAGTGTGGAGCAAGGAAAAACGGAAACTACACGACATGGCTTGTTAGCTGAGATGGATTAGCGACAGACTGAAAATCTGTATAGGGCGGCTCGATACCGCCACAAGCCATTGAGCGGTGTTAGTAGCACCGCGCCATTCTGAAGCGCAAGGAATGGTTCGGGTGTGGAACTTCCATGCCCGGCGCGTGCAGATATAATCCTAACTGGTAAGGAAACTGTTTGCTAAACAGTCAGTAGCCGAAAACGGTGTTTCGGTTCGAGTCCGAATATCTGCGTTTATCCTTATCTCCACTTAGCCGGGTGCTACTGCAATAGTTCCGGTCAATGGGGACTTATGGATGGTAGCGGTATCATTGGCAACAGAAAACCCTTCCGTGATTAGAAATTGCAGATTTGAAAGCGGTTGGCATGGTTTGGTCTGACAGGGTTCGATTCCCTGTGCCGCTATTTGATGATAAAAACATTGTGGAATATTTATATCAAACAAAAGACACGGAATCTCACGAGGATTCCGATTTTTGCTATGATTGAGGTGCGAATTATGACAAGTTGCTTGTGCTGCGGAATGCTAATACTTGGCTCCGAAGTTAATATGTGCCCTTATTGCAAATACTTATTTACGCAGATTCCGGGAAGGAACATCCCAGAAAATCAGCCGGATAAGGTAGAAACAGCAATATTTGAAAACGTGGTATTCAATAAAGGAGAAGGGCGTAAGAATGTGTAAATTTTGCAATTTTGATGAAGATGGTTGGTCAGTTTCAAAAGAAAAGGGAATTGACCTTGGAGTATTAGGCAAAATAACATTAGGTTTGGATTTTACAAATGAATGCATATATGCATCACTTTGCACTAACAAAATTGCGTTTAGCAGTGAAGTAAAAGTAAAAGTAAATTTTTGCCCTATCTGCGGAAGAAAGTTGGTGGAATATGTGTGATTTTTGTAGGAACAAAAAGAAAATCATTGATGGTAAAGGAAATTTAGTCATTTTTGGAGCTGAAAATAACATGATCTTCGACAATAGCGATGGAAAAGAGGTTGCAGGAGCCGTAAAAATCAATTTTTGCCCTATGTGCGGCAGGAAGCTGGTGTAGTAATGGCAGAACCTTTAAGCAAATTAGCAGAAAAATGTAAAAGTTGCCCCAAATCTGAAAAATGCGACAATAAAAGAATGGAGTTATGCGCTTTAGCGGATTTGCCACCACAAAATCTTTCAAGTACTACACAAGGCATTTTGATAGACAATATGTCACCTATATTGAGGGAAGAAATAAAAAGCCCTTTAAGCCCATTTCGGTACAAAGACGAATTAGAAAAAGCACTAAATGATTTGCATTTTGGGAATATGTTTATGAATGGTGCTTAGAAAGTTGGTGGAAGAATGAAACATCAAAAAGAATGGCGCACTTGCGACAGGTGCGGTGTGGAAATAAAAGCAAAACCAAAGAGAGGGATAAAATTTACATTAATTGGGCGGTGCTCAGATATTGAACCGACATTTGAAGATTGCGACATAGAAGCAGAGGTTGAAAGTATCTATAAATTCAAATTATTCAATCGAAAATATGACCTATGCCCTAAGTGTAGGAAAGATTTTAAGGAGTTTATGAGAAATGATCGTTAATATGGGAACCAAAGCCTATGAAATGAGCCATAAGCAAGCAAAAGCTATCCTTGGAACGGCTAAGAAACTTGCAAATTGCAACATATACGGCATTGAAAAAGGTAATGTGGTGATTATGCTGAATGAAAAATATGAGGACGATATGAACCTTAAAAAAGCCGTAGGGGAGTATAAAAAGAAAGGGTTCAAGGTGCATTGGAAATGAAAACACTAGTTGATTTTATCAAAAATTTGAAATCTTTTTATCAGTTTTATAAAGATTATAAATATAACGGTGCTGAATGTGAGTTTATTATCCAGAATTATCAAGAAGTTTTATGTAGCCGAACAAAAACTATGAGCAAGCCGACATATTATGCAAATTCCGTTATTGGAGAGATGGATAGGTGGTATGAAGATTCTTGGAAATCTATGTATAAATGCGAACCATTTGAGCCAGAAGAAGAAAAAATTATGATAAAATCCGATGGCAAAACCGCACAAGTGTTTATTGACGGCAAAAAAGTAAGCTGCACGGACATGGAGTTGCATTTTATCGCTCATGCAAAGCAAAGTCCAATGATTAAAGTTGATGCACGATGGCATAAAACGGATGAAAACGGAAATGCAATTCTGAATGAGGATAAGACTGCGATATTAACAGAGGGTATAAAAATAAATTGTTGAGGGGGCGAGATTATGAAAATATCAGAGATGAATATTTCGGTTAGATTATACGCAATTTTACACAAACACGGAATTGAAGCCATTGAAGATATGAGTAATTACACACCCGATGACATCATTCGTTGGAAAGATATTGGAAGGAGAACATTAGAAGAATTATTAAGTACAATGAAAAGCAATGGCATCAAGTTTAAAGGAGAATAAATCATATGAAGAAGAAAATTTTAGTAGTAATGTTGGCAGTTGGAATGGTAGCAACATCATTAACTGGATGTGCTTTCGAAACTGAATCAAAAAAGGTTACATATAATATGAAACAGGAAGCTGAGAACTTTAATGTTCTTAGAAGATTTGCAGTAATCAACACTCGTACTGATAAGGTTGAGTTTGAAATGATTGGTGCATTTAGTAGAGAGGATGCAACAGATGATCAGGTGACACTTGTTGTAGAGATGGAAGATGGTACATATAAGAGACATATTATTGGACTAAATGAAGATACGATGTATGTCATTGAGGATTTAGGTGGTGCTGAAGTGAATAAGTACAAGTATGAGGTTAATTATATTCCAGAGTCGATTGTACCATTTGAGATTACAGATAAAAAGTAAGCAAAAGAAACCGAAGTTTCCTTCGGGTGATAAGAAAATGAGAGAATACATAAATGTACTTGAAAACAGAATTGATGAATTAGAGAGATAATCAGACCAAGAAAATAGTCTTTAAATAATTTCCGAAACACTAAGAGGTGCGTACAATATTGGTGTGCTAAGAATAGCTTTTACTACTGACTACGCATATTACCGGCTACAGATTGATTGTAGTCGCTACCCTAAAACAGTTATAGGCAGAAGTCAAGGCACTTCTGCTTTTTGCGGAGGTGCTTTTTATTTGGCTTCAAAGCAGTTAATCAATGCAGTAAACGGATATGAAAACTACATACGGAGAAAAGGCGTTGATGAACAGGTAATAGATGCCCTTTTGAAATCGTGCAATGTGGCAATTCGGACGGAAAAAGACGTTGACTATGGATTGACTATAACCGAAAGAACAAAGGTTTTAATCAACGAATTTACGCAGAAAAATGCGGGCGGTAGCATATGGGAACTTGAACGATATGCGCAGGATCACGACATTAAAGGCGGATACAAACTTGTGGATCAGTTCTATGAAGTCTTGCGGTTAGAGAGCTTTTATCGTTTCGAGAGCTTCATCTACTTTATGGAGCGCAAAAGAAATTGGAGTAAACGGTTTTATTATCCGCGCCGCAAAACGCTGAATATAGTTGCCAACGATCTTGAAGATTTGGAAAACAGGAAGATTAAATTTTACGGATTGTCAATGCCATCGCGTGTCGGTAAATCGACTATCTGTATTTTCTTCCTTGCGTGGGTGGCTTTGCGCAGACCGAACAGCCATAGTGCAATGGGTGGTCACTCTGGTATTTTGGCAAAAGGATTTTACAAAGAACTGATGAATCTTTTTACCACGGAAGAATATACGTTTGCTGAACTTTTTGCTTATTGGCATCCGGAATACGCAAACACAACGCTTCCGACAGACAAAAGCGCGGACGAATTTACAATTACACTTGGAGATCCGGACAGATTCGCAACAGTAACGTGCCGTGGTATTGATGGAACATGGACAGGAGCGGTCGATGTTTCAAAAGATGGATATTTATATGTCGATGACTTGGTTCGTGATCGAGAGCATTCATTAAGCCCTACTCGAATGGAAAACACATACCAAGAGTACCTAAACAAGATGGTTGACCGTAAAAATGATGGTGCAAGGGAATTGATGGTTGGTACTCTTTGGAATGTTTTAGATCCATTGGAGCGCATGAGAAAGCAATATGAGCATGATCCACAATACCGATTCCGTAAGATTCCGGCACTTAATGAAAATGATGAAAGCAATTTCGCGTATGAAATCAATGGATTTTCCACGGAATACTACAGGGATATGCGAGATAAGCTTGACAATGCCGAATGGATGGCTAAGTTTATGCAGCAACCATATGTCCGTGAGGGATTGCTTTATACGGATTTGAGACTATTTAACGGAATTCTACCGGATGGAGATTTCCGGCGCATCGGAGTTGTGGATGTTGCCTGGGGCGGCGGCGATAGCTTGTCAATGCCGATAGGGGCAGAATATGAAAACGGAGATGTTTATATTTACGATTGGGTGTTCAACAAAGGCACGAAAGAGGTAACAATCCCTCTTGTTGTTGGACGAATTATCGGGAATGAGATTCGGCAGACAAGATTTGAGGGAAATACCGGAGGAGATCTGTATTGCCAATATGTAGATGAAAAGTTGCAGGCGCAGGACTATAAATGCTCGTGCACAAGCAGAAAAGCACCAAACAATGTTGAAAAGTTATCAAAGATCATAGCATATTCCGGTGATGTTAAGAGAAAATTCATATTTCTTGATACGCACCGACCGACGCAGGAACAAATGAAGAAAGATTCAGATCTTGGAGTAACAAGATATTACAGAAATGACGAATATCAAGCGGCTATGGATGAACTCTCTATGTTTGTAAGCATTGGCGGTAATGAACACGACGATGCGGCAGACGGCTTAACTCAGCTTGAAATGTTTATAGAAAACCCAAACAATACCGCAAAGGTAGAAGCGGCAGTAAACCCATTCAGGAGGTATTAGGATATGACAACGGACAAATATCTTTCACAAATAAATAGATGTGATCATGTTATCAAAAACAAAATGTCTGAAATTCAAAAACTTTCCAATATGGCAACTTCTATTTCCGTATCTCCCAAAGAGGTTGATGTGCAGTCTTCCGGCGATCCGGACAAAATGGGAAGTGCTGTTGCTAAAATTGCAGACCTGCAGAACGAGATAAAAGAACTTGTGTGCGAATTTGTGGATAAACGCCGGGTTATTATCGGGCAGATTGAAAGTATGGAAAATACAGATGTGTATATTGTCCTGTATGCGCACTATGTTGATAATAAGGACTGGAATTTAATTTCTGTAGAAATGGGATATTCCTACAGAAATATCATGAACCTCCGAAAGAAGGCTATTCGGGAGTTTGAGAAGAAATTCGGCGGGATTTATCTTGGAAAGAGTGCATAAAAGTACACAATAGTTCACACTCTTTCACAACATTTCCTAAAACTTGCATGGTATACTAAAAGAGTAGAAAAAACAAAATCCTACAACCCCAAAAGCATATAACCAGTAAAAGACACTGTCAGAAATGGCGGTGTTTTTTATTTACAAGAAAGAGGTTGCTATGAAAAAAGTAACTATATATTGTCCGGATTGCGGAAGAATTGCCGGACATTATGATGGGAGATCTACGATAGATCATCCGTGTAAATGTAAAAAATGCAATCATATTGTGATTTATCGCGTGGCAACAGGCAAGATTGAAACAAAGCCAATACCGAAACGCGCTTGCAGTAGTGGAGTTTTATTTATATGAACAAGCAGTATTTTCATGACCTTGTAAAAGGCAGATATGGAAGAAAAATTGCATATGCTAACGTAGAACAGATTACGGCAGATAATATCAGAAATGTTGTCGGAAACTGCATTGGTGCATTTTATTTCAACAAGACAGTCATTCGGTATCTGTGGAACTACTACAAGGGCGATCAGCCTGTATTGTACCGAACAAAGGTGCAAAATGCGGATATAACCAATAAGGTGCCTGAAAACCATGCCTATGAGATTGTTCAATTCAAGGTTGGCCAGACTTACGGTGAGCCAATTCAGCTTATCAGTAGGAAAGACGATGACCGTATAAACAATGCGGTTGATGAATTTAACGATTATCTAACCGATGCCAATAAGCAGGAAAAGGACATTAAGGCAGGAGAGTGGCAATCAGCAACCGGAACGTCATTTAAGGCGGTACAGATTACAAAAAATAGAGATATACCATTTAGAATTGTTGCACCGACACCAATGAATACGTTTGTTATCTACAGCCAATCCACAGAAGAACCACTTTTAGCAATCCAAGAGCTTAAGGATGCTGATGGACAGATGTATAAACTCTGCTACACGGATTCATACGAATGCAAGATTGTAAATGGAGAGGTTCGAGATTGGCAACTGCATGGCTTTGGTGGAATCCCGATTGTTGAGTTTCCGAACAACCATGAGCGCATTTCTGATATTGAGCTTGTGATCGGACTATTGGATGCAATTAACACAATGCAGTCAAACCGAATGGATGGTGTTGAGCAGTTTGTTCAGTTTTGGATAAAGTTTGTAAATTGCGACATTGACCCGGAAACTTTTGAAAAAATGAAGATTTCCCATGCGCTGACGGTAAAATCCAATAATGAGCAGAATAAATCAGATGTTGACATTATGACACAAGAGTTGAACCAGACAGAGTGCCAGGTTGCAAAGGATGATTTATGGGATAATGCACAGTCCATTCTTGCTATACCGAATAAGAACAACAATAATTCCGGTGGAGATACACAGGGAGCGGTTGAGCTTAGAAACGGATGGGATTTCTCAAAGTCGAGAGCAAAACTGAAAGACCCAATTGTAAAGTCGGCTGAAAAAAGACTTGCGAAAGTTGTTTTGAATGTAATTCGTATACAGGATCACGATTTGGGATTGAGTTTGCGCGACTTTGATGTTCAGATTAACCATAGCCCACAAGACAATATGTACACCAAGTCACAGACATTATATCAGCTTTTACAAGCCGGTATTCATCCGCTTGTGGCAATTAAATCTGTCGGACTTTGGGGAGATGCAGAAAAGACATTCTTGTTGTCGAAGCCATACTTGGATAATCTATGGAAAACGATTGACGATGTAGAAGCACAGGAACAGAAAGCACAAGAATTGATAAATAAAATGAATACAGATGGCACACAGAGCCAGACAAACAAAGATAAGACAGCTACCGAATAATCGGCGGCTGTTTTTATTTTATAAAAATTCGCAAAGTTGTGAGCGTAAAAATCAACGATGTCGTTCGGTGTCGTTGCACCGTATAAAAATTCGTATGACATATCGGAGGTAATGAATGAAGAGAGAAGATCTGATTGCTATGGGATTAAGCGAGGAAAACGCGGACAAGATCATGGCAGATTACGGAAGTTCCGTACAGAAAGCCAAAGCAATGGTTGACGAGTACAAGACAAAGGCTGACAAAGCTGAAGAGTTGCAGAAGCAGCTCGATGATATCGAACAGGGAAAGCTCACGGAAGTCGAGCAGGCAAATAAGAACCTCGAAAAAGCCAATGCGAGAATCGCGGAACTTGAAAAAGCGCAGGCAATAGCCACGCAGAGAGCCAATGCTGCATCTAAATTTAATGTTACCGCAGAGCAGGCTGCGCAGATTGTAAAAGATGATGGCAGCTTTGATTATGACGTTCTTGGAAAGATTATCTCTGAAAAAGAGACCGCTGCAGCGCAAGCCAAGGAACAGGAGATTGCAAAAGGCAGTACGAATCCGGGAGGTGGCGCGGCTGGCGGCGATAAAGCCGGTACAGATAATAAGACAAATGCTGAAAAGATAGCAGAAAGCCTTATATCTAACGCACCTAAGAACAATGACGTTTTATCACATTACATTCAGCAATAACAGGAGGTAAGAAATGGCAAAGGAAATGAATATGCAGTATGAAAAGACTTTATACGCAGGAGATGTTCAGATTTTAAAGAGAGAGCCTAATGAAGCAATCCCATTAACACTTGATTTTGATGGCGTGACAACTAAAAACGCACAGGGCAAGAAGATTGTCAAAGCAGGTACTCCAATCGGAGCAAATGGCAAGGCTGACAATACGGCTACGGTAGTGGGTATTTTGAGATTTGATGTAACAGAGGACAGGCCACAAGGAGTGCTGCTTAAGAAAGCACATCTTAACACGAAAGTAGCAGAAGCGCATTCCGGCGTTACATATGACGCAGAAGTTAAGACAGCTCTTCCAATGATTGTATTTGAATAATAACAGGAGGTAAATAGATGTTAATTAATGAAGTATTAGACAGTAAGTCTATCGCATTATCGGCAACAGAAAACGCCAGTAATCAGATACCTTATCTTGGTTTACAGTGGTTTCCAGAAAGAAAGAAGCAGGGACTTGATTTAAGTTGGATTAAGACACACAAGGGTTTGCCGGTTTCACTTGCGCCATCTAATTTTGACACAATCCCAACTCTTAGAGCTAGAGGCGGATTAAGTAAGGAAAAAACACAGATGGCATTTTTCCGCGAGGGAATGACAGTTGGTGAAGAGGAAATGCTTGAAATCGAGCGTATTCAATCAGAAGACGACCCTTACCTTGCAAGTGCTTTATCAAGTGTATATGACGACACTAACAACCTCGTAAGCGGCGCAGAAGTTGTACCGGAGCGCATGAGAATGTCACTTCTTTCTACAAATGCAGGTCATCCGGTAATTGCTATTGTAAGTGATGGCGTTCAGTACGCTTATGATTACGATAAGGATGGCTCATACGCAAAAGACCATTACGCAAAGTTATCCGGCACAAGCATGTGGAGCGATACAGCTAATTCAAAGCCACTTACAGACCTTAACAATGCAAGAAAGAAGTTACAGAAGCAGGGTAAGATTGCTAGATACGCACTTATGAACAGCAATACATTCCAATATCTGCTTGACAATGCACAAATAAGAAACTCAATTCTTGCACAGAACCTTACAGCAACTATTGAGGTTGACGATGATACTGTTATTTCGGTGGTACAGAAGAGGGCGAAGCTCACTACCGTACTTTACGATAAGATGTACATTGATGATGATGGCAAAGAGCAGTACTTCTACCCGGATAACAAGGTTACACTTCTTCCAGAAGGCAGCCTTGGAAGCACTTGGTTTGGCACTACACCGGAAGAAAGAACTGCAAGACAGGTAGCTGATGTTGATGTAACAACATATGGTGTAGGTATTACAGTCGCTACAAAGACAGAGTATGGACCACCTATGAAGATGTCAACATTTGCATCTGAGGTTGTACTTCCATCATACGAGAATATGGATAGCACATTTGTATATGAGGTTCATAGCGAGGAGTAGGGGGTGCAACTATGAAATATCCATATATAGTGATTCATAATGGTAAATGGTACAACGCAGGAGAAGAGGTGCCGGAGAGTAATTCTCCGGTATCTTCCGTTGGATATACAAAGACCGAAATCAACAGAATGAGTACCGCAGACTTGCAGAAACTTGCCGCAGAGCAGGGAATTGAAAACGCACAAGCGACAAGCGGTGCGGAACTGAAAGAAATTCTGATTGCAAAGTTTAATCTGTAGGAGATCGCTTATGTCATACACACTTGTCGAACAAGTAAAGATTCGTTTAAAACAATTTCATATAGAAGAGGTAGAGGATGAAGTGACCGGAGAAAAGTCCGATAAAGTTGTGTTTGATGAAAAAGAATGTAACCCTTTGATTGAACAGCTTTTAGAGCAGGCAAGAAAAGAGATTATCAGCAGACGGAACTATCCGGACACATACACGCAAGACCAGATTGACAGTGATGTTAAGAACTATGAAAACATTATGGTTAATTTGGCAGTGTACGACCGGTCGCAGGCAGGAGAAGCATACATGGCAAGTTTCTCCGAAAACGGTGTGAGCCGTACATGGAAAGACCGTGAAAGCCTTTTTGTCGGAGTGTTTCCGTTCGTAAAAGCAATGTAATTAAAGAAGATTGAGCGTGACCATATTGCCGATGTCGGTAAAATGGTTGCAGGCGGCGCACATTAAGCGGTGGTGGGCAGTGCGTCAAAAGGAGATTCAAATGAAAAGTATTTTGATTCAAACTTATCTTGTGGCACTGCCAATAGTGCTTGGATATATAGTTTGGCTTCTTAAACAGCAAAAGAAAAGCAGGGATGCGAACAGCAAAGGAACAATGCTCCTTTTGCGCGTCCAACTTATTGAATACCATGCAAAGTACACCAGAATCGGAGAAATACCGTCATATGCCTATCAGAACTTCTGTGAGATGTATGATGCGTACCATGCGTTAGGTGGAAATGGAATGGTTACAAAAATGAAACATGAGATTGAAGAGATTCATATAGGGAAAGGAGATAAAAGCAATGAGGAATTGGAAGGATTGGACTAAGAAAGCCGGAATCCGAGCAATCAAGACTGTTGCGCAGGCGGCGATTGCCGGAATTGGAACGGCGGCATTTATGGATGCGGTGGATTGGAAATATGTTCTTTCTGCATCAGTCCTTGCCGGAGTGTTATCACTTCTGACGAGTGTTGCCGGAATCCCAGAGGAAAACACCAATGCTTGACATTAACAAGCAGGAAATGAAGTATTCGCAATCCGGTCAGAGGGTATTCATCCCACAAACTGACGAAAATGGAGATATTGTCTATGAAGGGTACAAGGATTCCGATGGGAACTTTGTACCTTATTTAGATTCCGAAGGCAACAAGATTCCAAAAGGCGAGGAAGTTGAAGGGTTTTCAGAACCTACGACATTCCAAGCCAATATCAGCAATAAGCTGTCAGAAGCCCTTGTGAAAGAATTTGGAATTGATGATAGCACATCATACTGTCAGCTTGTTACGGATAAAGGATATTTGCCACTGAAAGCCGGCGATGTAGTGTGGAAGCGTTCGGAAGTAAAACGCACTGATGATGGGCTTGTGGATTCAGAAACCGCAGATTACATCGTAAAAGGCGTTGCTGATGAAGGGCTGACCACGGATTTGTTTCTTCTTCGGAAGAATATTAAGTAGGTGATTGTATGAAAAAGAAACCTATTTCAATGACGCTATCCACTAAGTCCATACAAGACACTATAAAGAAATTAGAACAGTACCGCGATAGTTTACAGGCTAAATGCGATTTACTTGTTTCTAGGCTTGCACAGGAAGGTCAGACGGTGGCAATAAAACAAATATCGAAATCTCCAATCGGGAACACGATAACGGTAAGGGTAGATAAAGCACCACAGTTAATGACCTCAAACGCGATTCTGATTGCGACCGGAAAAACGGTAACATCAGAAGATAGAGAACCGTTCTATACTTTGTTGGCGGTAGAGTTTGGAGCCGGTATTTTTTATAACTCCAAAGAGAACCCGAAAGCACCAGAACTTGGATTCGGTGTCGGCACATATCCGGGACAAATACACGCTTTTGAAGATGGTTGGTACTATTGGGACGATAAGACCGAAACATGGCGTTATACCCACGGTATCAAAGCCACAATGCCAATGTATAATGCGGAACAACAGATTATTCAACAGTATGTAAAGATTGCGAGGGAGGTATTCGGTGGAAAATGAGTTAAATGGTTGGGCGCTTGATTTTGAAGATACCGTTTACCGATTGTTGAAAGTTTACATGGAAAGCAAAGAAAGCGGAATCAAGGTAACGCAGGACGAGGAATCGAACGGAACACCTGTTTTTCCAACACTTCTTATACAACAGATTGGATTTACAGAAGCCGGGAGAGATACAGAGTCTTATTTTATTAACGCAATTCGCCCAACATTTCAAATTACAATAACAAATAAAGGAAGAAGGGAAAAGATTAAGGACATTGCAGAGTATGCAGTGTCCTTTTTTAAATCAAAGAATTTTGATGTGTCAAATGCTGTGTTCGCAATTTCCAAACAAGTGCGCACGGCAACTTTTCGCGTATCGAGAATTATTGGAGCGTATGAAAATTTAGCATAGCCGCAAGGCAGAAAGGAAGCAGAAAATCATGGCATCAACAAGTTATAAGTCGCGTGTGATTATTAAAGAGCACACAGCGGAACAAGCCGACTTTGCAGGGACTTACAACCTTTTACTTGCTGCAAAGTCTATTCCATCTCCGGCATCTCCACCAAACACGGTTGAGTCAACCACGATGGAAGACCCACAGCAGACATTTGAGAAAGGTATTAAGACAGCGGATTCCAGGGAAATCACCGGAAACCTTGCAAAAGAATATCTGGAAAACATCGAAAAGCTGGGAGATAAAAAGGTTGACATTATCCACCTGTACGGCACAGATGGAATCGGTGGCGTGGCAAAATACGCATACACCGGAACTGTTACCGCAACACCGAATGATGTAGGCGGTGTAGATGAAATCCTTGAAATGACCGCAACTGTTATCCCAAGCACAGCATCAGAGCTTGTTACGGATAAGCTGAAAGTCGTTGATAACAACGATGGAACATTCACTGTAACAGTGGTGGGGTAAAAAGCCTATCGGACGAGCAATCGACCGCACCGGTAGGCGAGGATGATCGGTCGATAGCAGAACTTGAAGCAATGAGATAAGCAACAATGGGGCGGTGGCAACACTGCCCCTTGCCAATATAGGGCAGAAAGGCAAGGTAAAACATGAAAGTTAAATTAGGTGGAAAAGAATATACAATTCAGTTTGCAACGAGACCATCATTAAAATCACATATCTTACAGGATATTATGAAGACACAGGACATGGAAGATATTTCTTCTATGGAAGATATTCTTCTTGAAACACTTCCTAAGACGCTTCTTGTGGGATTGCAGATGCATCACAATGAAGAATTTGGATATGATTACAAAACAAACGAAGGCTACGATGAGCAGCTTGAGAAGGTGTCCGACATTCTCTATGATGCGATTGATACAAACGAGATTAACTGCATGGATTTATTCGCTGATATGCAGGAGGAAATGATGACAAACGGTTTTTTAGCGCAGATGATGGAGTCGTTGGAGAGAGCACAGGAGCAGAAGCAGGAGAAGAAAAAGACCCCATCCAAAGCGAAAGCCAAGAATTAACATGGGAATATTACGTTGCGGAAATCCGTCCGTTTTACCTTGTGGTAACGAAAGGCTACGGATTTTCCATTGATGATATAGATATGATGAATCCAGAGTTGCTTAAGCCTTATGTGGATGCATATAAGGCAGAATGGAAGCAACGCGACATGGAAATGTATATGTGGTTCGGAAGATATGCAACGTCAGCACTTGTGACCGCAATAGACGCGACATTCGGCAAGGGTAATAGTAAGTACGTGAAAGAAACTTGCTATGATTCCATCGAAAAGCAGAATACGGACGATCCCGATGCTGAGATACGAGAAATGCTTAAGGCGGAAGAAGCATGGGCGGCTGAATCAAGGAAATCACATTTACCAAAGCCAAAGATAGTTTAAGAAAAGAGGTATTACCATGGCAGTAATTATCGGAAGTGCGCGACACGATGAACACGGAAACTGCTATTCTGGCGGAAAAGCCGGAGACCAGACCGGACAGGAAGTGTCTACGCAGAAGTTTTACAACCATTCTAAGGGATGGAATGTGTTAAGAGCAAAGGATAATAAGGTTGCGGAGAAGTTAGCCGAAGCTATGCAGATTGCATCTGACAATAAAAATATCGGCTATGACCAATCGGAACGCTACGGAGTCATTAAACATGGCATTAACACAAAGGTCAAGACGGAATGCGATTGTTCGTCCCTTGTACGTGCTTGTATTATCTATGCATCCGGCAAGGATGTGGGAGATTTCAATACATCTAATGAACGACCGGTAATTTTGAAATCCGGCTTGTTTGATGATATGGGTTCTTATCATGCCGGGTTTATTCTTCACAACGGAGATATTCTTGTGACACGCATAAAAGGGCACACAGCGATTGTTGTAAGCGGTGCAAAGAAAAGCAAGGGTAAGTATTATCCGAAGTATACCGGAAATTCTAGCTCAATCGTAGAAGCATTAAAAGCGGTTGGGGAAGATGATGTGTCAAAAGAACATCGTGCGGAAATCGCAAAAAAGAACGGATTTTCCAATTTTAAGTTTACATCAGAGGAAAATTCAAAGATGATTTCTCTTCTGAAAAAGGGAAAACTGAAAAAGTAATTCAAGGGCGGTAGGGGTCAAATCCTACCGCCTTTTTCTAAAACTACATAAAGGAGGTGGAACTGTTGGAATTAGAAACCTTAGAGGTCAAGATTCAAGCACAGGCAAGACAGGCTAATGGTCAGATTGATGCGCTGATAACAAGGTTAGGAAAACTATCTTCATCCTTGCAAAGCATAGATTCTAGCGGAATTAACCGGTTATCAACCGGAGTAAACCGATTGTCAAACTCAATGAGTGCCATGCGCAGTGTTGATTCAAGGTCATTCTCGACTCTTGCAAGAAACATCAAAACGCTTAGCAACATTGACACAGGAAAGATAAATGCAGCAGCCGGAGCGATGCGACAGATTTCAAAGTCGGTAAGCTCGTTTTCCGGTATGTCAAAATCGGTGCAAGGGTTATCGGAATTAGCCGGAGGAATCAAACAGCTTGGCTATACAAGCTCAACAAAGGCTATCGAGAATATACCAAAACTTGCGGTTGCAATGCGACAGCTTATGTCCGAATTGCCGAAAGCCCCTAGCGTAAGCCGGAATATTATTGACATGACAAATGCATTGGCAAAATTATCACGTACCGGTGGAGCGGCAGGAACAGCGGCAAAAAGCATCACAAGCTCATTTAGCGGATTTAGTTCAAGTGCATCCGTTGTAGCAAAGAAGTCGTTTTCCCTTGCGTCTGCAATCGGAAAAGTGTATGCAACGTATTGGGCTTTATTTCGCGGATTTAGGCTACTTGGAGACGCCATTGACATATCATCTTCACTGACAGAGGTTGAGAACGTTGTAAGGCAGACATTCGGGCAGTATGAAAGCCTAATTAACAATTTCGCAAAAACATCCATTGAAAAATTTGGCATGTCTGAATTGTCCGCGAAACAGTTTGCAAGCCGTTTCCAAGCCATGGGAACTGCCCTTGACATTCCACAGGGGAAAATGGCAAAAATGTCCATCCGGTTGACAGAATTAGCCGGAGATATGGCTTCATTCTACGATGTAAGCCAAGAAGATATTGCCAAGAGTTTGCAATCTGTATTTTCTGGTACTACGGCACCTATGCGGCGTTATGGTATCGACTTGACGCAGGCAACATTAAAGGAATGGGCATTAAAGCAAGGACTTGATGCGAACATTTCATCAATGACACAGGCTCAAAAAGCCATGTTGCGTTATCAGTATGTGCTTGCGCATACAACCAATATTACCGGAGACTTTGCCAGAACAGCCGATAAACGAAACTTTTGTTTCATGTGTCGCGCGGCATAGCAATATGTCGATGAAAAATCGGGTAAAATCGGTGAAGGCTAAGTTGACTTAGCACGAACATTTTTGTATAATATGTTTGAGGTGATTTAATGCGAACATATTATATCTACAAAGCAACAAATAAAATAAACGGAAAATCTTATGTCGGTCAAACTTGTGATTTTCATAGCAGAGTGTGGCAACATCAAAGGCGCTACGAAAAAGAAGATTGCGACTTTCATAGAGCAATTAAAGAATTCGGGTTTGACAACTTCTCATGGGAAATCATCGAAACGTGTGAAAGCGAAGATGGAGCCTGTGAGTTGGAAAAGTATTACATTGAAAAATTTAACACCTATCGAGATGGCTATAATATGACCAAAGGTGGGAAAGGCGCGCCGTATCATAACGCCAGGGCAGTTGTTTTGCTGACGCTTGACGGACGGTACATTAAGCGTTATGATAGTGCAATGGATGCAGAAATTGACGGATTTAATAATACGGATGTTCTGCTTAATTGTAAAGGAAAAAGGCGGCAGACAAAGGGCTATATGTTCATGTTTGAGGATGAGTATGAATCAAACGGAGCGAAAACCTATAGAAAGCCGGAACCTAACGGAATGAGAAGCATTATTCAATGTGATATGGAAGGAAATTTTATACAGAAATTTAAAAGTTTGCAGGAGGCGGCTAGGATTACCGGAGCAAATAGAACAACTATTTCCGGTGTGCTTTCAAATACCTATAAGTCGGCAAATGGATATATTTTTGTATACGAAGAAGATTTTCCAATAAAAGATTTGAGCATCTATAAAAAGCGCAAAAAGGAAGAAAAATTGCGCAAGTGGATGCGAAAACCAGAGAGATTATAAGAGTGTTCGATAGAATATCCGAAGCAGGGGAATCTCTTGGAGTTAATTACAAAGCAATACATAATGTAATCGACCAAGAGGGGCGAACTGCTTATGGTTATAAGTGGATAAGTCAATAAGCTAATACCGAGATAAGGCTATAAAATAAAAGTTATAGCACATTGTAGAGCGTAGGGATTGAACCTATGCTCTTTTCTTATGGAAAGAGTGTAGAATATAATATCCCCAAGAGTATCCGACAGCCACAATGCTGTGGTTGAAAATGTACGCCGAACTTATGGGAAACCATAAGAAGTAGAGGATAAAAAGCCTTTACGATAACATATTGACATGGCATAACCAGATAACCATGCTTAGAGAGAACTTCAAAGCACTTGGAGCGGTTGTTGGTGGTGGTTTAATCAATGCATTTAAGCCGTTTATCAAGGTACTTAACTCAGTTCTGCAGAAGGTTATTTCTTTTGCGGAAATGGTAACAAATGCTTTAGGTTCTATCTTCGGATGGAAGTATGAAGCAAGCAAAGGAGCAGGAATCAGCGGTCTTGCTGACGATATTGGAAGCGCGTCTGATGGCATGGACGATTTAAGCGATGCCGCAGGAAACGCAGGGAAAAACACAGGCGGTATCGCAAAGAATGCCAAGAAAGCAAAAAAGGAAATCCAACAGGCAACGCGTGCATTTGATGAATTAAAAGTTATTTCGAAACAGAGTAAAGATAACACTTCTGGTTCTGGAAGTGGTGGAAGTGGAAGTGGTGGCGGTTCTGGTTCTGGCGGTTCCGGTGGCGGAGATACCGGAAAGTTGGTTCAGACCGACACCATTTTTAAGAAATTCAAAAGCAACATCAAAGACCTTGAAGGACTTGGAAAGGCAATATCCGGTTCCCTTATCAATGCGATGAAAGGTATCAAGTGGGATGAAGTATACGCCAAAGCATCCGGCTTTGGTAGCGGGCTTGCAAAATTCCTTAATGGGCTATTTGAGGGTCAGAAAGGTACAACGCTTTTCGGAGAAACCGGAAAACTGATTGCAAATTCATTAAACACTGTGCTTCATGGATTAGATTCGTTTGGCACAACGTTTAATTGGAAACAATTTGGAAATTCAATCGCAGACGGAATCAACAAGTTTTTCCAAAACTTTGACTTTGCATTATTGGCTCAAACGCTTAATGCATGGGCACAAGGGGCATTTGATGCGGTCACTACGGCATTAAGTAAAATTTCCTGGAAGGATGTTTGGAACGGAGCAAAGGAGTTTTTAAGCAACTTAGACGTAAAGACGGTTGGAATTATCATCGGTGCGCTGACAATCAAAAAAATCCTTGGATTGCATCTTGCAAACACCGCGCTTGGAATCATAGGGACTTCCATTTCAAAAGCAATAGCTGGTTCACTTGCATCAAGGCTTGGCGTTGAAATTGCGGCAAATGAGGGAATCTCGGCAGTATTGTCTACCGCTTTGTCAAAAAAAATAGGTGGGGCGTTTGCTACACTTGGAACAACTGTTTCAGCTGGTGTCAAAGCTTTATTCGGTAGCGGTGCGGCAGAGAGCGCACTTTCTTTTATCAGCCCAGTAGCAAAAGCTATAACCGGGATTGGCTCTGTTGCGATTGGCGCATTTACTGCAATATCAAACTTTGTGACCATGTTAAAGAACGGATTCAGTTGGCTTAATGAAGCACTTATGCTTGTCGGAGTTACGATTACGGCAGTCGGAGCGGTTATTTTAGGGGTAGCGGCAGCACCTGCAGCGATTACCGCAGGAATAGTAGCCGGTGTTGCAACGGCGGCTGTAGTAGTCAAGGATCATTGGAAAGAAATAAAAGGAATTTTCTCAAAAGCAGGAGATTGGTTTAATACTAATGTGATTAAGCCAATAAGCGGTTTTTTTAAGGGATTATGGGAATCTGTTTCCGGTTTTTTCTCTTCTTTATGGAAAGATATATCCGGTGTATGGAAAACAGTTTCTGGATGGTTCAATACTAATGTTATAACTCCTATTGTTTCATTTTTCCAAGGATTTTCGAAAAGAGTTGGTCAAATCTTTGAAGGATTGTGGATCATTGTCAAGGCTGTATGGATTGTTGTTTCTGATTGGTTTAAATCAAAGGTAATAGAGCCAATAAAGAAGAATTTTGAATTATTGAAATCGGCAGTATCAACTGCATTCAAGGTTCTATGGACAACTGTAAAATCGGTATGGGCGGTGGTTTCCGGTTGGTTTAAGGAGCATGTTACAACACCTATCAAGAATGCTTTTAGCTCAGCAAAAGAATCTATTCAGAAAGCTTTTAGCGCGGCAAAGACAGCGGTAACCGGGGCGTGGAATAGTGTTTCTAGTTGGTTTAAAGAACATGTAACCACCCCGATAAAAAATGCTTTCTCGAAGATGAAAGAAAGTGTAGCTGAAATATTCAGCAAATTATGGAATAGCGTGAAAAGTGGTGTTGCCGGGGCAATGAACACCGTAATTTCAAGAATTGAAACAGCAATAAATTCATTGATCGGTGGAGTGAATACCGTTTTGAGAGGGTTCAACAGTGTTGTTTCTGCGGCGGCTAAAGTAGCAAAGGTAAAGTGGAGCGGAGTCGATCTTGTGCCGAAAGTGAGCCTACCTAAAGTAAAGGCTTATGCAACGGGCGGTTTCATGGATAAATATAGCATAGCAACGGTTGGAGAAAACGGGCTTCCGGAACTTATGGGAACGGTCGGAGGTAAGCCGGCGGTCGCAGGAAGCCAAGAAATTACTGGAATCAAAGATGCTATCAATTCAACATCTGCGCAAGAGGTTTCCTTATTGCGACAGCAAAATCAGTTATTGCAAGCTATTTTACAGAAAAATTTCGGAATTACTACAAGCGACATAGGAAAAGCTGCAAGGGATTATGGTAGAGAACATTACAATCGAACCGGAGACAATGTATATGTTTTTTAGTGACTTCTATAATAGAACGTGATATAATTCTAAATAAATCATATCACAAGAAAGGAGTCATTATGAGAAGCACAAAAAAATTATTAGTAGCGATGGGGTTGGCATTTGCCGTTTTGATTTCGGCTATGCCAATCCAAAATGCAGATGGGAAACAGATTGTTGCACAGGCGGCAACTATCAAATTAAGCAGAAAGACTCTTAATTTAAAAATTGGAGAATCCGCAACATTAAAGATAAGCGGAATGAGGAAAACTGCTAAATGGAGTAGTGGCAATAAATATGTTGCTTCTGTAAATAAGTCTGGAAAGGTTCTGGCGGTTGGAGAAGGAACGACGTACGTAAAAGCAAAAATTGCAAAGAAAACGCTTTCTTGCAAAGTTACCGTCACTTCTTCCTTTAATGCGAACAAGGTAAAGAAAAACATCTCAATTGAATACCAAGATAGTGGTCATGGAGTTGTTGCTATCTTGAAAAACAACAACAAGGTAAATGTTGATCTGGACGCAAAACTTGTATACTACAAAAACGGTAAAATGCTGGATAGCAAAAGCGATTGTAACAGAGCTTTTGAATCCGGTAAGGAATGTGTTCTTTATTTTGACGCACCGAGCGATTCTGATTATAACGATGTTTCTTATGATAACTATAAAATGTCGTTGAGTGTTGATGAAGCAACAAATGCTGTTTGTGATGTTCGCAATATAATGGTTCAATCGGACATTGGAGCAGATAATGTTACGGTTGAAGCTACAAACGATTCCGGAAAAGATTTTTCATTTGTGAAAATTTCTTGCGTAATGTATGATGCATCTGGCAACTTGATCAAATATGATTATCATTATGCAGAATGTGAAAAGAATGGAGATACAGATTATTTTTCATTTAGTTTTCCGTACGATTCAAATTACGATACGATCTATCCGAGCAGTTATAAGATATATGTTGATGAAGCATATACATATACTTGGTTACAGTAAAAATTGAAAGATAAATGATACTTAAGCCGTGGAAACACGGCTTATTTTAATTCAAAAGTGGATTGACACAAAATCAAAAATAGTCTATCCTTATTACTAAGGAAACAACTTTATCCGTGAAGATGCGGATTACTTACTCGAACGCCATACTGTACGAAAGAGGAAACCAATGTGATTTCACAAGAGGTTTCCTCTTTTTTATTCAGATAAAAATGTATGGAGTTACGAATTACAGAAGAAGCCTTTCAAATATTGACGATTCTGTTAAGGGCGTGTCACAAAACTACACCCCTATAAATCTTGATGGGAATCAGTAGTAGCTTAAAATTTAATCAAATGGATAGCATCTACCAAAACGGTAGGTGCTATTTTTATACCCATTTTTAGGAGGTAAACGATGGGATATGGCGGATATTTAGTAAAGTTTGGCAATTATACCATACCGAACAGTTTAATTAAGCAGGGCACGTTTAGTTCCTATTTGAATATGCAGGACTTAGACCCTTGGACTGATGAAAACGGATATGAGCATCGTGATGCCGTGGAACTGAAAGCCTTAAAAGTTGAGTTTGAAACCAAAGCCATGCTGACCGAAAAGCAGTTTGACGATTTTTGGGAAAATATCGAAAAGAACTATACCAAGGCAAAGGAACGCGGCGGCTATATCACGGCATACGTGCCTATGAAACGCGGATATGTGACACAGTACGGATATATCGCTGACATTCAGCCTACGTTCTATTCTGTGGCACATGGGAAGATAAAATATGACCCAATCAAATTTTCGTTTGTAGGTGGTGTATATGATAAATAGCAATTTGAAAGAAAAGTATTGGGATTCCGCGACAGATAAGCAGATGGTTATATCTGTTGTTGGAACGAATCAGAAAATAGACAATTCGATGCTTGAAATCGGTACGTTTGCGCTCGAAGAAAGTCTTTGTTCGGAGTCTGAATTAAAATTTGGAGCATGTGAAGCGAATTGCGTAAAATTCACAGCAAGAAACACCGCAGGAAACATTATCGGAAGGACAATCTCTATCGAAGAAACAATTGACGGAGATAGCAAAAATCCGATGCCATACGGAGTTTTTAAGGTTGCATCCGATGTTCCCACGGCCGACCGCACAAAACGGCAGATTACGGCATATGACGCGATGTATGACATTATCAATACAGATGTAAAGTCTTGGTATGCAGGACTTAGCTTTCCAATGACACTTAAACAGTTCCGTAATAGCTTTTTTGCAAATCTTGGAATTGCGCAAGTTGAAACAAGCCTTGTCAATGATTCCATGACGGTCAATAAGACGATTGTAGCCACACAGACGGACGATTCAAGCGCGGTAACAGAAGAATCCGCTATCAGTGGAAAAACCGTTGTAACGGCAATCTGTGAGATTAACGGATGCTTTGGTAATATCAACCGAGAGGGAAAGTTTGAGTATATCTTTCTGAAAGCAATCACAAGCGCACTTTATCCGGCAGAGGATTTGTTTCCGTCTGACAATTTATTCCCGTCCGATGCAAATACAGAATCCATGACCGGACACTACATCGCGTTTGATTATGAGGACTTTCAAAGCAAGGCAATTACACAGCTAGAAATCAAGACAAGCGAAGATAACGCTGGTGCTATTGTTGGAACTGCCGGAAATAACTATTCGATTACAGGAAACTTTCTTGTATCAGACAAGACCGGAGCAGAACTTGAACAGATTGCAAATAACCTATTGCCGATTATGAAACAGGCAGCATACACACCGATTAAAAGTTGCACTTGTGTCGGCAATCCATGTCTGACACTTGGCGAACCCATCCGGTTCAATACCACAAGAGAAATTGTTGAAACGTATCTATTGCAACGCACACTAACCGGAGTGCAAAGCAAGAGAGATTCAATCTCGGCACAGGGCACGCAGACACACTCTGCAAAGGTTAATTCTATCAGAGACACGATTGAAAGCGTGGAAAGACGTACCGGAAAGTTAGAGAGGAACGCGGATCATCTTCAATCCACGTATGAGGATTTAGAAGACCAGACAAACTCTAAATTTGAGCAGACCGCGAAAAGCATTTCCGCAGAAGTCGATCGTGCGCAAAAAGCGGAAGGCGAATTGGATGCGTCCTTGGAATTAAAGCTAGGCAGAGACGAGAACGACCAAGTTATTTCGATGATTAATGCAAGTGCCGATCAGATTATGCTTCGTGGAAACAGGCTCATAATTGAAAGTAATAACTTCCAGCTTGACGGGAATGGACGAGTGTCAATTATTGATTCGTTGAATTTTATTGCAACCTCGCTTGGTGATGACATTGTAATTATTGGACTCGATGCAAGAGGAAGGCCAATGCTGCAAAACATACGCATTGACCTAAACTCTGTAACAGATCAAGATGGAGTAGCCATAGGGGATCATGCAAGTACGGCAGATCATGCGACAACCGCAGACTCTGCAACAACTGCAGAAAGTGCAAGGCAGTGTATAATGGCATCAACCGCGCATTATTTGCAAGGTATTGGACTATCCGATTATGTACGAATTTCAGACAACGGAAATTTAATCCCAAGTTCTAGTTCTGTGTACTGTGGAACTAACCCCAATCCATTTGCCGGAGGGTATTCTTCCGGTGGTTGGAAAACAACGTCTGATGGCAGAAAGAAAAAGGATTTTCGAAAACTGTTAGAGGATGATCGGTTTGAGAGATTTTTTGAGTTGCTGCAACCGATGGAATATCGGCTCATAGAAAATGATGAAAAAATGCACATGGGATTTGTTGCACAGGATGTCGAACAGGCAATGACGGATTGTGACATATCTGAAAATGAGTTTTACGGACTGGAACATGCGGTATTCTCCGAAAAAGATTTTGAATCTAATGAGGAATGGGAAAAATTCTTAGAGCAGAATGGTGGCGCAAATGATATGTATACATTGTGCTATCAAGAGTTTATTGCGCTTAACACTGCCATGATACAGAAACTGCAGAACAGGTGTAACGATTTTGAACGCAGACTATCCGCATTAGAAAGGAAGTGATTAGATGGCATATCAGAAAATCTATAGCCGCGAATATTGGGAGAACCTTCCAAGCGAAAAGACCGCAATTAATCGAAATAGGCTGAACAACATAGAGGGCGGCATTGATGCAATCGACGATCGTGTGTGCGCACTCGACACCACGAAAGTTGACTTGACCAAAGCTAACGAACTTGTAAAGGAAATCCTTTGGGATGAATCCAACGGAACGCTGACGGTCGTTAAGATGAATGGTTCCAAGGCGGTCATTGATACCAAGTTGGAGAAGCTTGCAGTCAACTTCAAGTATGATCCGGAAAGTCAGCAGTTGGTAATCACGCTTGACGATGGCACGGCGCAGAACGTGGACTTATCCGCGCTGATCACGCAGTATGAGTTCTTAGAGGGTGACGAGATTGCATTTAAGGTCACTTCTGATGGAAAAGTCAAGCCGATGATTAAGGGCGGCTCAATAACTGAGGATAAGTTGCAACCGAATTTCTTGGCGGATATTAAGGTAGAATCTGCCAAGGCGGTAGCATCTGCCAAAAGCGCAAAAGAGTCCGAAACCAAGGCGGTAGCATCCGCCACAGATGCCAAGGACAGCGCAGACCGAGCGCAGGGAATCGAAGACGAGATTAACAAGAAACTCACAATGACAGAATTTGATGTGAATGAGGATGGAGAGTTGATTTACATGGACAATTCTGCTTATAACTTTGTCGTTGACAATGACGGAAATTTGAATTGGGAGGTGGCTTAAATGGCTATAGCAGGAAGAGTAGCAATCGTGCCAAAAGGCGATTGGAGCGCAGATGCTACATATAAGAGATTGGATGCAGTAACTTATAATAACACATTGTATTTTGCGAAAAAAGAAGTTCCGGCAGGAACAGCAACGAGCAATACGGAATATTGGTCGAAATCTATCGTGGGCGGTGCTAGTGCGATTGCAACAACAGAGGATGCCGGAGTTGTAAAGCCGGACGGAAAGAGCATGAGCGTAGATGAGAGTGGAACGCTTAGTATTAACTTGGATGGGACTACAATTACATTAGATGAAGCGAAAAACGTCATAAAGTTGGCAGATACATTAAAGGATAAAATCGGAAGCGCACTGCAACCGGAAAGTATCGTAAACAACCAGATTACGACAGAGGAAGGATTTACACTTGATGCGCGGCAGGCTAACCCGAATATAGACGGTTCGCTGGCCAAGCAGGTGGCTGAATTAAACGGCAGTTTAACAGCGCTAAGTCACTACTCAATAACAAGGATTCATGATTTTTTATTACGTGATCAAGAATCAAAAACTGTTGTTTTGCAAGATGGTGCTTATATATTTATAAATGGTCATATAAACGCATCGCAAATTACATTGTTGAAAGTGTTAAACAGCTGGGGCGTTAAGACAACAGACATCATAGCACCAACAAGTACACATGAGGTTACAATTTCTGGCAGCAATAATACTGTTGCTTTTTCAGCGAATGGTCTGTGCTATGGGTACATATTTTATTTATTTCCATTTGAATAAAAAGTTTTGCGATCTGGCATATGATCATTAATTGCTAATAACCATTGTGCAGCGAATATACGTCTCATCTTTATAAGATGGAACTAATGTGTTTATTTTTAATTTATTATTGACTATCATAAGGTAAACAGGATCCCCGTTTTGCGTTACAATATTTGTACTTGTATCAGCACATGGAAATGGAATATCTCCAAGCACAATTTCTTTCCATGCCTCGCTCAATGAAATTAGTTTATCTATATGCAATATATATGCTTGCGGAGATATTTTCGTAATTTGTATATTGTCTTGATCGAATACAACTGTGCTATTTAAACTGCCGTTTAAGAAAATATATCGAACGAATATTCGAACGTAACTTATAAACAATTTTTATTAAAGAAAGGAATTAAAAACATGGATAAAATTATTTTAAAAGATCAGACAACCTTTGAGGTTGCCGACGGCGCAAGTCTTGGCAACATCCAGATCCAGTCCAAAAATTTTGACGGGATTAAAACGATCACGGACGCTTTCGCAGAGAATAACCTTGCGGAAGTAACATTTACACACAACGATGCAGTGTCGGGGAAATACACCGATCTGAAATCCGATGGGTTTACATATATGCCGAACGTGGGAGAAGATGGCGCAGAAGATGGTGCATATACCGTAACGGTAAGACTTAGAACAAAGACGGAAATGGAAAGAGCAATTGATGAACTTAAAGCCGGACATGAAGCAAATGCAGAAGCAATCCAAGAACTTGCAAGTATTACTGCAGGAAGTGAGGTGTAGGATATGGTTAAATTCTATGTAAGACGTATTCTTATCGACAAGAAAATGACGATTGATGAAGTGCCGATGCGTTGGCGCACGAAAGTGCAAGAAGAGATTGAGAAACAGCTTTCCGCTTCTTTGCAATGACATTTTCTGTCGAAACTTGCGACCGAAAAATGTTGAAATCATGCATATTACAGTGATACTATGGACTTGTCCGAAAGGACACTTCAAGTTCTGGCATGGGTGGGGCTTGGCATGGCTCCGCCCATAATTGGGGATTGACTATACAGAACGTATGTTCTATAATAATTGTCGAGGGTAGTTAGCATTTGAATCGAAAGGGTGGGAGCAATGGATAACAACGAAAACGAGTATTACAAAAGCAAAATCATTGAATTGATTGAAAAATGCGACAATACTAGATGGCTTCGAGCCATATACGTATTTGTAAAAGAACTGTTAAAATAAGAAGAAAGCCAAGGGTTTGCGCATTGCCCTTGGCTTATTTTTATTTCTTCTCTGAAATCATATCAACAAATTCTTCTAGTTTATCCCAGCCATCTTTATCTAGCTGCGCTAGAGCAGAAATCAATTTCTTTTTAAAATTTCCGTCTTCTGATTTCATAACATCTGCAAGCATTTTTGAAATTTGCTCATCTTTTGTTTCCGGCATAAACATTTCTCCGTTTCCGGTGCGAAGCCAATCTTCATTAACGTTGCATTTCTCACATACAAGTTTAATAAATGCATCTGATGGATTTCTTCTTCCGGATTCATAGCTAGAAATGTTTTCTTTTGATATTTCCAAGTAATTTGCAAATGTTTCCTGAGTTTTCCCATTAGGATTGCTTTTTCTTATCTCCTTTAGGCGCTCCTTCATATTAACACCTCCTTTCAACTTGATTATACAAGTCACAATCGCAAATGTCAACGACAAAAATTGTACAATGTACAAAAATAACTATTGACAAAGATTGTACGGCGTACTATTATAAGAATGTACAAAGTACAAGAAAGGAGAAACAAAAGTGAAAAAACCATCTGTTTCAGATGCTGCATTAGTACTTTCAGCATTTACTTTGCTGTTTCAGATTTTTTGCCATTTTATTTTGCCAAAGCTTTGACAAAATCAATTATTTCTGAATGATGTACAGCAAATTCCATTAAAGCACATATGATAGAAAGAACCACAGAAATCCAACCTTTAATATCCGCTTTGCTTGATGTTTTTAATGCAACATCAGCTTGCGTTTTGGAACTTTCAGCAATCTCTTTAGCTGAATCAGCTTGCAACTTTGCAGAGTCGGCAATATCGTGAAGTTCTTTGCTTGTTTGCTCAACAAAAGTGGTTTGAGCTTCCAACATCTCGATCGGGGATTTTCCATCCTCGTATCTAGGCATTTCGATGTTTGTGACGGATTTGTTGAAAAAATCATCCAATTGTGGACGAGTAGGTATGTAGCGCATATGGAAATCTCCTTAAGTTTTTAAGGAATTATATCATGGAAAGGAAGTGAATTCAATGAGTGAAAAGGAAAAGCGCGTTGTCGAAAAACTTCGTGATGCCATTCCGAATATGACAGATTTTCAGAAAGGATATGTTCTTGGAATGGTTGAGAGTTCTGCTTCGAAACATAGTGAGCAGGGCGAGGAAAACGAAACACATAATGGAAAGGAGAATTAAAATGAGCAATTTTGAATTTCAGAAAGTTAATTCAAGGGTAATTCGTAGCGGTGACAACTATTTGGCAAAGGTTGACTCTGCGGAAAATTTTTCAAGCATTTTCGTTGACGAGGAAACAACATATGGAGTTTATGTAAGAGATGCGCAGATACAGACAGGAGATTCGACTTACACACCTGCAATGGCTTTTACATATTCCATGGAAGATGGTTATGTGCGCTTTATAGATGTTGTTGTATGTCCGTTACTCGGAACGTTTGTTTCTGATTGGTACTAAATTATAAAGTGGCAGAAAGGGGCATGAATGAAAAAAGTAATCCAATTCATCATAGGTGCGGTCGCAATGGAATATTCCTTAGTTGCCGCGTGCTATATGGATAGTGAGGGCGCGGTCGGGGATGTGTCGGCTACTAAATTTGTAGCCGGTGCGGTAATTGCGGCAATCATGTATTACTGGTCGGAAGTAGACCGGAAGAGAGCTGAACTAGACAAGCGAATTAAGAGAAAACGCAGAATGAGAGAGGATGCATGGTAAGCGTTGTGTATATAAGTGGTACGAGATGTTCCACGAAAGAAAAGCGTATGCTTGCTGAACTTTTGGCAGGGAAACGAAAGAAACAGAATGATAAAGAGAATTTTGAAAAGGTTCTTGAAAGAGAAATGGAAAGGAGAAGCAATGGAGAACAAAATAACACTGATCGGTGATGTTGTATCAGCACCAAGGGAAAGCCATAAATCAAACGGTAAGAAATTTTATAAATTTTTCATCGGAGTTGAAAGAAGAAGCGGAGTTGCAGATATACTTCCGGTACTGTTTGATGAAAAAATCAGCGATACAGGAATCAGCGGAACGGTATATGTCAGTGGGAAGATAATTACCCGGCACGTAAAAACAGGTGCAGGAAAAGCAAATCTTACATATGTTATGGCTGATACAATCACAAAACCAGGGGATGATAGCCCTTTGAATAGCCCTTTGAATGAAGTAAGCCTTGACGGAATTATCGAGGAAAAGCAGCTTAGAGAAACACCACTTGGTCGTAAAATCTGTGATGTGAAACTCAAAAACATAAGAGAAAACGGAAAAGAGGATTTAATCACTTGTATCGCATGGGGAAAGTGTGCAGAATATACAAACTCGCTTGCTTTAGGTGATGCGGTAAGCACATACGGAAGATTGCAGAGCCGGAGATATAAGAAAACGTGTAAAGATGGTCGCGTTGTGGAAAAAGTTACATATGAGTTTTCAATAAAAGGAATCGTGGGGGTGTAGAATAATGCGAATGATTTTAAAATCGTTGCGACTTGAAAATTTCAAGGGGGTAAAGGATAAGACATACGAATTTGGCAAGACAACAAGGGTTTCCGGCATGAACCGGAGAGGAAAGACCACAATCGGGGCGGCATGGTACTGGCTGACGTCTGATAAGAACTATGAACTTGTCAGCAATCCAAACATTAGACCGGACAATGTAGAAGATTGTATTCCGACTGTTACTGCAAATGTCGATGTAGACGAAAAAGAAATCACTCTTTCCAAGATGCAGAAGCGAAAAGTTGGAAAACCGGATAAAAATGGAGTTTCGAAAGTTAATATCACAAATACATATGAGATCAATTCTGTGCCTAAGACAGAACGTGATTTTAAGGCATATCTGGAAGAATTAGGGTTTGAGTTTGATAAATTCCTCATTTGTTCGCACCCGAATGTGTTCACTAAGGATTTGTCGTTAAAGAAAAAACAGGATGAAATGCGCAAATATTTATTCACTATGGCAAGCGAAAAAACAGATTTAGAGATTGCACAAATGGATAAAGAAACTGCCGATGTTGCAAAACTACTTGAATCTTATAAATTCGAGGAAATTGAAGCCATGAATAACGCTTCCAAGAAGAAAGCAGTTGAACAGTTAGATGCGATTCCTAATCAGATTATCGGTCTGGAGAAAGCAAAAGTTGATGTAGATGTGGCAGAGCAGGAACTTGCCAAGGCTGATCTGACAAGAAGAATCGCTGAATGCGATAAGAAGATTGCCGGTGCCGATCATTCGCTTGACGAATTGCGCGATAAGGAAATGCGGTTACAACTTGATATATCCGGAATTACACAGACGATGAACCGCGAATTATCCAATCGTAGATACGAAATTGATGCTGATCTGTGCGGTTGCGAAGATGAATTAAAACATCTGGAGCAGACGATTTCTTTGAAAGAAAATCAGATTGTCGGTAATGAAAAGGCTATCACAGATGCGGATGCAGAACGGAAGAAAATTGGAGAAAAGTACAATGCAGAATATGCCAAGGCATTTGATGAAGCGCCTTACCTGTTTGATGAATCCGAGTGGGTATTTGATGAAAACAGCACCGTTTGCTCATTGTGTGGTCAGAAGTTGCCGGAAGATAAAATCGAGCAGTTAAAGGCTGATTTTGAAAGCAGAAAGCGAAAAGCCAAGGCGGATGCAGAAGAAAAACTGAAAGCAAAAAGATTTAAGTTTGACACTGACAAAAAGGTTGAACTGAATCGGTTGAATACTATTGGCACCGAGAAGAAAGAACTTATTACCGAACTTACAAAGAAAAATGCTGATCTGAATACAGAAATTGACGCTTTAAAGAAACAGGAACAGGATGCCATTGCAAAGAAAGAAGAACTTTCGAAGCAGTTATCCGAGATCCCGAGCGAAGCTGATTACACGCAGAATGAAGATTATGTGAAACTGAAAGCAGAGCGTGACAAGGTTCTCGCCGATATTGAAAAGCTGGAATCTGATGGTGCGGACAAGATTGTTACTGATTTGAAAGTCGAGAAAGCAGATCTGCAGAGCCAGCTTGATGAAGTAAATAAGATTATTGCACAGGCTGAAAACAATGTTCAAATTGATGACAAGATTGCAGATATGCAACATAAACAGAACGAGTATGGACAAGCAAAGGCAGATGCCGAGAGGATTCTTTATCAGCTCAAAGAAGTTTCAAAACGAAAGAATAAGTTACTTGTTGAAGAAATCAATCAGCATTTCGGTATTGTACGTTGGAAGTTGTTCGATTTCCAGAAAAACGGAGAATATAAGGAAGTTTGTATTCCTACGGTGCTTGATGAAGAAGCTGGCATTTACAAGGTGTTCGGTGACACGACTAACACTGGCAGGGAAATTGAAGCGAAGATTGATATTTGCAACAGTTTTCAGAAGTTCTTTAATATGTATGTTCCGATTTTCCTTGATGGTGCAGAAAGCATCAATGACGAATATGTGCCGGTTGTTGATACGCAGCTAATTCTTCTGACAGTAACAGAGGACAAGCAGTTGAAAGTCGAGGGAGTGTAGGATGGAAACGTTAGGGAAAATTTTAAGCATCGAAGAAATAACGAATGTATCTTTAGAAAATACCGGTTCGTTAAATGGTAGCAATGGGTCTAGGCTTGGCATCATGCAGATGACGAGCTGTTTAATGGGCAGTGCATCTTATGATGGGTACAAAGTCAAAACGGATAAGCATGAATTTCTTTTGCTGATTGACAATGGACAATGTTGTTGTGAAAGCTGGGGATATTTCTACTTAAATGATGATGAACAGAAGTTTATCGGTTCTGAATTAAGAGCAGTAAATCTTACAGATAAGGCTCTTAATAAGAAAAAGGTAGATGAATCCGGCTATTACGAAGATTGCGGCGGTATTCAGTTTGTTGATTTCGAAACTGATAAAGGCACATTACAATTTGCAGTCTACAATGCGCATAACGGCTATTATGGCCATCCAATTATATTCGCAAAGGATAAAGAAATTTTCCATCAGGATACGTTGTAGAAAGCGAGGACACCGAATGTCGAGAATGGGAATTGGAAACAACGCTACACAGCCGGATGCACGGTGTATGTCATGCAAGCGTTGGAAGAGTGCAGGTAAAGGTTTTTTGGAAGGACACGGATATTGTTCTCTTCCGTATTGCGAAAAAGATATGAGAAATAAAGGAAAGAGAGGTCGTGTACATGGATGATATTGAAAAATTGAAAGCCGAAAATTCAGATTTGCGAACAAAGGTAGATAACCTTGAGCATAATGAATATAAACTTATAGGAGAACTTGAAAAAGCCTCAAAAACAAACGAAAGACTTTTGCGTATTCTTGAAAATTTGTCAAATGGATATGTGAAAAAGGAGAGGTAATTATGCAGTATATCAAAGCGAAATTTCCTAACAGCACCAGAAGCTACGTGTATCGCACCGAGGATTCTGTGAAAGCTGGTGACATGGTTGTAAATGCCAAGGGTGCAAAGCTGACCGTTATGGATGAAACCGTGGATATGAAGTGGGTAGAAACCTACGGTGCTGATAAGATGGCGGTTGTGAGGAAGTATGATGAAAGTGAGGGATGTGCATGAAACTGATCAGCAATGCAAAGTTTGGAGAACCGGTGGAAAGTGGAACGATTTTCAGAACTCAAGGCCACGGAATTGACATTTGCATACATAAAATTTGCGGTTGCGGAGATACGTGGTATCTTAATTGCAACGAATTGGGAATTGATAATCTGCAGCTTAAGAGCGAAAATCTTTTCCGTGGTATGGATGAAGCAAAGGAAATTCTTAAGCAGCAATTAGAACTGTTAAATGAGCGGTTCAATAATTTTTATGAAGATAACGATGTTAAGATTTTAAGATATTAAGAAAGTGAGGAATAGATATGATTAAATCAGATTTGGGATCAATAGAAGTAAATGGAAGAGAGCCGGTTGTCATGGCTGAATTTATAACTCTTTTAGCAGCATTAAGGAGAGTTCTCGGAGAGGAGAAATACAACCTTGTTTTACAGAGAGCAAGTGAAAAGGAGCTGTCCGAGGATGGTAAAGAAATATTAAGAAAAGGGCAAAAAAGACGCGTGGCAGAAGCTCTTCAAGCTTTTTAAGTGGAATGGAGGATAAATAATTATGGCAGAAAATACGGCAGTATCTACGCAGGGAAAACAGGAAATGAATACACAACTTTCCTATTATACGAACCAGTACATAGGGCTTATGGAACGTGACTTTGCAGAGCATGGGCTTGTGCTTAATGATTATTCTAAGCAGTGCGTCATGGCATCTATGAGCGCTATTTACAACCTTGTTACATCTAGCAAAGCCGCTATGAGTAACTTGAATGGATCTAATTTGAGACAGGTTATCGGACAGGTATCAAGCCTTCAACTTAATGCCAATGCAGTGCCGAGGGAGTGCTACTTCCAGTTGAGAAGCAGACAGGATGCAAATGGAAATTGGTACAAGGAAGTAGAAATGGGGATCGAAGGAGACGGAAATGATGCACTTCTTCGAAACTTTGGTGTTGATGTTAAAAAGGTATATCCGGTATGGCTTGTGAAAGAAGGTGACGATTTTACATATCCAAAGCATAAAGGAATTGAAGTTACACCGCCGGAATGGGAAGAAAAAGGACTTTCGCAGAAAGTTATCCGTGTTGTTTACCCGGTGGAAATGAAAGATGGGAAAGTTGAATATATGATAGCAGAGCGTGAAAGCGTAAAAGGAAACCTTTTTGCTCATGTTCGCAATAATCTTCTGAATGAGACTTTCGGACTTGTAAAAGGCGGCAAAAAGACACGCTATGATGCAACGGAAACAGAAAAGAAAGCTATCGCAGAAAAGAAAAATGAAATTTTGAAAGAGCTTTTAGCTTGCAAAACTGTTGAAGATATGCTTTCCTGCGAAGTTGCAAGACCATACATGAGTGCCGCATGGCTTGATACATCTGAATCCATGATCGTTCGAAAGATGCGCAATAATGCAATCAAGAAGCATCCAAAAGACCTTAATGCTATTGCAAAACAGTCTCTTATGCAGATAGATGAAACTTATCAGCAGACACAGGAAGAAATTTCCGAAAACGCCAATTCAGAGCCGTTTGTTGTAGCAGAATCCGAAGCGACTGACGGTGCAGCAGTTGAGCCGGAGAAAGTCGTTGAGAATGACGAGAATGTACCGGACTTTATGAAAGATTAGGGAGGTTTTCTATGAGAGTTATATCACAGGACGGCACGATTGATATGCCATACGAAGAGGTGATTATTCAGAGATTCAGGTCAAGAATTTATTTCCTGAACAAAAACTTAATAGGTGTTGAGTCGCTTAATGAAGACATGCAAATTGCTGAATATTCCACCAAAGAAAAAGCGAAGAAAGCCATGGAAATGCTTAGAGATGCATATATCGGTATGCCTATCGTAATGCAGAATGTTGATATTTCGGAAGATGTGGCAAGGGAATTTGAAAGATTAAAGAAATGCGGCATTATGGTGCAAACAGAAAATCAGCCGTCAAAAATAGAATGCATTAGCAATGCTATCTTTCAGTTTCCTACAGAGGAAGAATTGGAGTAGAGTATGGAAAAACATACAATGTCAGACTTATATCAGATGCAGTCACTTCCGCTTTCTGCAAAAATAAGCATGACTGCACGTAGAATAAATGAATGGGTCAATGAATTTGGCGAAGATGGAGTGTATCTGTCATTTAGCGGTGGCAAGGATAGCACAGTTTTAGGACACATAATCAAAGAGGTTTGCGGATATAAAAATATTCCTTTTGTGTTCGTAGATGTTCCGACACAATATCCAGAGTTGAAGAAGTTTGCACAGACATTCGATAATCTTGTGATTTTAAAACCTAAGATTTCGTTTGCACAGGTTTGTGAACAGTATGGTTTTCCAATGATTAGCAAGGAAGTGTCAAATTGCGTAAGCGGTGCGAGAAAATATGTTAAATACCTTGACAGTCAAAAATCTAACAACACAATCTTAACAGACAGACAGACAGACAGAC
>ULVV01040828.1_pt1 | contig 45128 bp, 44 predicted proteins | sample 1959761 | NCBI WGS metagenome assembly ULVV01 (sample SAMEA4835795, study PRJEB28245) | human gut metagenome | biome: gut microbiome; material: fecal sample | place: Denmark | collected 2008
CCACACACCGGATTGGCACGGCGATATTGCATTTCCGTTTCACTATTCCTACCTTCCCTGTTTTTATCGTGGAAGGCAGATATGTTTCGAAAAATCAAAATTCGCAAAATGACTCTCAACCGGGCGCTGGACAAATACCTGAAAACCGTTTCCGTCCATAAAAAAGGTCATCTGCAGGAGTTTTATCGCGTCAATGTGATTAAACGTCACCCTATGGCCGAGCGCTATATGGATGAAATCACTACCATTGATATCGCCGGTTACCGGGATCAGCGTTTAGCTCAAATTAACCCACGAACAGGGCGTCAAATCACCGGAAATACCGTCCGTCTTGAACTTGCCCTTTTATCATCATTATTCAATATCGCCCGTGTGGAATGGGGAACATGCCGTATGAATCCTGTTGAACTGGTCCGAAAACCGAAAATCAGTAATGGCCGCGACCGCCGACTGACTTCTGGTGAAGAACGCCGCCTTTCCCGCTATTTCAGGGACAAAAATCCGCAGCTCTACGTTATCTTCCATCTGGCTCTGGAAACAGCAATGCGCCAGGGAGAAATTCTCTCATTACGCTGGGAACACCTCGATTTGCAGCACGGCGTGGCGCATCTTCCTGAAACGAAAAATGGCTCACCACGCGACGTACCACTCTCCCGGAAAGCACGTAACTACCTGCAAATTCTGCCACAACAGATAAACGGCAATGTGTTCAATTACACCTCGTCCGGTTTCAAAAGCGCCTGGCGTACCGCTCTTCTGGATCTGAAAATAGAAAATCTGCATTTTCACGATCTACGCCATGAGGCCATCAGCCGTCTGTTCGAGCTCGGCACACTGAACGTTATGGAGATTGCAGCCATTTCCGGTCACCGCTCACTGAACATGTTGAAACGGTACACACACCTCCGGGCATATCACCTGGTCAGTAAACTCGATGCAAGGCGTAAACAGACCAGCAAAATTTCCCCTTATTTTGTTCCCTACCCTGCAACTGTCAGAAACAGAAACGGAGTGTTCATTGTGACACTGCACGATTTCGACCTTGAAAGCCGTGCTGAAACCCGGGAACTGGCAATATCTCACGCCAGCGTATTGTTGCTGCGCGCACTGGCCCAGGCTGCTCAGCGGGGTGAACGCGTCCCCACACCAGGCGAGCTACCCGCAAACATTGATGAACGGGTCATGATTTGTCCGTTAACAAACAGCCAGTTCATGACAAAAGCGAACAGTATTTTCATATCCTCCTCCTGAACAAATAATTTTTGATCAAAATTAACGCTATGAGACCCTTTATGAAACACTTATCCTCCCATGCAGCCACTGCGGATAATAATCGTATCGTTACAATTGAAGACGTTTACACAATCGCATTCTCGCAACCAATTCACACCGAATCAGCGTTGGGGCAAAGGTGGATGTTGATCCATACTGGTGAATATGAAAGTGCCAACGATGCAAAACGCTTCCTTGATACGCTCGCCATCGGGCACTGTGCTTGCATGGTAACACCATCACCTGTTCTGGATCATGACACCTGGCTGCATATCCGCCTGCTGATGGGCGAGATAAGGGATGCCAAATAAACATTCATGGCCCCAACGCATAAAAATAACGACGGGGACTCTGGCAGTGGTACCATTCTTTTTACATAGAGCCAATATATAAACAGCTTTTCTATGATAATATCTTTATCATGTTATAAATAATTGCCCCCTCAGCAGAAAGGGCCCAAATAGAAAAAGCAAAAATCCTTATAAAAATATTCTTTACAAGCGTTCCTATATACAAACAAACTATATAAACCAGCCAAAACAGAATGACTGCAAAAGAAAAACACACGGCTCCCATAAAAATAAATGTCATCGAATCCCATGGTTTCACCAGTACAACCGGAACCATGGCTGCCAGAACAATAAGAGCAGCATTACCCAACAGCGTCTCTCGAATAATATCCCTTATAATCTCCAGTTTTTCTTTATGCTGTTTAATTTTCATACGAACCTCGTTGATTTCATCCCGAAAAGGAAAAGATTATATAACGAAATACTTTCAATCTCCTGACTCCGTCTGCTCTGCAGCATAATGCCAGACCAGCGGCATACTAAATCACGTCCTGTCCGAATCCTTTTCATTCACGCTTAAAACAGAGTTAAAAGCACTCTTGAAACACACTCGATCATAACGATCGAAATAACTCGCTTCCGTTTAAAAAACACTCTCTTTAGACTCAATTTATGAACAAAACACGCTGACCCGCATGGAGGTGAAATGAAAACTGACAGCACAGGTATTGCCGCCCGTATGATGCTCTCCCTGGACAGGGAGCGAATTTGCGAATGCCTGCTCAGTCATCGCCAGCTGCAGTCCACACCCCTGCAGGTTCGTTATCCGCAGGGAGTCAGGGATGCCCTTGGTATCATGAGCGAACAGCTTTCTCTTTCCGTCTCTGACCTGACGCGTATCCTGGTCGAAGACGCGTTAAGTGAAATGTTTCTTCCTGCAGATAACATCGTCCGCCGTCTTCTCAGCAGGATGGAGCACATCATGCAGGCACATGATATCAGCGCAACAACGATGGCTGCATTACTGGCCCCCTGGAATATCCGCCCTGCCGTCTTCCGGGAGCCGGACAGACTCACTGACTATCTGACCGGGGAGATTCTTGCAGCACTGGCTGACTGGTTTTATCTCAGTCCGGAATGGCTGAACGGCAGTGTGCATTATCCACTGTATCGTCCGGGAGACTGGCCAGCCACACAGGAGATATTCTGCAGGATTATTTCAGCCCGCGAGAATATGGACATTATTCTCTGGCATGGTTTTCCGTTTGCCGGAACGCATTCCGGAGAATATTGCGGCGTTCTGCTCAGGCAGAAAAAAGAAATTAATAACACCATTATTTATCCGGTACTTTCGTTATATCCGGTCAGAATGGATATAGAAAAAGAAGGCTGGTTTCAGATGGCCCGAAAAATATCTCCGGATATCCCTGTTCGCGCCGTAACACTCACTCCGGCACAGGCAGAATATCTGATAACAGGAAAAATATTACCCACTGCGTTATTCAGGGTTCCGTTATCCCCCTGGTAATAATACTGAGCAATAAACCGGAATAATACACCAACTGTTTTTAATGGAACAGCCGTGCCCTCTGTTGTTATACCCAAAATACCTCAATACAGGAAACTGAAATGATGATGAAAAAGCATATTACCCGTACTCTCATCGCGTCTGCCGTTTTATTTTCCTTTAATTCGACTGCAGCAACGTCATATTTTGAAGCCCGCAATGATGCGATGGGAGGAACGGGGGTTGCCTCCTCTCACTATGGTGTGGCCCCACTGGCAAACCCGGCACTGCTGACAAAATCCGGTGCAAAAGATGACTTCAGTCTTCTTCTTCCGTCCGTCGGGGCACAATTGTCCGACCCGGGTAATATCACCGACAACGCCGATAAAATCAGTGATGACTGGAAAGCCTTTGAGCGTGCCGTCGACGCACAGAGCGGCGTACCGCAGACCGCTGCGCGTCTGAAGGCGCAACTTCAGGACTTCCGTCACACGCATGCTGACGCACAGGTGGGCGCTTCCGCTGTGGCAGCCCTTCCCGGTGATACTCTCGCTGCAGCCCTGATGCTAAAAACCTTCGGTACTGTCAGCGTTGACGGTAAGGTCAGTGATGCAGACCTGAACTATCTGGAAAGCATTGCAAACAGCAACGGTCAGAATGTGGACAAAAACCGACTGACCTCTCAGGCATTTGCCCGTGCCGCACTGGTCACTGATGTGGGCATTGCGCTGGCCACCGAACTGGAGACCGCCGGACAAAAATGGTCACTGGGCTTCACACCAAAATTCCAGCGTGTTGACCTGTTCAACTACAACGTGCTGGTCAAAAATTATGACAGCAGCGCATTCAAAGGTGACCGCTACCACAACACGAAAAATGGCATCAACGCCGACATCGGCGCCAGCATGGACCTGGATGACAACTGGACGCTGGGACTGGTCGCACAGAACCTGCTCCCCCGCAGTATTGAAACCAAAGAAGTGAATGGTGTCAGCGAGACCTTCAGGATCCGTCCGCAGGTAACGACCGGCGTATCATGGCACAACGACATGTTCACCACGGCACTGGATGTGGATCTGACCCCGGCCAGCGGCTTCACATCAGACAGCAAACGTCAGTTTGCCGCCGTTGGTGCTGAGTTTAATGCCTGGAAATGGGCACAGTTACGTACCGGTTACCGCCAGAATCTGGCCAGCAACAACGGCAGTGCATTCACTGCCGGGATTGGGCTCTCACCGTTTGATGTGATTCACATTGATGTCGCCGGCCTCGTGGGCACCGACAACAACTACGGTGCCATTGCTCAGTTACAGTTCACCTTCTGATTATCACGCCCCGGGACGCCCGGGGCTTCTGACCTGAATCTGCTCGTTTCCGCTCTTCTGGCCACTCACCGCCAGTCCTGTTCATTATTTTCCGGATAAAACCATGCAAAAAAAACGTATCACCCTTGCAGGGGGAGTTGCCATTCTCTGTCTGAGCGGCTGTCATCTTCCCCCGGATAATACCGCACCGGCCAGGCAGTACGGTGCAGCTTCTGAAGTCGCTGTCACACGACATGCACAGTATCAGTTGTGGGAGCAGGGCACGTATTCTGCAGCCCTGCCTTCCCGCCAGCCCGGAGGCAGCCTGCAGGCTCACAGCGGGCGGGTTTCCTTTGACTGGGAAGGCGATGCTCTGGAGCTCCTGAGCGAGCTGGCCCGTCTGCGCGGACAACAGTTCAGTTACAGCGGCGTGCGTCTTCCCCTGCCCGTCTCACTCCATGTACGCGATATGACCTTCGCTGATGCCCTTCGTCTCACAGAGGCCCAGACTGCCTGGCGGGCAGTCCTCTCACAGTCAGCCGGGCGTTTACATCTTTCCTATATGCCAACGGAGAAAAAATGAAAAAACAGGTCTGTCTCCTGCTGTCCGGGCTCCTGCTGGCAGGCTGTGCCGGACAGCACCATCGCCCCCCTGCCGGTATGGCAGGCAATTTACCACCGCCGGATCTCCGGGCATGGCTGACGCCCACTGACAACCAGGATGACGGCATTTCAGACACCCGTCGCCAGATGCTCACGGACGCCGGACGAACGCTGGGATTCCGTGGCGGAAAAGCACAGCGCTCATGGGAACTGATTCAGGCACTGAATGCCCGGGAAAGTACACTGAATGCCCTGTATGACTTCCGTCCCCTTATCAGCAGGGAAGGCTGGCTGCCCCCTGTTATTGATGAAGCGCAGGATGTTGCTCACATTCAGCCTGACCAGATAAGAACCGCGTCCCGTGTCTGGACCATCCTGCGCCCCGAACGTTTTGTCAGTAACCCGCCGGGCTGGCGTGACTGGCTTCTGCGGGGGCTTTCCACTACCGCCACCCCGGGAACTGAGGGCCGTGTTGTACCGGAAGACCGCGCACAGCGCAGACTCTGGGAAAACGCACTCCGCCAGGGCTGGCAGGAAGGCCGTGACAACGCTGACCTCACCCTGGAAGCCAACCAGAAACGCCTGACCCGGGATTACCGGGGAATGATGCTTTATGCCCTGCTCTGGCGTCAGGGCATGATCACACGCCCGGATGTGACTGAACAGCGGCAGACCGTCACCGGTAACGGCAGGAAACTCATCACCGGAGACCACGTCCGCCGTCTGAAGACACACGCGGAATTCACCCTGCAGAAATCACGCTGGCGTCCGGTCGTCAGCACGGAAGGAGCCCCCGATGAAATTACCCGATGAGTTCGGCACATTCCCTTTCGCCCGTTTCACGGCCGAAGAGTTTCGCTATTTTTTTGCCTGGTGTGCCCGACACCGCGTCAGTGATATCGATCTGACAGGCGGCTCACCGGTATCTGTCAGTCGCTTTGGACGGCGGGTACGTTCATCCGTAAATCCCCTTCCGTCCTCCATCATGATGGCACTGAGTGATGAGCTGTTTGGGCGGGAGGTTCTTCCCCGGGTTCTGTCAGGTCATCCCGTGGATCGTACCATTCAGGTCAGCGGAGATGCCTCCGGTCGCTATGGCCTGCAACGAGGTCAGCGTGTTCGCCTGCGCTGCCACCTGATACAGGGAACATCGGCAACAGAAGAAAAAGCCATTTCCGTCACCATGCGGGTGATCCCGTCAGATATTCCGGACATCCTCACTATGAATATTGAACCGGATCTGCTGGATGCCATGCTCAGAAAAACCGGCCTGGGCTTCATCTGCGGAGAAACCGGCTCCGGGAAATCCACACTGGCGGCGGCACTGTATCGCCACATTCTGAAAAATTTCCACGATCGCAAAATAGTGACCTATGAAGATCCGGTGGAATACATTCTGGGCGGAGAGAATGACCTTCTGCCTCCCCATCAGGCCGAAATCGGGCGCGATGTGGAAAGTTTTGCTGCAGGACTTCGCTCTGCCGTTCGCCGTAATCCGGACATCATTGGTATCGGTGAAATCAGGGATTATGAAACAGCAGATGCCGCAGTCCAGGCGGGTAATACCGGACACTTTTGTATCGGCACCATGCACACAAAATCACCCGGAGAAACCTTTGCCCGCCTGCTGGGATTGTTTCCTCCTGAAATCAGGGATTCGATGGCTGCAGCCACGCTTTCCCTCGTACAGTTCATTCTGGTGCAGGTACTGGTCAGAACAAATGACGGCGGCAGGCAGGCTGTCCGGGAATACATCGTCATGACTGACGAACTGCGCAATACGCTCTCCGGACAATCCCATGCAACATGGGGACATTACATTGACGAAATCATTCGTCAGGAAAAACGGCGGATAAGGGATCAGGTTCTGACCATGTATCAGAACGACCGCATTGAGGCATCAGAAGCAGCGCTCTTCATCCCGGCCGGAGAGTTACCCCGATGAAACGCGAAGGCTTCTGGCGGGATGTAACACCACCGCTCAACATTTATGGTGTCCCCCTGCCGTTTACCATGATTTACCTGCTGTTGTTTCCGTATCCGTCAAAAACGACATTCTGGGTGTGCAGCGGCATTCTGCTGTTTTTTATGCTCCTGGGATATTCCGGCTGGACAGTCCGCACCCTCTGTATACGTCTGTACAGCCTGCTTCAGGGTAAGCAGGCATCAGGACGTCCCTGGTGGTACCGACACCGCACAGAATTACCCCGTGAATGGCACGGACCAGAATAGCCCTCTTTTGTCCATCATCCCGGCGTATCACAACGCCCTCATCTTTAATCCCCGGAGAACGACATGAAGTCCAGATATCGTACCTGGCTTGCTGTCCCGCCTGAGGAGACAGAAGCCGTAAAAAATGCAGTACCCCCGTTAAATGGCCGCAAAGCTGTCGCATGGGATCCAGAAAAAAAACTCTGGTATGCCCGGGCAGGTACCGAACTTTCTCTGCTGGAGCGCTGGTTACCCCGGCCGCAGGAACTGTCGATGGATGCCGGCGATCCGGTCACCGAATTTGCTCAGGTCCTGGAAAACGCCGGGCTGGTTATTCAGGGATTGCCACAGATGGATGGTGCCATACACAGAGTCGCCACCCGGGATGACAAAAAAGGGGCCAAAAGTGGCGCATACAAAGCCTATCTTGATGGGCGCCCCGCCGGCTGGTACCGCGACTACCGGAGCGCCGATGACAGTCCCACAAACTGGGTATTTTCCGGCGGAGAACAACACGATCCTCTGGCCAGACTGCATCTGCGGGCATTCGCTCAGCAACAGCGCGATGATAACGCACGTAAACTGCAGCAACAGTACAACAAACAGGCCCGGTATGCCCGCTCCTATATTAACGGGTTGCCACAGGCAACAGCACATGAATACCTGACGCGCAAGGGCATCCGGGCCGCGCCTGGCGTGCGGCTGAACAATAAAAATGAGCTGGTTATTCCCTTCAGCAACGGCCGGGGGGAAATACGTTCGTACCAGCGTATTCCGGTCACCGGCGGGAAGGATGCCCGCATTCTGAAAGACTCCGAGAAAACCGGCAACTGGTTCACCTTCGGAACCCCGGAAAATGGCCGTCCCCTGTTATTTGCGGAAGGTTACGCTACTGCCGCCTCCCTGCACGAAGCAACCGGCCTTCCGGTTCTGATGACAGTTGATGCCGGCAATATGATTGCCGTGGCAGAAAATGCCCGCCAAATCTGGACTGACAGCCCCTTTGTCTTCTGTGCCGACAACGATCATCAACGGGAAATTAACAAGGGGGTTTTTAGTGCAACAAAAGCCGCAGAAATCACGAATGGCGAAGTCATTATTCCGGCCTTTACGGAGGAGGAAAAAGCACAGGGACTGACCGATTTCAATGACCTGGACGCCAGCCGGGGACGGGACGACTTTCAGCATGTCATGAACGCACAGTTAAAACATATCGGTATCCCCACACCCAACAGTGACACTGCCGACCACCGTGAAGCTGTCGTGATCGGCAACCTGATATTCACACCGGTAAAAGATGAGAAGCCACAAATGTCCCCTGAAAACAAACAGAGCACAGCCCCGGAAACGGTGCTGGCGACACCGGATACGCCTTATGACATCCACACTGAAGAGACAGAAAACCAGGCATATGAAGATGACTATGCCGCCTATGCATCCCTGCAGTCAGTAACTACGGAGACGTTATCCCCGGATAAACCACTGGAGAATATTGCGTCTGCCGCTGATACCGGCACAGAGAATACCTCTGCGGCTACCGCTGGCGACCAGGAAGACCTCAATACAGACGCCACAGGTACAGACACCGCTCACAACAGCGACACAGCAGAAACAGGAACGCTTCCTGAACCTGCCGGAATGCAGTCCGTGCAGCAGGCAACCACTGAACCGACCGCAGAAGATAAACCACACCAGAACGTTGTTTCCGCTGCCGATACCAGGGAAGAAAATGCCTCTGTGGCTACCGCTGATACCGGTGAAGAAAAAGCCTCTGCCACCACCGCTGACAACCAGAGCACGCAGGCAGAAGAACATCCCCGGAGTGAAGACACACCGGAAACCTCCCTCTCCGACGCGGCCGGGACACAGCACTCCACCACAACGCAGTCTGAAGAACAAGTGCAGGTCTCCATGGCCACCGCTGACGACTGGAGCGCATTTGCGGAAGATCTCAACGCTGACACTCCGGGGGCCCCCACTGTTCACAACACCGACAACGCGGAGACAAACACAGTTTCTGAACCGGCCGGGATGCGGCCAGTTCAGCAGGTGACCACTGAACTGACGGCAGAAGATAAAGCACAGGAAAAGAGCGTTGCGTCTGCCGCTGAGACCGGCGCAGAGCACTCCTCTGACATCACCGATGACAACAGGAACGCACCCGCTGAGAAGCTCAATGCCGATGCCACGGTTGCTGTTCACAACACCGGCACAGCAGAAACAGCCTCACCTTCTGAACCAGCAGAAATTCAGCCCGTACAGCAGGCAACCCCTGAACCAACAGCAGAAGATAAACCGAAGGAAGAGCGTCCTGTGTCTGCCACTGAGACCAGCACAGAGAATGAAGCAGCCCGCCCTGAAACACCATCGCTTTTCAGCCGCCTGCGCCGTTTTCTGACAGGTGGAAAATCACGTACCGCCGAACCTCCCGTTATTCAGGAGAACAAGCTTACGGAGGCCGAAACTGCGACAGAGGCCGCAGCACCACCGTCACCACCTGAAACCAGCCCGGAAGACACATCGTCAGCAGAACCGGACACGATTATCTTTGCGCCCCGCCGTCCCGACAGTCCGCAGCGGCACAACCTGGACGAGATTATTAAAAATCTTGAGCACGAAGAGTTTCCCGACAGGACAGCGCTCTACCGTGTTGACGGCGAACCAGCCTTCCTGGACAGACTCTATTGTCTCGAAATGGTGGATGGTGCCAGCGCTGATGACAAAAAGGTTCTGGCTGCCCTTGCTGTGGCCACCAACTTCTATGGCGGCGTTATCGAGCTGACCGGCAGTGATGCCTTTAAACAAAAAGCCATGCAGCTGATTGTCGAATATGACATCAAGGTTCGCATGAAACTCCCGGCCCAGAGGGCTGCGCTGGAAAAACTCCGCCAGGAGAAAGGGATGGCGCATGATGCCATCGTCACCCACAGACCCACGCCGGAACTCAACCGCCTGTCACCGGAAGAGACAACAATGGCACAACCGGCCCCCCCTGTGTCACCGAAAGCAGAAACAGAGCAAACTGCAGGCAGTACGGCTGAAACACCGCATCCGGAAGCGCCGGTCACGGCAAAAGCTGAAGCCCCCCGGGCCGACAGACCGGAACAACCAGCCGCCCCGTCGTCAGCGCCAGAAAAAGCCCCTGTCAGTGCACAGCCGCAGCAACCCGACACACCGGAGGAAGAGCCGCCCGGCAAGCTCAGCCCCGGTGAAAGTGTGACTGCCGTCCTGACAAACTACGGAGAAAAAGAGTATGCGCCCGGAAAAGGGCGCTGCTTTTTTGTGGAGCTCACCAACCGCAGTGGCAAACGGGAATACTGGGGAAAAGGCCTGGAAGAACTGGTCAAAAACCACCAGAAAGGCGACCCCGTCACGCTGACATTGCAGGCCCGGGAGAGATTACCTTCATCACCGGGCAAACCGGAATGGGTGCGAAATATCTGGGCCATGACTCCTGTCAGTAACGGCATTACCGTCGATAATGACCTTCCTCATGCTGGTCAGCATATCCTGGAATTTCCGATGAAAACATTCAGTCAGGTAATGTCACAAATGCAGCAACACTGGCCACAGATAATGCAGGAAGTTCGTTCCCCCAAAAATCCTCCCAATAATCTGTACATTGGTGAGGACAGACAACCGGCATCAGAACCTCAGGATCAATCAATGCGACTCCCCCTCGCTGGTAAAGCCCCCGATGAACTGATTCCTGCCGTCGCCTCCGCCGATAAGGACAATCGTCAGTTGAATCTTCTGCTGGTCCACAGCGCAGATGAGCATCTGCAGGGAGTGGTCCGTCTGAACGGCACCCTCTACCCGGCACTGGCCACCCCGACAACAAACAACCGTCAGCTGGTCATCAATGCACTGACGGATAACGGTCTGCAGTTTGCCGGCTACGGTGAAGCTGTCAACCACGATGAGAATACTCATCAGCGTCCGGCCCCACAAATGATGCAGTTTCACCTGAAGCAACAGGACTCCCCGTTGTTTGCCGCCATCCACAAACCGGAAGAGCAGCCGGACAAGCTTTTCCGCTCTCTGGGTTTTGAGCAGACCTGGAAAGAGTGGTCTGACAGCCAAAAGGCGGAGGACAGGCAGGAAAAAACTCTGCAACAGGCACAATCTCACAGCCCCGGCCGATGAGCCGGTAAGGACGACCATGAACATGAAAAAAACGCTGCTGGTCATACTGACCAGCATCTCGCTGGCTTCTCCGGCTGCCGTGGCAGCAACCTGTCGGGCAGGTGCTGCCGCAGAAGCCGGCAGCAAAGCCGCCTGGGAGCGGGCGCGCACAGCCAGCCAGGCATGGTCACAGCGAGAAAACGACGTCGCCTCCTCCCTGCAGTCCTGCCTGTCCCGCATTAAGGACGTCAGCATCACTCTTCCGCAATTCCCCAGCCTGGACAAAATCCTTCGCGATCTGGAAAACCAGGTCTGTGATGCCGTCGTGGATCGGGTGAATGAACATCTGCCGGGGAATATCGACCCCTGGAAAGACTATAACCTCTGAACAGGAGCCCCATGAGCGAAGCACACCCCACATCCCCTGTCTCTCCGGAAACAGATAACAGCGGAGATATTTATAAACAAACACTCAGTACCATTGCACAGTCAGAACAACGGGCCGCACTGGTTCCCGGACTGGTCAGGGCCTTGCTGTGTAGCAGCGCAGCTCTCGTCATCAGTCTGACCGGCAATATCATACAGTACTGGCATAACAGCAACGTAACGCGTGAATACTTTGCCACCGACAATGGCCGGCTGGTCCGCCTGGCCCCCACCAGTCAGCCAGCCTGGAGTCAGAGCGACGTCATGACGTTTGGCAGCATGACGCTGAGCGAAGCTTTTAATCTGGATTTTGTCCACTACAGGAAACAAATCACGACACTGGCTCCACGCTTTTCCGAAGCCGGTTTTGCCGGCTATGTGAATGCTCTTCAGGCCTCCAACATTCTGGACACCATTAAAAAGGAGAAATTTAACCTCACAGCCACCATCGGGGCCGGCACGCTGGTGAATCAGGGCCAGATGGAAAACGGCATCTGGTTCTGGAAATTCCAGTATCCGGTCAGGATGCGTCTGGTCGGTCAGACCAGCACCCGCCCCGAGCAGGCCTTCACCTTTGAAATCACTGTCCGGCGCGTGGACCCACGAATCAAACCCGGCGGCATGGAAATCAGCCAGATGGTTTCCCGTAACGCCGCAGCAGGAATCTGAGACTCATATCATGCAAATACATCATCTTCTTGGCGCACTGCTTATTGTGTGCGGCACTGTCACGGCTGCAGATAACCCGGGCTGGCAGAACGCACGAACCCCACAGGCTGGCGGAAAGACAGGACAGACTCCCGGGAGCGCCCCCGCAGGCGGCCCCCCGCCAGCCACACAACTCACAGGCCCCCTGCCGCCACCTGCCTCTCCTCTTGTTCAGGAAGCCGCATCACTGGATTCCCCCCTGAATGCAGGTGAAATTCGGGAACTGCGGGGACGAATGGCCGATAACGAACGGGCCATCAGCGCACCTGTCACCAGTGTGGTGCCCCGTATCAGCTCCCTCACGGTAAATCTGTCACCCGGGGCCAGTCTGCCGCTTGTCCGAACCGCACTGCATAACGTCAGCGTGGTAACGTTCACGGACATCAACGGCTCCCCGTGGCCTCAGTCGGATCCGCCTTATAACGCAGCACCCGGTCACTTTGATGTGCAGTTCAACGGCAATATGGTCTCCGTCACTCCCCTGCGCGCCTGGGCTGCAGGGAATGTAACGGTCTACCTCAAAGGACTGTCTGTACCGGTCATTCTGAATATCACCAGTGGTGAAACCGACACCAATACCCTGAGTCAGGAAATCGACAGCCGTCTGGATCTGCGCATTCCCCGTCAGGGACCTGCCAGTCCTGTGGTAGCCGTACCATCAGAGAAGATTGCCCTGCATGATGCCACCCTGCAGGCCTTTCTGGACGGTGTTCCTCCCGATGATCCCACCGTGCGTCGGCTGAAATTCTCCGGAAATGTTCCGGACACCACCATCTGGCAGCACGGCGATGATCTGCTCGTGCGATCGCGGGCCATGCTGCGGGATGAATTTGAACAGACGCTGGCATCTGCTGACGGTACGCGTCTGTGGAAACTGCCGGTGACCCCCTTACTCACCTTCTCCGTGAATGGTCAGTCCATTCACGTCACCCCTGAACTGGAGTAAATCATGAGCGCAGAACAGGACACAGCCGCAAAGTCCGGCAAAAAACTGTCAGCCCTGCTGGTTCTCGGGGGCGTGATTATCATCGGGGGCGGATACCTGCTGCTCACCTGGCTTTCCCCCGAAAACAGCGCATCGCTCTCGTCAGTCAATATCAACAGCACGACAACAGGCAGCGGGCGGACCGTGGTGGAGTCACAGCACTACCGGGATTTACTGCGTGCTGACAATGAGCGCGGGGCCGCAGAAGCATTACGTAATAACCAGACGTTCATCGCCAGTCTGCCTAGGGGACTGGATACTGATCACGGAAAGAATCAAAGAAGGGATACTCAGCCTGCTGACCAGGCCGAGGGTTCTGGTCAACCATCAACGCCCCCTCAGGCAGATCAAACAGCCCGGGAAAAACAGCGGGAAGCGTTACAAAAACTGCTTGCCCGCATCAACACACAGCATCCTGACGCCCGCCCCCCGGTAGTGGCGGCTGCAATGTGGGGCACCACTGGTGCTCCCGGGATAAGCTCACATGCCTCACCACCCGGTACCGGCACATCACCACAACCACGTCTGCAGGAGGCCAGTCTGGCAACCCCGGCAGCTCGTACAGGGATACAGCTGATACCGGCACTGACCCGCGTACCTGCCTTCATTGATACGGAAGTGGACTCTGACAATGCTGTCTCCCGCGTGGTGGCCTCCGTACCTGCCGGCCCATGGGCCGGGGCCGTCCTCTACAGCCAGGACGCCAGACTCGCCGGCAAGGGAATGGATATCCACTTTGACCGGATGATGTGGCGGGGCATGTTTCTGAAGGTCAATGCATATGCCCTGAATGAACATACCGGCATGTCATCTGTGGCCAGCGACGTGAACCACCGCTGGTTTAAGCATATCGTTCTGCCGTCTGTGCTCGGTGGGGTGGGCAGTGTCGGGAGTCTTTACAAAGACGCCAACACACAGGTCATTCAGGGAAACTACGGCAGCATTACCGGCAGGGTGGGAATGCCTGACGGCGAGGCGCTGGCTGGCGTCATTGCAGGCGGCATGGCCGAACGGGGCAGTCAGTTGCTGACCCGCCAGGCGGAGAGCGAACCTTACCGGCAGGTGACAGTGTCACGCGGAGAGGTTGTCTCCATTCTGTTTGTTGAGCCGGTCATGAGCAACGATATCAGTCCCCCCTCCTCCGGCACTGCCCCTTCTGTGCCACCGCCCTCCGGACGCCCGCTCACCCAGGAAGAAGCAGAGCGTCAGGCGTCTGACAGGATCCAGGCAGCTGTCATGCGTAAACAGAACGAAATGCGGCAACGTTACGGAATACAACAGGAAAGTCATCCATGAAAAACGAACATGAAGATCCCGGCAGTTTTGGCGAAACAACGACACCGGCATCCGGCAAATCCTTCCTGAAACGCCAGTATATGGGATACAGCCTGCCAGTCTGGGCCGGCTGTGTCCTCATCATCCTGGCCGCAGTCTGGTACAAGTTTCTGCGGACACCCTCAGAGCCCCCTGCAGATGCAGGCTTCGCTGTCACACCGCCCGCAGCCGAAAGCTGGGCAGAGCCCATGCCCATGACGGAGACCGGGAGCGGAAACACCATGTCCGCGCCTCCTGTCACCCCACAGGCAGACATGCAGCAGCTTGCCCGTGACCTGAAAGCAGAGCTGGACAGGCGGGATGAGGAAATCCGACGTACCCTGACCATGCTGAAAGAGAGCATCACAACCCTTGGCGACACCATACGGAAAGATGAGGCCTGGGCACAGGAAACCCGTCAGTTGCTTGATGAAACCCGTAAGCAGGTGCATGCCCTGCAGATGCAGGGACCACTGCAAATCCCGACCGGGAATAACGGCCAGTCAACGAAAACCCCGCCTTCCCGCCTGCAGGGCATGCAAATCATGTCGGTGGAAAAAGGAATGGCCTGGATCCGCTGGCAGGGTAGCGCCTGGGCAGTACGGGAAGGTGACAGGCTGGGGAATATCACCATCACCCGGATTGAACCGTCCAGCCGCTCAGTCATCACCTCTGCCGGTACATTACGATGATGAGCATTGATGCCCTGACAGCCATAGAGAACTTTGCCAGCGGTATATTCAGTGCAGGCATGGAGTTTCTCTTCACCTGGGGAGAGCTGCTGGGGATTATCGGCCTGATTGGTCATCTGATGCGCGCCCGGGCAGAAGGGCGTCACAGTATGGGACCGGGAAAATTTATCGCCGGTATCGTCATCTGCGGCATGCTGGTCGCCCTGCCATCCTTCATCAATGCCGGGGGTACCCAGATGGGATTCAGGGCAGATTCCTTCGGCCCTATCGCTTATGTACAACCAACCACCTTTGGTGCCGCTGCCGGTGCCGCCAATGCCATGCTCTCACTGGTAAAACTGGCCGGAGTGGGGTTTGCCATGAACGGCATTTCCATCTGGCGTAAATCCCTGCTGGACGGGCATACCGCCCTGAGCAGCAGTGAGTCCATCAGCAAAGGAAACGTCAAGTTTGTTGCCGGCGTTCTGCTGGTTTTTATCGATCGCGTCATCGATGCCTCTCTGGCGAGTCTTGGTCTCGCCTTCTGATCCACATTCATTTTCAGTCATTCAGTCTGTTAGTTAAGGAGACTATATGTCACGATTCCGTGCCATGGCGGCGCGTCTGTGCGCTGCATTTATTTATGTTCAGTTATGCCTGGTGGCCTGCCGTGATCGGCTGATACGCCTGTTACTTCTGCTTCCCGTGATACTGCTGCCCCACACAGCGATGGCAAACACCCTATTCGATATGATCAAAACCGTTGGCGATGGTGCAAAAGGCTCCAGCAGTTCATTTGTGACCATCGCTCAGGTTATTGGCCTGGTGCTCTTTATTGCTGGCCTGCTTGGCCTCAAACAAATCGGTAAAAAACCCGGAGCAGGGGTGGCCTGCATACTGTCCATTGTGGTCGGTGCCTGTCTTGCCGTCGTACCGGAAATGATGAGCAGTGGACAGAAAACGCTCGGTCTTTCTCCGGTCTCCATCAGTTAATCCACAACGGCACCGGTTTCCCGGTGCCGTCTTCACACAATGAAGAGGACCAGACCATGTCCTGTGAGCTGCCCCCTTTCACCCTGCTCAGAACAGAGCACGGCAACGTGATTGCCCGCGACAACCGGGATAATCAGGAGTTTGTGTTTGCAGAATGTTATTCCACCGCCATCGCAGCACTGATTCTGGCTGCCGTCACCCTGTATACAGAGAGAAAAACGTATGAACAAAACACCGCCACTCATCGCCCCGGCCCGGGAACGCTGGCTTTTCCCGCTCCCGCAACCGGACACGGTATTCAGCGGTGAATCCCTGCTGCCACCACCCGTGCTCTCAACACCCGGACGCTGTCCCTGCTGTCGCAGGACCGTCACTCACCGCTTCATTCTGGAGGATTCATTGCCATTACAGCAGATGGCTGACACCTGCCGGGATACGGTCGTCCTGCTGGAAAAAAACCTCACCCGGGTGATGCGCCTGAAAAAACATCCGGTACCGGAAAACGCTGACGAAAAAAAGAAACACACCCGAACCCTGCAGGATGCGGAGCGGTCCCTGGCACAGGCCCGCCTGTCGGCCAGGCGACTGGCCCTGCGTCATGTGGAAAAGTCACAAATCGTCACAACAGATGCACTCAGCGAAAATGAAAGTGAACTGCTGCAGCCGGAAGGCCCGCCCTTTCATCTCTGTGCCTTCTGCCACGCCTGGCACTGCCTGAACGGCTACGCTGCCGCACAGGGGGTGATGGTCTGGCTCCCTGATTTGCATCCGGCCTCGGTAGTTGCTCTCAATGCACGGGCACTGAAGGAAATTTTCAGCGATGAGCGTAAGCGAATCAGACAGGGACGGGTCGTACTGAATGCCCTGGTACAGAACCGCCTGGCCGTTGAGGAGAAATTTCGCACCTGGCGTCCGGCGGATTTTGCTGATGCACTGCGCCGCTGGCCGCCGGCACAGCGTAAAACGTTGAGGGAGAAAATGGACGGGGTGGCGCTCATTCTGCTGCCGGATTCGTTTCCTGACAGGGAGTTCGTCTGGTGATGCAGCCCTCCCACACCGGTACCGATGACATTCTGCCGGCACACATTCAACTTACAGAATTCACCGCATATCCCCGGAGACGCTTATAACACTCATCCACGCACACCTGGCCGGAAAAGCTGACAGTACCGCCAAAGAAGAGCACCGGCTACTCCGTCGGTTCCTTCGGGATGATGACGGCAGGCTGGCCGGCATACTGCTGAATATTGCCGGAATACTTCAGTTCAACAGGGAATTAAGCGCCCGGCATAATTATCCGGCCACACCCCTGACTGAATTTTCATTAAGGAAACGGGGAAAACAACTGCATCTCTGTCTCTGCAGTCTCCGTTTCTTTTATATCCCCCCTGTATTTATACGAAATGAAAGAAGAAAATGTATTGTTGTACATATTAATAAAATCACTTATCCGCCAGTAAATTCACTACGCTGACAGCGTGTTTCCACCTTATTACATTTTTATTATTTACTGTAATCACACAGAAATACGCACCTGCCCCTCAACAGATTATTTATTTTCTCTGCTGTTTTTTCATGCCACATCCCCTGCTGTGGCATCAAAAAATATAAGACCGTGATGATTCATCCTTACCGGAGTGCCCCATGCCATGAATATCAACCGCATTATTTTTGCCATTGAAGACTGTATCAGTACCCTGTCACGGTATTCCGTTTCCGCATTCTTCCCCGATTACTGTGATCTGCACACCGTCATCGGTCTGGACCAACAGGACCGCGAACGCCGCCCCTGGCTGAAAGCCCCCTACATTGCCACCACAAAACAGGGGTATTACCTTTCCGTCTTTGAAATCAGCGGTGCCCTGAAAGAAATGGATGAAAACCCGGACCTGACAGCCCCCGGCACACTGGAATCACTGATTACAGCGCTGGCAGAGCGAATGAACACTGCCTATAAAAACACCGGTCACAAAATCAGTTTTGTTTTCGAACGCGATCCGGAGCGTGGAAGGGATGAAATCGAAGCCATGCTCTTACCCCAGCGAAAATCCATCGCACGCACGGGGATCCTGCTTCAGGACGTTCTGGATGAAAAAGTCACCACGCTCACCCCCTGGCTTGTCCGGGAACGCTGCTGGCTGACCGTCTGGAGCTCTGAAGAACTGCTGAGCCGGACCGATCGCAAGGACCACCAGACCCGTATCAGGAAACTCGCTGAACACGCTCCGCCAGCCCGATTTGCGCAGGATCCATGGCGCTGGACACTTTCCGCACTCAAAATACGGCATGACGCCTTTCTGGACACGCTGGAGCAGGCCCTGACACATGATTCTGATGGTCTGCTGGTTCGCCTGATGAATATTCATGAAGTGGGACGGGAAATCCGCCGTCAACTGGAGCGCAACAGCACACCTGCAGTATGGCAGCCTCATCTGCCTGAAGATGCCCGTCCTGCCGGCTGGCGACAGGGCGAGGATACCTCTGTATTCCACGCACCGTCGCTGAATCTGCAGTTATTCACCACACAGCCTGAAACACACGGCAGCCTGATAAAGGCCGGTGACCTCTGGCACGGTATGGTCGCCATTACCCTGCCACCCCAGAATCTGCGGACATTCAACCAGCTGGTCAGGGATGTGCCCCGCGCAATCCCCTGGCGTATCCGGATGGATCTGATGCCCGGCGGCATGAAGGCGCTTGGGGTCAAGAAAACCCTGCTGACCTACAGCAGCTTTATTTCCCCTCTCCGGCCCATGTATGACTCGGTGATGATGCTGAATGACATCAACAAACATGATCCGGTCTGTATCATGACCATTGTTGCCACCACATGGGGAAACAGCCGGGAAGTCTGTACCCGCAACCAGGCGCTCCTGAAATCTGCGCTGGAAGGCTGGGGAGTATGCGGCACCACCACCACCTTCGGTGATCCGAGACGTGCCTGGGTGAACACGGTTCTGGCGGCCTCCCACGGTTCCGGTCCAGTCCCCCTTTACCCGCCCCTTTCACACGCCCTTTCCCTGTTTCCCCTGAACAGGGCCGGCTCTGTCTGGCGGGGACAGGGAAATCTGATGATGCACACCGAGGACGGCTCTGCATGGGAGGTCGCACTGGCATCGTCACAACAGAACAAGCACACGGAACTGACGCCCGGCGCACCCGGTCTGGGCAAATCGGTACTCATCAACGCACTGTCGGAGATCCAGATAGCCTCAGCCCAGAAGAACCTGCCTTTCATTGCCTATATCGACAAGGGATTCAGTGCACAGGGACTGGTACAGCTTATCCGTGACAGCCTGCCGGAGCAGAGAAAGGACGAAGCCGTGGGGATCATTCTGAGCAATGATCCGGAACACACCCGTAACCTGTTTGATGTGATGTACGGTGCTAAAAAACCCGCCACCCCGGAAAAGAACTTCATGGTATCTGTACTCTGCGCACTGTGCGTGGATACCGGCACCGGTCAGCCCTGTAATCCCGGAGACACCCGGCAAATCATAAGCAACCTGGTGGATCTGGCCTTCAGGGAGTATGGCGAAAACAACCCCAGACTGTACCGTGCAGGAACAGAGCCCCTTGTGGATCTCGCCCTGGAAGAGAGTGGCATCGCAGAACAACATGACGCTGGATGGTGGAATGCTGCCACCTGGTTTGAAATCAGGGACATGCTGCATATGGCTGGCAATATCCCCGCAGCCCAGCGGGCACACTACCAGGCCATGCCCCTGCTGGCTGAAATGTCCGCCCTGCTGGGACAGCCATCCATCCGGGATGTGTTCGGCACAGTTCAGCGCGATAACTCAGCAGAATTGTTACTGGACTACATCCGCCGTGCCCTCGATCAGGGACACAGTGACTACCCGATGATGTCCGGCTGTACCCGGTTTATGCTCAGCCCCGACACCCGCGTTGTGGCCGTTGATCTGAACAATGTGGCCGGTGACAAGACACCTGCCGGGCGTCTGCGCACCGGCATCATGTACCTGCTGGCAGGACAAATCGCCGGCGGGGATTTTGTCCTGCCGCAGTATCAGGAGGAAATACGGAAAAATCTCGACCCACGCTACCATGAGGTGATTTTCCGCCGCATTGAACAGCTTGATCAGGAGGTCAAGACCAAAGTCTATGACGAACTGCACAATGCAAAAGGGATCAACTTCATCTGGGAAGCCCTGGACACCCAGGAGCTGGAGCAGCGTAAGTTCGGGATACGCACAGTGCTGAGCACCCAGCTACTGCAGGACTATCCACCGGCAGTTCTCAAATCCGCCAACACCCTCTGGTTGCTGCGTTACCGCCCTGACGAAATTCCGTTTCTGCGGGATAATTTTGGTGTCCCTGAAGTCACCCTGCGGCGCTTTCTGAAAATGCCGGAAGGGGCTGCACCGGATGGCAGCGGTGTCCCGGTACTGGCTGTGTTCCGTGTAAAAAACGGTACGCTGGCCCGGATCCTGAAATTCACTCTCGGTCCACTGGAGCTGTGGGCACTGAATTCCTCACCCAAAGACAGCGCCCTGAGACGTGCGCTGACGCAGGAGCTCGGGTCACTGCGGGCACGCCAGATCCTGGCAGAAAACTTTCCCCGTGGTTCAGCCACCTCACTGATAGAACACCGCGCCCGTACACATGACAGTGAAAACGTTATCCATGATCTGGCTGCAGAACTCATCCGTAAGCAGGGATATCACCTCTGATGTACAGCATACACATCACTCCCCGCTGCCGGCGTCCTGCACGGGGACAGGTCTTCCTGAAAACGCTGCGCGTGGACGGTGACAGTTTCAGCTTCACCCTGCCGTCCGCCTGCTTCACACTGCGACCGTCCCCCAATCCCCGGGTCATTTTTGCCAGTGACAGACGGGCTGACGGGGAGATGAGTGGTATTCGCCTGGCCCTGCCCGGAGAGACAGGCACGCTGATAACAACGGCCACCTGGCAGGTTAACGTGCCGGAGCGACTGCCTTTTGATATACAGCATGTCATTCACTGGCTTCTGCCCGCACCACTCACTGCGCTGATGTCTGACAACACCTGGCTGTGGCCGGATGTCCCCGGCACACCGGCACTCACGGCCGGAGACTGGCCGGTCATGGAAAGCGACACCCCGACACTGAAACGCGTGAAGCGTCGTACCTTCACGCTCATCGATAACCGCAACCGTCAGGGATGGATCACGCGCCGCTTCCAGTGTTTCCCGCTGGCTCCGCTGCCGGAATCACTCAGTCATCGCGTACCAGACATCCTGTATCCCCCGAAAACGGAGAAAAAAGAATGCAAAGACAATCTGCAACCACACTGCTTGCACTCCTTGTAGGCTGTGCGGTTATCCCTGCCACCCATGCCTACTCTGTGAATGTTGTGTCCAGTCAGCCCGTCACCCGACAGATCATGCCGGAGCTGGCCACCATACAGGGCATCATGGAGGAAATGGTCCGTATGCAGACAGCCACCGGCACAGCCATCAACCAGAGTTCAGAGAAACTGGCCTCTGTCATTGCGCAGGACGGGCAGGCCACCCGTCAGCAGATGATATTCAGTAATGAAACCCGCCGGCTTGAGGAAGCCCGGAAGAGCTTCAGCGTGCCGGACTCCATCTGCAGTGAATCCGCCTCCGGAGTTGCAGCTGAAAGTCGCCGTGCAGCAGCGTCTGCGGCTGCACGTCTGAGTCAGGGAGGAGGCGTCAGCAGTAAACCCATCCGTGAACGTCTCTCCCGGGCAGCAGACTCACCAACCCGCGAGGCATATGACAGTGCAGGCATTCATGCCGGTTACTGCACGGAAGCTGAATATGCCCGCTTTGGCGGAACCGATGTCTGCCCTGCCGTGGGCGAGCTGCCGGGCGGAGACAGCCAGGTGCGATCGCTCTATCAGGGTGCAGGCACAGCTGATACCCCTGCCGCCCTCACCTGGGATCAGAAACAGATTGATGCTGCCACGGCTTACATGAAAAACACCGCCAGACCGTCAGCGGGTCGTGCCCCGGGGAAAGGTGAAGTGGGAACACAGACCGGGCGCACGTATGTGGGCCTGCAGAATGAATACAACGGCATCATCGATGCCGCTTCTCATCCGCAACTGTCACTGATAGCTGACAGTACCCCTAATGAGGCCACCCGTGGAGCGCTGACTGAAGCCCTGCAGTCACCATCCGCTGCGGCATATTTTGACCGGACCGCATCATCAGAGGCCCGCACCCGTGGTCACATGAGCCAGCGGGAGTTTGAGGCCTTTGAAGCTGGCAGACGCTATGCAAACACCGACTGGCAGCAGGATCTGCAGGGCATGGAAGGCGATAACCTTCTCCGTGAACTGCTGCGCACCACCGCCCTGCTGAACTGGCAGATGAACGACCTGAAAGAGCAGATACGCCAGGGTAATGTTATCGCCGGGCAGCAGCTGGCACTGGCGGCACGACAGTATTACGGACAGCGTCTCGGTGAACTGTCACAGGCCATGAGCCAGGGGAGCGTAAGATGAAAGACGACAACAGCACCGACAAAAAAAAACCGGCCCCCCGTCTCCGCCGCATCGGTGACATCGGGATAAACCTGTTCGCACCACTGGCAGAAACCCGGTGGATGCTGCGCAGCTGCCGCCATATGCTGGGCCAGCATAAAACGCGCCTGAAGCGCCTCATGCCCGACCGGCAACCGGAGAGTCCGGTCTGTATGACCTGGGAAGAAGCCGTCAGGGCCAGTGGCCTTACGGTCAACGAACTGGATCGGCGTCTGCGACGCCGCAGGATGTTCTGGCGGACAGGATTCTGGCTGATGATGATACCGGTACTTCTGCTGTGCGGCATGGCCCTTGCTGCCACAGCGCTTCCGGCCATCACCCTGATACGTATACTGGCCTGCCTGTTACTGATGAGTGCCATTGCAGCACTGTGTGCCTCAAAAACCCTGATTGTGTCATACCGCCTCTGGCAACTGAATGAACGGCGGGTCAGCGAGGACGAACAGGGCACCTTCCCCGATTACCTGCAGGCCCGGCACGGCTGGAAACAGGCCACATGGCTGGCCATTACCCACCGGCAGTACTGACCGTCCGGTCTGCAATTCCTTTTCCTCATTCCGGAGGCTGATGCCCTGCATCCCTTCGGTTCCGGAGTTACCGTGAAAATCATACCCAGAGCACTGAGTGCGGGTCTGGCGCTGGCTGCCGTACCTGCACAGGCATTCGTCACCTATCAGGACATTGTGAGCGCCGCCACCAATCCGGATGACCTGTCGCGCCAGGCACTGGTCACCATTTTTGGCGACGTGGTCACAAATCCCCTGACAGCCAGCAGCAACACCATTATCGGCAACCTGTTCATGGTGTTTAACGCAATTATCGCCATTATGGGGATAGTCTGGTTCCTGTTTATTGGTATCCGTCATGTTGTCCGCACCGGCCACCAGGGCAGTGTCTTTAACAACGGACGGGACGTCGTCGGCATACTCAGTGTCGTGAGTGGATTTTTGATGATTGTGCCCACCGCTTCCGGCTGGAGTCTGGCGCAACTGGTCATGCTGTGGGGCGCATCCATCATGGGCATCGGTTCCGCCAATATCATGGTTCAGACAGCGGCAGAAAACATTGCTGAAGGCTATTCAATGACCGTACAGCCAGTTCATGTCTCCACCCGCACGGCAGCACGGGGAATACTGGAGATGGCGCTGTGCAAACACGCCATGAATGCAGGCCTCGATGACTTTAACCGTACTGCCCGTTCATCAACGCCCCCCATGAGCGAATCCTCACGGACAGAGAACGGCAGGTATACCGTCACCGTTTCAAATGGCAGTGCCACCTGCGGGAGTGTGAGTCTCACCGTGAAAGGGAATGGCAGCAACAACCAGTCCGCGCTGGACTATTTTTTCAATCCCTTCATTGAAACGGAGTATCAGGGAGTCCTGACGGCACAACGGTCTGCCATGGATACCATGCTCCGTGACCTGGACAGCGCAGCACAGGAATTTGTGTCAGCGTACCGGACCCGGCGCGACACGGGTAACGGCAACCTGCCGGATATTGAAAGCCGTATTCAGAAGGCTGCCAACCGGTATGAAGAAACGGTGCAGAAGGCGTTGCCAACAGATAACGCAGAAACTGAGCGCAGGGAGCAGCTGAAATCCTACCTGACCACCTACGGCTGGGTTGCCCTGGGGGCCTGGTACCAGACCTTTGCCACCGCCAACCAGCGACTGGCAGAACTGGCCGACCGTGCCCCCACTGTGAGTGGAGTTTCATCGCAGGGCGAAGCCGGGGATACTGAGTTCCTGAAGGAAGTCAAAGGAGCTTACCAGGCACAGTTACAGAACTCACCATATACACCTGCACTGGGAACAACCGCTTCATCAACTGAATACAGAACAGCAGAAGCTGCTGAACCTAAAAGCATAATCATGAAAGTATGGTCGGGTGTAAATTTTGCAGACAAAATTGCAACATCCTTATCTGGAACAGGAACCACCTCAGACCAACTAAATCCTCTGATAAAAATGAAAAATATCGGTGATTACACCATGGTCACAACCGAAACCATCTGGGCGGGTTATACCACTGTCAGGGTGCTTTCAACTGCCGGCAGCAACTCCGTTTTTGGCCGACTGGTCAATGCCGTCAGCGGCTTATCTGATGCAGCAAAGGCTTTTCTGGAAGCCTCCGCACCACCACTCTACTTCCTGCTGTTTTTGCTGTTCTGTGCCGGTTTTTCGTTGTCCATTTACCTGCCGTTTATCCCGTTTATCTTCTGGATGACCGGCATCGGCAACTGGATAGTCAGCGTACTGATTGGATGCGCCGCCGGCCCCCTGTGGGCCGCAACCCACCTGGGAACAAGTCAGGACAGAGGAAGTCGGGCCGCTTACGGTTACATCTACCTGATAGACAGCATGATCAGGCCTCTGTTGATGGTGTTCGGGTTCTTTTTTGCATCGGTGGCCATCGTGGCCGGCGGCACCATTCTGAATGCGTTGTTTGGCGCAGCTCTGGTTAATGTGCAGGCGAACTCCCTTACGGGGTTATTCAGCATCGCTGGATTTTTGCTGATTTATGCCCGAGTCTGTACCACACTGGTTGCAGCCGTTTTTGCGCTTCAGGCTTATCTGCCTGACCATGTAATTAATTTTCTGGGTGGACGTGACGGCGTTAATATGCTGGGGAATATGGTTTCTTCAGTCAAAGATATTATTGCCGGTGGAAATACCAATATGCGCAGAACACCTGGCGTTCGTGAAGAAAAACTGAAAAATATTAATGGAGATGATAAAGACGGAATAAAACAATAAATAAAAATATCGAAAAACCAATAAAACACCATTGCCATATTCACCTGAAGAGATTAAAATATATTCAGGTGAATATGGAGGTTTATTATGAACACAACAAAAAGCAGATATCCTTCCTGGTGGGCATATTATCAACTATTCCGCAATACTTACTTTATATTTGGAATTCCATGCTTATTATTCTATGCTTTTTTCGGAACACTAATTGTTCATGACTCAAGCTTATCTCAAACAAGAGATTTTATTTTTGCATATGGATGCTGGGCATTAATAATTCTCCCATTACTCTGGCTATATCTGAAAACCAGAGCTAAGAAAAAGAAAGTCCTGCAGGTTGTTCAGCAGATAAAAGAAAGCAGTCCCTTTGCGCCGACCAGCGATTACGAGCAACTGTCATTCTCAAAGAGTTGTTATTTCGGGATCGACATTAAAAACGGCACCATGCTGTATGTGCGCATTTATCCGAACAATGTGATGGATGTGATTGGTCTGGATATTCACAACTTTACCCGCACGGTTGCTGAGGACGGCAAGCTGGAAATCCACACCACCTATGTGAGTCTGCCGATGATTCCTCTTGAGATCTCCGGCATCTCAGCAAGGACGCTGGCCAACACCATGCACACCATGGCTGCACGTGGATATGAGTACAAGGAACGTTTCCCACAGATGATCCGGTATCGGGTTAAAGAGTGGGAAAAAGTTGCCGGTGTTCCTGTTGCAGAAGTATTTTGAGGTAGCTATCAACTGTTAGACGATAATCCGTCAGCCGGTTTTCTCTGAACCGGCTTTTTCTTTTCAGGCAGAATGCCTGTCTGCCGTCTATCTCAGGACGCCGCATGGAGTCTCTATGTTTTCCCCACAAATTCTTAGCACTGTCTTGCCCACTGTAGACAAAATCAATACAATGCTGCATATCAGTTATCTATAAAAGATAACAATATCATTATAAATAATTATCATATCCACACACTCAAGGCAGTACCTAGAAAACATAAAGATAAAATCATGTCTGAATCCCGCAGCAATTTTCCAGCACGACATGGTACTCCATGGAATACTGAAGAGTTACAGCGTCTTCTCGTATCCATAGCGGAGGGCGTCTCGCTAAAAAAACTTACTCAAACACATCAACGATCGTCCGGGGGAATACGTGGAGCAATCAAACGCCTGCTTCCTTCTGAGTTTCTTGAGTTCAACGATATAAACACGGTGAATGATCTCAGCAATTACTTCAACAAGATTCCTCGCCAAGAACACAATAGTATCATCAATAATTTAATATCATTGAGCACTGCAAAAACAATTGCTCATGATAAAGTTGAAATACAAAAGAATAGTTTTAAACAAAATACTCCACTCCCCCTCTGCCAACCCAATACAGATTTTAAAGATTATATAGCCGATGAACATGATGTCATTATGCTAATTCATTCTGCTATCGAAAGTTTATCTAATAAACGACATCAATATATTCTTCTAATGCGACTCGGCACAGATGATTCACCTCATTCTCTGGCAGATATTGCCGTCAAATTAGGAATTTCCCGTGAAAGGGTAAGACAACTTCAGGAACGAGCCCTTGGCTTACTAGCTGCTAAATCTCGCTATGAAGGGACACCTGGAGCTTGCCTTAAAGCCCTTATTAACTCAATAGGTAATTCACCATATGATATAGCAGTATGGATTTATCGTATTGTTCATCGGGATTTCGTTACATCCTCTGAGTTAGCCGCCAAATTCATTATTTTTGCCGCAGGCATTCCTAAAGCAAGACGAGATGAAATAAAAAATTCGCTCTCATTAATATCACAATTACAAAAGCAGAAGTTACGTGAACGAAGAGCAGAATTAGCACACGCTCACGCTCAGGAAAGAGTCCGAATCAAGAAAGAAAGAGTTGAGTTCATATTCAGTAAATGGCTAGACAATACACATTGGCCAAAATATATCGCACCTCCTCCCCCCGTAGAACAGCTATGTTCACAGAGAGCGGTTAATGATACTGACATATCTGGATTCTTTTACTCTCAAAAATTAGGTCGTACAGTCCAGTACGAATCAGGGCTTGAGTTTAAAATAATGAATCTATTAGAATGTTGCGATCAGGTTCTTTTCTATCAAGAACAACCATTTTCTATTCCATATTGTTTTAAAAACAAATCAAAAAAATACTATCCAGATTTACTCATTGCGACAGTTGATGGTCGGTGCCTACTTATGGAAGTGAAGCCAACAGACCGAATGACCTTGAGTCTCACGAGAATAAAAAGTAATGCAGGTCGCAAATGGGCACATACTCGAGGATGGGGATGGTTGGTCATTAGTGATAGGTTCTCGTTACGTCAGTTGGAAGAACATGCCATCTCAACAAACACATGGAAACTTATAGAGGCTGAACTGAAAACATCAAGGATTTTAGCATGGCGTGAAATGATGGAGTTACGTACACGATACGAGATTCATCGTTTAGATCTTATTGCATATATCATTCAGTCTGGTGCTGAAGTGGATAACTTTTATCGAATTACCCCGAAAATATCTAATAATACATCTAACCAGAGACAACCAAATGAGAGCGACTGTCATAATTGATGACGCACAGGACGGAAAAAATAATAGCTGCCGGACAGCAGCAACCAGCAGTCGTCCGGTAAAAAAGACAAACAAGGCGCATTGAGGTCAGCCTTCGCAACAATCCGGCGGCAGATGTCCTGCCGCCGTGTTGCCCGTTAACGTTTAACTTCGTAGGCTAACGTTGCCACAAGCACCGTATTTCCCTGCTCGATACGAAATCCGCAAAGCGAATCCCTCACCATCCAGACAAAACACAGTATCGTCACACAGACGACGATTAACATCATTAAAAACGTTCGTTGTGGCATCGCAGCCCCTCCATTGCCTTTCGGCCGTCATCGGGCTACTATAATGTTGTCTAGGCATTACAGTGGGCCCTGGGTTGATTGATAAAAAATCGCCTGGGGCTTTCTGCTGCATGCCGTCTACAAAACGCTTTCAGCATACAGCCTCAAGCGCCCGCCGCTATTCTAATTGTTTTCCTGTCCGCCACAATCCTTTTCATGCCGTTATATTTTTTGTATCCGGAACAGGAAAATACCCGGGAATTATCCCATCCGAACGCCTCAGGTTTTCCGTCTACGGGCTTCGTGTTATTACCCCAAAATGCAAAATGCCTGAAATAAGGAGTAGTCATGAAAGACGAAATACAAAGTATGTGCCTCACCCCGGATATCGTTAAACAGTTCAATACTCTTTTGAATACACACTGCCAGTCCTCAGAAGAGGCGCTCGGCATGCTCAGCGCACTGTGTTTTGAGCTCATGATGAAATGTGGTGTTCAGTCCATAAACAGCCTCATGGTCAACGGTATGGGCATATCCATGCAACTCCAGGGGATTGATATTGCCGAAAGGCCAGGCAAGAATATTCACTAACCTGAACAGGGTCTGAAAACGCTGATTTTTCAGCGTCTCTGCAGGCTAAAACTGATGATGTAATGACAACAAAATTTCTGCGTTTGTACCCCACCGATGAAAAAGACAAAAACTCACACCGGGCTTCTCATCATTAAAGATAAAACCCGACGTGTCAGCCTCTACGAAACGCCAACGGCATGGTGTATCAGGGGGCAGGAGTGCTACAGCAAAAGCACCGGACGCCGCTGTAGCAGCCACGACAGTCTGAGCAGACTGCGCCTGGACAGCATTAAGCCTGTTGAATGAGTGGTGGCACCATGAAAGATAACAACACAACCGCCACCCCAGAAGCCTGGAAAATGCGTTTTCTGGCCAACGGGACATCCGGCACATGGTTTTACACTGACGACATTGCAGTCACTGACGCGTGGCTTCGCGCGCACCCGGATGATGTGGAGGTTATCCCTCTCTGCCGGATACAGCCCCGCCAGCATTCCCATGAACAACATATTGAAGAACTCCGCGCAGCCCTGGCCCGGATGCTCCATATGCATCATATGATGCTGGAAACCACACATTACCGGGAAAATATCACCGATGCCCGTTGTATCCGTGAAATGCATGAAGCGCCATTACAGGCGCTCAATATTCTGTCCAGATACCCGCATAAAAAGGACGAGGTGTGACGCATGTGGCTACTGATTTTCTGGCTTTCATCGCCCTTTAATGTCTCTTCCGGTGATGCCCGTCAGCCCACACTGGCGGTGCACAGCCAGGCCTTTCATACCGAACGGGCCTGCCGCGATGCATTGCGCGCCATTAAAAAGGAGAATGTTGGCGAATTTTCTCTGCGGGGCGTTTGTGTTTCTGACGGAAATACGAAGGAGGAGGCTGAGAGCTCATGACGGATATTACTGACAGACATACACTTCGCCGTATGTCCTGGTCGGAACTCATCACGGCAGGACAGGAAGCAGAATTTCAGCGTGATTACGAGCGTACCGGAATAGTGTGGTCATTCGCCTTACATGTTGCAACAACCACGATTAACAAAAATCTGGCCATAGCTCATATTCGACGCTGCGATACTTTGTTGCATAAATCAAAGGCTGTACCCGGAAACAACCCGTGTGGTTCCGGTCAGCGAGTCTGAGACCTCAACATCCCGGGTGATGATTGTCATTCCGGACTGACGCAGCCGCTGCACATCTGCGGCAATACGCTGAATACCAAGCCAGAACAGACCATCCAGCGCGGTGACAATTAACCCGCTTTCCAGCGCCAGTTTCAGCCGTGCTGTCGGGGCTTTAACCTGCCCGGCTATATCAGTGAAACAACGCGTCGTCATGCCATAGCTGTCCACCCGCCGTATTCGCGTCGCAAGACTGTAACTGAAGCTATCCGGCACGCCGGATAAGTCATTCTGCAGACTGTATACACATCCCCGCTGCCGCTCATTGAATACGACTTTTTTCTGGCTGAGCTGCCATTCCCGCCGCACGCTGTCAATCATCTGCGGTGTCCGGGTTAACAGCAGACGAAACGGCAGTTCAAAACTGGTCACATAATCAACATTAAGTAAGGCAATCCGCAGCCGCTCCCTGGCTCCTGCTCCGGTATCACGGCATTCACGCATGACATCTTCCCACTGGCGCATCAGTCGCGGTGACTCATTCCTGGCCCTGAACTGATATTTCTCAATCTGATAATCAATATGTTCCTGCATACCGTCACCGGATATCTGTTGCCGTATCATCACGGATATCAGCGTACTGGAATTCATGCCCTGCGTGAAGTATCACACTGCCAAAAAAACACACCTGAACGTTATTATTTCGCAATATTAATTGCACCTGTTTTCATAAATAAAAAGGAGACGATGAAATGATAAAATATATCTTTTCACTCACCATTATTTTTTCCGCTTCTCTCTGTGCCGCACAGATTCAGGGAAACGTTATCCGCGTTCTTGATGGTGATACACTGGAAATATTACAGGATAAAAAAACTGTCAGGGTCCGCCTGGCAAATATTGATGCACCGGAAAAGAAACAGCCCTTTGGACGCTGGTCTGCCTCTCAGTTAAAAGACCTGGTGGCCGGTAAGCCTGTAACCGTACAATACTTACAGACCGACAGATATAACCGTATTCTCGGCAGAGTCTATACCGCTGACGGCACTGAAGCGAATCGTGAGCAAATCAGGAAGGGAGCGGCCTGGGTATACCCGGACTACAACAAGGACTATACTCTCCCGGCTCTCCAGCGCGATGCCCGTGCCCTTAAACGGGGATTATGGGCAGATGAAAATCCGGTGCCACCATGGGCCTGGAGGAAACAGAATAAAAAATAATCATTTACTGATATGAAGCAAAAAAACATTTCAAAGCAAATAAATGGAAAAAATACAGTATGGGAAAAAATTGCCATTTTTACCGCCGCGTTATTTTTAATATTTGCTGTCTGCTGGTCGTAATAAGCAAAAATAACAGAAAGGTGTAAAAATGAACCTGGTTGATGCATTTGTCACTAAAGTGATATCCGGACCGTATGAAGAATACGGAAAATAGTGGGTGGATGTAGAATATATTTCCTGGGGGTTCCGGGTAAAAGCCGGCTCATGTTTGACTCACGGGAACAGGCGCAGGAAGTGCAGGAAGGTTTTCGGTTTTTAACCTGAGCATATTTTATTAAAGGGCAGAAGCATCACCAGACAGAGCTAACGGAGCGATTATAGTCATTTTTCTGATTGCAAAAAAGAGAAGCGCAGCCTACTATGATGGTGTTAGATGTAGAGTGATTTCCCTTTCGGTCAGAGTCACCAACTCCGCCCCGGAATAGCAAAAAAACCGACCTCACCAGTCGGTTTTTTTGTGCCTGTCTCTCACTGCCTTCTGCTGTTCCTGTGAAAATACCCTGGTTATTTCATCCCTGCCCGGTCATTACCGGCGATTGTTCGCATTAATTCCACTCAGCCTCATCCCGAAATTTATCCATTTATCGATGGAGGAATCCCCGTGTCTTACCAACAGACTTCTGCCGCCGAAGATCCAATGGCTATATGGTATATCGTCGGTGCCATATGCCTGCTCTTTGCGATTATCATCTGGCGCTTTTTACCTGAAATCGTCTTCGCCTCCTGCCTGATCCTGCACACACTGTGGGGCATGATTGACTGGGGGCCCTTTCACAACTTTGCCGCCCCCCGTTACAACCTGCTGGCCATCACTGCTAACAACGCGGCAACCATCACTTTCAGCCAGTGGCTGGATGTTATGTCCCGGACAGTGGGGATCCTCTGGCTGATTCTGCTTCCCATGACATTCGGCTTTCTGTGGATGTGGTTTCACCATCCGGCCCAGCCCCGTTTTACCCGCAGGCCACTGAATATCCACACACTGCCCCATATTTTTTCAGCTCTGTCACCGGCGATCGCTCCCGTTCTGGCTGACGGAGACAACAACAGACTCTTCCACGGACAAAAACGTCCCGAGCGCCGTGTCGCACTAACCCCCGAAGCCTTTGTGGAGCAGAACAACCTTATCCGCAACATGCAGCTCGATGTTGCGTCCACACGCCAGTGCTTCATGGCGCAACTGGGGCAACCACTGACCAGCTGGAAAGACATGGCCCCACATGAAAAAGCGCTCTTTGCCATCTTTGGCCTGCAGTTCTTCCTCGGTGACCGGAAAGCAGCGGTAGCCCTGATGAACAACCTCAATCTCTCCTGCAGGCTCAAAAGTAAACGGGACCAGGGGCGTTTCAGCACGCCGGTGTATTCACTGGCCAGAAACGCCTTTATCCGGGTCATCAAAACAGAAGGCGCACAAAAGTGGCTCAGGCAGCACCGTTACGTTCGCAGCGGTCTGGTCTGGCTTTACGCACATGATTTGCGCCTGACGCCTCCGAACTGGCTGTGGCTCAAGGGCGTTGACCGGACGCTCTTCTATGCCCTTCACCGGGCAAACACCACAAAAGGCTTCATCGAAGGGGCCGGCGTGGTGGCCGTTGCCCGGGCAGAAAATGAAGCGTGTCGTCTCGGCCTGCCCTGCCCGGAACCCTGTGTGGAAGAGGCCATTGAAGGGCTTCGACGGGACATGCTGGGGCTGGGCCTGATATGGGACGAACCTCAGCCAGATCGCGATCGTAAACGTCAGATCAGGACCCGCTGGTCACTCACGGATGACGTGATACCCCGCCGCCATGATAACGACGAAGACACTGACACTGGTGAAACCACCGAAACCCGGCATCCCGCAGACAAGGAAAAAGCACAATGACCATCCGCTACACTGCAACCCTGAATAATAAACACCTGTCCCTGACCGCCCTGTACCCTGACGGTAATCGGGAGGTGATTGCCATCCTGCCGGTAACAGAACTGGGCGCACTGATTAACCGTAATAACAGGCTGATGCACCTGTCCTTCAGTTCCCCTTTTCGCGAAATAACCGAAACGGTGCTTGTTGATACCGTTGATGCAGAACGTCCCGGACATCACATCGGCAGAATGCTCTCAGCGATTGATGCCTGCCTGGATGCCGAATATGCCGGAAAAGGAAAACATCCCTCCCGGAAATATGGCTTCTGGCGGACACTGATGTGTGGCTTTATCGCCGGAATTGCTCTGCCGGCGACAGTTGCAGGTTACCACTGGATGAAGGCAGAGCCCCCTTCCACGCTGGCTTACCCTACATCTCAGGAATGGAGAGCTGAACCAGTAACCGACACAGAGACACCACGCCCACATACGGAACATCATGTTAACAGCATCCCGGCCCGCCCGGCTCCCACACAGCAGGAACCTTCTTCTGCCCCCGCCCCGACGGCAGTGACGGAAGAACAACACGTTCAGGCCGCTGAGGCCCGCCGTAATCTGGCCACAGTACTTAAACGCAACGCGGACCGGGGTATGTTCACCATTAATCTCTCCACTGGTCATGAACGCACACTCTACGCCTTCCTTGACCCCGCATGCATCAACTGCCGTCTTCTGGAGCCCGCGCTTAAGCAACTGGCCCGGGAATTCAGCGTGGTGATTTATCCGGTCTCCGTAATCGGCGGAGAGGCCAGCACAAACCGGACTGCGCCACTGCTGTGTGAACCGGACTCACAAAAACGGGCGACCGGATGGCATCAGCTGTATTCCGCAGACGGTGGTATGGCACCCACCGGCGATGCACCGGCTGCACCGGATGAAAAGTGTCTGACCGCTGCTCGTGCTGCCATCGATGTCAATAACCAGGCTTTCCGCCAGTTCGGTTTTGGCGGTACCCCATGGGTGTTATCCGATACCGGCTGGCACCTGCCGTCCGGCATCCTGAAAGACGCCACTACCGTCAGCCTGTTCCTGAAAGCCACAGATACCGAGGATAATCACAATGAGCCAGCATCACGTTAATCCTGACCTCATACACCGCACGGCCTGGGGAAACCCGCTGTGGAATGCACTGCACAACCTGAACATCATTGGTCTGTGTCTGGCCGGCAGTATCATTACGGCCCTGATATGGCCACTGGCCCTTCCTGTCTGTCTGCTGTTCACCCTGGTCACCTCCGTGATATTCACGCTGCAACGCTGGCGATGCCCCCTGCGTATGCCCATGACGCTCAGCCTTGATGACCCCTCCCAGGACAGAAAGGTCAGGCGAAGCCTCTTCAGCTTCTGGCCCACCCTGTTTCAGTATGAAGCAGATGAAACATCCCCCGCACGGGGGATTTTTTATGTCGGTTACCGCCGTATCAACGATATCGGTCGTGAGCTCTGGCTGAGCATGGATGACCTCACCCGGCATATCATATTTTTTTCCACCACCGGTGGCGGTAAAACAGAAACCACCTTTGCCTGGCTGCTCAACCCTCTCTGCTGGGGAAGAGGCTTTACCTTTGTTGACGGAAAGGCACAGAACGATACCACGAGGACAATCTGGTATCTCTCCCGACGTTTTGGCCGGGAGGATGATATCGAGGTCATCAACTTCATGAACGGCGGAAAATCCCGCAGTGAAGTCATTCAGAGTGGCGATAAATCCCGCCCACAGTCAAACACCTGGAACCCGTTCGCATTCAGCACCGAAGCCTTCACCGCCGAAACCATGCAGTCCATGCTACCCCAGAACGTTCAGGGGGGAGAATGGCAGTCACGGGCGATAGCCATGAACAAAGCCCTGGTCTTTGGCACAAAATTCTGGTGCGTCCGGGAAAGAAAAAACATGTCCCTGCAGATGTTACGGGAGCATATGACGCTGGAAGGGATGGCAAAACTCTATTGCCGTGGGCTTGATGACCAGTGGCCGGAAGAAGCCATCGCACCACTGAGAAATTACCTGCAGGACGTTCCGGGATTCGATATGTCACTGGTGAGAACGCCGTCAGCCTGGACTGAGGAGCCCCGTAAACAGCATGCTTATCTCTCCGGTCAGTTCTCGGAAACATTCACAACCTTTGCCGAAACCTTCGGGGACGTCTTTGCGGCAGATGCCGGCGACATCGATATTCGCGACAGTATCCACAGCGACCGAATTCTGATTGTGATGATCCCCGCACTGGACACATCAGCCCATACCACGTCGGCACTCGGTCGTATGTTCATCACCCAGCAGAGCATGATCCTCGCCCGTGACCTGGGCTACTGCCTGGAAGGCACAGATGCACAGACCCTGGAAGTCAAAAAATACAAAGGCCGCTTCCCCTATATCTGTATCCTTGACGAAGTCGGTGCCTACTACACGGACCGCATTGCAGTGGAGGCCACCCAGGTACGTTCACTGGAGTTCTCCCTGATAATGACGGCGCAGGATCAGGAGCGAATCGAAGGGCAGACTTCTGCCACCAACACCGCCACGCTGATGCAGAACGCCGGCACCAAATTCGCCGGACGCATTGTCAGTGACGACAAAACAGCAAGGACGGTGAAAAATGCCGCCGGTGAAGAGGCCCGCGCCAGAATGGGCAGCCTGCAGCGCCACGATGGTGTGATGGGTGAGTCCTGGGTGGACGGTAACCAGATCACAATCCAGATGGAAAGCAAAATCAACGTGCAGGATTTAATCAAACTGAATGCCGGTGAATTCTTTACCGTTTTCCAGGGGGATGTGGTGCCGTCAGCCTCTGTGTATATTCCGGACAGCGAAAAAAGTTGCGACAGTGATCCAGTGGTCATCAACCGTTATATCTCTGTTGAAGCCCCCCGACTGGAACGTCTCCGCCGTCTTGTCCCCAGGACAGTGCAGCGCCGTTTTCCCACACCGGAGCATGTCAGCAGCATTATTGGTGTACTGACAGCAAAACCATCCCGTAAACGTCGTAAAAACCGTACAGAGCCTTACCGTATCATTGATACATTCCAGCGCCGGTTGGCAACAGCGCAGACATCACTGGATCTGCTTCCGCAATATGATACAGATATCGAATCCCGGGCAAACGAACTGTGGAAAAAGGCTGTGCACACTATCAATAACACAACCAGGGAAGAACGCCGGGTATGTTATATCACACTGAATCGTCCGGAAGAGGAACACTCCGGTCCTGAAGATATACCTTCAGTGAAGGCGATTCTGAATACCCTGCTCCCCCTGGAGATACTGTTACCGGTCGCTGAAAATAATAAATCGCAGACAATAAATAATGATCATCCCCAGAAATCATGTGGAGCACAACCAACAACTGACGAAAAATACTGAAGGAATACAAATATTTTCTGGTGACCATATCTGTCAATCAGACTGTAAAACCCTGTTCACTAAGTCCGGGGTTTTACGGCGCACTGGATAAGGGCCGCAGACACGGCCCTTAATTCAGAGTTAACCGGGTATAAACTCAATTCAGTGACTACTCCCGCCCTTATTGACGAAGGTTCCTGCCGTTTTTGGGCTGAATCTTTGCACCATCACTTATCCGGGCTTACATTCCAGGTGATGGTGGCTCCCATGTTTTCTCCTGCCGTAACGTATAATTATCATCATGGCTCTCCGATAAACGGGTCTGCTGTCTGATATATTCCCGGTAATACTGCTCACTGCGTTGACGGTGCAAATCCACGTCCGGACGAGTAATGGTGAAGTGTCCGTTTCCGGTTATTCCCGCTGCATTGTGCCAGGCCACCATTTCTGCAAACACATCATTAAACTGCTGGTATGAACCTTCCGGCTCAAAACCAAGCTTTCCGTTGCGGCTGAACAGAACTGGCGCAATTAAATCAAGCTTCTCTGCCAGTTCATTTCGGTCCGTGTGATGGTAGAACACAACCCGATCTCCGTAATCCGTACAGACATTTTTTCCTGTCCGCGTATCCCTGAAATGAACACTTCCATTTTTCTGAAGACGAGCTTCAAGTTTTGCAACATTATTAAAAAGTGGCGTTCCTCCGGGTTCGCAGAGTACGACACAACGATCAACATTAGTTGTGCGTCTTTTATCCTTATTACGCGAGCGACGATCACGATAATCCCAGCCACGTAACTGCGATACTGCAGCCCTGTCTCCCTGAGCCGCCTGTTGTTCCACCCACTGCCGGTAGGACAAAGGATACCACTTACCCTCCGCAATCAGTGACAACCGCTCTTCCTTCACACTCTCCTTCAGCCTGATCAGCGCCTGCATACGCTGCACTTCCGCAATATGGTAATGCAGCTTACGCAATTGTGGATCCCGGAACTGCACACGGATATACGCCTTGCGCCGACGGCAGGCAGCATGAATTTCCCGTAACCGTTCTCCGTAACGTAAGTCGGGTTTACGCCAGTGCTCCTTCCATGCAAGATAACGCGCACGCAAATCTTCCCGCGCAGCTGCACGGGCTTCACGGCGCTCACGACGAATCTCAGGATCGCGCCGGAAGCCGGGTTCCACTTCATCACTGGCAGCAAGTTCCGGATTGTAACGACATTCAGGCTTCACCCGTTCGAAAATATCTGCAGCCGCAATTTCAAATGGCCCGGCCTGAGGCTCGGCACGGGATAACGTCAAATCAGGATGGATACTGCTGGCCTTCACCGGTGTCAGCTCATGATTAAACGCATCCACAATCACAAGACCATGATGCTGTTTCTGCAGCATAAGCCCTTTACGTGCAAACATCTCATGACATGCCTGCCAGCTGAAATCCCCGTCAGCTATCATCTCTTCAATCAGACTCCTGCACTGAATAAGGCCGTACCCCCACAGACTTTCCTTATCAGAAAACAGTTCGCGCTTTATTGCTCCCTGTGGACCTGTCCCCATCCGCATACGATACCATTCGTAATCACTGACAGCCTGAGTACCAAGATTACGTCCCCGGAATCGTTCTCCGGGTATAACCTGAGTAAAAATATCCTTCGGTACAGGCTGCCATCCACCATCCAGATCCTGCATATAATCCAGCGTCATTAACGGCCACACACTGTCTGCACGTACTGGTGTCTGTTGTTTATCAAATCCATCATGCAGTACCAGATGCCCGTGTTGAATCCCCATCCATAATCCCGCCTCTGCCAGAGTACGGTGTACAGCCAGGCAGCTTTTCAGTTCACCATTGCGCGCCATTGCCGGTAAGCGTTCGGCAAAATGACGGCAGGCATACTGTTTCAGACTCTCCGTTTCTGCCACTTTTTCCGGCCGGATATCAACGTTTATGGCTTCCGGATCATAACGACCGGGTGTCCCCACCTGACTGAAAATATCTGTCGGTACAGGCTGATATTCCCCCAGTTTCCGCCCCAGTTTTTCAGCTGTCCATGACGGTCCGAACGAACTGAGTGCAATACCTTCCCGCGCTTTGTCCCAGCCATCCTTCACCACCAGTTCCCCTTCCTGCATCGTGATATACAGACCATCACTGGCCAGCCGTTTATGCAAAGATAACCAGTCCTGTGCTGGCTCTTCACGCAGCCCGGCAATCGACATCTGATCAATATATTCCCTGAACGTCTGCTTTTTCCCGCGTCGCCAGGCATTACGGCGCTCACGTACCAGCGCTGTTTTGCGCACAATACGATTGCCCGGTGCATGTACAAAGCAACCATTATCCGGCGCGAATCCGTGCTTAAGTTCAAGTTCACGGCATGCACGACTGAGTTTTTCCTGGCTCCACGGAAGGCAATTGATATAGCCGGTTTCAGGGTGGACACGATTCACTGCAACATGTACATGCAGGTTATCCGTGTCTGTATGAACGGCTGCCACATACTGATGTTTTGACAGCTCAAGGGATTTCAGGGTGTGACGCACACAGTCAAAAAGCTGCTCAGAACGCGGACTTTCGTGCGCAGGCCAGGAGAGAATATAGTGAAAAACAGGGTCTGTATCATCTTTGGAAAAATGAGCAAGCTCTGCTGCTTTCTGCATTTCTTCAGCCGCAGATTCAAGAGACAAACAGTTATGAAAGCAGGTCACACCATAGAAATTCACCCACTGACTGCCGTCTTTCATCACATCAATCAGGGAAACAAATTTTTCATTACGCAGACGTGTTGCATAATCAACAAGACGTCTGAAGCGGTTCCGGTGCGGAATCTCAGCTTTCATTTCCGTGTCTGGCCTGAGTTCATCTTCCGGCACATCATCCCGCACTGAGGTGTACGCAATCAGGTCTTCAAAAGAAGACTTTCCGTCACGTCTTTTTTTCGGAATGATGGCATTCATCAGCGATTATCTCAGCGTCCCATTAAATCTCTTCGCAGAGTATTAGCAAGTTCTGTAATAGCAACGAGAACCTCTGCATACTCTTTATCTCCCGTGCGTTTTCCTTCCACAAACAGATGCTTCTGCAGGCGACCAAGACGCATCAGCTCTTTCAAAAAATCTTCATCAATGCGGGCATTTATCTGTTTTCCCAGCACAGTTTTTCTTATCAGAGTTGAAACTGTCAGTCCGTTTTTTTCTGCCTTTTCTTTAACAATCTCAGCCTCTTCTGGTGAAAAACGAACAGCAATGAGGACATTCTTTTGCCGTTTCTCACTGCCACTTCGGGTTTTCTTCTCAATCATGGTCTGCTCCTTACCGGGGTGTCGGGGCTAAGCCCTGACCAGGTGGTAATCGTATAGCCGTGTGTGCGCGGTTATACGATTACACATCCTGTCCCGTTTTTCAGGCCATTATAGCCTGTTATTTTTGTGCATCATAGTCTTATGCAGACGGCAGAGGCAGGGCGCAGCCCTGCCAGGAGTCAGTTTTTGATGATAAAATCAGGCTTCAACATGAAACGGAGAGACACTGCCAATGGTTTATAAAAAATTTTACTCAGATGATGACATCCAGCTGGCAAAAGCTGCCTTATCGGAATTGCCGGACCTCACCGCTCAACGGAAAACATTGCGTGATTTTCTTGATGCCATTCGTGATGACATTATTGTCCTGGTAAGGACAAAGGGTTATACACTGGCAGATGTTCGTGACACGCTCAAAAATGCAGGGTATGAAGTAGGAGAGAAGGCACTTCGTGACATTATTCGGGAAGCAGAATCGAAAAAACCATCCCGCCGTTCTTCCTCTAAAACAGCACCTAAAAAGACAGATTCAGGCAGGAAAGATGGCATCGATATGAACAACAATTGATGTGACAATGTCACATCATGTTCTGAGATTATGATGATTACAGAAAAAAAAGCCCCGGCATAAATACCAGGGCTTTTCTGTTTAATCAGACTCGTGGCGGCAATGCACCAGGATAATGCCGTGCAATAATATCATTCAGTTTTTCAACAAGGTCAGAACGCTTAAAGACAATGTGTACGGTCCCTTTCTGGTAGCCACGCACCGTAAAATATTCCCCTTCTAACAGCTTACCGACATTGTCGCCGTTCCCGAGAAATTCACCATACTGCGCCCCGATGCTGCTCCGGAAGTCAGGAATGTTGCGCCCATCCAGCAGATAAAACGGACGTACCAGGTCATCCAGTGCCTCCCGTCCGCTGCAGTCCAGCGTCACATGCCCGTTACTCCAGCGGTACAGCAGGTTTTCAATAATGATTCTCTTGCCCAGACGGCAGGGATTATTGGTTCTGTAATCCCATGACAATTTCCGGTAGACATCAATCAGCCCCTGTTCAAACGTCTGCATCTTGCTGGCATTCAGATGGCGGAATGTTGCCAGCACATTGTCCAGGGTGATTTCAGGACAGGTGTCGATCATCAGCTGGGTGTTCCACTCATCACGCTGGCATGAACTCATGAAGGTGTACATGCCCGTATCTGTCATCAGGCGGTCCCAGATTTTACGGTCGGCAAGACGGGTGATATTCCTTTTCGCTTCTTCCGGTTTATCCATGCGACGAACGGAATCAGTCACACAGTCTTCAAACCCGTAAAGAAAAATATCACCTGACGCATCGAGCAGAATCCTGCGCGCTGTCGCCAGGCATTCCATCGCCTGCATGAACAGTGCAATACCTTCTTTACGCTGCGCGATGATGCGGTCGATAGCCACAGACGGAATAACATCTGTCGTGCCGGCAGTATTCAGGTCAGCAGTGGGTAAAGTCTGATTCATCACATTGTCTCCTCATCGTCACGACTGCCGGGTCAGCCAGGTCATTTCCCGGAGGAGCGAAGCTCCTTCTGCCGTCCGGGTCTTCGGGGATTTCCCCGCAGTGGACCTTTCCGACGGGGGACGCTCACCACGTCACGGGGCAGTTGTCCGGGGGCAGACGCAAAAGTTTTTGACGCCTGCGGCAAAAAGTTTTGTGGCTGGTACATCTCTCCCCTGGACGACTGAAACGGGATGTGGTCGTGTATGTACCCCCGGAAAGTCCGTCTGCGGAGAACAGGCCGCAGTGCGGCGGCAGACAGGCAGAGACAGCAGCGCCATCAGGCGCAGTGGCCTTACACACCGTCAGGTGTGCAGGGAGCGCCGCATCCGGCGCGACCGGAAAAAACCGACGGCACAACAATGGCATGTGGTGGTCACTGGCACACCACTCCCGCACAGGTGAAAACAGAGAAAACCGCACGACATTTACAACCAGAAAAAGTGAAATTTCTTCACTTTTTTCACACTTATTTATCGCGCTGATTTGGCAATTATGGTGATAAAATAAAGTGAAGTTTTTTCACTTTTTCAAAGGTGTTTTATGACCGGCTGGGAACTGCGAATCTGGCGAAAAAGCATGCTCTGGTCACGAGAAAAAGCGGCCAGAGAATTTGGCGTGACGCAGAGAACATGGCACGCCTGGGAAAATGCGGTACAGGTGGACGTCACCGTCTGGAGGACCACCCAGGCACTTTCAGTCCGTGACCTGCTGCCTCACATGCAGGGGATGCGCAAGGCAGATATCATCAGGCGTCTGGAAAATGAACTGGGGGAAACGGCAGAGGATGTGTGAGCGTGATTCACAGCCTGGCTGAATGCCAGGCTACTGCTCATCAGGAAACAGCTTTTTCAGTTCTTCACCGGAAAGTCCGGTTGCCTCCTGAATCCGTTCCGGCGTCCAGCCCATATCCCGCAGCCGGCAGGCTGCTTCCCGCGCCGCTTCAAGCGCACCTTCTTTAAAGCCTTCTTTAAAACTTTCTTTAAAACCTTCGTCGAAACCTTTCTGTATAAGACGTTCTGCAATAGTCATACTGCTCTGCCCCTGCTGGCAAAAAAGCCCGGCATTCTTCCGGGCTGTGATGCTCTCATCAGTGAATGATTTTTTTCAGTTCAGCTTCGGACAGTCCGGTAGCCTGCTTAATCTGCTCCGGCGTCATCCCCATTTTCTGAAGCTGGCACGCAATAGCCAGGGCTTTTTCAAGCGCACCTTCCATCCTGCCCTCCTGGCGACCTTTTTGCTCAAGACGTTCTGCAATCGTCATACTGTTTGCTCTGCTCCTGCTGACAAAAAAACCCGGCATTTTGCCGGGCTTTGTGGTTCTCATCAGTGAGTGATGTTCTTCAGTTCAGCTTCGGAAAGTCCGGTGATCTGACAGATTTGTGCAGATGGCATTCCCGTTTTCTGAAGCTGACGCGCAATATCCTGCTTCTCCTCCATGCGGCCTTTCTGTATTCCCTGCTGTATTCCCTGCTGTATTCCCTGCTGTATTCCTTTCTGTATTCCTTGCTGCTCAAGACGTTCGGCAATAGTCATCAGTTTATCCTCATGCTGCGGCAGACGCTCAGCCAGCGCCCGCATAAATTCCGGTGATACAGAGTCCCCTGCGTTAACGATGTAATGAATCAGAACACGCACCTGCTCGTCTGAAATTTCCACCATGACCTGCGGGAGTTTGTCCAGCAGCTCCATCATGTCACGATGGCGGATATGCTTCATCAGCAGCGTCAGTGCGGCCATCCGGTGATGGTTCATGATTTCATTGTCATCAACGACAGTGATATCAACCAGCGGAAACGGCTTTGTGTATATTTTAGCCGCAAGCGCCGGATCCTCAAAACAGTCCAGCCAGTTCATGCTGTACGGGTACGGGCTGCGCTCACCATGATAGAACAGCACCGGAATCACCAGTGGCAATGTTTTGTGCTGCTCCAGATGTCTCTGCATCGCCGCCACACTGTAACGTATCATGCGGAAAGGCATGTACAGATTTTCGGTGCTCTGGTGCTCGATGAGCGTATAAACATAGCCGTCTTCACCCCCGGTGGTTTTCACACTCCAGAGGATATCGCTGGCGTACTGATGCAGGTCCGGCTCAACAAAGGTGGCGGGTTCCAGCTTCAGCGTGGACAGGTCGCACAACTGCCGGTACTCCGCCGGAAGATGCAGTTCCAGAAAATCTCTGGCGACGTCGGGATTCGCCAGGAACGACCGGAACGCAGCATCATGCGGCGTGGGCGTTGTGGTGTTTTTCTTCTTACTCACGGTTCCTCCTGGTGAGATGTCTGAACGTATCCTGCCGCCTGCACAGGCAGACGGCAAGGGGTAATCAGTGGCAGACCCGTTCAATTTCAAGCGCGCGGAGCAGGTGCCCCCATTCGCTGACTTTCATGGCGGGGATACGCACCCGCTTCCGCTCACTGCAGCGTCTGGCGATATGACCGCCCATCGCCAGGACGTCCGGGTTAATCTCATCCGGTGCCAGTTCCTGGCGTCTGAAGCGGGTATGGCGGTGCAGGGGTTTGTTCTCCCGCCGGCACTCTTCACGCAGACGCTTTACATACTCGGCGGTTGCGAAGATAATTGATGGTCTCATGACATAATCTCCATAGTTAGTGAATGAGATGCCGGACTTCCGTACGGGGAAGCGCCGGCGGAGAAAGGCAGGGTTTATCGCCCTGCTTTTTTTCATTCCGGACAGCGACGCAGTGCCAGCGCGAGCGCTTTCATCTTCCAGCCTTCCGGCGTGCGGTACATCACCTTCCAGTAGCCGTCGATGAACACATAATGGAAGCGCACCTCTTCTGTGCTTTCAGTGGCAATAGCCTCCCTGAAAGAGCGGTACTCACGCGCTTCACTGTCCATCCGGAAACCACTGTCACGTCCGTAATAAGCCGTCACACCGTCCACCGGGTTCTGAAGCGTATGCCCGGCGGGTTTGTCGCAACGGGGACCGAGGCAACGGATATCTCCGTGTTCAACCAGGGCTTCGGCCAGCTGACCGGTGGCATAGTGGGTATGCAGGATGCGACCGTTCCAGGTCGGCTCACCGTGCAGGTGGCAGTAAACGGTACGGAACACCCCGTCTCGGCAAAAAACGGAAATCGTGCTGCTGACTGTCATGAAAACGTCTCCTTCTGCTGAATCAGGTCGCCGGGCCGACCGGTTGCTCCCCCGGAGGGGCGAAAGCCCCTTCTGCCGTCCACTTCTTCGGGGTTTCTCCCCGCAGTGGACCTTTCCGATGGGGCAGCGACAGCCACGGCACGGGGCAGTTGTCCGGGGGCAGACGCAAAAGTTTTTGACGCTTGCGGCAAAAAGTTTTGTGGCTGGTACATCTCTCCCCTGGACGGCTGAAACGTGTTGTGGCCGCTTCAGCCCCCGGAAAGTCCACAGCGGGAAACAGGCCGCAGGGGTGGCGGCGGAAGGGCAGACAACTGCGCCATCAGGCGCAGTTTCCTTACACACCGTCAGGTGTGCAGGGAGCGCAGGTCACGGCGCGACA
>ULVV01054170.1_pt1 | contig 43138 bp, 36 predicted proteins | sample 1959761 | NCBI WGS metagenome assembly ULVV01 (sample SAMEA4835795, study PRJEB28245) | human gut metagenome | biome: gut microbiome; material: fecal sample | place: Denmark | collected 2008
CGGGCTTCATGTGAAGCCCGGCAGCTTTTTTCATTCTTGAGCTTTTTTGTATTTACTGCGATACTCCTTAGGCGAAAGGCCTTTTATTTTATGAAAGGTCTTTGAAAAATAAAGGCTGTTATCAAACCCTATAGAGCCTGCAATTGCTGTGATGGACAATGAGGAGTGTTTAAGCAGATAGCATGCCTGTTTGATTCTGAAATCGGTCAGATATTCCTTTGGCGATACACCGAGGATACTCTGGAAGGAACGGAACAGGTGGCTTCGGCTTAAGCCTATATATGATGCAATATCCTCAACGGTGATAGGGTATGAATAGTTGGCGGAGATGTATTCGATGCCCTTTTGTACATAGGAGTTTGCACTGTTTTGAGGTGGCTTTGATGTGGCGGCACTGACAAAAAGAGCGAGGGTGGTGTAGAGTCGCCCGGTCATTTCGAGTGCATTTTCAAATTCTGTGCCTCTGGCGTCGTATATATGCATGAGCTGTCTTTTGATTTCGTTTCCGTTTGATACACTGTGTATGTATGGATGCGCTTTTGTGAAATCAGTGGCTCTTAAAATGGTTGCAGCATCGCTGCCTGTAAAGCCTACCCAGGTATATTCCCAAGGATCTTCTGCATCAGCCTGATAAATCACTTCGGTATTTGGATATACGAGAAACGCATCGCCGGGAGTTAATGTGTGAACACTGCCATTTACAGTGTAGCGGCCTTTACCGCTTATGATATAGTGAATCAGATAATGGTCTCTGATACCGGGTCCCCACTGATACAGGCTATCACAGCTCTGGAAGCCTACGTTATATACGGACAGAGATACAAGCTCTTTTTCTTTTACGATATAGGAATTTTTGTATTTATTGTTCATATTGACTACCTTTACAACATTTTTACATATTTCTTCTACATTTTATTCTATACAAAAATGAGCAAATGCGCTACAATAAATTTAACAAAAATGAAAAGGAGATATTTATTATGGCAATTTTAGTTACTGGTGGAGCCGGATATATCGGAAGCCACACATGTGTGGAGCTTCTTGATGCAGGCTACGATGTTGTAGTACTTGACAATCTTTCGAATTCATCTGAGAAGTCACTTGACAGAGTTAAGGCTCTTACAGGCAAAGAAGTAAAGTTCTATAAGGGAGATATCCTTGACAGAGACATCTTAAATAAGATTTTTAAGGAAGAAAAGATAGATAGCTGTATTCACTTTGCAGGACTCAAAGCAGTAGGAGAGTCTGTGGCAAAGCCTTGGGAGTACTATAACAATAATATTGCAGGAACACTTACACTTGTTGATGTGATGAGACAGAATGGCTGCAAGAGCATCATTTTCTCTTCATCAGCTACAGTATACGGAGATCCTGCACAGATTCCTATCACAGAGGAGTGTCCAAAGGGACAGTGTACAAACCCATATGGCTGGACAAAGTCTATGCTTGAACAGATACTTATGGATATCTACAAGGCAGATAATGAGTGGAATGTTATTCTTCTTCGTTACTTCAATCCAATCGGAGCTCATAAGAGTGGTACAATGGGTGAGAATCCAAACGGTATTCCAAACAACCTCATGCCTTACATCACACAGGTGGCAGTAGGCAAGCTCAAAGAGCTTGGAGTATTCGGAGATGACTATGATACTCCTGACGGAACAGGTGTGAGAGATTACATCCATGTAGTTGACCTTGCGGTTGGACATGTCAAGGCTTTAAAGAAAATTGAGGAGAATGCAGGTCTTTGCATCTACAATCTTGGAACAGGACATGGCTACAGCGTGCTTGATATCGTAAAAAATTTCGAGGCTGCAACAGGTGTTAAGATTCCTTATACAATAAAGCCTAGAAGACCTGGCGATATTGCTACATGCTACTGTGACCCATCAAAGGCCAAGAGAGAGCTCGGCTGGGAAGCGCAGTATGGTATTAAGGAGATGTGTGCCGACTCATGGAGATGGCAGAAGAACAATCCTAACGGATATGATGATTAATTATGACTAATTTTTAATTCAGGCTTATACTTAAATTATTTATGCCTTGGAGCATTCTGTAGTAAACAGAATACGCTCCAAGGCAATTTTACTTTAAGGCAGAAATATTTATCATAGCGTCCGGTGTCAACAACAATAAAAAAACATCGCATAAATGCGATGCTTTCGGGTTGGGCTGTATTTAATTAAATAAATATCAGTGAGCAGTCCGTACGGGAATCGAACCCGTGTTTCCGCCGTGAGAGGGCGGCGTCTTAACCGCTTGACCAACGAACCGTGTATTATACTATCATGGAGTTTCAAAAAAAGCAAGTACTTTTTTAAAAAAACTTGATTTTTTTTTCTGATAGTGCTATTATACCTATGATAACAACGTTGACTAGATTGAGAGAGGGCAAAAGTCCTCTCTCAATTCACGTTTATAAACATCAGGCAGCTATTCAGAACCACTTGGAACAATTCTGAATAGTTACAAATATAAAAAAGAGAGGTGATAAAATGTCAAAGGCAAGTGTATATGAGGCAAAGACGGAGAATTTTATACAACCAATTCTTGACAGCATGAATTTTGAGCTTGTTGATGTCGAGTATGTTAAGGAAGGCGGCATGAACTACCTGAGAGCATATATCGATAAGGAGGGTGGCATAACTGTTGATGACTGTGAAGTGGTTGCAAGGCAGATGAATGAGATTCTCGACAGAGAGGACTATATTCCTGATTCGTACACCTTCGAGGTCAGCTCGCCGGGGCTTGGAAGACCTCTCAAGAAGGAAAAGGACTATGTGCGCAATATGAATAAGGAGATAGAGATTCGCACATACAGGGCTATCAACAAATCAAAGGAATTTTATGGTCTGCTTAAAGCCTATGATAAAGATACAGTGACAATAACCGATGAAGACGGCAATGAGACTACATTCAATAAGAGTGACATTGCGCTTATACGTCAGGCATTGGATTTTTAATTAAAGCGCACGATAACACAAATAGGAGGAAAAAATAATGAGCAATGAGTTATTAGAAGCGTTAAATATATTAGAGCAGGAGAAAAACATCAGTAAAGAAACTTTACTTGAGGCAATTGAGAACTCTCTTGTGACTGCCTGCAAGAACCATTTTGGTAAATCAGACAATGTAAAGGTAGAAATAGATCCTGAGACATGTGCTTTCTCATGCTACCAGGAGAAGACGGTTGTAGATACGGTTGAGGATCCAGTTGAGGAGATTTCCTTAGCAGATGCGCACAAGGTAAACGGTAACTATCAGCTTGGAGATATCGTGAGAGTTGAGGTTAAGTCAAAGGAATTCGGACGTATCGCTACACAGAACGCAAAGAATGTTATCCTTCAGAAAATCCGCGAGGAGGAGAGAAAGGTAATATTTGACGAGTACAACAGCAAGGAAAAGGATGTTGTGACAGGTGTTGTTCAAAGATACATCGGAAAGAATGTCAGCATCAATTTAGGTAAGGCAGATGCACTTCTGACTGAGAGTGAGCAGATAAAGGGTGAGGTATTCAAGCCTACAGAGCGTATCAAGGTATATATCCTTGAGGTTAAGTCCACATCAAAGGGACCAAAGATTCTTGTTTCAAGAACACATCCTGAGCTTGTGAAGAGACTTTTCGAGTCAGAGGTTACAGAGGTTAAAGAGGGCATAGTTGAGATAAAGGCTATTTCACGTGAGGCCGGAAGCAGAACAAAGATTGCAGTATGGTCAAATGATCCAAACGTAGACCCTGTAGGAGCATGTGTAGGTATGAATGGTGCCAGAGTAAATGCTATCGTAAATGAGCTTCGCGGTGAGAAAATCGATATCATCACATGGGATGAGAATCCGGCAATACTTATCCAGAACGCACTTAGCCCTGCAAAGGTTATCTCTGTTATCGCAGATGCAGATGAGAAATCAGCAAAGGTTGTTGTTCCGGATTATCAGCTTTCACTTGCAATCGGTAAGGAAGGACAGAATGCAAGACTTGCAGCAAGACTTACAGGCTTCAAGATTGATATCAAGAGCGAGACACAGGCCAGAGAGTCAGGGGACTTCATGGATTATGAGAATGACTATGAAGAGGATGATTATGATGACGATTATGATTATTCGGATGATGAGCTTGCTGAGAACGAGAGATTAGCTGATACAGAACAGGCAGATGTACAGACAGAGGCTTTAGATACAGAGGCTGACGAGAACGAAGCAGCAGGTACAGAAAATGATGCGGCAGATAGTGGTGATGAGCAGTAATGGCAAATAAAAAGATTCCAATGCGCAAATGCGTAGGCTGTCAGGAGATGAAGGAAAAGAAGTCACTTATTCGCGTGGTAAAGACTGCGGAGGGCGACATAATTCTCGATGACACCGGCAAGAAAAACGGCAGGGGAGCTTATATATGTAAGAGCCTTGAATGCTTTAAAAAGGCTAAAAAGACAAAGGCACTTGAGCGTTCCCTTGGTGTTAGTGTATCAGAACAGGTATATGAGGAGCTTGAAAAGGAGATGAACCAAATTGACAGATAGAGTACTTTCTATGCTGGGATTAGCAGCAAAGTCAGGCAATGTGGTTAGCGGAGAGTTTTCTACCGAGAAAGCTGTAAAGACAGGAAAGGCATTTTTAGTGATAGTTGCAGATGATTCATCAGACAACACAAAGAAGCATTTTTCGGATATGACTGCTTTCTATGAGGTTCCGATTTATTTTTATAGTGACAAGGTGGGGTTAGGGAATGCAATAGGCAAAGAGTTTCGCGCTTCCCTTGCAGTAACGGATGAAAACCTTGCAAATGCAGTGATAAAAAAGCTGCAGCCGAATAAAACTGAATAATGGAGGAAAATAGATATATGGCAAAAATGAGAGTTCATGAACTTGCAAAAGAATTAAATATAAAGTCGCAGGACGTCATAGACACATTAAACGGCACACAGTTTGCTGTCAAAAATGTGCAGAGCGGTCTTGAGGAGGAGGCACAGCAAATTGTACGAAAGAAGTACGCAAAAACAGAAGTAAAAAAAGATGCACCTAAGAAGGAAGAAACTAAAAAGGATGAGGCTAAGGCAGCCGACAGACCAAAGAAAAAGGCAAGCATCACAGCTGTTTTCAATGCCCAGTACAGTAAGCAGGGTAGGAAGACAAATGGTGGAAACGGCAGCGGAAATAATGGAAATAACAGTTCGCAGCGCAGGAATGGCAATGGCAGACGCGATAATCAGTCATCACGTCCTGAGCAGCACAGCATTATTAAGCCAAGACCTGTCGGAGAGAGAGCTATGCGCCCTATAAGTGAGCGTACAGCGGATCCGTATGCAGATATGAAGGTAACCAATTCGCGTCCGGCACGTCAGGCTGACGCTGATAGAAGAAGCGACAGACGTCAGGACAATGGCGACAGAATCAACAACAGAAACACTGACAGAAATGCCGACAGAAGCAGAAATACGGACAGAAACAGCGATAGAAGAACAAACAATCGCGACAACAATAACCGAGATAACAGCAGAGACAATAATAGAGACAATAACAGAGGCTTCAGAAATGACTCCAGACGTCCTGCAGAGGGTGACAGAAATAATGACAGAAGCAGAAGCAATTACAGAAGCAGAAGCAATGACAGAAGCAGGAGCAATGACAGAAATAACGATAGAACAGGCAGCAGAGGTGATGACAGAAATCGTTTCAGAAAAGAAACAGTTGCAGTTGCAGCTCCTGATGATGTAAGAGGAAAGGAGAGCCGCGACAGAGGCAACGATAGAAAGAATAAGCATAATCACAATCAGAGCCAGAAGCAGGATAAGCTCGGAAAGAAGCAGGAGAATTACATCAATCTCGAGAAGCACGGCGGTAAGAAAAAGCCACAGCAGCCGAAGGCACAGCCAAAAGAGGATGAGAACGAGATTAAGACAATTTCTCTTCCGGAGAAGATTACAATAAGGGACTTAGCTGATAAGATGAAGGTTCAGCCTTCAGCCATCGTAAAGAAGCTTTTCATGAAGGGCGAGATGGTAACAGTTAACTCTGAGGTCGATTTTGCAGCTGCTGAGGAGATTGCTTTAGAGTTCAATTTCATATGTGAGGAAGAGGAGAAAGTCGATGTGATTGCAGAGCTTCTCAAGGAGGATGAAGAGGATGAGAGCAAGATGGTTCCTCGTCCACCTGTAGTCTGCGTAATGGGTCACGTAGATCATGGTAAGACATCACTGCTTGATGCCATCAGACAGACACGTGTTACAGACCGTGAGGCAGGTGGTATTACACAGCACATTGGTGCATCTGTTGTATCAATCAATGGCCAGAACATCACATTCCTTGATACACCGGGACATGAGGCATTTACAGCAATGCGTATGCGTGGTGCAAACTCTACTGATATCGCAATCCTTGTTGTTGCTGCAGATGATGGTGTAATGCCGCAGACTGTTGAGGCAATAAACCATGCAAAGGCAGCAGGTGTTGAGATTATCGTTGCAGTCAACAAGATAGATAAGCCAAGTGCCAATATCGACAAGGTTAAGCAGGAGCTCTCAGAGTATGAGCTTATCCCGGAGGATTGGGGTGGAAGCACAATATTCTGTCCTGTATCTGCACATACTAAGGAGGGTATCGACAATCTCCTTGAGATGATTCTTCTCACAGCAGAGGTGCTCGAGCTCAAGGCTAATCCTGATAGAAACGCAAGAGGTCTCGTAATTGAAGCACAGCTTGATAAAGGCCGTGGTGCGGTTGCCACAGTGCTTGTACAAAAAGGAACACTCCATGTCGGAGATCCTATCGCATGCGGAAGCAGCTATGGTAAGGTAAGAGCCATGATTGATGACAAGGGCCGCAGAGTAAAGGAGGCTAAGCCTTCTACACCTGTAGAGATACTTGGACTAAACAGTGTGCCTTCAGCAGGAGAGACATTTGTGGCATGTGATTCAGAGAAGGAGGCAAAGGCATTTTCTGACACATATATTTCAGAGGAAAAGAATAAGCTCATTGAGGATACAAAGGCAAAGATGTCACTTGATGATCTGTTCTCACAGATTCAGTCCGGCAATATGAAGGAGCTTGATATCATCGTAAAGGCAGATGTACAGGGTTCAGTTGAAGCTGTTAAGCAGAGTCTTGTCAAGCTTTCAAATGAGGAGGTTGTGGTCAAGGTCATCCATGGCGGCGTTGGTGCCATCAACGAGTCAGATGTTATCCTTGCATCAGCATCAAATGCAATCATCATTGGCTTTAACGTCAGACCGGATCCTGTTGCCAAGGCTACAGCAGACCGTGAGGGCGTAGATATCAGACTTTACAAGGTCATCTACAATGCGATCGAGGATGTATCTGCTGCCATGAAGGGTATGCTTGATCCTGTATTTGAGGAGAAGGTTATCGGACATGCGGAAATCAGACAGATTTTCAAGGCTTCAGGCGTTGGAAACATTGCAGGTTCATATGTGCTTGACGGATTTATGGAGAGAGGCTGCCGTGTCAGAATCAGCAGAGAGGGTGAGCAGATATTCGAGGGAGACCTTGCTTCACTCAAGAGATTCAAGGATGACGTCAAGGAGGTCAAGACAGGCTATGAGTGTGGTCTTGTATTTGACGGATTTAATGATATTCAGGAATTAGATATTGTAGAAGCCTACAAGATGGTAGAGGTTCCGAGATAATCATATATTTGTTATCATGAATTAATGTAACTATTCGGATAGTTACAGTTTAATATAAAAAGAAAGCGGGATTATATGAGAAAGAACAGCATAAAAAATATTCGTATCAACGAAGAGGTAATGCGTGAACTGTCAAATATCATACGCGGTGAGATAAAGGATCCGCGTATCAATCCCATGACAAGTGTTGTTGCTGTCGAGGTGGCACCTGATTTAAAGACAGCAAAGGCTTATATCAGTGTGCTTGGTGACAAGAAATCACAGGCTGATACACTTGCAGGACTTAAGTCAGCGGAGGGATATATACGCAGAACTCTCGCAAAGAACATCAATTTAAGAAATACACCTGCCATTACATTTATCATAGACCAGTCTATAGAGTATGGTGTTGAGATGTCTAAAAAGATTGATGAAGTAACAAAAAATCTCAAAGAGGATTAACAAAGAGGATTGATTATGACAGAGATTGATTCTATTTTAAAGGATGCACAATCAGTTGCTGTTTCCGGTCATGTGAGACCGGATGGCGACTGTGTCGGCTCAACACTTGCTGTATACAACTACATAAAGGATTATTATCCTGATATAAAGGCAAGGCTTTATTTAGAGCCAAGCCCAAACATCTTTAAGTTTATGCAAAGAGCAGATGAGATTGACAGCAGCTATGCGGATGATACAGTATACGATCTGTTCATAGCATGTGATTGCAGTGACACAGGCAGACTGGGAAGTGCAGCTAAGTATTTTGAGTCTGCAAAAAGGACACTTTGCATAGATCATCATGTTACAAACGGGGCCTTTGCAGACGCAAATTACATCTTTCCGGATGCGAGCTCGACCTGTGAGCTGGTGTTCGAGCTTCTGCCGAAGGAGCGCATCACAATACAGATAGCAGAGTGTATTTACACAGGCATGGTGCATGATACAGGCGTGTTCCAGTATTCATGCACTTCAAAAAAGACTATGGATATAGCAGGCTCCCTGATGGAGATGGGCATTGATTATTCAAGGATAATCGATGATACATTTTATACAAAGACATTTGCCCAGAACAAGATTATGGGGCAGGCACTTTTGAATGCTGCTTTGTATCTGAATGGTGATGTTATATTGTCTGCAGTATCGCGTGCTGAGATGGAGAAGTACAACGTACTTCCAAAGCATCTCGACGGTATTGTAAATCAGCTGCGCGTAACAAAGGATATAAAGGTTGCTGTATTTCTCTACGAAAATGAGGATGGTACCTACAAGGGCAGCCTGCGCGTAAACGGTGATTACGATGTGGCAAAGGTTGCGTCGGTATTTGACGGAGGAGGACATGTAAAGGCCGCCGGATTTACGATTGACGGACCGCTTGAGGTGGCAACAGACCGAATCCTTACGGCAATTAAGGATAATATTTAGGGAGAGATTCTTGGGCAGATGGTTAATGGAATAATCAATGTATACAAGGAAAAGGGCTATACAAGCTTTGACGTTGTGGCAAAGCTTCGAGGCATATTCCACCAGAAGAAGATTGGTCATACAGGTACACTTGATCCTGATGCGCAAGGCGTCCTTCCTGTCTGCCTTGGAAAGGCAACCAGAGTGTGTGACCTTTTGACAGATAAGGACAAGGTCTATAAAGCTGTGCTGCTTTTGGGACAGGAGACAGATACACAGGATATTACAGGGCAGGTCTTAAATCAGGCTAAGGTCAATGTGACTGAGCAGGCGGTGTATGATGTTATATCACAGTTTGTTGGCAGGCAAAAGCAGGTGCCGCCTATGTACTCGGCTTTAAAGGTCAATGGGAAAAAGCTCTATGAGCTTGCCAGAGAGGGCAAGGTAATAGAGAGAAAAGCCAGGGATATCGAGGTGTTTGATATCAAGGTTGAAAGCATTGATTTGCCTGAGATTACGATGACGGTGCACTGCTCAAAGGGCACATATATCAGGACGCTGTGCAATGACATCGGAGAGAGGCTGGGCTGCCATGGCTGCATGAAGTCACTGCTTAGAGTAAGGGTAGCAGGCTTTGACTTAGAGCATGCACTTACACTTTCACAGATTCAGTCAAAGGTGGATGAGGGCTGCTTTGATATGGTGATGCCTGTTGACGGAGTATTCGAAAATCTGCCGGCAGTGCATACTGCTTCAGATGCCGATAAGCTTGTCAGAAATGGAAATAAAATTCCGGCAGTGCTTACGGATTATTTAAAACACGGTGCTGACTCTGATATAAGATACAGAGTATACAATCATGAGGGCATATTTGTCGGTGTGTATTCGTATCTTGATGAGACCGGTGAATTTAAGCCGGTAAAGATTTTTATGGAATAGAATAGTATACAGATATTATGGAATATATAAGCAAAACTCTGGATTTTCATGTCAAGGAGCCTTCCGTCATCTCGTTTGGAAAGTTTGACGGGCTTCACAGAGGACATGAATTTCTGATGGAAAAGCAAATTGAACAGAGCAATCTGCATGGCTACAAGCGCATCATATTTACGTTTGATATTCCTCCCAAATCGGAGGTACTTGGCGTTGAATCAAAGGTTATAATCACAAACGATGAAAAAGAGTATGTGTTTGAAAAATCAGGTATTGACTATCTGATAGAGTGTCCGTTTGTGCCACAGGTGATGACGATGGAGGCGGATGCGTTTGTCAGATGGATAGTTAAAAGTCTTAATGTCAAGTGTATCATTGTCGGAGATGATTTCCGTTTCGGGCACAACAGGGCAGGAGACCATCGGCTGCTTTCTGCGATGGCAGGAGAGCTTGGATACGAGCTTATTGTGGTGGACAAGATAAAGGATGGAGACAGGGATATAAGCAGTACCTATATCCGCGAGGAGATTGCGGCAGGACATATTAAAAAGGCAAATGAACTGCTGGGATATCCCTTTTTTATAAAAGGAAGAGTAGTGCATGGCAGAGCACTAGGCAGGACTATTGGCATTCCGACAGTCAACCTTTCAGTGCCGCACGATAAGCTGCTTCCACCAAAGGGAGTGTATATGTCAAGAGTTCTTGTCAGGGACAACTGGTACCTTGGTGTAACCAATATAGGATGCAAGCCTACTATAGAGGGCAAAAATCCAATAGGTGCAGAGACATATATCATAGATTTTGGGCAGGATGTTTACGGACAGGATATAATGGTAGAGCTTCATAAGTTCGTAAGACCTGAGATGAAGTTTGATTCAATAGAAGCGTTAAAGAGCCAGATGAGTGCAGATATCAATTATACAATCAATTATGCAGGCAGTCACACATTCTAGTGTGGCTGTTTTTTTGCGAAATAACCCAAAATAACGAAAAAATGACAAATATTACAGAAATGTTACAAAGAAATATTGACATTTTAACAATTTATGATATACTCGTAACCGTGGATTATCGATAGCATGAATCGGAGGCTATATGAAAAACAAGTTAAAATTAGGACAGGCAGCAGGCGTTGTAGCGTTTGCTATTATTATAGGAGCGGTATCTATGAGCTCAAGCAGCACGGTGGATGCCAGGACAACAAAGGCAGAGGCAAATAAAAACAGATCAGTGAATGCGGGTGTTGCACTTAATCTGACAGATGCGGCAGATGCCACAGAGCTTCTCACAGCAGGGGTTACATCGGCTCTTACCTATTATGGAGCTGACGTATCGGTAGCGCAAAACGACAGCAATGTTGTTACTGCATCTGCTCAGGGTGCACAGGCTGGCGATACTGCACAGGAGACAGAACAGGCAAATGAGGCATCCCAGACACCGACAGCCGCACAGACCTGTGGTTACACAAATCTTGGTATGTCAGTTATCAGCAGCGGAAACTTAAATATCAGACAGGAGGCTTCGACAGACAGTGAAGTGGTAGGAATACTTACCAATCACAATGCCTGTGAGCTTCTTGAGGATGCCGGAGAATGGTACAAGGTTACATCAGGCAAGGTGACAGGATATGTAAACAAGCAGTATCTTGTGACAGGAGATGAGGCAGAGGCTATTGCAGAACAGGAGATTAAGACGGTTGCCACAGTAAATACGGAAACACTGAATGTGCGTGCAGAGAAGTCAACAGAGGCTGAGGTGCTTTCGCAGGTTGGAAATTCAGAGGCATTCACGGTTAATTCTGTCGCTGACGGCTGGGTTGAGATAAGTGTGGATGATTCGGTAGGATATATATCACAGGATTATGTGACACTGGCACAGGCACTTCCTACAGCAAAGACAATAGAGCAGGTGAAGTATGGTGACGGCGTATCAGATGTAAGGGCATCTGTTGTATCGTATGCGTTACAGTTTGTCGGAAACAGATATGTGTGGGGTGGTACAAGCCTTGAGAATGGAATTGACTGCTCAGGCTTCACAATGAGAATTCTTGGAAAGTATGGAATCTCATTACCGCATTCATCAAAAGCACAGCCTTCATACGGCACAAAAATCAGTGCATCTGAAGCAAAGCCGGGAGATTTATTCTTCTACGGAAGTGGAAGGAGTATCTCACATGTTGCAATTTATATCGGAAACGGACAGATTGTACATGCCAGCAACAAGCGTGATGGAATCAAGGTTTCAAATGCATATTACAGAAATCCGATTTGTGTCGCAAGATATTTGCCGGATTAATAAAAAAACAGTTTACAACAAATGCTTACTATGCTATACTGCATAGGTATGGTTTTGCCCATGTTCGGTAGTTGGACACTCCGACCTATTGCTGAGCATCATACAGTTATCAGGGCGCATTATAATATAAGGAGGATCAACAATGATCGCAAAGGAAAAGAAACAGGCTATTATCGCAGAGTACGGTAGAACACCAAATGACACAGGTTCACCAGAGGTTCAGATTGCAATTCTTTCAGCAAGAATCGCAGAGTTAACTGAGCATTTCAAACAGAACCCAAAGGATCATCACTCAAGAAGAGGAATGTTAAAGATGATCGGTCAGAGACGTGGATTACTTGCATACCTTAAGGAGATTGATATCGAGAGATATCGTTCACTTATCGAGCGTTTAGGACTCAGAAAATAGTATTTTCTTTAGAGCGGAGTAATTATTATTCCGCTCTATTATTGTTTTTATTATTGTTTTTTGAAAAGCAGAAGTAAGCCGAGACCACTAAAGAGTGCATGAGCGTACATGTATTGTTTAGTAGTTTCGGAAGAGGAATACACTTCTGCAAAAGAATTTTAAGGAGAATTAATATGTACAAAAGTTATTCAATGGAACTTGCCGGCAGGACTCTTACTGTAGATATCGGAAGAGTAGCAGCTCAGGCAAACGGAGCTGTTTTTATCAAGTATGGTGATACAACAGTCCTTTCAACAGCTACAGCATCTGACAAGCCACGTGACGGTGTGGATTTCTTCCCACTCAGCGTTGAGTTCGAGGAGAAGATGTACTCTGTAGGAAAAATTCCGGGTGGTTTTAACAAGCGTGAGGGAAAGGCATCTGAGAACGCCATCCTTACAGATCGTGTAATTGACCGTCCAATGAGACCTCTTTTCCCAAAGGATTACAGAAATGATGTTACATTAAACAACCTTGTCATGTCAGTGGATCCTGAGTGCCGTCCTGAGATAGTTGCAATGATCGGTACAGCTCTTGCTGTTCATATATCAGATATTCCGTTTGACGGACCATGTGCCATGACACAAATGGGACTTGTTGATGGAGAGTTTATCGTAAACCCTTCACAGAAGCAGTGGGATGAGGGCGATTTACAGCTCACAGTTGCTTCTACAAAGGAAAAGGTCATCATGATTGAAGCAGGAGCCAATGAGATTCCTGAGGATCAGATGATTGAGGCAATCTACAAGTGCCACGATATCAACCAGACAGTTATCGCATTCATGGATCAGATCCGTGATGAGATTGGCAAGCCAAAGCATGAGTATGAGAGTTGTGCTATTCCTGAGCAGATGTTCGAGGATATCAAGAAAATTGTTACTCCTGAGCAGATGGAGGAGGCAGTATTCACAGATGAGAAGCAGAAGCGTGAGGAAAATATAAGAGCTATCACAGAGCAGTTAGAGGAAGCCTTCGCTGACAATGAGGAGTACCTTGCAGTACTTGGTGAGGCTATTTACCAGTATCAGAAGAAGACTGTCAGAAAGATGATTTTAAAGGATCATAAGCGTCCGGACGGCCGTGCAATCAACCAGATCAGACCACTCGCAGCAGAGGTTGATTTGATTCCTAGAGTTCACGGATCTGCAATGTTTACCCGTGGACAGACACAGATTTGTGATGTTGTAACACTTGCTCCTTTATCAGAGATTCAGAAAATCGACGGACTTGATGCTAATATCACAACAAAGAGATATATGCATCACTATAACTTCCCTGCATACTCTGTAGGAGAGACAAAGGTATCACGTGGACCGGGACGTCGTGAGATTGGACACGGAGCACTTGCTGAGAAGGCACTTGTTCCTGTACTTCCAAGCATTGAGGAGTTCCCATATACTATCCGTGCCGTATCTGAGACATTTGAGTCAAACGGCTCTACATCAATGGCTTCAACATGTGCATCATGTATGTCACTTATGGCTGCAGGTGTTCCGATCAAGGCTATGGTTGCCGGAATCTCATGCGGACTTGTAACAGGCGATACAGATGATGATTTCCTTGTACTTACAGATATCCAGGGTCTTGAGGATTTCTTCGGAGATATGGATTTCAAGGTGACAGGTACACATAAGGGTATTACAGCTATCCAGATGGATATCAAGATTCACGGACTTACAAGACCTATCGTTGAGGAGGCAATCGCGAGAACACGTGAGGCACGTCTCTACATCATGGATGAGGTCATGAGCAAGGCAATCGCTGAGCCTAGAAAAGAAGTAAATGAGTGGGCTCCAAAGATTGAGCAGATTACAATCGATCCATCAAAGATTGGTGATGTTGTCGGACAGAAGGGTAAGACAATCAACGAGATTATCGACAGAACCGGTGTCAAGATCGATATCACAGATGATGGCGCTGTTTCAGTTTGCGGAACAGATAAAGAGATGATTGCAAAGGCAATCGACATGATTAAGATTATCACAACTGATTTTGAGCAGGGACAGATCCTTGAGGGAACAGTTGTAAGCATCAAGGAGTTCGGTGCTTTCATCGAATTTGCTCCTGGCAAAGAGGGAATGGTTCACATTTCTAAGATTGCAAAAGAGAGAATCAACAGAGTAGAGGATGTACTCACACTTGGAGACAAGGTAAAGGTTGTTTGCCTTGGCAAGGACAAGATGGGAAGAATCAGTTTCTCTATGAAGGATGTAAAAGAGGATTAATTAATATACGTTAAAGTATGACAATAATATCCAAGTAAAGGGCTGCACGCAGGTGCAGTCCTTTTAATATATGAAATTATAGTAAGGTGATATGATGTAAGGCAAAACAGGTGCATCTGTGACATATTGTGAAAACGAATCATATACTAAATTAAAAAATAGAATAATAATGAAAAATGCGAAATATAGTATAAATGCAAATCTGGTATATAAAAATGGATATAGTGGTAAAAATGTCAATATAGCAGTGCTTGATACGGGTGTGTTTAAACACAAACAGCTTGATGGGTGCATAAAGTACTTTATGGATTTTGTGGGTGGAAAGGAGACATGTTATGACGATAACGGGCATGGTACACATGTGTGCGGGATATTATCGGCTGCAGATATAGGCATGGCTCCGGGGGCAGGACTATATGTGTTTAAGGTGCTTGATTATCTTGGCATGGGACAGACGTCGGATTCAATTCGTGCACTTAAGTATATAAAAGAAAACTGTGTCAGACTTAATATAAAAATACTCAACTTCTCTGTAGGATATCTGCCATGTTCTGATACAGCAGAGCGTATTAAGATATTGAAGCTGATAGATGAATTGTGGGATATGGGAGTGGTAGTTGTTGCAGCAGCGGGCAACTACGGCCCGGCACCGTTTTCTGTAACTGTGCCGGGAATTTCAAGAAAAATAATAACAGTAGGAAGCTTTGATGATATAAGAAGTGGCAAAGGTCCGACCGACTGTTGTATTGTAAAGCCTGAGATTCTGGCTCCAGGGCATGATATCATAAGCCTTGGAACGAGGGATGGCACATATGTAAGAAAAACAGGTACTTCAATGGCTACACCGATTGTGTCAGGTGCCATAGCACTTCTATTGGAAAAAAATCCAAATATGAGACCGGAGGCGGTTAAGCTAGCCCTGTATAATACATGTGACAGGGCAGGGGATAGTCACAAAGGCTCGTGGGGGATTATAAATGTTGATAAATTGGTGGGAATATTATAATATGTATTAGAGATTTATTATAGATAATATAGGAAATATTAGGTTGTATAATTGTAATTTCATGGTAGGGCTTAGATGAGGAAAATATTACAAAAACTGCTTTCAAAGCTATTTATCGTTTCAACAATAATAATCATACAGATGATATGGTGGTTCTTTTTGTTTTATACGGCATCTGTTGCCAGCAGGGTGTTTCAGGATCTGCTGTATGTGGCGGCCATATTGCTTTCGCTTTATATTGTCAACAGGCGGATGAAAATGTATATAAAAATGTCATGGATATTTTTGATACTGAGTGTTCCAATCGTTGGTATTCCGTGCTATTTCTTTTTCGGAAGACCGGAGCTTACGTCGAAGACACAGAAAAGAATGGCAAGAATTGTGGAAGCATATGCGCCGCTTCGGCCTGAAAACGAGCTGCTAAATGAGACACTCAGACTGACAGACATGGATGCATACAGACAGAGCAGGCTTATCACTCAAAATCAGAAATATCCACTGTATGCGGAGGACTGCACAGAGTACTTTAAATCAGGTGAGGAGGCTTTTGAGAGCATTTTAAAAGATTTAAGGTCAGCTGAAAAGTTTATCTTTATGGAGTATTTCATAATCGGCAGTGGCGTTATGCTTGATCAGATACTTGATATACTCAAAGAAAAGGTAAAGCATGGAGTTGTGGTGAGAATCATATATGATGATTTTGGCAGCATAAATGCCATTCCGCCGCATTTTATAAAGGAGATGGAGAGCATCGGAATACAGACCAGACGCTTCAATCCATATAAGCCCATGCTTTCAGTAATTATGAATGACAGGGATCATAGGAAGATACTGGTGATAGACGGACGTGTGGCGCATACCGGTGGTTACAATATAGCAGATGAGTATATCAACAAAAAAATCAGGTTTGGTTACTGGAAGGATGCCGGTATCCGTGTGGAGGGAGAGTGTGTAAACAGTTTCACGACGATGTTCCTTGAGATGTGGAATTATATCAATAAGGACAATGCTGTGCATGATGAATATCTGAATCCACACAATACCTTCAGCCAGTCAGAGAAAAGCGGTTTTGTCCAGCCGTTTTGCGATTCTCCACTTGAGCATGATGATGTAGGAGAGAATCTTTATGTGAGTATCATCTCAAGAGCTAAAAAATATGTTTATATTTTTACACCGTATCTGATACTTGGAACGGAGCTGTCACATGCTATGATATCGGCAGCCAGGTCAGGTGTTGATGTGCGTATTGTTGTACCTAAGATTCCCGATAAAAAGCTCATTTATCTGCAGACAAAAGCCAATTTCAGACCTCTTATCGAGGCGGGGGTAAGGATATATCTATACACACCCGGCTTTATACACTCTAAGTGTATAGTGGCAGATGATGATACTGCGATAGTTGGCACATGCAATCTGGATTTCAGGAGCATGTACTGGAATTTTGAGGATTTTGTATACATGTACAGGACTCAGTGCATCGGAAAAATAAAAGAGGATGCGATAGAGACGTTTGCGGTTTCAGAGGAGGTGTATGAGGAAAGCACAAATGATATCTCATTTGCAGGCAGGCTGCTGCAGAGTATTTTGCAGCTTTTTGCACCGCTTTTGTAAATGTGTCTGTAAAGCGTCTGATAAAAATCTGTTGAATAATGTTACAAGTTGTAATATAATAATTCAAGCGATTGCGTAAGCAACGCACGAAGAAACTGAATATGTAGCATAAAGGTGTCGGAGCAGACAAGCATTTGAATTTGATTTATGACAGGCGATGTGAAGCTGGCTCCGGTGAAAAGGGAAACAGGTGCAAATCCTGTACGAACTCGTCACCGTAATTAAGGAGTGACGGCCAATAAGTCACTGGGCAACCGGGAAGACGGCCGAAGCAATGATATATAAGCCGGGATACCTGCCTTTGTGTTGTACGGAAACAATAGTGTTTCAAGCCACGAGTAACTGGCTGTACGTGATGAAATAATTATAATTACAGACAAGGTTATGATAGCCGTATAGTCTGTGTTAGAAGGATTTTGACATGTATAGCTCTTTGACATAATAGTACAAAGAGCTTTTATTTTTGATGCTTTAAATGTTTTCGTCTTACATATTTAAAACATGTGCAGCTTAATTGCTGCAAGGAGAATGAAAAGGAGAAAACATGAAAAAGAAATTAGTAGTAGTACTGATGGCAGCAGTTATGGCTATGACAGCAGTGACCGGCTGTGGCAGCAAGGCAGATGATGCAAAGAATGATACACAGGCATCTAAGACTTCAGAGAGTGAGACAAGCGCAGACGCAGATCAGGAGGCAGCAATGCATGTGGCAGATTTAATCGATGCAATCTACGTGCAGGAGAGAACAGATGATACAGACAAGCAGTGCAAGGAGGCTAAGGAGGCCTGGGACAAGCTCACAGACGCACAGAAGGAGCTTGTAGAGGGAGAAAATGCTGATCCTGACTATTTCGGCAGAGATACAGGCGATGCTTCAAAGGATGATCCGAGAAACCAGGATGATATCGGCGAGAACGAGATTCTTGTAGTAAGCTTTGGTACATCCTTCAACGACAGCCGTGTGGCTGATATCAAGGGTGTGGAGGATGCAATAGCAGCTGCAAATCCTGACTGGTCAGTCAGAAGAGCCTTCACAGCACAGATTATCATCAATCATGTACAGGCAAGAGATGACGAGAAGATTGACAATATGGATCAGGCACTTGAGCGTGCAGTCAAAAATGGTGTAAAGAATCTTGTGGTACAGCCTACACACCTGATGCATGGCGCAGAGTATGATGAGCTTTCAGAGGCTGTAGAAAAGTATAAGGATAAATTTGAGTCTGTAAAGATTGCAGAGCCACTCCTCGGTGAGGTTGGAAGTGATGCAACAGTTGTAAATGAGGATAAAAAGGCTGTTGCAGAAATTCTTACAGAGGAAGCGGTAGAAAAGGCAGGCTATGACAGCCTTGATGCTGCAAAGGAAGAGGGCACAGCATTTGTATTTATGGGACATGGAACAAGCCATACAGCAAAGATTTCATACAGCCAGATGCAGAGCCAAATGACAGATTTGGGTTATGAGAACGTATTTATCGGAACTGTAGAGGGTGAGCCGGAGGATACATCATGTGAGTCTGTCATTGAGAAGGTGTCAGCCGCTGGTTACAAGAATGTCATTCTTCGTCCGCTTATGGTTGTTGCAGGAGACCATGCCAACAATGATATGGCGGGAAGTGATGATGATTCATGGCTTTCACAGTTTAAGGCATCAGGAAAGTTTGATAAAATCGATACACAGATTAACGGACTTGGTGAGATTGAGGGTATCCAGAAGCTTTATGTTGAGCATACAGCGGCTGCTATGAGCAAGTAGCAGTTACTTAAATGTATAGTGGGGAAGCTATAAAATAACAGGAGCAGTATATCAGACATGAGAAAATTATTCAGAAACAAGTTTACTTATATCGTTGCAATGACACTGGTTTGTGCCATGAGCTTGGCAGCCTGCGGTAATAAGAATGCAAAAGCTGAAACAGAAAGCAAAAAAGCAGTGCAGAACGCGACAGAGAGCACAAAAAAGGCTGAAAAAACAGAAAAGATAGCACTTTCAGATGGTACATATACAGCAGAGTTTACTACAGACAGCTCAATGTTTCATGTGAATGATGCATATGACAACAAAGGTACACTCACCGTGAAGGATGGCAAGGCAACAATACATGTTGCTCTCACATCCACACACATTGTAAATCTCTTTTTGGGAACAGCAAAGGATGCCTCAAAGGACAAGGCTGAGCTTTTAGAGCCAACTGTTGAGACTGTCGATTATGGCGATGGCACAACTGAGGAGGTCAATGCGTTTGATATACCGGTTCCTGTTTTGGATGAGGAATTTGACCTTGCACTTATCGGTACAAAGGGCAAATGGTATGACCACAAGGTAAAGGTCTCAAATGCCACACCTGCGGACGCAGATGCAAGCGTATCTGAGAGTGCAGGAAAAGAGCTTCCTGACGGAACATACAATATCAATCTCGATTTCGAGGGCGGAAGCGGTAAGGCGAGCATTGCATCACCGGCTGAGGTGACTATAAGCGGTGGCGCTGCTATTGCAACAGTGCAGTGGAGCAGTCCAAACTATGACTATATGATAGTTGACGGACAGAAATACATGCCTGTAAATACAGACGGCAATTCTGTATTTGAAATTCCGGTTAAGCTTGATACACCTATGCAGGTTATCGGAGATACAGTTGCTATGAGCAAGCCGCACGAGGTTGAGTACACACTCACCTTCCATTCAGATTCTGCTACAGAGGTGCTTGGTGAGGATGGAGAATAATTAAGCTATGCATGGAAGAAAAAAGATAATTATATATATATTGATATCAATTATAGGACTGTTCTGGCTGTCAGGCTGTGACAGTCCTTCTTCCGATTCAGGGAATACTGAATCGAAGGCTGAGGCAGAGGCACAAAACGGTCTTATATATAAGAGCAGTATGAAGCTTTTATATGCAAAGAATTTTTCTGTTGACTATTATGAGGGTGGATACAAGATACTTACTACGAAGGACGGTACCCAAATACTTACCGTGCCAAAGGGCAGAAAGACTCCAAAGGATATTGACAAGGATATCATTGTATTGAAGGAGCCTGTAAGTGATTTGTATCTGGTCGCATCAGGGGTGATGGATATGTTTGACAAGCTTGATGCAGTGGACACTATTAAATTTTCGGGGCTTGACAGTGATGGCTGGTACATTGACAGTGCAAGAAAGGCTCTTGAAAGTGGCAGAATGCTATATGCCGGCAAATATTCAAAGCCCGATTATGAGCTTTTGGTGTCAGAAAACTGTTCACTTGCCATAGAAAATACTATGATTACCCATTCGCCGCAGGTAACGGAAAAGCTTAAAAGCTTTGATATCCCTTCAATAATCGAGTACTCAAGCTATGAGGAGGAGCCGCTCGGCAGAGTAGAGTGGGTGAAGTTTTTCGGAGCACTCACAGACAAGGATGAAAAGGCCGATGAGCTCTTTAATGAGCAGGTGGATATTGTAAATCGCATCGCAAAGACAGATACTGCTGCAAATGCTGATAGCAGACCGACAGTTGCATTTTTCTATATCACGTCCAATGGACAGGTTCACGTGCGCAAAAGCACAGATTATGTGCCAAAGATGATTTCGCTTGCCGGCGGAAAATATATTTTTGATGCATCAAATGACGACGATACAGGCAGGTCAACCATGAATATGCAGCTAGAGGATTTCTACAATGGGGCAATAGATGCTGACTATCTTATATATAACAGTGCGATAGACGGCGGTGTGAAGAATCTGAATGAGCTTTTGGACAAGTGCCCGGTGCTTGCTGATTTTAGGGCAGTCAAAGACGGCAATGTATTTTGCACCACGAACGATATGTATCAGCAGTCTATGTCCATCGGATATATGATTGATGATATGCATTCGATGATTACAGGTGCACCCGACAGCGGCATGAAATATCTGTTTAAGCTCAGATAACTGTGATTTGAGGAATGTATGTGGTGGGCTGAATTGTTACCGGATATGACGGAATGCAGGAAAATCAATAGCACAAAAAGATAAAAATCGGAGCTACAACATGGAAAAAACCAGAAAAATAAGGTGTTTTACAACATTTATTATTCTTATAATCTTAATTATTATATTGCTTATCATGAATGTGTGCATAGGAACTGTACACATATCGTTTAAGGCTGCATTTGCGACACTTTATGACCACTCAGACAGGGTAGGACGTATTGTGTGGGATATCCGCATGCCAAGAGCTATCGCAGCGATGATACTGGGCGGGGCGTTAGCGCTTGCAGGCTATCTTTTGCAGACTTTTTTTCATAATCCAATCGCGGGACCTTTTGTACTTGGCATATCATCGGGGGCTAAGATGATTGTGGCACTTGTTATGGTATTTTTACTTGGAAATGCTATACGTGTGAGCTCACTAGCCATGATTGCAGCAGCGTTTTTGGGAGCAATGCTTTCAATGGGTTTTGTGCTTATCATTTCAAGAAAGGTAAGCAGCATGTCAATGCTTGTTGTGAGCGGTGTCATGATTGGCTACATATGCTCTGCGGTGACTGAGTTTGTGGTGACATTTGCAGATGATTCCGACATAGTAAATCTGCATAACTGGTCAAGGGGAAGCTTTTCGGGCATGACATGGGACAGCGTCGGGGTGATGAGCATTGTGGTGGGAATCACATTTATCTTTGTTTTTCTCATGTCAAAGCCACTTATGGCATATCAGCTTGGAGAGTCATATGCCGTAAATCTGGGTGTAAACATAAAGCGCATCCGGGTGCTTCTGGTATTGCTTTCAAGCCTGCTTTCCGCATGTATAGTGGCGTTTGCGGGACCGATATCGTTTGTCGGAATAGCCGTGCCACACATAGTAAAAAGCATGCTAAAGAGCACAAAGCCCATATATATGATACCGGCATGCTTCCTTGGTGGAGCGGTGTTCTGCCTGTTTTGTGATTTGCTTGCGAGGATGATGTTTGCGCCTACGGAGCTTAGTATCAGCACGGTTACGGCAGTATTTGGTGCACCGGTAGTGCTGTTTATCATGATAAGACGCAGCAAGGAGAAAAATGTCTGATGGAATATTATTTTACTGCTCAAAAGCTGGCCGTTGGATATGATAACAGGCCGCTTATTGAAAATATTGATTTTTCCCTGAAAAGGGGAGAGATTCTCACATTAATTGGGCCAAACGGTGCCGGTAAATCGACTATTTTAAAAAGTATTGCAAGACAGCTTTCGCTTGTGAGCGGTACGATATATCTTGATAAAAGTGATGTAGTGACGATGAATGGCAATGAATTTGCAAAGAAAATGGCTGTTGTGCTCACCGATAAGCTAAAGACGGAGCTTATGACCTGCTATGATGTGGTTGCGACCGGCAGATACCCATACACAGGCCGGTTCGGAGTACTTTCGGATGAGGACAAAAAGGCTGTGGATGAGGCGATGGAGCTGGTCAATGTATCACAGATAAAAGATAAGGATTTTACAAAGATAAGCGATGGACAAAGACAGCGGGTTATGCTGTCACGGGCTATATGCCAGCAGCCGGAGATTATAGTGTTAGACGAGCCTACCTCGTATCTTGATATAAAGTACAAGCTTGAGTTTTTATCAATACTCCAAAGGCTTAAAAGACAGAAGAATCTTACGGTTATCATGTCGCTCCATGAGCTTGATATGGCAAAGCGTGTGTCAGACCATATCATGTGTATAGATGGCAGATATGTGGACAGATACGGAACTCCCGAGGAGGTATTTACTGATCAATATGTTTCAGGGCTTTTTGGAATTACGGCAGGAAGCTTTGACGAAACAGGAGAGGATTTAGAGCTGGAAAAACCGGATGGAAGGGCGAGGATATTTGTCATAGCAGGAGGGGACCTGGGCAGAAAAAGCTTCAGGAGCTTACAGCGAAAGGGTATCCCGTTTGCGACAGGAATCATCTATGAAAATGATTTGGATTATCCTGCGGCAAAGGCGCTTTCTGCTGAGATTGTCAGCGCAAGAAGCTTTGAGCCTGTAGACGATGCCCTTATTGAAAAGGCAAAGGAGCTTATTGATGCATGCGAGGGCGTTATATGTGACAGAACAGAGTTTGGCACATATGAGCAGTTTAACAGCAGACTTTATGAGTATGCAGTCTCTACAGGAAAAATTATAAAAATTCCTTTTCTTGAGGAACAATTGGCACAGCTTTAAGGAAGTTACTGTTCACACTACAGTTTAATATTCATGATAAAGCTACCACATAAATTCAGACAGCAGGTATATATATGGCAAAGGTAATTATGGTACAGGGTACAATGTCCAATTCAGGCAAGAGCTTTCTTGTCGCGGGCTTGTGCCGTATTTTCAGACAGGACGGATACAGGGTGGCACCGTTTAAATCACAGAACATGGCGCTCAACTCTTATATAACAGACGAAGGACTTGAGATGGGACGGGCCCAGGTGATGCAGGCTGAGGCAGCAGGCATTAAGCCTATGGTGTGCATGAATCCTATTCTTTTAAAGCCCACAAATAATACAGGCTCACAGGTGATTGTAAACGGAAGGGTGCTTAAGAACATGCCGGCGAGAGAGTATTTTGCATACAAGAAAACTCTGATACCGGATATAAAAAAGGCGTTTAAAAAGCTTGAGGAGTATGCGGATATCATAGTGATTGAGGGTGCGGGAAGCCCGGCGGAGATTAATCTGAAGGAAAATGATATTGTAAACATGGGGTTTGCGCATATGGTGGATGCACCGGTGCTGCTCGTGGGTGATATCGACAGAGGTGGAGTTTTTGCGCAGCTGCTTGGCACACTTATGCTTTTAACCGATGAGGAAAAGAATCGTGTCTGTGGGCTTATTATCAATAAATTCCGTGGAGACAAGACGATCCTTGACCCGGGGATACAGATGCTTGAGGAGAGAGGCGGGGTGCCTGTTACCGGAGTGGTGCCATATATGGATGTACAGCTTGAGGATGAGGACAGCCTGACAGAGCGTTTTGACAAAAAGACAGATGGGCTTATTGATATAGCGGTCATCAGATATCCGAGAATATCAAATTTCACGGATTTCAATGTCTTTGAGCAGATGTCCGAGGTAACAGTGCGGTATGTGTCAACAGTAAATGAGCTGCGTCATCCGGATATAGTATTTCTGCCGGGAAGCAAGAATACGATGGGGGATCTTTTGTGGATGAGACAAAACGGACTCGAGGCCGCTGTCAAAAAGCTCTCCTGTGAGATACCTGTTTTTGGAATATGCGGAGGCTATCAGATGCTTGGGGTTTCAATAGCCGACCCTGACTGTGTTGAGGAGGGTGGATATATGCGTGGCATGGAGCTTCTTCCTATAGATACCGTTCTAAAAGACAGCAAGACACGGCTTCAGACAAGCGGTGAAATAGCACCTGTAGATGGTGTATTGAGCAGGCTTTCAGGCTGTCACTTTCTGGGCTATGAGATACATATGGGTAAGAGCGCATATAGCGCAGCTTCAGATGAGCAGGGGGCTTGTGCTGACAGGAAAAATGAGTTAAATAATGTCATATCTGATGGCAGAAATGTGTATGGCTCGTACATCCACGGCATTTTTGATACTGCAGAGGCTGCCAGGGTGATAGTGGATTATATTGCCGATAAAAAGGGCATTGATGTGAATGACAGCACTATTGTAAGCTATAAGAGCTTTAAAGAAAAACAGTATGACAGGCTTGCGGATACACTGAGGGAGTATCTGGATATGGATGCAGTGTACGGCATGCTTCGTGAGGCAAGATATGATTGAAAATAATATTATTTCTGACCATTTTACAGTTGAAGAATTAAAAAAATTAAAAATAACGCCACCTGATGTAAAAATGTACAAAAAAATCCGTTTAAACTGGGATTCCGTGGCAAAGCCGCTCGACGGCATGGGTGATTTTGAGTTTTTAACGGCCAAAATCGGCGCTGTTTTGGGAGATGAAAATATAGATATTTCAAAAAAGGCGGTCATAATGATGTGTGCGGATAATGGTGTGGTTGCTGAGGGCATCAGCCAGTCCGGACAGGATGTGACACTTGCAGTTGCAAAATCCATGGCAAGGAAGGCTTCATCTGTCGGACGCATGGCAATGACTGCAGGGGCTGATACAATTCCTGTGGATATAGGAATAAACAGTGACGAGAGTGTTAAAGGGCTGCTTCAAAGAAAGGTGCGCATGGGCACGAGAAACTTTGCAAAAGAGCCTGCCATGACAAGGGCTGAGACACTTGAAGCGATTGCAGCAGGTATAGAAATAGTGCGTGGGTGTAAGGCAGACGGCTGCAGAATTATTGCAACCGGTGAGATGGGTATAGGAAACACCACCACCAGCGCGGCAATGGCAGCCGCCATGCTAAGGTGTGATGTGGCCACAGTAACAGGAAGAGGAGCAGGCCTAAACGACAGTGGGCTTGAGAAAAAAATCCGTGTAATTGAGAGCGCAATAAAAAAGTATGATTTATATAATAAGGACACCTTTGAGATACTTATGACAGTCGGAGGACTTGATATTGCAGGACTTGTCGGAGTGTGTATAGGCGGTGCATTATACCATATTCCTGTTGTGCTCGACGGAGTGATAAGCATGGTTTCTGCGTTGGCAGCAGGAAGGATTCTTTCCGGAGTTACTGATTTTATCATTCCATCACATGAGGGCAGGGAGCCTGCCGTGGAGCTTTTGTGTGAGGCACTTTCCGTAAAGCCGGTCATAAGAGCATCCCTTGCGCTTGGAGAGGGAACAGGTGCCGTGATGATGTTTGCGCTTTTGGATATGGCGCTTAGCGTATACAAAGGACGGACAACCTTCGACGATATCTCGGTATCACAGTATGAGAGGTACGTATAGATGATTACACTTATAACAGGCGGCAGCGGCAGCGGCAAATCAGCATATGCAGAAAAATATATTTGTCACATGTCAAATGAAAATGGATACAAAGAAAAATATTACATTGCCACCATGCAGGTATTTGATGATGAGGGGCAGCGGAAGATAGACAGGCACAGAAGACTTCGTGTCGGAAAAGGCTTTATTACCATCGAGCAGCCTCGTGATATTAAAAAGGCAGTTGAAAAGCTGCAATCTGAAAACTGTTTAAAAACCGGGCGGTCAGCACTGCTTGAGTGTATGTCAAACCTTGTGGCAAATGAGATGTTTCCACCTGTAGATGCTTCCGGTATACAGGCTGCCGAAGCTGAAAAAGAGGCTTTGGATGCCCCTGAAAATATGAAGGATTATGAGACTGCTCAAATCAGCCATGTGAGTAAAAAGGTGTTAAAAGAGGTAAGTATCTTAAGTGAAAATGTTGCGGAGCTTGTAATTGTGACAAACAATGTATTTGAAGACGGAGTCTGCTATGATGAATCAACGATGAATTACATAAAGGCAATGGGAATTGTAAACAGAGGGCTTGCTGCGATGGCAGAGCGTGTCGTTGAGGTGGTTGCAGGCATTCCTGTTGCGGTTAAGTGAAGCAGTGTGGAGGTTAAGTGTATTATGAAGTTAATAAGGTCGTGCATAGTGTCTTTTTCCATGTATTCAAAGATACCTATGCCACAATTTAAATGGAATGATGATGACATGAAGTACATGCTGGTATTCTTTCCGTGGATAGGAGCTGTGATTGGACTGCTTCTTATGCTTTGGAGATATATATATTCTCATTTTGGAGTGGCGGATATCTGCTATGTATGCATAGGCGCACTCATTCCGATAGCGGTTACGGGAGGCTTTCACATAGATGGTTTTATGGATACAATGGATGCATTTCATTCATACAAACCGCGGGAGGAAAAGCTTGCAATACTTAAGGATTCACATATAGGAGCATTTGCCGTTATAATGCTTGCAGCCTACGGATTATTATTCATGGGAGCTTTTTCTCAGATAATTAATGATAAAGCATTTATTGTTTTTTGTGCAGGCTTTTTCATCGCAAGATGCTTAAGCGGAATAGCTGTTGTGTCATTTAAATCGGCAAAAAGCGATGGACTGTTATTTATGTTTGCAGACACTGCACACAGAACGATTGTCAGGGCAGCATTATACATCCAGCTTGCACTGTGTATGGCTGTTTTATTTATTGTGTCACTGCCTTATGCGGTGGCCATGATCATTGCGGCAGCACTTAGCTTTTGGTATTATTATGTGAAAACAAAAAAGGAGCTTGGCGGCATCACAGGCGATACGGCAGGGTATTTTGTGTGTATATGTGAGTGCGCTATGGCAGTGGCTCTGGGTGGTGTCTCTTTTATTATTTAGTATATTTGTTTTGAATATAGGAATGGTACGGATAAGAATTTTGATAAAAGTTGTACTATGAAATTTAAACTTTGAAATTGGAGAAAATATGAAGCTTGTGATAGGCGGAGTGGCACAGGGAAAGCTTGATTATGTGCTCGAAAATATGATAGAAAAAACAGAAAAATATGATGTGTATGACTGCTTTTTTCTAAAAGATAATGCCTGCAATGATAAGGCATCAAACATGGAATGGCCATGGAATTTTGCCGTCGATGATGAGAGTATACTCATAATAGATAAATTTCATTATTTTATCAGGGCGGTGCTTGAGAAAAATCTTCCACTGCAGGAATATATTTTGAAATTTATGCAATTTGCAGAGGAAAATAAGGATACAATAGTCATTGCTGATGAGATTGGAAACGGCATAGTGCCTCTTGATGCGTTTGAGAGAGAGTACAGGGAGCAGACAGGCAGAGCAGAGATACTGCTTGCAAAAAAAGCAGACGAGGTAGTTCGCGTAATATGTGGAATCGGTCAGAAAATAAAATAAACTGTATTTTTATAAGACATGGCTGCACTGTCTCAAACAGAGAGCACAGATATCTGGGCAGGACAGATGAGCCACTCGATGAAGCCGGAGTTTTTGAACTAGAAAATGCACTAAATAATGGTGTATACAAGGCTTTGGAGGAAAATAGCTTAAAGGAGCAGATAATTATTACCAGTCCAATGAGGCGCTGCAAACAGACGGCAGAGATTATTTTGCCGGTTTCACAGCAACATAAAATTCATACCGTAAAAGAGTTTGCAGAGATGGATTTCGGTGAATGGGAGCTAAAAAGCTATAATGAGCTTAGCACAGATATCCGTTTCAGGGACTCATATCAGGCGTGGATTGACAGTGGTGGAACACTTGCCTTTCCAAACGGAGAGAGCAGAAAAGAGTTTTGCAAAAGAAGTATATGTGGCTTTGAGAGGGCACTCTCACAGGCATTAGAGCTTAAGAGGGCTATGCCTGATAAAGAGATACAAATGGTATTTTTTGTGCATGGAGGGACTATCATGGCGATAATGAGCCATTACTGTGATATGGATTACTATGATTACCAGGTGAAAAACGGCTGTGGCTACTCGTGTGAGGTGGCGGTTGAGGGCAATGAGATTGTGTTTAATGAAATAGTGCCCATATCGCTATGATTTATTTAAGAAGGACTAACATATGTGTTATCATATTTTTGCATTTATAGCAGGCTTTGTGCTTGATTTATTAATAGGAGATCCGCATTTTATACCGCATCCGGTCAGGCTTATCGGCTCACTCATTTCTTTTCTCGATAAGAGGCTTAATTGTGATGCCGGATATAATATTTCTGAAAAAAAATTAAATTTAATAAAATACAAAAGAGGCATGCTTCTTGCTTTTACTGTAATTTTTGCAACTTTTGCAATATCGGTAATTATTATTGTGGCAGCATACAGTATAAATTTATATGCCGGGCTAATAGCAGAGGCTGTCATGACGTGGCAGATTCTTGCTACAAAGTGTCTTCGTGTAGAGAGCATGAGGGTGTACGATGCGCTAAGGACAGATGGAGTTGATGCAGGAAGAAGGGCTGTTTCCATGATTGTTGGCAGAGATACATCTGTGCTTGATGCAGCAGGCGTCACAAGGGCGGCAGTTGAGACGATAGCTGAAAATACATCTGACGGCGTGATTGCACCTATGCTTTACACTGCAATCGGAGGACCGGTGCTTGGCTTTGTATACAAGGCTGTAAATACGATGGATTCGATGCTTGGCTACAAAAATGATAAATATATGTATTTTGGCAGATTTGCGGCAAGGCTTGATGATGTGGTCAATTTCATACCGGCAAGAATCAGTGCATATCTGATGATTGCTGCGGCATTTATCGGTGGCAGGCAGTTTGATGGCAAAAATGCATACCGCATCTTTAAAAGAGATCGTTTCAATCACGCAAGCCCAAACTCAGCCCAGACAGAGTCCGTATGTGCGGGAGCTTTAAGGGTGCAGCTGGCGGGTGATGCAGTGTATTTCGGGAAGCTTGTGAAGAAAAAATACATTGGAGACGGTCTGCGTGAGATAGAGTACGAGGATATAAAGCGTGCAAACAGGCTGATGTATATTACTGCGTTTTTGTGTGAGCTTTTTTCTGTGGCGGTTATGAGTCTTGTTTTAGTATTGCTTTGAATATGGAAGAATTGATGTAAGAATTGATGGAGGACTTGAATGAAAAGCATCCATGGCGGTGACATATACAACAATAAAGTAAATATGGATTTTTCGGTAAATATCAATCCTCTTGGCATACCACATTCTGTTAAAGAGGCTATGAGTGATGCACTTTCGTATGCAGACAGATATCCCGACATGGCATGCAGTGGCCTTAAAAAAGCGATATCAGAGTATTTCACACAGCAAGGCTGCATCATACAAAGCGAGGATGTAATTCCCGGAAACGGAGCTTCAGAGCTTTTTATGGCGATAGCTCATGCCATAAAGCCAAAAAAAGCTGTGCTTCCGGCCCCGGGCTTTTTCGGCTATGAGCATGTGCTTCGTGCAGTCGGCTGTGATATCGGATATTTCCTGCTGGATGAGCAGAGTGATTTTTCTCCTGCTGCACGGCTGGATGCTTTAATGGATATGCTTACAGATGATACAGATATATTTTTTATCGCAAATCCAAATAATCCGACAGGGTATCTTGCAGACAGCACTTTCATGAAGCAAATAATAGGGCATTGCAAAGAAAAGCATATTTATGTGGTGGCAGATGAATGCTTCATGGGCTTTTGTGAAAAAAATTATTCTGTTTTGTCACTTTTATGTGACTATGACAATCTGATTGTTGTAAGAGCCTTTACCAAGCTTTTTGCTATTCCGGGAGTAAGGCTTGGATATATGCTCAGTAAAAATGAGGCAGTAAGACAAAAGGTTCAAAGAAATCTGCCGGAGTGGAACGTGTCTGTCCTGGCACAGATGGCAGGAGAGGCATGTATTATGGAATCAGAGTATATTAAAGAAACGGCATCGTATGTGAGCGGACAAAGAAGGCTGCTGTCAGATGGACTAAAAAAGCTTGGTTTTAAGGTATATAAAAGTGATGCTGATTTCATACTGTTTTACAGCAAGCTTCCATTATATGATATACTGCTTAATAAGGGAATTCTGATACGGGACTGTTCCAACTATGTGGGGCTTTCACAAGGGTATTTTCGTGTGGCAGTAAAGACTTATGATGAAAATGTAAGATTATTGAAAGTGATAGGTGAGTGTATTGAAAAAAATTAAACAGTTAGAGCCGATGGAGATTGAAAAGAGGAGCTTTGAGATAATTTCACATGAGCTGTCTGAAATGCAGATTACGCTGCCTGCTGATCAGGAGATGATAACAAAAAGAGTCATACACACGAGTGCTGATTTTGATTATATACAGACGCTTAAATACTCTAAGGACGCCGTTGCTATCGCAAAAAGGCTGATATCAGAGGGAGCTGATATAGTGACAGATACCAATATGGCTCTTTCAGGCATAAATAAAAAATATCTGGCAAAATTCGGCGGACAGGCGCACTGCTTTATGGCTGATGATGAGGTCGCTCTTATTGCAAAGGAGAAAAAGACAACGCGCGCGGCAGTAAGCATGGAGTTTGCATCAAGGATAGATAAGCCTGTGATTTTTGCGATAGGAAATGCACCGACAGCGCTTATAGAGCTGTACGATATGATAGAAAAAGGAATATATAAGCCTGCATTTGTAATCGGTGTGCCGGTGGGCTTTGTCAATGTGGAAGCAGCCAAGGAACTAATTATGGAGACAGGCGTGCCGTATATCGTCAATGTCGGACGAAAGGGTGGAAGCAATATTGCGGCTGCTATATGCAATGCGCTGATTTACAGTCTGGTTGATAGAGGCTGATGCATGAGGAAATTTAGTGATTATGAGATACGGATTTACCACAGGAAGCTGTGCTGCGGCAGCCTCAAAGGCGGCGGCATATATGCTTTTAACCGGAAAGGCTAAAAACAAAATAACGATTCAGACACCTAAGGGAATAGCTTACACGGCTGATATCACCGACATAAAAAGAAGTGAAAACGAGGTAAGCTGCGCCGTGATAAAAGACGGAGGGGATGACCCGGATGTGACCACCGGAGCTTATATATATGCTTCTGTACGGATTTTGCATTCCGATACATCTGCTTTATGCAAAAAAAAGCAGGATTTGGCTATCATAAATATTGACGGTGGTGACGGAGTGGGAAGAGTTACCAAACCCGGATTAGACCAGCCTGTCGGAAACGCGGCTATCAATCATGTGCCGCGTGAGATGATAGAAAAAGAGGTAAGGGAGGTCTGTGAGCTTTTGGATTTTAAGGGGACACTTGACATTACAATCTCGGTTCCAAAGGGAAAGGAGCTTGCCAAAAAGACCTTTAATCCGAGGCTTGGGATAGTTGGTGGTATATCAATTCTCGGTACGAGCGGTATTGTTGAGCCCATGAGCTCACAGGCTCTTATTGATACGATAAGGGTGGAGCTTAGGCAGAGATATTCGTTTGGGTATGATTATGTGGCGGTTGCTCCGGGAAATTACGGTCTTGACTTTATGAAGGAAAGCTATGGCTATGATCTGGACAGGAGTGTCAAATGCTCCAACTTTATCGGTGAAACAATTGATATGGCTGCAGATATGGGCTTTAAGAGGATGCTTTTGACAGGACATATAGGAAAGCTCATAAAGGTAGCAGGAGGCATCATGAACACTCATTCGAGGGAGGCAGACTGCAGGATAGAGCTTTTGACGGCATTTGCGTTTAAGTGCGGTGTAGCGCCCGAATACATAAAGCGCATTATGGACAGCCTTACGACAGAGGAGGCCTTGGCGGCACTTAAGGAAAGCGGCAGGCTTTATGAGGTGATGGATTATGCGATGGAGCGCATATGCTTTTATCTGGATAAGAGAGCAAAGGGCAGACTTGAGATAGACTGTATCATGTATTCAAACGAATTTGGTGAGCTTGCAAAAAGCAGAAAGGCAGAAAAATGGTTTACTTTGTTGGCGCAGGAACAGGCGCAGTAGATTTAATAACAGTACGAGGAATGCGTCTTTTACAAAAGGCAGATGTGATAATTTATGCAGGCTCGCTTGTTAATCCAGAGCTTTTGGACTATGCAAGGGAGAGTTGTGAAATATATAACAGTGCAAAAATGACACTGGATGAGGTCATTGCAGTCATGAAAGCTGCTGAGGCAGACGGGAAAATGACAGTGCGCCTGCACACGGGAGAGCCAAGCATATACGGCGCAGTGCGCGAGCAGATGGATGAGCTTGATACTCTTTTAATACCATATGAGAGCTGTCCGGGCGTGAGCGCGTGCTTTGGCGCTGCTGCATCGCTCAACATTGAGTACACGCTCCCCGGTATTTCCCAGTCGCTCATCATCACGCGCATGGAGGGGCGCACGAAGGTGCCGCCTAAGGAGAGCATAGCAAGTTTTGCCTCACACCACGCTTCCATGGCGATTTACTTAAGCACCGGGCTTTTAGAGAAGCTTACGGAAAGTCTTATTGAGGGAGGATACGCGGCAGATACACCTGCTGCAATTGTATACAAGGCAACCTGGCCACAGGAGGAGGCATACGTGTGCACTGTCGCCACACTGGAGCAGACTGCGAGAGAGCACAATATCACAAAGACAGCGATAGTGCTTGTGGGGGATGTCATAGCTCACCGGCATTACGAGAAATCAAGACTTTACGCACCGGATTTTTCGACAGAGTATCGCAAGGCTTCAGTAGAGTCAAAGGATAACGATTGAAAAAAGGCGTGAATATATAAATATGGGAAATATATGGGAACTGAAAATATGAAAATTTGCATTGTAAGCTTCACAAAAAAGGGCTATGAGCTGTCATGTGACATAGCTCATAAGCTTGAAAAAAGTGCATATGAGGTGGAGGTTTTTACCAAATGCTCGAGATTATCGGATGAGAATATTAAAAATTCCACCGATGAAAATTTTAGAAATACCATCTACATATCACAAAATATATCAGACTGGACAGCTGCACAGATGAGTGAAAAAAAGGCTCTGATTTTTATCGGGGCATGTGGTATTGCAGTGAGGGCTATAGCTTCTTCTGTAAATAACAAGCTTAAAGACAGTCCTGTTATTGTGATAGATGAGCTGGGGCAGTTTGTTATTCCGATTCTTTCAGGGCATGTGGGAGGTGCCAATGAGCTTGCGGTATTATTAGCTGCACTGATGAATGCCACACCTGTTATAACAACCGCTACTGATATCAATAATAAATTTGCAGTTGATGTTTTTGCAAAGAAATGCAGGCTTGCAATAGTCAATAAAGATGGCATTGCCAAAGTGTCATCAAAGGTATTGTCGGGGGAAGTGGTTACTATGTCGGTCGACTGGGAGCACATCCCGGCTAAGCATAGGCAGCTTATAAAGGCATTTTTAGATGAAGCTGATATGAGTGCTGATGCAATAAAAACAGTGGACTTCCCACCTGTTTACGGAGCTGATATTGTAGTATCATGCGAAAAAGCAAAGGACCCTAAAAATGGCAGTATTTACTTAAAACCCACACAAATTGTACTTGGTATTGGGTGCAGAAGGGATACAGCGTTTGAAAATATTGACAGGGCAATCAGACAAAGTCTTTTAAAGCTGCAAATAGATATTTCGGATATAGACATGATTGCATCAATAGATGTGAAAAAAGATGAACCGGGAATAAAGGAATTTTGCGAAAGAAACAGGATAGAATTTGTCACTTATACCGCGGATGAGCTCATGGCGGTGCAGGGAGAATTCAGTGCTTCGCAGTTTGTCAGGGAGCATGTTGGAGTGGATAACGTGTGCGAGCGTGCAGCAGTGCTTGCAGGCAGCAGGGAATGCAATAAAGCAGGAGAACTTATCTATAAAAAACATAAATATGACAGTGTAACGGTTGCGGCAGCAAGGTATCCTGATTAATCATAAATGAGGGGCAAAATACCTTTTGACCCTCATATCATTAAAAAATTGCAAATAGCTGCATGGTTATATAAAATTAGTAGAGATGGAGATTAACATGAATAAAATTTACATAGTAGGTATGGGGCCGGGCTTTGAGAGCATGATGACAAAGCAGGCGATTGACGCCCTGGAAGCGAGTGATGTCATAGTGGGATACACCGTATATATAAAGCTGCTTGGAGAAAAATTCCAGACAAAAGAGCTTTTGACCACTCCAATGCGTCAGGAAAAAGAAAGATGTCACCTGTGCTTTAAAAAGGCACTTGAGGGCAAAACAGTCTCCCTTGTATGTAGTGGTGATGCCGGAATATACGGACTGGCCTCTCTTATGTATGAGATTGGGCAGGAATACGATAACGTAGAGCTTTCGGTAATACCCGGCATTACAGCGGCAAACAGTGGTGCGGCAGTGCTTGGAGCACCATTAAACCATGATTTTTGTACCATCAGCTTAAGTGACCTGCTCACGCCGTGGGAAAAGATTGAAAAGCGTCTTGTGGCTGCTGCAGAGGGTGATTTTGTCATAGCACTGTACAATCCGTCAAGTCACAAGAGAAAGGACTATCTGATGAGAGCCTGTGATATTCTGCTTCGTGCGATAGAGCCGGAACGACCATGCGGCTATGTCGAAAATATCGGACGTGAGGGAACAAACTATACGGTCTGTACTCTCGGTGAGCTTCGCAGTGCACAGGTCAACATGTTTACGACAGTATTTATCGGCAATGAGGGTACACAAATAATTGACGGAAAGCTTGTCACAAGGAGAGGATATCAGATTGAGTAAAATACTGATTTTTGCAGGAACAACAGAGGGACGTAAGCTATCAGAGCATCTGTGTGAAAGAGGCATAGAGCATACGGTTTGCGTGGCAACAGAATACGGTGAAATCGTGCTACATGAAAATCCGTTCGCGCATGTTCATATGGGGCGTATGGACAGCGAAGGCATGAGAAACTTCTTTGCGGAACAAAAATGTAAGCTCATAGTGGATGCAACCCATCCGTATGCAGCCATAGTTACCGAAAATATAAAGCAGGCAGTTTATGCGTTTAACAAGGCACATGCTGTTACAGACGATCAGGCGGATAGCAGCATATCAGAAAATATCGAATATGTGCGTCTTAAAAGAGATACGGATATATCAGCAGATTATGATAATATCCGCTATTTTGAGGACAATGAAGCATGTGCAAAGGCACTTAACAATACAGACGGAAATATACTGCTCACAACAGGAAGCAAGGAGCTGTCAGTGTATTGTAAAACCTCAGACGTCAGGGAAAGATTGTATGTGCGCGTGCTTCCGGGGCTTGAGAGCATAAGCTTATGCATGCACAATGATATTACAGGAAAGCACATTCTGGCATTGCAGGGACCGTTTAGCACACTGCTTAATGAGGCACTTATTGATCAGTATGACATCAGATGTCTGGTCACCAAAAAAAGCGGTGCGGCCGGGGGCTTTATTGAGAAAATAACTGCCGCAAAAAATAAAAATATTCCGGTCTATATTGTGGGGCAAAGCGTGCAGGATGATGGAATGTCATTTGAAGCTGTTTGTGAATATATTGACAGAAAATATAACAAGCTTCATATCATGCTTGCCGGCATTGGAATGGGAAATGATGCTTGCATGACAAAAGCTGTTTCAGATGCAATAGAAAGTGCTGATATTATACTTGGCGCAAGCCGCATGATAGAAAAATACAGTGCGAAGATAGACAAAAAGCCGTATTATCTTGCAGAACAGATTATTCCTTATCTATACGAAATTTGTGCAGATACTGAAAAAATCAGTAATGTTCTTATATTATTCTCGGGAGATACGGGCTTTTACAGTGGAAGCAGAAAGCTGTATATGGCGATAAAAAATGAAATTGCAGAAGGAAAATTAAATGCGGATGTGTCAATCCTTCCTGGAATTTCATCTGTGTCATATATGGCGGCAGCGGTCGGTGAAACCTACAACGATGCGTATATATGCAGCATCCACGGAGTAAAGCTGTCTAATATCACATCACGGATTGGCCACCATGCAAAAACGTTTATGCTGATGTCAGGTGTAAAGGATGTAAATATGCTTGGACACCTATTAAGCAGTGACGAAAGGTATGGTTTACAAAAATGCTCGGTAACTGTGGGATACAAGCTATCATATCCGGATGAAACTATATCGCAGCTTTCGCCACAGGAGTGCACAAAGCTTAAAAGGGAGGGATTGTATATCTGCATGATAAAAAATCCCAATCCGGTTGCAAAAAATGTCACACCGCAGCTAAGTGATGCAGCATTTATCCGTGAAAAGGTTCCGATGACCAAAGAGGAAATAAGGCATGTAAGCATCTGCAAGCTTCATTTGAAATCGGATTCAGTGCTTTATGATGTGGGAAGCGGAACCGGCTCCATAGCGGTAGAGGCCGCATCACTTTCCGATGATATGGAGGTCTATGCCATCGAGCAGAAGGAAAATGCCGTGCAGCTTATCACGCAAAATAAAGAAAAGCATGGACTTGAAAACATCCATGTGATAAATGCAAAGGCTCCTGACGGAATAGACACTCTTCCGGTGCCGACACACGCATTTATCGGAGGCAGCGGTGGCAATCTAAAGGAGATAATAGAGGCTCTTAAAGCAAAAAATCCACATATCCGTATAGTGATAAATGCAATTTCCATGGAAACAATTTGTGAAATAAAGGAAATATTGTCGGCATATGATGTGAAAAATGAGGATATCGTGCAGCTGCAGGTCAGCCGCTCGAAGCAGATAGGACATTACCATCTGATGCAGGCAGAAAATCCGGTGTGGATATGTTCATTTGAATTTTAACCTGGGCTTTTATGCTACAACCCGTAATAAATCATCGAAGGCTGATATTTTAAGATATATGATGAAATAAAGGATGAATACATGAAAATAAATCGTTTTATGATAGCCGCACCCAAAAGCGGCAGTGGAAAAACAATGATAACCTGCGCTTTACTGCAGCTATTAAAGGATAGCGGAAAAAACGTATTGTCATATAAGTGCGGACCTGATTATATTGACCCGATGTTTCACAAAAAGGTGCTTGGCGTGCCATCCAAAAATCTCGATACGTTTTTTACGGACGAAAAGACAACAGTGCAGCTTTTCTTAGATGAAAGAGCCGATGGTGATTTTGCGGTGCTTGAGGGCGTGATGGGATTATATGACGGGCTTGGCGGAATATATGAGCAGGGTTCGTCATACCATCTGGCAAAGGTGACGCAGACTCCGATAATACTCGTGGTGGACGCAAAGGGCATGGGAAAGTCAGTGCTTGCTCTTATAGCCGGTTTTTTGCAGTATGATACTCACCACTTGATTAAGGGGGTTCTGCTCAATCGGATGTCGAAGGGCTATTATGATATCATAAAGCCTCTGATAGAGAAGGAGCTTTCCGTAAAAGTAGTCGGGTATTTTCCGGAACAGAAGGATATCGGGCTTTCAAGCAGACATCTGGGGCTTGTCATGCCGGATGAGCTTTCAGATATAAAAAAACAGCTCAATGAAACTGCCGACAGGCTAAAAAAGACAATAGATATGGATTTGTTTATAGATATAGCAGAAGCGGCAGATGAAATTGGTGACAGCGGAAGTGCAGATAAAGATAAGTGTCAAACCTTAAAAAATGCAGAGCTGATGAGGCCTCAAGACCAAAATAATACCGTAAACATAGCTGTTGCCATGGACGAAGCATTTTGTTTTTACTATGAAGATAACCTTAGCATGCTCGAAAAATGCGGTGCACAATTACAGTATTTTTCGCCATTGCATGATACAGAACTACCTGATAACTGTGATGCATTGCTGCTGGGTGGCGGTTATCCTGAACTGTATGCAAAGGAACTGAGTAAAAACGTATCTATGCTGAATGCCATAAAAAAAGCTTTTAAAGCCGGAATGCCGACGGTTGCCGAGTGTGGAGGATTTATGTATCTTCACACATATATACATAATATCTGTGATGATACAGATGAGCAAAACAAGGCTGATGAACAAAACAAAGCAGATACACAATATAATACAGATACACAAAATGATGTGAGTGTGTCGCAGCTTGTGGGCGCATTGGATGGTGGGTGTCATTTTAAGGGAAAGCTGGTCAGGTTCGGATATATTGAGCTTGCGGAAAAGCATAGCAATTTTCTACCGCCAAATGAAAAAATAAAAGCGCATGAATTTCATTATTACGACAGCACCGATAACGGAGCCGATTGTATTGCGACCAAGCCGGCCACAGGCAGAAGCTACGACTGCGTGATAAGCCATGATAATTACTGGCTTGGGTTTCCGCACCTGTATTATCCGTCAAATCCGCATTTTGCAGAGAGCCTTGTGAGAAAAGCATATGAATATAGAAGGAATAAAAATGGAAAACTCTTATAAATACTTTAAAAATACAGATTGCAAATATTTTCCGTGTCACAAGGGACTTTCGGATGACTTTAATTGTCTGTTTTGTTATTGTCCTATGTATAGTATGCCAAACTGTCCCGGAAGTAAGACCTACATAGAGAAGAATGGCAAAAAAATCAAGGTATGCACAGACTGTACGTTTCCACACAGACCGGAAAATTATGATAAAATCATACAGATTTTGATTAGGAATAATAATAACTGATTTATGGGCTAAAGCCGTTCGGAGGTTTTGCATAACATAAAAATATGGCAGGAAGGAGATGTTTTATATGCAGATTATCTTACAGAGAGGTCTTCCGTTTGAAGTAAAAATACCATCTGCCAGACCTGTTGATATCAGCGCATTATCAGAGGTAGAGTTTAATGAAGAATTAGAGAAGGGATATGCGGATATGCAGGCTGGACGGACAAAAAATGCTAAGAAAGCCTTTTCTGATATTCGCAAAGATTATGGCTTATGATATATGAAATAGAAGTATCAGAACAGGCTGACAGTGATTTGAGAGGAATTATTGAATGGTTGTAACAATACTTAGAGTAATGTATGCAGGACGGGATATAGACAATCAGCTAAATATACACACAAAGCAATAAGAAATATGATATAAAGCAGTCTTTCACATTTAGGATCGACTGCTTTTTTGTATCATTTGATGCTAAGCATGAAATGAAAAATTGAAAAATGGTGTAAAAGTGGTGTAAATACCGCCAAAATCAATTTAATAGAAAATTTATAAAGCCTGAAACCCCAGTAAAATCAGGGGTTTCAAAAATTTTATTAAAAAAATTAGCACTCGAGGGTTGACATTGCTAATAGGTGGTGGTATGTTATGTACAGATAAAAAATTAGCACTCCAAAATACAGAGTGCTAACAAATTAAAAAGCATACTTCAGATGGAGCGTGTGACCAATGGAAAATGAAAACAAAGAACTAGAATTGAGCGAGAGACAGCTTACCATACTGGATGCAATCATCCGCAATTATCTCGCCACAGGAGAGCCGGTTGGCTCACGTACAATTTCAAAATATACAGATCTTAATCTGAGCTCGGCAACAATCAGAAATGAGATGAGCGACTTAGAGGAGATGGGCTATATAGTACAGCCACATACCTCAGCAGGAAGAATTCCTTCGGATAAGGGTTACAGATTATATGTAGACCATCTTATAGAGACCAATGATAAGAAGGAAAAAGAACTTTCTGATATGAAGGAGCTGGTCATTGAAAATACCGAGAAGATGGAGCAGGTGTTAAAGCAGGCGGCAAAGGTACTTGCAAACAATACCAATTATGCCACACTCGTTTCTGCACCGGATGTCAATCACAACAAGGTGAAATTCATCCAGCTTTCACAGGTTGACGATCAGCATCTGCTTGCAGTAATTGTTATGAACAATAATATGGTCAGAAACAAGATGCTTGATTTATATGAGCCGCTTGACAATGAGACGATACTTAAGCTCAACATTCTGCTTAACACCTCATTAAACGGACTCGCAATGAATGAGATTAATCTTGGAAACATTGCAAGCATAAAGGAACGCGCTGGTATTCATTCAGGAATTGTCTCTGATGTGATTGATGCATTGGCACAGACCTTCGCGGAGAGTGAGGATCTTAAGATTTACACCAGCGGAGCAACAAATATTCTGAAGTATCCTGAGCTTTCGGATTCCAATAATGCAGCGACACTTTTGTCAGCATTTGAGGAAAAGGAAGAACTAGCAAGCCTTGTTACTGAATCCCTATCCGATTCCGAGAAGAAGGACAATGGAACAGGTATTCAGGTTTATATAGGAAATGAATCTCCAATCCAGACCATGAAGGACTGCAGTGTTGTCACTGCGACATATGATTTGGGTGAGGGCGTAAAGGGAACGATAGGAATTGTCGGACCAAAGCGTATGGATTATGAAAAAGTAATGGATAATCTAAAGACTCTTAAATCCCAGTTAGATGGAATTTATAAGAAGTCTGAGGATGAAACATAGGAAGGTGGTCAAAAATGCCAGAGGATATTAAAAAAGAAGCAATCGACAATGAGACTGCAGAAAACAAAGCAGAAGAGATAGAGATTGAAGGAGCTGATGAGGAAAGCACTCAGGCAGCCGAAGAAGCAAAAGATACAGATATGAATGAAACTGAATCAGATGATGATGCTTTAGCTGATGCAAAAGCAGATGAAAAGTCAGATGAAAAGAAAGGTCTCTTCAAGAAAAAGAAGAAAGACAAGAAGGATGAGCAGATTGAAGAGCTTAACGACCGTCTGAAAAGACAGATGGCAGAGTTCGAGAACTTCCGCAAGAGAAGTGAGAAGGAAAAATCCCAGATGTTTGACATGGGAGCAAAGACAATAGTTGAGAAAATCCTTCCTGTAATCGACAATTTCGAGAGAGGTCTTGCAGCAGTACCGGATGATAAGAAGGATGATCCTTTTATCACAGGTATGGATAAGGTCTACAAGCAGATGCTCACAGAGCTTGATGCTGCAGGTGTAAAGCCAATAGAGTGCGTAGGACAGGAGTTTGATCCTGATTTCCATAATGCAGTGATGCAGGTTGAAAATGATGAACTTGAGTCAGGCACCGTAGCGCAGGAGCTTCAGAAGGGCTATATGTACAAGGATTCAGTGGTACGCCACAGCATGGTATCGGTAGTACAGTAATGATGTGTACATCTATCCGGCATGACAGTGAATCAGAGTTATATGAATGCAGACAGCATTTAAGGATTCATGTGAGACAACGGATGGTTACAAATAAATGAAACATGTAAAAACACTATATTTAATAGGAGGAAAATAAAATGGGCAAAATCATTGGTATTGATTTAGGAACAACAAACAGCTGCGTAGCAGTTATGGAAGGTGGAAAACCTACAGTTATAGCAAACCAGGAGGGTGCAAGAACCACACCTTCAGTAGTTGCTTTCACAAAGACAGGAGAGAGACTTATCGGTGAGCCTGCAAAGCGTCAGGCAGTTACAAATGCTGAGAAGACAATTTCTTCTATCAAGAGACATATGGGTACAGATTACAAGGTACAGATTGATGACAAGAGCTACAGCCCACAGCAGATTTCAGCTATGGTACTTCAGAAGTTAAAGGCTGATGCAGAGGGATACCTCGGTGAGAAGGTTACAGAGGCAGTTATCACAGTACCTGCTTACTTCAACGATGCTCAGCGTCAGGCTACAAAGGATGCCGGCAAGATTGCAGGTCTTGATGTAAAGCGTATCATCAACGAGCCTACAGCAGCAGCACTTGCTTATGGTCTTGACAATGAGAAAGAGCAGAAGATTATGGTTTATGACCTTGGTGGTGGTACATTTGATGTATCTATCATCGAGATTGGTGACGGAGTTATCGAAGTATTATCTACAAACGGTGATACACACCTTGGTGGTGATGATTTCGATAACAAGGTAACACAGTGGATGATTGACGAGTTCAAGAAGGCAGAGGGTGTTGATCTTTCTACAGACAAGATGGCACTCCAGAGATTAAAGGAAGCTGCTGAGAAGGCAAAGAAGGAGCTGTCTTCAGCTACTACTACAAACATCAACCTTCCATTCATCACAGCTACAGCAGAGGGACCAAAGCATTTCGACATGACTCTTACAAGAGCAAAATTCGATGAGCTGACACATGACCTCGTAGAGAGAACAGCAATCCCAGTACAGAACGCTATGAAGGATGCAGGCGTTACAAATGCAGACCTTGGACAGGTATTACTTGTAGGTGGTTCTACACGTATTCCGGCCGTACAGGACAAGGTAAAGCAGATGACAGGAAAAGAGCCAAGCAAGTCTCTTAACCCTGATGAGTGCGTAGCAATCGGTGCTTCTATCCAGGGTGGTA
>ULVV01039843.1_pt1 | contig 42054 bp, 46 predicted proteins | sample 1959761 | NCBI WGS metagenome assembly ULVV01 (sample SAMEA4835795, study PRJEB28245) | human gut metagenome | biome: gut microbiome; material: fecal sample | place: Denmark | collected 2008
TCGTATACCCGTATCCCGGCGGCGGAATAAGGCCCGCCGGACGGCGTTTTCCATCTGCAGGGGCAATTTTTTGCGTCGCCGGAGAGAAAATGGTTGCATTTTATAAAGAAGTGTGTATAATATATGGAGCGGAGTATCCGCTCCATATATTATGGCTCTGCAACTTCATATCCGGGCTTGTAGCTCAGCTGGGAGAGCGTTCGGTTCGCATCCGAGAGGTCGTGGGTTCGAATCCCATCAGGTCCACCAAATCAGCACCGCAATTTTGATACAATCGGTATCAGGATTGCGGTGCTTTCTTTTTGCCTGAAAGCCCTGATTTCCAGAGATTTCGGGCTTTTGAGATGTTTGCTGCTCCCCAGTAGAACGATAGCCCACCGCCAATCCAGTCGCCAAGGCGTCGGATGTCAGTGGGCTATCGTTTGTTTTTAGGGCTACCGTTTATTTTATGGGCTATCGTTTATCTTGTCTGAGTGTTCTATTGCTCCGATTAAACTGGCCAGTAACACTTCGGCTAATTCCAAAGGTAAAAAAATCGGCGTTCACAGATTTTCTATTGATTTTTCATCCTCGGTCTGCTACAATAGGGAAGGTTTTATGAATCAGCTCCTGGAGGGATAGCATGGCGATTGTGTATAGTAGACTATGGCATAGGCTTGCGGAGAAAGGTATGAAAAAGCAGGATCTCCGTGAAGCTGCGGGTATTAGCCGCTCATCTATAGCCAAGCTGGGAAAAAATGAGATTGTTACCACTGAGGTTCTTGATAAGATATGTGTCGCCCTCGATTGCAATCTCTCAGACATAGCTGAAGTTACCAAGGAGACCACTCCCACTGTATCAAATTGTTATCTTCTGCATGAGAGCAACGGACTTCAGTATAGGCTAAACTCCTTTTTTGCAGGTATTGGTGGCTTTGACATTGGATTTGAACGTCACGGTTTTAAGACACAGTATCTTTGCGAAATTAACGATTTCTGTAATGACGTGTTGAAAACCCATTGGCCGTCTGTCCAGATGGCAACCGATATCTGTTCTATTGATCCTACCGAGATACCGGAAGCCGAAGTATGGTGCGGCGGTTTTCCCTGCCAAGATATATCTGTGGCACGGGGTGCATCAAAGCGGCTTGGCCTTGGTGGAACTCGCTCGGGTTTGTTTTTCCAATACGCACAGCTTATCGAGCAAAAACAGCCAGAAGTAGTAATCATCGAAAATGTAGAGGGCCTTTTCAATTCTAATGGGGGACGAGATTTTGGGGTCATACTGCAAAGAATGTCTGCCCTTGGTTATGCTGTCGCTTGGAGATTGCTAAATAGTCGCTATTTCGGTGTCCCCCAATCCAGACCGCGTATTTATTTTTGCTGCTGGAAGAACTCTCCTTCAAAAGCGCAGAGGGTTATGTTTGACCCAGAAGGGGCTTTCAAGCCATCAAATGAAAGAAAAGATTTTATTACAGAAGCTGCTGCTGAGTCCGTTTATCCGAAAGTACCTCGTGTAGCCTATTGCCTGGCAGCTACATCTGGTCGCCATACAGGCACTGATTGGAGCAGAACGTATGTTGTCTTTTCGGGCGGAGTGAGACGCCTTACCCCTAAAGAGTACGAACGATTGCAGGGATTTCCCGACGGCTGGACGCTTCCGTGCACCTATAATCCAGAAACGGATGATACGGATACCCTTAGGTATACAGCAGTAGGTAATGCAGTATCAGTACCTGTTGTTGAGTGGGTTGCACATCGTGTTCATCATGAGCTATCGTGCTCCTATACGATTCCATCCCGCGATGAACTGCAATCTTTCGTCCCGGAGTTTAACAAATCGCACTGGATGCCTACGCGTTTGTCAGAAATTGACTTTTCTGATGCCTCTGTTTCATATAAATGGCCTAAAGCGGGATTGGCATGGGATGATTCCTACATTGGTGGCAATGTACCACCTACACCGGCTCAGCCCATTCCTTCTTCCTTAGTTGAAATTGTTGAAAAAGAGGATGTTGGGGAACGCTATACTCTCACGCCTAATGCCGCAGAGGGAATTCTGCGACGTGTAGACAATAATGGCCGGAAACTGTTTCCTCCCTTACGTGCAGCACTGGAAAAAGAGAAAGCAAAGAAGATTAAGGAGGTATGCCTGAATGACGTTTGCTACACTGCGGCTGGGCAAAACCAGCGTTGAGGATATCCGGGAACTTGATAGTCAAACAGGAGGCATTCACTCCCCTGCAATAGAAATATCTGTTGTGTGTACGCAGGTTCCCGCTGATCTAATACCCGGAACATATACTTTTATCTGGCTTGGCTCTGATAATGCTAAAGGCATTGCTACCTCCTGGAAACAAGGCTTCAAGGCAGTAGGAAAAGTGAAGAGTATCGACCGTGGCGAAAAATTTAATGATGAGAGCACTACGACACTCGAAATCGAATACATTTTTTCTGAGGCGATAAACAGGTTGGATATCCTTCGGGATGCTCCAGCAGCATACTACTGGTGTTCTTCTATGCCTGTAATTGGCCTGGATGACCATTCCAACCAGACCATTCGGATGATATCCACAGACACAGAACGCTCAGATATCCGGGCATTTTTATTTGTTCTCCGAGCTGTTCGTCCAGAATTTAGAGGCGAAATTGTTTCGGCTTACCCGGAACTGGAGCCTTTGTTTGACTATACCGTGCAGAATCCACGCGAAATAGCAACAACGGATGATGCGGCCCATGAGTACACCAGAGAGGAACTCATGGCTATGGAGAATAAAGAGTTTATTTTCGCCTGCCTTGATACCATGTCCAGGCATCGTTTATTTAACAACTATACACTACCCACTTTGGAGAGCCGTGAGCAGTGTGCGCTTTTATTTCGGCACAATAATATTCATGGCATTTTGTTTAAGTGCATACCTGGGCTGACCGATGCTGAACTTAGAGCCGCAGTGCGAGACGACAATGGTCAAAACCGCTATTATACGAATACCTTTAGCATTGGCGAGGACGAATACTTTGTTTCTTCACAATGGCGTCCAGATCGGGAAGATGCACGAGGAGCTTTTGTTGACTGGCTGTTTGAGCTGCTGTTGACCATCCGCTTTGTGACAGGTTTCTCATCTGATTTCGAGCGTAACCGCATTGCTTTTGGCGCTCCCGGTACAGGGAAAAGCCATAAACTTAATGCAGATAGAGCCAGTTTATTAGCACATACCAGCGGCTCTTTTGAACGTGTGACTTTCCACCCTGAATATACCTATTCTCAGTTTGTTGGCAGCTATAAGCCCGTAACGGACGAGAGAGGTGACATCCGCTACGATTTCGTACCTGGCCCCTTTATGCGTGTGTTAGTCGCTGCGCTGAAAAGCGGTCGTACCGATACCCCACAGCCCCATCTGCTGCTAATCGAGGAAATCAACCGTGCGAAGGTAGCGGCTGTCTTTGGCGATGTGTTCCAACTGTTGGATCGTGATGATAGTGGCGCAAGCGCATATGAAATCCATGCCACCGAGGATATCAAGAAATATCTTATCTCCGAGCTGGGCAAGGCTACTGACATCATTCGTATTCCAGACAATATGTTCATATGGGCCACTATGAACAGTGCTGACCAGGGTGTCTATCCTATGGATACGGCATTCAAGCGGCGTTGGAATTTTGAGTACATCGGCATTGATGAAAACGATGCCGCAGTTGGCGGTGTCGTTACGCTCGGGCGCGGAACTAATGCACGGGAGGTCAATTGGAATCAGCTACGCCGGGCAATCAATGAGACACTGGCCGTAAATTATAATGTGAACGAGGACAAGCTAATCGGCCCTTACTTCCTTTCCCATCGTGATTTTGCCTATGATGAGGAGGGCAGGATGGTTGATCCAGAACGCTTTATCATAGCTTTCAAAAGCAAAGTGCTCATGTACCTGTACGAGGATGCTGCTAAACCCATAAGGCATCAGCTTTTTGACGGGTGTGACAGCAGCCGCTATTCCTCGGTATGTGCCGCCTTCGATGATAAGGGCATCGAAATCTTTGGACCTACCTTTGTAGATTTGTATGAGAGCCTTGGGGTGTGATTCGTATGGCGGGTTTTATATCTGAATATATAAGGGAGCAGAAACGCTATACAAAGAATGATCTGCGCACCCTGTTCTCATTCAGTGGGTCGGAGGTCGATACTTTCATCCAAAGGCTCAAATCCTATGGGATTATAAAGGCTGTAAGAAACACACCTCAGCAAGTGGACCTTACAGAGCTGGTGGATGATGATATAGCCATCACAGACGACACTACCGCTAATAGTGACTGCTTTTATGTGTTTACCTATGTGGGGGTGCTCACAATTGGTAATCGCATAGTCAAGTGCTACCCCAAATACCAGTTCAGTGACCCGACAGACCCTACAATGAAGCAGGTGCTCAAGGTTCTCCAGCGATATGGGACGAAGGAGCAAATTGTCAATCTGTATAACGGGGATGGTCAATCAAGCAGCTTTAACCTTTTGGCAGTAATGCTGTTTCTGATGGAGGACTACCATCAGTATGGCCCTTACATTAACACAGAGGACATCGTAGAGGTAAACGGAGAAGGCCCCATTCTGTGGGGACAAACTATTGATAAAGGCTTTGCCATTGTCCGCGATAACCGCCCGTATTATGTGGATCTATATACAAGTAGGACAGTTGACAATGAGCAGGATTTCTTTTATCGGCTGCACCGCAGTATTGTTACCGAGTGCTCCAAGCAACTGAAAGAATCCGGGCTTCTCTATCTGTTCGACTTGGTAGAGAATGCTCTCACTGATGAGCCTGTTGAGGAGTTTGGCGACACTGACTATGTGCTTTACCGAATTCAGAATGAGCTGAACATCCAATATGCAACCCATAAGCAGACCGTACTGAAAACCATGTATGCGTATCTCGCAAATCGGAAGGCGCTTGCCCAGAATCAAGGCGTGAGTATGTACGGCACTACTACCTTCCATACCGTATGGGAAGATGTTTGTGCAGAAGTGTTTGGAAACAAGCTGGAGTATCAGCTCCGGCAACTTTCTCTTCCAAATGGTGTGGCTCCTGGATTTACCCCGACCGATCGACTGATTGATATCATCAAAAAACCTCGCTGGATTGGATACAATGAAGATGGCAGTACCTTTTATAAGGATGCCCAGGAAACACTAATCCCGGATTTAATCAGCATAGTCCGGTCGGGTGCTCAAACTGCCTTCGTCATTTTTGATGCAAAATACTACTGCATACAACTCGAACCCAACCGTCCTGTTAAAAACCAACCAGGTGTAGGAGATGTTACAAAGCAGTACCTTTACCAGTTGGCCTATCGTGAATTTACCCAGCAACACGGCATTACGCATATTAAAAATTGCTTCCTCATGCCAACCGAGGGTAATGAAATTGTTGCTTTGGGCATGGCCTCCATGGAAATACTGGATCAGTTAGATTTAGAAAAAATCCAGATCAGGCTACTCCCAGCTACGCGAATGTACAGCCTATACCTGTCGAAACAGACAATGGATATCGCAGAACTTGATTTGTAGGAAAAGGTGGAGCTTACTAATAGCTCCACCTTTTTCATTATTTGGCTTGGACAACCCAGACTCCCATTCGTTGAGCATAGTCTATGGTGTTCTTCGTCCCGCTGGGCTGGCCGTTCCACACGGCGATTACCCTGGCGGCGTGATCCACCATCCACTCATTCCGCCGCTGGAAGCAACTGCGGCTGTACCCTGGGCATATGAACCGCACAAGGTCAGCGGCAGACAGGATCGCCTGGTAGCGTTCCTGCCAGCTCTGCTTCCACCCTCGCTCGAAGCCCTGGTACGGGCAAGCGCAAATCAGCCGGACAGCTTCGCCGGCGTCCTGGAGCCGGAGCACGATCTCCGCTGCCCAGATGTCCACGCCACGAGCCATACCGGTAATAAAGACATTGAATCCGTCAGCAATAGCCTGGCGGATTTCTTTTTCCAGAGCCGCAGTCACCACGCCCTCTGGGGCCTGCAGCTTTTCCGGCCTATGCCCGGTGAAACAGCACCGATGCATCCTCTTCTCTGCTTCTGTCGCCATGACCGCACCTCCATCACCTGAATACTTGGCCTCTTTACAGTTTAACATAACGGTAGTTTCAATACAAGTTAGCTGTATCGGAGCCACCGAGTTGAACGGTAAAATAGTTACAGGAAGGTGGTGGCGCAATGGACACAAACCAGAGGCTCCGGCGGTTACTGGATGAACGGGGCTGGACGGAATATAAGCTGTCTAAGGTCTGCGGCCTATCGCAGTCAACCTTGGCAAATATTTTTAAGCGGAACACCGTGCCTTCCATCACCACGTTAGAGGTCATCTGCAAAGGCTTCGGGATCACCCTCTCACAGTTTTTCGCAGATGGGGAAATGGTAGAGATGACCCCGGAACTCAAAGAGGTGTTTGAAAGCTGGATGGTTCTCACCCCCTCCCAGAAATCCGCCGCCTTACAGATGCTCAAAGCCATGAGCCAGAACGAATAAATAGGAAGCCTTCGGGCTTCTTATTTTTTTGCCTCCAATGCCGTTATTATGAGTGGCCGTTATCGTTTAGTTTAACACCAAGGCAGGATTTCCCGGTATAATAAATGGTGCGCCGGCTCCAAGCTGCTGTGGTTGGTGGAAACCCTGCTGCCACAATCATGCAGCGGGAGGGGGTGAACGACCATAAAAGTAATAAAGAAGACACCACTTCGCCCCCGTGGACGCAGCGATGAAAACCGACAGGCTCAGAAGGACGCTATCCGCACCGCATACACCAATGGCCCCCAGAAGGAGGTTCAGATTATTCCCGCCAAGCGGGATCTGGTGACCGAGGAAACCAAGAAGAAGCTCCGCGTCTGCGCCTACTGCCGTGTCAGCACCGATGAGGACACCCAGGCAACCAGCTATGAGCTGCAGGTGCAGAACTACACAAAAATGATCCATGAAAACCCGGAATGGGAGTTCGCAGGTATTTTTGCGGATGAAGGCATCTCTGGCACCTCGGTCCTCCACCGTGAGCACTTTCTGGAGATGATCGAAAAGTGCAAAGCGGGAGAAATCGACCTGATCATCACCAAGCAGGTCAGCCGATTTGCCCGGAATGTGCTGGACAGCCTGAACTACATCTATATGCTCCGCAGGCTGGACCCGCCCGTGGGCGTCTATTTCGAAGCGGAAAAGCTCAACACCCTGGATAAGAGCAGCGACATGATCATCACCGTTCTGAGCTTAGTCGCCCAGAGCGAATCCGAGCAGAAGTCCAACAGCCTCAAGTGGTCTTTTAAGAGACGCAGGGCGCAGGGCTTGGGCGTCTATCCCAATTGGGCGCTCCTCGGCTATAAGGGGCGTGCCTGGGAGATCGATGAGGACGAAGCGGATGTGGTGCGAACCATATACAGTCTTTATCTGGAAGGCTACTCATCCCCCCAGATCGCAGATTTCCTTACAAAGAGCGGCATACCTACCGTCAAAGGTCTATCGTCTTGGAGTTCCGGCAGCGTCCTTGGCATCCTCCGCAACGAAAAATACTGTGGAGACGCCTTGTGTCAAAAAACAGTGACGATAGACTTCTTTACCCATAAGAGCGTGAAGAACAACGGCCTGGAGACGCAGTACTTCATCGAGGGCCACCACGACCCCATCATCGAAAAGAGCGACTGGCTGACTGCGCAGCAGATCCGTAAGGAGCGGAGATACACGAAAAACCGCTCTCGGCGCGGAAAGCCCCGCTATATCGTTAAAGGACCTCTGGCCGGTTTCCTGATCGTCAACCCGGATTGGGAGACGGAGTACATCGAGTCCCTGTTCCAAACGCTGTCCACCCAGGCCGAACCCGCCGTGTCCCCCTTACTGGAGGACGATGAAAACTTTACGATTTCAAAGGAGTAATCACTATGTCTATTCTCAGCAATTTTACTGTCGTTGACCTCATCAAGACCCGTTCCGCTTCCGTTGCCACCATCACCGGCAAGGTGCTGAAGCTGAACATCCAGACCGCCGCCGAGCTGCACTACGCTCCGTATGTGCAGGTGCTCGTCAACCCCAAGGACAAGCAGTTCGCCATCCGGGCCTGCAAGGAGGACGCTCCCAACGCCATCGCCTTCTCCAAGCCTGAGCACGAGCAGAAGTACGCCATCAAAATCAGTTCTGCCGCCGTGGTCGATCTGATCCGCAAGATGGGCGAGTGGTCTGAGGAGGACAACTGGAATGTTCCGGGCATCTACTTCGCCGATGAGCAGGCGCTCGTCTACGATCTTGGCGCGGCCTTCCGCCCCTCTCCTCGCGGTGGGTGGACCGCCAAACGGCAGAAGGAAGCCGCTGCTGCCGCCGCACTCTCCTCCGCTGAGGCAACCGAAGACTAACACATAAAAAGGCGCCGGGTTGATTTTCCTATCAGTCCGGCGCCTGTCAGTTAGATTAATCCGTAGAAATAATGAAGTTTTTCACCGCCATACCCTTGACAAAACTGGCCGGGATGGCTATAATATGTGTAAGCTAACGAGCTAACAAGCATATTAGCGAAGATTCACCATAAAATGTGAAGATGAAAGACCCGCAAGTAAGTCCCGTAAAGGGCAAGTGTAAGGGCGAATTATTAGTGAAAAGGTGAATATGATGAACACACAAAATCTTACATTCGGAGAGTTCCTACAGAGGAAACGGGAGGAAAAGCAAATAACGCTCCGAAAAATGGCCGAAATGCTCCATGTATCCGCACCCTACCTCAGTGACATTGAGAAGGGTCGCCGCAACCCGCCGGAAATGGAGAAACTGGAGCAGATCGCTCAAATCCTCCTCCTCACAGACGAAGAAAAGTCCGCCATGCTCGACCTGGCGGGTAAGATGCGCAATTCCGTGGCCCCCGACCTGCCGGAGTATATCATCGGCAGAGATTATGTCTCCGCTGCCCTGCGCACTGCCCGTGATCTGGACGCCGGGGAAGCCGAGTGGATGCGCTTCGTGGATGAACTCAAGAAGCGAAAGGGGTAATCTCAATCCATGTACACACCCTCGTACCGAGTCCGGGGCCGCGGCGTCCCTATCCTCAGCAAACCTGAAATCGATACTATCGGAGAAAACTTCGTGCGGGATTTCCAACCGTCCGTCTTGACGAATCCCGCACCTGTTGACATAGAGTCTTTCGTAGAGAACTACCTTGGCATGACCCCCGACTACCAGCTTCTATCCCACAACGGGATTTACCTGGGGATGACGGTGTTTAACGACACAAACCGGGTCATAGTTTTCTCACAGGAGACAGGGAGAGCTGAGTACATCAGCGCCAAGGCCCACACGGTCATTATCGATACGCGGCTGCTGGAGGAAAACCAGCAGCACCGCTACCGCTTTACCCTCGGTCACGAGGGTGGCCATGACATATTCCACACCGGCTACTTTTCCTACGACCCCAATCAGACGTGTATGTTCGATATGGCCATGACACCCATGATCCAGTGTCGAATGGACGCCGGCTGCAAAAAGGGTGACCGGAAACTGTGGACTGACCATGACTGGATGGAGTGGCAGGCAAACTACTTCTCCTCCGCCATCCTCATGCCCAAATGTGCGGTGCAGCTGGTGGCAAACAAGTACCCCCGCAACTCTCTGTTGGAGAATCTGGTCAACCGCGCCAGGCTGGTCAGCGATGTCTCCAATACCTTTGATGTCTCTACCGAAGCGGCGGTGATCCGGCTGAAGGACATGGGATACATCCCCTCCGATGACCAGACAAGCTATTCCGCCTTCACCGCTCTGATGGATTTCGCATCCATCGCTATCTGACGCCAAATTCACAGCGGGTATCCCGCCCGCTGTGTTTTTTTACCCATGGTGTTAGCAAGTTAGCTTACACGGGGAATATTTAATCTGGAGGTGGTGCCTATCAATAACCGAGGGAAGGAGGACGTCCGTGGAAGAAATCCGCGACTGTAAAAACCGGCTCGTCTGCAAAGGCGATGCCCGGACTGGCTTGATCCAGTCCTTCTACAAAGGCCAGCGCATGGAAACCCGGCTGGCTCTGGGCCAACAGCTCGAAATCGAGCGGCAGCCTACCAGGACAACCATCACCAGGGTTAATGACGCGGCTTTCCAAGTGGAGAGCTATGACTGCGCCGAGTTCGGCGCCTAACCGAATACGAATCCGCAGAGCTGCATGACGGCCAGGATAATGAATCGCCCATAACAGGGCGGTCTGTTATCCCGGCCGTTTTTTGCTGTTCTACGGATTGCGGCTGTGGCTCTGCGGTTTCGGAGTTGACCTTTTATCACTTCAAACCGCTGAAAAGGAGCTACAGTTATGAAAATTCAGTACAAATTCGCCACAGAGACCATTTCCATCGATATCCCCAATGACTGGGGCGAGATCCTCATTGACCTGGACCGCCAGGAGTACAACAACGACCACAAAGAAACCCGCCGGCACTATTCGCTGGAGGGCAAGGTCTACGAGGGCATGGACTACGCCGTAGAGGATTCCGGCCTGGAAGCCCTCTTTGCCGGCCCCACCGATGAGGAGCGGCTCCACGCCGCAATCCGGCAGCTCTCCCGCGACCAGCAGGAAATGGTCCAGGCCATCTTTTTTGAAAATGTGAGCGTCAACGACTACGCCGCCCGGATGGGCGTGACGCAGTCCGCCATTTCCCACCGTTTGCAGACGGTGAAGAAAAAATTGAAAAAACTTCTGGGCTGACCCTCATATTCAGCCCTTCTCCTGGCCGTATGTCGGAAGGAGCAAGAAAAGCAGCCTTCCAGAAAGGATGAACGCCATGAGGCACAAGCTGAAGATCAGCGTGTCCAAGGAGCCGCAGAACGGCGGGGTGGTCAGATGCCGCAGTGTGACGCTGCGGGAGAAGATGCTCACCCGGCTCCTGGGCCGCAAAGAGCGTGTGATGATCCTCATTCCCGGCAACACCGTGGAATCCCTGGACATCACCGAGCTGTCGGAGGGAGGTGCGGCTTGTGAGTAAGATCAAGCTCCTCCTGGATGTGGTGGAGGATATGCGCTCCCTCGCCGATAGTCTCCAATCGTTGGCGGAGGCCATGCCCCAGGGAGAAGCCCCGGAAGCCGAGCCTATACAGAAGGCCGCTCCACCTCCTCCCAAGGAACCGGCGGTCACGCTGGAGCAGGTTCGGGCGGTGCTGGCTGAAAAAAGCCATGACGGGAAGACCGAAGCGGTCCGGGAACTGCTGCAGAAGTACGGCGCTCCGAAGCTGTCGGCGGTAGACCCCAAGCACTACCCGGCTCTGCTGAAGGATGCGGAGGTGCTCTGATGCCACCCTCCAAACACGCCGTTCTCTCCGCCAGCGGCGCCCACCGATGGCTCCAGTGCAACCCCTCGGCGCGGCTGGAGCTGGAGTTCGCCGACCGGGAGACGGAAGCCGCAGCTGAAGGCACCTCCGCTCACGCTCTGGCCGAGCACAAGCTCAAAAAGGCGCTGAAGCTGCACTCCCGAAAGCCCGTCAGCCCGTATGACTGCGATGAAATGGACGCCTACACCGATGGGTATGTGGAGTTCGTGCTGGAACAGCTGGAGGAAGCCAGGGCGCTCTGCGCCGACCCTCTTGTCCTCATCGAACAGCGGCTGGACTTCTCCTGCTATGTGCCGGACGGCTTCGGCACCGGTGACTGCCTGATCGTGGCGGACAAGCTCTTGCACATCATCGATTTCAAGTATGGGCAGGGTGTCCTGGTGGACGCGGAGGAGAATCCCCAGATGATGCTGTACGCCCTGGGCGCCCTCCGGCAGTTCGACCACCTCTACGACATCGCCCAGGTCGCCATGAGCATCTACCAGCCCCGCCGGGAGAACGTGTCCACCTGGACCATCTCTGTGGAGCAGCTCATGGAGTGGGCGGAACAAACCCTCAAGCCCAAGGCGGAAATGGCCTACCAGGGTGAAGGGGACTATGTCCCTGGCCCCTGGTGTACCTTCTGCAAGGCGGCGGTGAAGTGCCGCGCCAGAGCGGAAGCCAAGCTCCAGCTCGCCAAGTACGAGTTCGCCATGCCGCCGCTCCTCACCGATGCGGAGATCGAGGACATACTCTCCCGACTTCCCGGCCTGACCAAGTGGGCCGGCGAGATCGAAGCCTACGCCCAGGACGCCGCCATTCACCACGGCAAGGTGTGGCACGGCTTCAAGCTGGTGGAGAGCCGCACCAACCGCAAGTACACAGACGAGGAAGCCGTGATCCGCGCCGCTAACGCCGCCGGGTACCACGACATCTTCAAGAAGGCCCTCATCCCCATCACCGAGATGGAGAAGCTCATGGGTAAAAAGGCCTTTGCCGAGATCCTCGGTAGCCTGGTCGAAAAGCCCAAGGGCAAGCCGACCCTGGTTCCGGTATCCGACCGGCGTCCGGCCATCACCACGATGGATGCCGCGCAAGAATTTACTGAAATTACGGAGGTATAACGATATGTCTATCAATCACAAGAACCCGACCAAGGTGGTCACTGGTGTTGTCCGCCTGTCCTACGCCAATGTCTGGGAGCCGGCTTCCATCAACGGAAGCAACCCCAAGTACAGCGTTTCCCTCATCATCCCCAAAAGCGACACCAAGACCATCGATGCCATCAACGCCGCCGTGGATGCCGCCATCAAGGACGGAGCCGCTAAGTTCGGTGGGAAGATTCCCAACAAGGCCGCGCTGAAACTCCCCCTGCGGGACGGTGATCTGGAGCGGGATGATGAAGCCTACAAAGGCGCCTACTTTGTCAACGCCAACAGCACCACCGCTCCCCAGATTGTGGACCGCTCCGTGCAGCCCATCCTGGATCGCGCCGAGGTTTACTCCGGCTGCTACGCCCGTGTGTCTGTCAATTTCTACGCCTTCAACTCCAATGGCAATCGCGGCATCGCCTGCGGCCTGGGCAACATCCAGAAGGTGCGGGACGGCGAACCTCTGGGCGGTCGTTCTTCCGCCGCCGATGACTTCTCCACCGATTTCGATGACGATTTCCTTTCCTAACAACCATCTGGCAAGGGTGGCGGAGGGCAGCCTCTGCCGCCCTTATGCCGCAGGAGAGGAGGTCCTATGAAACAGCTATCCATCGACATTGAAACCTTTTCCCCGGAGCCGCTGGCCAAGTGCGGTGTGTACCGCTATAGCCAAGCCCCGGAGTTTGAAGTGCTGCTGTTCGGTTATTCCGTGGACAGCGGCCCTGTCCGGGTGGTGGATCTCACCGATGGCGAAAGCATCCCCGCTGAAGTCCTGGCCGCGCTCACCGATCCGGCTGTCTCCAAATGGGCCTTCAATGCGCAGTTCGAGCGGGTGTGTCTCTCCCGGTACCTGGGGTACCCTGTGGGACAATACCTGAACCCTGACTCCTGGTACTGCACCATGGTGTGGTCTGCTACCCTGGGTCTGCCCCTCTCTCTGGAGGGGGCCGGCGCCGTGCTGGGCCTGGAGAAGCAGAAACTCAAGGAGGGCAAAGACCTGGTGCGCTATTTCTGTACGCCGGCAAAGGCCAGGGATGGCTCCACCTTCCGCCGCCTTCCTACAGACGCGCCGGAGAAGTGGGCCGCGTTCAAGGCCTACAACCTCCGGGATGTGGAGACGGAGATGTCCATCCAGCAGAAACTGTCCCGTTTCCCGGTCTCCCAGGAGGAGTGGGAGAACTACCATCTCGACCAGCGCATCAACGACCGGGGCATTCTGCTGGACCGCGCTCTGGTGACCCAGGCTATCCGCTGTGACGAGCGGTTCAAGCGCACCCATCTGGAACAGGCCCGCTCGGTCACCGGGCTGGAGAACCCCAACAGCCCCGCCCAGCTCAAAGCGTGGCTGGCGGAAAAGGGTGTGGAAGCCGAGTCCCTCTCCAAAGCATCCGTACTGGAACTTCTGTCCCATGCGGAGGGTGAGGTGGAGCTGGCCCTGTCCCTGCGGCAGGAGCTGGCCAAGAGCAGCGTCAAGAAATACACCGCTATGGAGTCAGTGGTCTGTCCGGATGACCGCGCCCGTGGGCTGATCCAGTTCTACGGAGCCAATCGAACCGGCAGATTTGCCGGGCGGCTCATCCAGGTGCAGAACCTTCCGCAGAACCATCTGCCCGATCTGAAACAATCCAGGACGCTGGTGCGGGACGGGCGCTTTGACGCCGTGGAGCTGCTCTATGACTCCGTCCCGCTGGTGCTCTCCGAACTGATTCGCACCGCCTTTATCCCCAAGCCGGGATGCCGCTTCTTCGTGGCGGATTTTTCGGCCATCGAAGCGCGAGTCATCGCCTGGATCGCCGGGGAGCAGTGGCGGCAGGAGGTGTTCGCCCAGGGCGGGGACATCTACTGCGCTTCCGCCAGCCAGATGTTCCATGTCCCCGTGGTCAAGCATGGCGTCAACGGCCACCTCCGGCAGAAGGGCAAAATCGCGGAGTTGGCGCTGGGCTATGGCGGCTCGGTGGGGGCGCTGAAGGCCATGGGCGCACTGAACTACGGCCTGACTGAGGAGGAGCTGAAACCCCTGGTGGACGCATGGCGGCAGTCCAATCCCCGCATCGTGAAGTTCTGGTGGGATGTAGACCGTGCCGCCGCCACCTGCGTCCGGGACAGAGTCCCCGCCGAGACACACGGCATCCGCTTCTTCTACCAAAGCGGCATGATGTTCATCGTGCTTCCCTCCGGCAGAAAGCTGGTGTATGTGAAGCCCAAGATGGGCGTCAACCGTTACGGCAGCGAGTCCGTTACCTACGAAGGTGTCGGTGAACAGAAAAAGTGGCTGCGGCTGGAGAGTTACGGTCCCAAATTCGTGGAGAACATCGTCCAGGCCACCGCCCGCGACATCCTGGTGGAAGCCATGCGCCGGCTGGAAACTGCGGGGTACTCAATTGTGATGCACGTCCATGACGAAGCGGTCATCGAAGCCCCGGCGGACACATCCCTGGACAACGTCTGCGCCATCATGGGCCAGACCCCCACCTGGGCGGAAGGGCTACTGCTCCGAGCAGACGGTTATGTCTGCAACTTCTATCAGAAAGACTGAGGTGACCCTTATGGGAATCAACAAATTCAACTGTGAGGGCTACTACGACCCTACGGCCTATGAAGCCCTGACCCGGATTGAGAACGAGGTGCGCAAGATCCGCTCCTTCCGTCCGGTCGTGTATATCTGCTCACCGCTCTCCGGGGATCTGGAGGGCAACCAGGAAAAGGCGGCGCGGTACTGCCGTTTCGCGGTGGACGCCGGGTATATCCCCATCGCGCCCCATCTGTACTTTCCCCGGTTCATGGATGACGCCAACCCCAGGGAGCGGGATCTGGCCCTGTTCATGGACATCGTTCTGCTCACCAAATGCGCCGAGCTGTGGGTGTTCGGGGACACCATCTCCAAGGGTATGAGCATCGAAATCGAGAAGGCCAGGCGGAAGGGCCAGCCCATCCGCTACTTCACAGAGAACTGCCAGGAGGTGACCGCATGAAAATCGCTGTCGGCAACAGCCGTATGGACAAGAAGTGGAAGAACCGGGACATCTCCTGGGAAGACCTGTGCGCCAGGGTCGGCTCTACCATCCGCACCACGGAGACCGTGGAGGAATACCGCAAGCTGAAGAAGGGCGCCCAGGACAACATCAAGGATGTGGGCGGCTTCGTGGGCGGTCAGCTCCGGGAGGGCCGGCGCAAAAACGGCATGGTGCTCTGCCGCTCCATGCTCACCCTGGACATGGACTACGGCAAGCCTGGGGTCTGGGACGAGATCGACCTGCTCCACGACTTTCAGTGCTGCGTCTACTCCACCCATAAACACACGCCGGAGCATCCCCGGCTGCGGATGATCATCCCCCTGGCCCGCGATATCACCGAGGAGGAGTATCCGGCTGTGGCCCGGATGGTAGCCAAGGAAATCGGCATCGACCTTTTTGACGATACCACCTATGAAGCCTGCCGCCTAATGTACTGGCCTTCCACCTCTGCAAACGGAGAGTTCTTCTACAAGACCAAGGAAGGACCGCTGCTGGACCCGGACGCCTATCTCGCTAAGTATGCAGATTGGCATGACGCTTCCACCTGGCCGGTGTCCTCCCGCCAGTCCGAAGCGGTGCGCCGGAGCATCACCCAGCAGGCCGACCCTCTGGAAAAGCCCGGCATCGTGGGCGCTTTCTGCCGCGCCTATACCATTGAGGAAGCAATCGAAACCTTCCTTTCCGATGTCTACGAACCGTCCTCCATGAACGGACGCTACGACTACATCCCCGCCGACTCCGCCGCCGGCGTGGTGGTTTACGATGGGAAATTCGCATACAGCCACCACGCCACCGACCCGGTCTGCGGCAAGCTGTTAAACGCCTTCGACCTGGTGCGGCTCCACAAATTCCGGGAGCTGGACGAGAATGTGGGTTTGGATACCCCGCCGGGCAAGCTGCCCTCCTTCAAAGCCATGAGCGACCTCGCCCTGGCGGACGATAAGGTCAAGACGGTCTTCGCCGAAGAGCGCATCGCCCAGGCCAACGCCGAGTTTTCCGATGAGGACTGGCAGAACGGCCTGGAGCTGGACAAGTCGGGCCATGTGAAGAACACCCTGCACAACCTGACCATCATTTTGGAGAACGATCCCAATCTCAAGGGCGTGGTGTTCAATCAGCTCCTGGACGGGATGGAGATTAAGGGCGAGGTACCCTGGAAGCATCCCTCCAAGTTCTGGCGGGACGCCGATGACGCCCAGCTCATCAGCTATGTGGACGCCCACTACGGCACCTTCTCCGCCCGGAACTACGACATCGCTGTGACCAAGGTGGCGGATGACCGGGCCTATCACCCCATCCGGGAGTTCATTGAGAGCCTGCCGGAGTGGGATAAGATCCCCCGCGTGGACACCCTGCTGGTGGACTATCTGGGCGCCGCCGACACCGCCTATGTCCGGGCGGTGACCCGGAAGACCCTCTGCGCCGCCATCAGCCGGGTACTGCGTCCGGGTTGCAAGTTCGACTCCATGCTGGTGCTCAACGGTCCCCAAGGTGTGGGTAAGAGCACCCTCATCGCCAAGCTGGCCGGAGAGTGGTTTTCGGACAGCCTGAACCTGGGCGACACCAAGGACAAGACTGCCGCCGAAAAGCTCCAGGGGTACTGGATTTTGGAGATCGGTGAGCTGGCCGGGCTGAAGAAGGCCGAGGTGGAGACCCTGCGCTCCTTCCTCTCCCGGCAGAACGACATCTACCGTGCAGCCTTCGGCAAACGGGCCACGCCCCATCTGCGTCAGTGCGTGTTCTTCGGCACCACCAACGCCGAGTCCGGCTATCTGCGGGACACCACCGGCAACCGCCGCTTCTGGCCGGTCAAGACCCCTGGCAGCGGAAAGAAGCAGTCCTGGAACCTGGCCCACGAGGAGATCCTCCAGATCTGGGCGGAAGCTCTCGTGTATGTGCGGCAGGGTGAGAAGCTCTACCTCTCTCCCGAAATGGACGCGCTGGCCAAGGACGAGCAGCGGGAAGCCATGGAGTCCGATGAGCGCGAAGGGCTGGTGCGGGAGTATCTGGATACCCTGCTGCCGGAACGCTGGGCGGAGATGGACCTTTTTGAACGCCGCAACTTCCTCACCGGCTCCGATTTCGGCGACCTACAGGAGAAGGGGACGGTGAAGCGCACCAGTGTGTCCAACATGGAGATTTGGTGCGAGTGCTTCGGCAAGGAGCGGGCTAACCTGCGCCGCACAGACAGCAATGAGCTGACGGGTATCCTGGCCCGGCTGGGCTGGAAACGGGCGGAGAGCAAGGTGCGCGTCCCCCTCTACGGGCCGCAGTACGTCTTTGTTCCGAAGGGGTGTTCCCAATGAAAAGACGCTCAGGTACAAAATCCGGGAACAAGTTCCCAGGGACAGCTCCGCACTTTGGAACCCCTGCCGGAACACCCCATGGGAACGGCGGAAGCCCTATAAGCGGCAAGGAAAACCAGCTTCCTTGTTCCTGTGTTCCCAACATTTCTTATATATCGAAAGATGTAAGAAATAGAGGTCATCAGCACGCGAAACACGCATATACGCGCATAAGGGGATTTTTCGGTTCCCGGAACACAGGAGGCCAATATGCGGGAGAAAGCCATTGAAGCCAAGCTGGTGAAGGCCGTCCGAATCATGGGCGGTCTCGCGCCCAAGTTTATAAGCCCTGGATTTGATGGAGTGCCAGACCGCCTGGTGCTCCTCCCCAAGGGGAAAATCGCCTTCATTGAGCTAAAAGCGCCCGGCAAGGCGCTCCGGCCTTTGCAGATAAGGCGGAAGCAGCAGTTGGAAGCCCTGGGCTTTCCAGTGTACCGCATCGACAGCACGGAGCAGATTGGAGGGATACTCGATGAAATACAGTCCTCATAAATACCAGACCTACGCCACGGACTTCATCCTGGAGCATCCCGTTTCGGCGGTCTTCCTGGACATGGGCCTTGGCAAGAGCGTCATCACCCTGACCGCCATCTTCGACCTCTGCCTGGACAGCTTCCTGGTTCGCAAGGTGCTGGTCATCGCCCCGCTCCGCGTGGCCGCGGACACCTGGCCCGGTGAGATCGAGAAGTGGGACCACCTGCGGTGGCTTACTTACTCGGTCGCAGTCGGCAGCGAAGCCCAGCGCAAGGCGGCGCTCCTGCAGAGGGCCAGCGTGTACATCATCAACCGGGAGAACGTCCAATGGCTGGTGGAGGACAGCGGTCTGCCCTTCGACTACGACATGGTGGTCATCGATGAGCTGTCCTCCTTCAAAAGCTACCAGGCCAAGCGGTTCCGCGCTCTGCTGAAGGTGCGGCCCGGCGTCAAGCGCATCGTGGGCCTGACCGGCACGCCCTCCTCAAACGGACTCATGGATTTATGGGCGGAGTTCCGGGTGCTGGACATGGGCAGACGCCTGGGCCGGTTCATCACCCGGTACCGCAGCGCCTACTTCCAGCCGGACAAGCGAAACGCTCAGGTGGTGTTCTCCTACAAGCCCCTGCCGGGAGCCGAGGACGCCATCTATGAGAAGATTTCCGACATCACCATCTCCATGCGGGCCGGCGACTATTTGGATATGCCGGAATGCGTGGTCAACGAGGTCAAGGTCGACCTCTCCGAAAAGGAATGGCAAGCCTACGACACCATGAGGGCGGAGCTGGTGCTCTCCCTGAACGGTGAAGAAGTGGACGCCGGGAGCGCGGCGGCTCTGGCAAACAAGCTCTCCCAGATGGCAAACGGCGCGGTGTATGGGGAGGACAAACGGGTGCTTCGCCTGCACGACCGCAAGCTGGACGCACTGGAGGATCTCATCGAAGCCGCCAACGGCAAGCCCGTCCTGGTGGCCTACTGGTTCAAGCACGACCTGGAGCGCATCCGGGAGCGGTTCACCGTTCGGGAGATCAAGACCAGCCGGGACATCGCCGATTGGAACCAGGGCAAGATCCCGGTGGCGGTCATCCACCCGGCGTCCGCCGGCCATGGGCTGAACCTGCAGTCCGGCGGTTCCACCCTTGTCTGGTTCGGGCTGTCCTGGTCGCTGGAGCTTTACCAGCAGACCAACGCCCGGCTCTGGCGGCAGGGGCAGAAAGACACAACTGTGGTCATCCACCACATTATCACGAAGAACACCATTGACGAGCGGATCATGTCCGCCCTTCAAAAGAAGGAACGGGCGCAGTCGGCTCTGATCGACGCAGTCAAAGCGGATCTGGAGGTGCGAAAATGACAGCGAAAGAATATTTATCCCAAGCCCGGCTGCTGGATGCCCGGATCAACGCCAAAATCCAGCAGGTTTCGGCTCTGAACGATTTAGCCACCCACGCCACGGCCACCCTTACGGGGATGCCCCGCAATCCCAACCGCTCCGAGTCCCGGATGGCGGAAGCGGTGGTCAAGATCGTGGATTTGCAAAACGAGATCAACCACGACATTGATGAACTGGTGGATTTGAAGCGGGAGATCACCCGCCGGGTGAAATCCATCCCCAACGCCGAGTACCAGCTCCTTTTAGAGAAGCGGTATCTGTGCTTCATGCCCTGGGAGAAGATCGCCGTGGACATGGGCTATTCCATCCAGCACATCTACCGTCTCCACGACTGGGCGCTGCGGGAATTTCCCGTCCCCCAGGAAACATGAGAGTTCGATGTATTGAATGAGAGTAGCTCCGTAGTGTATCATTAAAATTGCCAAAAGAATCAAGCGAAGCCATCGTGGGGCTACCCCTGCGGTGGCTTTTCTTATGCCCGGAAGGAGGTGGAATGTTGCCCACAAAGCCAAAGCGCCCCTGTTCGTATCCCGGCTGTCCCAAGCTGACGGACGGCAGGTTCTGTGAGGAGCACGCCAAGGCGGAAGCCAAACGCTACGAGAAGTACGACCGTGACCCGGCTGTACGCCGCAGGTATGGCCGCGCCTGGAAGCGCATCCGCGACCGGTACATCCAGGAGCACCCACTGTGCGAGCTGTGCCAGCAGGATGGCAGGCTGACCCCCGCCGAAGAGGTGCATCACAAGGTACCTCTCTCCGAGGGCGGCACACACGCACGGGACAACCTCGTTGCCCTCTGTAAATCCTGCCACGCCAGAATCCACGCCCAGCGCGGCGACCGCTGGCATACGCAAAAAGGCTGAGCCGCATTCGGCCCAGCCTGTCTGCTGTTAAGAAGATGAAGCCCCTGCGCTTGGCCGTGATGCTCGTTCCAATGGAACGCCCCCTGGCTTTGACGTCTTACATTATGCTGCTATGCCATGCGGTCATGCAGCCCGAACCCACGCAGGATAGCTTCATCAACCACACAGTACCAGCTGTGAGCGGGAAAGTCAAGACGAAGATTTCTCTCACCCCAGGGGGCGGTCAAATCTCTACAGCCTGTGGGCCGTGCAACGGGCCGGGGGTCTCGCGCACAAAATCGCGGTTTCAAAGGGGGTATATACCCCAGGCCGAGAAAGGAGGTAGCCTGTGGCCAAAGACGGTACCAACCGCGGCGGCGCCCGTGCTGGTGCCGGCGCAAAGAAGAAGCCCCTCGCAGACAAAATCGCCGAGGGTAATCCCGGCAGAAGGAAGCTGACTGTCATCGACTTTCAGGACACAGCCGATTTAGAAGGTCAGCCCATGCCGAAACCGTCAGCCATGCTGTCCGCCACCCAGAAGGATGGCAAGACACTGGTCGCCGCCGAGGTCTATGAAAAGACCTGGACCTGGCTGGCGGAGCGGGGCTGCGCCGCTCTCGTTTCCCCGCAGCTATTGGAGCGATACGCCATGAGCGTGGCCCGCTGGATACAGTGTGAGGAGGCCATCACCGAGTACGGTTTCCTCGCCAAGCACCCCACCACGGGGAACGCGATTCAAAGTCCCTATGTGGCGATGAGCCAGAACTTCATGTCCCAGACCAACCGCCTGTGGATGGAGATCTACCAGATCGTCAAGGAGAACTGTTCCAGCGAGTACGGCGGGGCCACGCCCCAGGACGATGTGATGGAGCGGCTGCTGTCCGCTCGGAAAGGAAAATGAGTATGACCAAATATAAAACGGCTGAAAGCGTCCGGCGCGGTCACCCGGATAAGCTGTGCGACCTGATTGCCGACAGCATTCTGGACGAGTGCCTGCGGCATGACCGCTATTCCCGCTGCGCCTGCGAGGTCATGGCCACCAAGGGAAAAATCTTTGTCTGCGGGGAGATCACCTGCGCGGCAAAGATCAACATCCGCTCGGTGGTTCGGGAGGTCCTCCGCAAGGCGGGCTACAACCCTATGAAGTTTATTGTGTTCGTCTATGTCCACCGGCAGAGTTCCGACATCGCCGGCGGCGTGGATTCCGCACTGGAGGTGCGGGATGGCGGCAGCGAGGATGTGTTTGCCACCACCGGCGCCGGCGACCAGGGCACCGTCTATGGCTATGCCACCAGGGAAACCTGGACCCGGCTGCCAGTCCCTGTGGTTTTCGCAAACGACATCTGCAAAGACCTGGACGAAGCAATGCGGGATGGAACCATCCGCGGCATCGGTCCCGATGGCAAAGCTCAGGTGACCGTGGTGTATGAGGATGGAAAACCTGTGGGCGTGAAGAACATTGTGGTGTCTGTCCAGCACGATGAAGGTAAAAATCTGGAGGAGCTTCGGCGGGAGATCATCTCCGAGGTGCTGTATCCTATTCTGGATCGGTTCAGCTTCCCCAAGGACGTGGAGATTCTCATCAACCCCTCCGGCAGATTTGTGGAGGGCGGTCCCGCCGCCGATACCGGGCTGACCGGCAGAAAACTGATGGTGGACACCTATGGTGGCCTTGCCGCTCATGGTGGCGGCGCCTTCTCCGGGAAAGACCCCACCAAAGTGGACCGCAGCGCCGCATACATGGCCAGAGCCATTGCCCGGAATGTGGTGGGCGCATGGCTGGCGGAGGAATGCCAGGTTTCCATTTCCTACGCTATCGGCAAAGCGGAACCTACCGCTGTGGAGATCGATACCTTTGGCACCGCCAGGGTGGACGAGGATGTGATTCGGCTGGCGGTGCTGGATGTGTTCGACCTGCGGCCCGCCGCCATCATGTCCCTGCTCCATCTCCGCGCTCCCATCTACGCCGACACCGCCGCCTACGGCCACTTCAATGGGTACAAGTACAGCTGGGAAAATCTCGACAAGACCGATGAGCTGCGGAAGGCGGTGGAAAAGTATGCTGATTGAGCGCAAGCGCACCGCCGACCTGATTCCCGCCGACTACAATCCCCGCAAAGATCTGAAGCCTGGTGACCCGGAGTACGACAAGCTGAAACGCTCCATGGAGCAGTTCGGCTATGTGGAGCCGGTAATCTGGAACAAGACCACCGGACGGGTGGTGGGCGGTCACCAGCGGCTGAAGGTGCTCATGGACATGGGCGTCACCGAGGTGGAGTGCGTGGTGGTGGAGCTGGATGAGGAGCGGGAAAAAGCCCTCAACATCGCCCTCAACAAAATCTCCGGCGACTGGGACAAGGACAAGCTGATGCTCCTCATCTCCGACCTGCAGGGTGCCGACTTCGATGTGTCCCTCACCGGCTTTGATCCCGCCGAGATCGATGACCTCTTCAAAGACAGCCTGAAAGATGGGGTCAAGGATGATGAGTTCGATGTGGACGCCGAGCTGGAGAACCCCGTCATCACCAAGGCCGGGGATGTCTGGACGCTGGGGCGTCACCGGCTGGTCTGCGGAGACAGCACGAAAGCGGAAACCTTCTCTCTGCTGATGGACGGTCTGAAGGCCAATCTGGTCATCACCGACCCACCCTATAACGTCAACTACGAGGGCAGCGCCGGGAAGATCAAAAACGACAATATGGAGAACACCGCCTTTTACGATTTCCTGCTGGCGGCGTTTCAGAATACAGAGGATGCCATGGCGGATGATGCCTCCATCTATGTGTTCCACGCGGACACCGAGGGGCTGAACTTCCGAAAGGCGTTCTCGGACGCCGGCTTCTACCTTTCCGGGACGTGTATCTGGAAGAAGCAGTCCCTGGTGCTGGGCCGCTCACCGTATCAGTGGCAGCACGAGCCGATCCTCTTCGGCTGGAAGAAGAAAGGCAGACACCAGTGGTACACCGGGCGGAAAGAGTCCACCATCTGGGAGTTCGATAAGCCCAAGAAGAACAAGGATCACCCCACTATGAAGCCCGTCCCGCTCCTGGCCTATCCAATTCTCAACTCCTCCATGAGCAACGCCATCGTGCTGGACCCCTTCGGCGGTTCCGGCAGTACTCTCATCGCCTGTGAACAGACTGATCGCGTCTGCCGCACCATCGAACTGGACGAAAAGTTCTGCGATGTCATCGTGAAGCGGTACATCGAGCAGGTGGGCCAAGCGGACGGTGTATCCCTCCAGAGGGACGGCCTGACCTACCGCTATGAAGAGGTGGCTGGGGACGATGCGGAAGATATCCCGCAGTTCTGAGGAGGTGCCCATGGAATCGAATACGACTTTGACCCTCGGTAGCCTTTTCGATGGCTCCGGGGGTTTCCCTATGGGTGGACTGCTTGCCGGGGTCACTCCGGTATGGGCTTCGGAGATCGAGCCGTTCCCCATCCGGGTGACCACCAAGCGGCTTCCCTTTATGAAGCACTACGGCGACATCTCCCAGATGGATGGCAGGAAGATTGAGCCGGTGGACATCATCACCTTCGGCTCCCCCTGCACCGACATGAGCATCGCCGGACGGAGAGCCGGTCTGGACGGGAAACAGTCCAGCCTTTTTTACCAAGCCATCCGTATTATTCAGGAAATGAGGGAGGCCACCCATGGCAGATACCCAAGATACATCGTGTGGGAGAACGTCCCCGGTGCGTTCAGTTCCAACAAAGGAGAAGACTTCAAAGCTGTCCTCGAAGCGGTCATCGGGATCAAGGAACCGGGCGCCCAGGTGCCTATGCCTGAGAAAAACCTCTGGCCCTACGCCGACCTATACCTGGGAGAGCAATGGAGCGTTGCGTACCGCACTCTTGACGCGCAATACTGGGGAGTCCCCCAGCGAAGACGCCGCATCTACCTTGTCGCGGATTTTGCAGGCTGGGGTGCCGGACAAGTACTATTTGAGTCCGAAGGCCTGTCAGGGTATTCTGCGGAGGGCTTCCGTGCGTGGCAAAGAGCTGCCGGAAATTCTGCGGTTGGCGCTGGAGCGGCAGGCATCTGCCTAAACGACCAGGGCGGGAGCTGCATGGATGTGTCCAGTGAAGTTACCGCCACCCTCCGGGCAGAACACCATGGGCATCCACCCTGTGTACTGGATGCCGCCGGCTTCTGCACCGAACATTCAGCGGACAGCCGGGGTATCGGTTTTGAGCCGGAGCGCGCCCCTACGCTTCGGGCCGGCGTGGTTCCCGCCGCTATTGCGCTGGAGAGCCACCCCATCGACAGCCGCATCAAAATCGCCGATGACGGTACCGTCCAGACGCTGACCTCCCGCATGGGGACAGGCGGGATGAATGTGCCTCTGGTGCTGAAGATCCGCTCCGGCTGCGAGGGCGGCGGGAAGGGACCGCTCATCCAGAAGGACAAGTCCGCTACACTGGGCTGCAACAATGACCAGACCCTTTTCGAGCCTGTGGCCTTTGGCATCTCCTCCGACCAGTCCAAGGCCATGCTCCCCAGCAATCCCCACGCCGGCATCTACAAAGCCCGGACATCCCGCACCTTGGACACCGGAGGTGGAAACCCCGGCTGCAATCAAGGTGGGATTGCCGTGGTCACACAGGAGAAGTCCTACGCCATGACCATGAACAGCTATGTCCAGGTCGAGGAGGAAAAGGCGCCGGCGTTGCTCTCAAGGGATTACAAAGACCCCACCGCTGTGAACAGCGGCTACACCGTGCGGCGGCTGACACCCACTGAGTGCGCCCGGCTGCAAGGCTTCCCGGACTGGTGGTGCGCCGGCCTGGAAACCCCGGAGCCGACCAAGGAGGACATCGCGTTCTGGACGGAGGTCTGGGAGACACACCGCAGAGCCGTGAATCCCTCCGTGAAGCCCAAGACGGAGCGGCAGATCGTAAAGTGGCTGAAAGCCCCGTACTCCGATGCGGCGGAATACAAGATGTGGGGCAACGGCGTGGCGCTGCCCTGCGTCTGGTTCGTCCTCTCCGGCATTGTGTTCAGTACACAATTATCTCCCGCATAATTCTACAATCTCAGGTCTCTATTTGACTTGATATTTGGGGGCCGCAGAGCGAATATGTGACTACCAAAAATCAAGGAGGAATCAGAAATGACCCTGCGTTACAACCTGACCGGCAGCGATAGAAAACGGCTGGTCAACGCCATCAGCGAAATCACCAGCGCCTCCGCCAAGTACCTGGGCGCGCCCAGCTTCGCCTACCAGGTGGATTACTTTACCATCGACCGCAACGGCGGCGTCACCTTCGATGACCGGGCTGACAGCGAAACAATCGAAAACCTCATCGACACGTTGGACAGCCAGGGCTTCAAAGCCGAGCCGCAAGCGGTCGAAGCATCCGAGCCAGCAGAGCCGACCTCCGCTGGAGTGGACGGGCTGTGTATCTCCATGCCAGCCAGTCTTTTCACCGAGACAACGCTGCAGAACTTAAAGGACATCATCGCATCGAAGGAAAATCTGATCCGCAAGGCCCTGGGGGTGGACGAGCTGCCCGTGGAGGTCGGCGATACGAAGGTTTCCTTCCCGTGGTTTGCCGGGATGCCCACGCCGGAGGAAGTCAAAGCCTATGACCACTTCATCTGCACCCTGTGCGAGATGGCCAGAAATCAGAAGCGCGTTACCGCCAAGGAGCGGGACACCGGGAACGACAAGTACGCCTTTCGCTGTTTCCTCCTCCGGTTGGGCTTCATCGGGCCGAAGTTCAAACAGGAGCGCAAAATCCTCCTGCGAAACCTGACCGGCAGTTCCGCATTCAAGTCGGTTCCCCAAAAGGAGGTGGCGGACGATGCGGCTTCCGAGTAAGGAAACGCTGACGCTTCTCCGTATGCGTTACCCTGCGGGAACGCGCGTGGAGCTTATCCGCATGGACGATCCCCAGGCCCCTCCGGTTGGGACGAAGGGTACGGTGCTGGGCGTGGATGATGTGGGAAGCATCCTGGTGGCCTGGGATAACGGCAGCGGCCTAAACGTAGCCTTTGGCGAGGATGTCTGCCGCAAGGTTAAGGGATAAGGCGCTGTAAGATGCACAGTTTTCAAACCACAAGATCGTGTAGTTTATGGCTCAAATAGTCCTGGATATAGTGTGCCTTCAGAGGTAATATGACACTACCGAAAGGGAAAACAACACCAACCAGGAGGCAGAACCATGAACGAGAAAACGAGAGTCCAAATCGAGGAAATGAAGAAGCAGACCCTTGGGGTCGAGGTCGAAATGAACAACATCGAACGCAGCCGGGCGGCAAAAGTCGCCGCCGAGTTCTTTGGCACCGGGCGCTATGAGAACACCGCCCACCGCAACGGGTACAGTACCTGGAGCGCATGGGACAGCCAGGGACGCGAGTGGAAATTCCAGAAGGACGTTTCCATTTCCGGTCCGGACAGCGAAAAATGCGAGCTGGTCACCCCAATCCTGACTTACGCCGACATGGAAACCCTGCAGGAGCTGATTCGGCGGCTTCGCAGAGTGGGCGCCAAGAGCGACTCCACCAGGGGCTGCGGAGTTCACATCCACATCGGCGCCAAGGGCCACACCCCGCAGACCCTGCGCAACCTGGCCAACATCATGGCAAGCCACGAGAGCCTTCTGGCCGAAGCCCTCAACCTCGACCATTACCGCATGAGCCGGTACTGCCGCACGGTTGACCCCCGCTTCCTGGAACAGCTCAACCGCAGGAAGCCCACCACCATGGCCGACCTTGCCGACATCTGGTACAGCAGCCAGGGCGCCAACTACGGCAGAAGCCACCATTACAATGACAGCCGCTACCATATGCTCAACCTCCACGCCACCTTCACCAAGGGCACGGTCGAGTTCCGGCTTTTCCAATTCGATGCCCCCGGCAACGGAAAACGCAACGGCCTTCACGCCGGCCAGTTGAAGAGTTACATCCAGCTTTGCCTGGCGCTCAGCCAGATGGCCAAGACGGTGCGAACTGCCAGTCCCAAGCCCCAGCAGAACGAGAACCCCAAATACGCCATGCGCACCTGGCTCCTCCGCCTGGGCTTCATCGGTGAGGAGTTCGAAACCGCACGAGATATCCTGACCCGCCGCCTTTCCGGTGACGCAGCCTTCCGCAACGGCAGAGCCGCCGCTTGAAGGACGCCGCCCAGAGGCCCCCGAACCCGCTGACGCGGGCTTTCGGTGGTAGAAGGGGTACGCACCCCGGAAAGGAAGGATCACGGAATGAAAAGATACTACATTGCCTACGGGAGCAACCTCAATGTCCAGCAGATGCGCTGGCGCTGCCCTGGGGCGCGGATCATTGGCACCGCGGAACTGCAGGACTACCGGCTCCTGTTCAAGGGCAGCAAGACCGGCTCCTATCTCACGGTCGAGCCGGAGAAGGGATGCACGGTCCCCGTTGCGGTCTGGGAGGTCACCGAGCAGGATGAACTGGCGCTGGACCGCTACGAAGGGTACCCCAGTTTCTACTACAAAACCGAGATGACGCTGGATGTCAAAGGTATCCGCACCGGCAAGCTCCGGCGCAGGAGGGCTTTCGTGTACATCATGCGGGAGGAACGGCCCTACGGCGTTCCCGCCAACAGCTACTTGAGCATCTGCGGCCAGGGCTACCGATTCTTCGGATTCCCCGTTGACAAGCTCCTGGAAGCCTGTCGGTACAGCAGAGAAAGGATGAAGCACCATGAAGGAAGATAACGTTACCCGCCTGGCAATCTGCCCACGCTGCGGCCAGCCCTACTACGAACCTCCGGCGCTTTCCCGGCTGGACAACGAGACCCTCATCTGCCCGGACTGCGGCACACGGGAGGCGCTGGACAGCATTGGCGTTTCGCCTGAGGAGCAGGACTCCATTATCCAGACCATCCACCGCTGTCTGAGGTCGGAATGAAGATGTAAAACACACAATATCTGACCGCCATGTTTGTGTAGTATATTCCTCCGAATTGACTTGCTATTATTCGCTTTTAGAGCGAATATGTACACACCGAAAGGGAAAACACCACTGAATTGGAGGACACGAACATGAAGAAAACCACCGCCCAGAAGGCCGCGACCTACCGCCTGCCCGAAGCCACCACCCCGGAAAACCTGGAAATGAAGCTGATGAACAACCTGGGTACCATCCTTACCTTTGGAGACCGCATCCTCGCCGCCGGGTACTTCTACGATCCCAACGGGCGCAGCTACTACGGCGCTGTGTACCGGTTCACCACCGAGGATCACACCTGCGAAGGCGACATCAAGCTGGTCAGCGTTTCGGATGAGACCTTCATCGACAACGGGCACGCCATGGCCTGGGCGATGAGCAAAGCGAACTAAAGCAACCACAACATAACACCCTACAGGGATAGAGCCGGAAGGCTCTGTTCCTCGTTACAGCCGCGCAGGGCTGTTTTTTTATGCTCATTTTACGGAGGTGACGGACATCAGAAAGCTCAAGAAATACACCCCAACGCCCTTCATGGCCAAGGGGTCACACTACGACAAAGCCCTGGCGGACTATGCCGTCAGCTTCATCCAATGTCTCTGCCACACCAAAGGCACCTGGGCGGGAAAGCCCTTCGAGCTGATTGATTGGCAAGAGCGCATCATCCGCGACCTGTTTGGCGTGGTCAAAGAGAACGGCTACCGGCAGTTCAACACCGCCTACATCGAGATCCCTAAGAAAATGGGCAAGTCGGAGCTGGCCGCTGCAGTGGCGCTTCTGCTCACCTGCGGGGACGATGAGGAACGCGCCGAGGTGTATGGCTGCGCCGCCGACCGCCAGCAGGCATCCATCGTTTTTGAAGTAGCGGCGGATATGGTGAAGATGTGTCCGGCACTCTCCAAGCGGGTCAAGATCCTCGCGTCCCAGAAGCGCATCGTCTACCATCCTACCAACAGCTTCTACCAGGTGCTTTCGGCGGAGGCCTACTCCAAGCATGGCTTCAACATCCACGGCGTGGTTTTTGATGAGCTGCACACCCAGCCAAACCGAAAGCTCTTTGACGTTATGACGAAGGGCTCCGGGGATGCCCGGATGCAGCCCCTCTACTTCCTGATCACCACGGCGGGGACGGATACCCGCTCGATCTGTTACGAGACACACCAAAAGGCCAAGGACATCCTGGAAGGCCGGAAGATCGACCCCACCTTCTACCCGGTCATCTACGGCGCCGATGAGGAAGATGACTGGACAGACCCCAAGGTGTGGAAGAAGGCCAACCCCTCTCTCGGCATCACGGTGGGCATCGACAAGGTCAAAGCAGCCTGTGAGTCTGCCAAGCAGAACCCCGCCGAGGAAAACAGTTTCCGCCAACTCCGGTTGAACCAATGGGTCAAACAGGCGGTGCGCTGGATGCCCATGGAGAAATGGGATCGCTGTGCCTTCGCTACCTCTGAGGACGATTTGGAAGGCCGGGTCTGCTACGGCGGTTTGGATCTGTCCAGCACTACGGATATTACCGCCTTTGTACTGGTCTTCCCGCCGCTGGACGAGGAGGACAAATACACCGTACTGCCTTACTTCTGGATACCGGAGGACAACATCGACCTGCGCGTCCGCCGCGACCATGTGCCTTATGACGTCTGGGAGCGGCAGGGCTACCTCCAGACCACAGAGGGAAATGTGGTTCACTACGGCTACATCGAAAAGTTCATCGAGCGGCTGGGAGAGCGGTTCAACATCCGGGAGATCGCTTTTGACCGCTGGGGCGCCGTACAGATGGTGCAGAACCTGGAGGGCATGGGGTTCACGGTGGTTCCTTTCGGGCAGGGCTTCAAGGATATGTCCCCGCCCACCAAGGAGTTGATGAAGCTGGTGTTGGAGGAGCGCATCGCTCACGGTGGGCACCCCGTCCTGCGCTGGATGATGGACAACATCTACATCCGCACCGACCCGGCAGGGAACATCAAGCCGGACAAGGAAAAATCCACAGAAAAAATCGATGGCGCCGTTGCCACCATCATGGCCCTTGATCGGGCCATCCGATGCGGCAACGACACCAGCGAGTCGGTCTATGACAGCAGAGGGCTGCTGTTTATCTAAGCGGCCTTGGTCAGCGAAAACTTCAATGGGAGCATGGACATCTCGCAGTTATACCCACTCCTCACAGCGAGTGTAGATATAGCAACACCGGATAATGCCCATGTACACAGCACGATAACTGTCCCAGCAATTACGGCTCTGCCATTTTTGCCATTGACGGTTTCAGAAATGGCTGTTGGATTAAGGACTTGATTCCCAGAGTTTGGCTTTTTATTCGACATCTTCATCATCCTCCTCGATCGGTGAAATCTTAAGATCCTCGGCATTGAACGCCCCAATGGGATACTCGCTGATGTAGCCAGACACAGCAAACGAACGGCCACAGTTATGGCACATGAATTCTACATCTTCGAACTCGTAAACTACTTCGTAGCCCATTTGACGCTCGTCTGTTGTTTCCGTACCCTCATCTTCGAGATCAATTCGGTTTTTGGCGCAGCAATACGGGCATTCAACAACCCGCTGTAAGCTGATACGGTCATCCTCCCAAGCGTCATCGGACTCAGTTTCCTCAGCTATTTGGCGCAGTTGAACTTGTCTGTAATACTCCTGTAGAGCTTTTCGGAAGATTTCCGATTTGCGGATGCCGGTTGCTCGGCTGGCATAGTCAAGCATTTTATCTTCCTCATCATTCAGACGGACGCGGTACTGCTTTTCGCGGCTGTCTTCCTTCTTTGGCCTTCCAGCCATAACATCAACTCCTTATGTAATTATTGGATATCCATTTATTCCTTACCTTAAGAATACACCACAAAAAAGCCATTGTCAAGTATTTGGATATCCAAAAATAAAAAGAAAGTGAGGTCGAGCCTATGGGCATCTTTTCCGGCTTGTTCAAATCCCGCGACAAGCCCCAAAACCGGACATCCGGCAGCGGGTACAGCTTTTTCTTTGGCGGCTCCACCGCCGGCAAAAACGTCAACGAGCGGTCCGCCATGCAAATGACTGCCGTGTACTCCTGCGTCCGCATCCTGGCGGAAGCGGTGGCGGGGCTTCCGCTGCACCTCTACCGCTATAAGGAGGATGGCGGCAAGGAGAAGGCGCTGGATCATCCGCTGTACCACCTGCTCCACGATGAGCCGAACCCTGAGATGAGTTCCTTTGTGTTCCGGGAGACGCTCATGACCCATCTGCTCCTATGGGGCAATGCCTATGCCCAGATCATCCGCAACGGCAAAGGCGAGGTCATTGCCCTCTATCCGCTGATGCCAAACCGTATGCTGGTGGACCGGGACACCAAGGGCCGGCTCTACTACCAATATACCACCAGCACCGAGGACGCTCCCACCATGAAGGGCGTCACCGTCAACCTGCCGCCCTCGGATGTACTGCATATCCCCGGCCTGGGCTTTGACGGGCTGGTGGGGTACAGTCCCATTGCCATGGCCAAGAACGCCATCGGCATGGCGATTGCCTGCGAGGAGTACGGGGCCAAGTTCTTCGCCAACGGCGCGGCCCCCGGCGGTGTACTGGAACACCCCGGCACCATCAAAGACCCCCAGCGGGTACGGGAGAGCTGGCAGTCCACCTTCGGCGGCAGCGGCAACAGCAATAAGATCGCCGTTCTGGAGGAGGGCATGAAATACACGCCCATCGGCATCTCGCCAGAGCAGGCGCAGTTTTTGGAAACGCGAAAATTCCAAGTCAATGAAATCGCTCGAATTTTCCGAGTGCCGCCCCACATGGTTGGCGACCTGGAAAAGTCGAGCTTTTCTAATATTGAACAGCAATCTCTGGAGTTCGTGAAATACACCTTGGACCCATGGGTGATCCGCTGGGAGCAGACCATTCACCGGTCGCTCCTGCTACCAGATGAGAAATCCCAGTATTTCGTGAAGTTCAATCTGGAGGGGCTGCTTCGCGGCGATTATCAGAGCCGCATGAACGGGTACGCCATCGGTCGGCAGAATGGCTGGATGTCCGCCAATGACATCCGGGAGCTGGAGAACCTCGACCGCATCCCCGCCGAGGATGGCGGCGACCTGTACCTGATCAACGGCAATATGCTCCCGCTCAAGGATGCGGGGGCTTTTGCAAATACCGAATCCAACGATGACGGAAAGGAGGAAAATGCCGATGAAGAAGTTTTGGAAGTGGAAGAATCAGGCTCAGACGGAGATAGCTCCGGCGGAACGGACGCTGTATCTGAACGGCACCATCGCCGAGGAAAGCTGGTTTGACGATGACGTCACGCCCCAGCTTTTCAAGGAGGAACTGATGTCCGGGGACGGGAATATCACCGTCTGGATCAACTCTCCCGGCGGGGACTGCGTGGCCGCAGCCCAAATCTACAATATGCTGATGGACTATCCCCACGACGTAACGGTGAAGATCGATGGCATCGCGGCATCCGCCGCATCCGTCATCGCCATGGCGGGTACCAAGGTCCTCATGTCCCCGGTATCCATGCTCATGATCCACAATCCTATGACTGTGGCCATGGGTGACACGGGTGAGATGCAGAAGGCCATTGGGATGCTCTCCAGCGTCAAGGACTCCATCATCAACGCCTACGAAATCAAGACCGGCCTGTCCCGCGCCAAGCTGTCCCATCTGATGGACGCCGAAACCTGGATGGACGCCGGGAAAGCGGTGGAGCTGGGCTTCGCCGATGAGGTGATGAAACGCCCCGCCGAAGCGGAGGATGTAGAACCCCCGACAGTCACCATGCTGTACTCCAAAGCATCGGTGGTCAATTCCCTCATGGATAAGATCGCCGAAAAATGCAAGACCGCTCGTCCCGCCGCAAAGGCGGAACCCAAGGGCCGCTCCGTAGACGATCTCTACGAGCGGCTCAATCTTTTGAAACATTAAAGGAGGAAATCTACCATGACTATTTTGGAACTGCGCGAGAAGCGCGCCAAGGCCTGGGACGCCGCCAAGGCTTTTCTGGACTCTCACCGCACCGATAAGGGTACTCTGTCCGCCGAGGATGACGCCACCTACTCCCGCATGGAGCAGGACATCTCCGACCTGGGCAAGGAGATTGCTCGTATGGAGCGCCGCGAAGCTCTGGACGCTGAGTTGAATAAGCCGGTCAACCACCCCATTACCGGTAAGCCCGCCGGCGACCAGCAGCCCGAAAAGAAGGGCCGCGCTTCCGATGAGTACAAACGGAACTTCTGGAACGCCATGCGTCTGCAGGGCAACCCCTATGAGATCCGCAACGCCCTGCAGGAAGGAACCGACAGCGAGGGCGGTTACCTGGTGCCCGATGAGTACGAGCGCACCCTGGTGCAGGCCCTGGAGGAGGAAAATGTGTTCCGCCGCCTGGCCAAGGTCATTCAGACCTCCAGCGGCGACCGCAAGATCCCCATCGTGACCAGCCACGGTTCCGCCGCTTGGTTGGATGAGGAGGATGCCCTCACCGAGAGCGATGAGGTGTTTAGCCAGACCTCTCTGTCTGCCTACAAGCTGGGCACCTTCCTCAAGGTGTCCGATGAGCTGCTCAACGACAGCGTGTTCGACCTGCCTTCTTACATCTCCACCGAGTTTGCCCGCCGCATCGGCGCCAAGGAGGAGGAAGCCTTCTTCGTGGGTGATGGCAGCGGCAAGCCCACCGGCATCTTCGCCGCTACCGGCGGCGCACAGACCGGCATCACCGCAGCCAGCTCCACCGCCATCACCGCTGATGAGCTGATTGACCTGTTCTACTCTCTGAAGTCCTCCTACCGCAGGAAGGCGGTCTGGGTGATGAACGACTCCACGGTCAAGGCCATCCGCAAGCTGAAGGATAACCAGGGGCAGTATCTGTGGCAGCCTTCCCTCACGGCTGGGACTCCCGACACCATCCTGAACCGTCCTGTCTACACCTCTTCCTATGTTCCCGCCATCGCCGCCGGCGCAAAGACCATCGCCTTCGGCGATTTCAGCTACTACTGGATCGCCGACCGCCAGGGTCGCTCCTTCAAGCGTCTGAACGAGCTGTTCGCCACTACTGGTCAGGTGGGCTTCATGGCCACCCAGCGCGTGGACGGTAAGCTGATCCTGTCGGAAGCCATCAAGGTGCTGGCGCAGAAGGCCGCTGGCTAAGAAAGGGGGCGGCGGTGATGAACGAGCTTCTTTCAAAGGTCAAGGAAAACCTCATCCTGGAGCATGACGCCGATGACAAGCTGCTGGAACGCTACATCACCGCCGCCATCTCCTATGCGGAGAGCTACCAGCACATTGAAGCGGGGTATTACCAGGAGCACCCCATGCCCCCAACTACCGAGCAGGCCGTCATCATGCTTTCATCCCACTTCTACGAGTCCAGGGATGGCAGCACGGGCGGTTTTTTTGCAGATAATGTGCAGGCCGGTCAGCAGGTGTGGAATACCGTGAACCTGCTTCTCCGCCTTGACCGGGAATGGAAGGTGTAACCATGAGCTTTGGGAAGATGAACACCTTTATTGACCTGGTGAAAAAGGAAGTCACCGTAGACGCGGAGGGCTTCAAATCGGAAAAGGAAGTCACCCTGGCTTCCATTAGGGCGTATCGGGAAGGGCGACACGGAAGCGAGAGATGGGCGAATATGGCTGCTTTTTCTGAAGCTACCGACCTGTTCCGCTTCCGGGTCATTCCCGGTGTATCCGTTACCACAGACCTGGCGATCCTCTGCGATGGCGACCGATTCGAGATCACCTCGGTGGAGGACGTAAAGGACCGTGGAATGTATCTGGAGGTTATGGCAAAGGTGGTGAAACCCGGTGGCTAAGGTGAAGGTGGAAATGCCGGAGGAATTCCTCCGCAAGCTGTCCCTCCTGGGCAGCAAAACAGATGAGATTGCGGGACGTGTCCTGGAAGCCGGCGGCGAGGTCGTGCTGTCAAAGGTACGGAGCAACCTCTCCTCCGTCATTGGCAGCGGTACGAAATACGACTCTCGCTCCACGGGTGAGCTGGAACGCTCCCTGGGGCTGACCCCGCCTTTGGTGGATCGGGACGGAAATCACAACATTAAAGTCGGTTTTGCCGAGTCGCGCTCTGATGGCGGCAGCAACGCCATGCTGGCCAACATCATCGAATATGGCAAGAGCGGGCAACCGGCGAAACCCTTTCTCAAACCCGCACAGACCTCATCTCGAAAGGCCTGTACCAGCGCCATGATCCGCAAACTGGAAGAGGAGGTGGAGAAGCTGTGAGTCTGCTGTCTGAACTGAAAACGGTGGCGGATGCCTGTTCAATCCCGGTGGAGACCGGCGTTTTTTCTGGCGTACCGCCTGACCTTTATTTGGTCATCACGCCAATGGCGGACACCTTCGAGCTTCACGCCGACAATTCCCCAGGGTACGACACCCAGGAGGCGCGGCTGTCCCTATTCGTGAAGGGCAACTACACCGCCACCAAAGATACCCTTGTCCGCGCTCTGCTGGGTGCGGATTTTTGCATTACTGATCGCCGGTATATCGGCCATGAGGATGATACCGGCTTTCACCATTACGCCATTGACGTGGCAAAAACTTATGAAATGGAGGAATGAGCTATGGCTACTATCGGCTTGGATAAGCTGTACTACGCCAAAATCACCGAGGACACTTCGGGCAACGAGACCTACGGCGAACCTCAGCCCCTGGCAAAGGCCATGACCGCCGAACTGTCGGTGGAGCTGGCGGAAGCCACGCTGTATGCGGACGATGGCGCCGCCGCTGTGGTCAAGGAGTTCCAGAGCGGCACTCTGACCCTGGGCGTGGATGACATCGGCGTTACTGTTGCCCAGGACTTGACCGGTGCCACTATTGACGGGAACAAGGTGCTGGTCTCCACCAGCGAGGATGGCGGTACCCCCGTGGCCGTGGGCTTCCGCGCAAAAAAGGCAAACGGGAAATACCGCTACTTCTGGCTCTATCGAGTGAAGTTCGGCATCCCCGCCACTAACCTCACTACCAAGGGCGAGAGTATCGAGTTTTCGACCCCTTCCATTGAGGGCACCGTGACCCGGCGCAACAAGGTAGATGGTCAGGGCAAGCACCCCTGGAAGGCGGAGGTTTCCGAGGACGATACCGGCGTGCTGCCCGCCACCATCTCCGGCTGGTACGAAGAGGTATACGAACCGGACTACACCTCTTTGGAGACCTGATAAGGAGGGCTAACCTATGAGCAAGGAAAGAAGCGCCGCCATTACCATCGGCGGCAAGGAGTACGAGCTGGTGCTCACCACCCGCGCCACCAAGGAGATTGCCGGACGCTATGGCGGTTTGGAGGACCTGGGCGACAAGCTGATGAAGTCCGAGAACTTTGAAATGGCTCTCGATGAGATCATCTGGCTCATCACCCTGCTGGCAAATCAAAGTGTGCTGATCCACAATCTCCAGCACCCGGAGGACAAAAAGGAGCCGCTGACTCAGGATGCGGTGGAACTGCTGACCTCGCCCTTCGAGCTGGCCGGGTACAAAGAAGCCATTATGGAAGCCATGTACAAGGGCACCAAGCGGAATATCGAAAGCGAGACGGACTCAAAAAACGTGGAAGTCGGGTAACAGACGCCGAGCTGTTTACCCGGCTTTTCTATTATGGCACCGCCCAGCTGGGCTTTACCCCGGAGGAGACTATGCTCCTGCCCTTTGGCCTGCTGCTGGACCTATGGGAGTGCCACAAGCAGTTTCTCGGCATGGCAAAACCCAAGCGGGAGCTGACCATTGACGATGTGATTCCCTATGGAATCTAAAGGAGGTGACCACGGATGGCGGATAATTTTGGCCTGAAAATCGGCCTGGAGGGCGAAAAGGAATTCAAGAAGGCGCTGGCGGACATCAACCAGTCCTTCAAAGTCCTCGGCTCTGAAATGAAGGTCGTTCAGTCCCAGTTTGACAAAAACGATGATTCCGTGGAAGCCCTCACCGCACGGAACCAGGTGCTGGGTAAGGAGATCGATGCCCAGAAGAAGAAAATCGAGACCCTGCGCAAGGCCCTGGAGAACGCTTCCACCTCTTTCGGGGAGAACGACCGGCGCACCCAGCAGTGGCAGATCCAGCTCAACAACGCCCAGGCCGCTCTGAACAACATGGAGCGGGAGCTTGACCAGAACCAGAGGGCCATCGACTCCATGGGCGATGAGATGCGGGATGCCGCCCAGCAGACGGACAAGTTCGGTGATGAGATCGATGACGCAGCCGACAAGACCGATAAGGCTTCCGGCAAGCTGGAGAAGGTTGGCTCCGTCCTCAAAGGCCTGGCGGTCACGGCGGGTGCCGCTGTTGCCGCCGCCGGCGCCGCCCTCGCCGGGCTGACCAAGAGCTTCCTCGACCTGGCGGAGTCCACACGGGAATACCGGGAGGACCAGGCCAAGCTGGACGCAGCCTTCACCACCGCCGGATTTACGGCGGAACAGGCCGGTGAAGCCTACACCGGCTTCTATGCCATCCTGGGCGAAGAGGATCGCAGTGTGGAAGCGGTCAACCACCTCGCCAAGCTCTGCTCCACCGAGGAAGAGCTGGCGCAGTGGACGGACATTGCCGCTGGCGTGTGGGCCACCTTCGGAGACAGCCTTCCCATCGAAGGTTTGACCGAAGCCGCCAATGAGACCGCCAAGACCGGCACCATCACCGGCCAGCTGGCGGACGCGCTGAACTGGGCCGGCGTCAATGAGGAAGCCTTCCAGTCGGCGCTGGATGGCTGCAGTTCCGAGCAGGAACGCGCCGCGCTCATCACCGATACCCTCAACGGCCTGTACCAGGAAGCGGCGGAAAACTACAAAACCCTCAACGGTGATGTGATGGAAGCCCAGCGCGCCCAGGCACTTCTTACCGATGCCTACGCCCAGCTGGGCGCTATCGCGGAACCCATCATGACCACGCTGAAGACCATGGCGGCGGATGTTCTTACTGCCATGATTCCCTTCGTGTCCCTCATGGGCGAGGGGCTGCAGGGCGTGCTGAACGGCACCGCCGGAGCCGCCGAGACTTTCGCCGAGGGCATCTCCGGTCTGGTGAGCGTTCTCATGGAGAAGCTCTCCACCATTGTGCCGGTCATCGGGGAAGCCATCCTCGCCAGTCTTCCGGTACTGCTGGAAGCTGGAGTGAATATCATCGCAACCCTTGTCACCGGCATTGTGAACGCGCTGCCCCAACTGGCCGCAGCCGCCCTGTCCATTGTTCTCCAGCTCGTCACCAGCCTAACCGAGCTGGCGCCACAGCTTTTACAGGCGGCAATGCAGGTGGTGGCGACCCTGGCTTCCGGCATCGCTTCCGCACTGCCTCAGCTGGTTCCCACCATTGTACAGATGGTGGTGCAGATCTGCCAGACCCTTATCGCCAATCTGCCCCTCATCCTGGACGCGGCTCTGCAGCTGGTCACGGGGCTGGCCCAGGGCATCCTCAACGCCCTGCCGGTGCTCATCGCGGCTTTGCCGGAGATCATCAACGGAATTGTGACCTTCCTGCTGAACTCCATCCCCCAGATCATCGAGACGGGCATCCAGCTTCTGACCTCGCTGGTGGCGGCTCTGCCGGACATCATCACCGCCATTGTCGCAGCCATCCCGCAGATCATCGAGGGGATCATCACAGCCGTATTAAACTCCATCCCGCAGATCATCCAGGCTGGTATCGACCTGCTGGTGTCGCTCATCCAGGCGCTGCCCCAGATCATTACCACCATCGTGGCGGCTATCCCGCAGATCATCACCGGCATCGTGAACGCCCTCATCAACAGCATCCCTCAAATCATCCAGGCGGGTGTAGAACTGCTGGTGTCCCTGATTGCGAATCTCCCGACCATCATTGCGGAGATCGTGAAGGCGATTCCGCAGATCATCACGGGGATCGTCTCGGCTCTCGGCCAGGGCGTCTCCCAGATTGCCGAGGTGGGCGCCAACCTGGTGCGCGGCCTGTGGCAGGGCATCCAGTCCCTGGCCGGGTGGATCTGGGATAAAGTGTCCGGCTGGATCTCCGGCATCTGGGACGGCATCCTGGGCTTCTTCGGCATCAACTCGCCCTCCAAGGAAATGGCCTGGGTAGGCGAAATGCTGGTGGAGGGCCTTGCCGGTTCCATCGAGGACAACGGCGGTCAGGCGGTGAAAGCCGCCGAGGGAATGAGCAAGAACATCAACGGGGTCATGCAGGACCTCGCCAAGGATATGACCACGGCGCTGCCCACGGATTTCTCCGTGAAGGGCAGCGTGGAAAACGCCATGACCTCCGCAGTTTCCGGCGGCGCCGGGAAGAGCGGCTTCGTCCTGCAGCTGAATATCGGCACCTTCAACAACTACACCAATGAGGACATCCGGCAGCTCACCAATGAGATCATGGTGACCGCCGGTCAGTTTGCCAAGCGGAAAGGGGTGGTATTCGCATGAACTATTTTGTGTATAACGGGGTCTCGTCTCTGGACATGGGGCTTCGCATCGAGAGCAAGAATGTGTTTTCCGCCCCGGAGTACGATGTGACCTTCCAGTCCATTCCCGGCAGGAACGGTGACCTCATCCTGCCCAATGGCCGCTATCCCAATGTGCAGGTGACCTACTCCGTGTTCCTGCCCGCCAAGTCCATCGCCGAACTGGCGGAGAAAATCACCAAGGTCAAAGCCTGGCTCTATGGGGAGCAGAACGCCTACCACACCCTGTCCGACAGCTACGATACCCTCTACACCCGGAAGGCGGTGTATTCCGGGAGCCTGGATATTGAAGACCAGCTCAACCGCATTGGCGTGTTCACTGTCAGCTTCTCCTGCCAGCCCTTCCGCTATAGCGTTGCGGGGGCCGAGGCCATCACCCTCACGCAGTCCGGCTCCACAGTGACCAACCCGGAGAGCTTTGAGTCTCTGCCCATCCTCACCCTCACCGGGGAGGGGACGGTGACCCTGACCATCCAGGGCGGCGGTCAGAACAAGAGCTGGGTCTTTACCGGGCTGGACGGGAGCATCGTCTGCGACAGTGAGCAGATGAACTTTTACTCCGGCACGACCCCCATGAACGACAAGGTCAGCGGGGACGGATTTCCCAGACTGCAGCCCGGCGTCAACACCATCTCCTGGGTGGGAACGGTGACCAGTCTGGTGGTACAGCCGAGGTGGGTGACGCTATGATTCCGGTTCTGTTCAAAGCGAATGCGGTGGATTTCTCCACCTACGGCATCGGCGTGCTGGCTGACTGTATCTCCTGTGAGGTGACCGAGGAGCGAAACGGCGCCTACGAGCTGGTGCTCCAGTATCCCGTCACAGGGAGGAACTACGGAGAGCTGTCCTCCGAGCGGATCATCAAGGCCAAGCCCAATGACACCGCCGATGACCAGGCGTTTCGCATCTACCGGATCACTACGCCCATCGATGGCGTGGTAACGGTGTATGCCCAGCACATCTCGTATGATCTCTCCAACATTGCCGCGCTGACCTGGTCCAGCGAGAGTATTTCGCCTTCTCTGGCTATGCAGCGTGTATTCCAGAATACCGCCACCACCCACAACTTCACCTGTCAGACAGACTACTCCGTGGCAAAGCCCTTCTCCGTGGCAAAGCCCCAGAGTGTCCGCGCCTGTCTGGGCGGCGTGGCCGGTTCCTTTCTGGATCTGTGGGGCGGCGAATATGAGTGGGACAACTTCAACGTCATTCACCACCAGGGGCGCGGCCAGCACACCGGCGTGGTGATTGAGTACGGCAAAAACCTCACCGAGCTGGAACACGACAGCGACATCACGGAGGTGTACACCGACCTGCTCCCTTATGCGGTGATCTCCGCCGAGGACGGGAGCGAAACGGTGGTCACCCTCACCGAAGTGTTGCTTCCCATCGCGGACACCACGCTGTCCCAACGCAAGACCCTCATCCGGGATTTTACCGACAGCTTTGGAGAGGAGGAAGCCATCACCGAGGATGCTCTCCGCACCAAGGCGCAGACTTATTTGGCAAACAACCCCTTGGGCGTGGAGGTTCCCGCGCTCACCGTCTCCTTCGAGCCGCTGTGGAAGCAGCCGGAGTATGCCGCTGTTCTTGAGCGGGTGTCCCTCTGCGATACCGTGACCATCCGGCATTCCGCCCTGGGCATCACCGCCAAGGCAAAGGTCATCACCACGGTCTACGACACCCTGGCGGAGAAGTATGTGTCCATCACTCTGGGCAGCGGCAAGGCTAATCTGCTGAACAACGTCTCGGACGCCCAGGCCAGCGCAGAGGAAGCGGCGGAGAAGGCCGGTCATTTCCCGGCGCTGATGAACTCCGCCATCCAGAACGCCACCGACCGCATCACCGGCCAGACGGGCGGCTATGTGGTGCTGCACACCGACAGCGAGACCGGCCTTCCTTACGAGCTGCTGATTCTTGACCAGCCGTCCATCGAGGATGCGGTCAATGTCTGGCGGTGGAACGTAGAAGGGTTAGGATTTTCCAGCAATGGTTACAACGGCCCCTATGAAACCGCCATCACCGCCGATGGGCAGATCGTGGCGGACTTTATCACCTCCGGCTCCCTCATCGCCAACATCATAAAGGCCGGGGTGATCCAGTCCCAGGACGGTTCCTCCTGGTGGGATCTGGAGAGCGGCGAGGTCATGTTCAGCGCCTACGCCACCACAGACTCCCTGGAGGAGGTCAGCGGCAGGGGCAGCCAGTTCCAGCAGTCCATT
>ULVV01034497.1_pt1 | contig 42044 bp, 36 predicted proteins | sample 1959761 | NCBI WGS metagenome assembly ULVV01 (sample SAMEA4835795, study PRJEB28245) | human gut metagenome | biome: gut microbiome; material: fecal sample | place: Denmark | collected 2008
GCCTTTTTGACAGCATACGGCTGCCGGTAAGCTGGGCACCCCGGGCCTTCATTTGGGAGGCCTGGGCGGACTTTTTCAGCTCCTCCACCGTCTCCTCCGGGAGGTCTGCACCCGGGCGCAGGTCATGGTGCAGGAGCTCATTTTCGGTTATTTTCAGCAGCTGGCCGCCCTCTAAAAAGACCAGTATCCGGTTCTTTTTATGCTTGGACGGCTCCATGCGCTCAATCCGCATCGTCGAAATCGTCGGCGGACACATCCACAGCCCGTCCGGCAGCCCGGGCGGCCACCTTAGACTGGTTGCTCATGAGCTTGTGGAAATTCTTGCGGATCTCCTGCTCCACGGCGTCGCACTGATCGGGGTGGTCCACCAGATACTGCTTGGCAGCGTCCCGGCCCTGTCCCATGCGCACCTCGCCCAGGCTGAACCAGGAGCCGCTCTTCTGTATGATGTCCAGCTTCACGCCCAGGTCCAGAATCTCTCCTGTGCGGCTGATACCCTCGCCGTACATGATGTCAAACTCCGCCTCACGGAAGGGAGGCGCCACCTTGTTTTTCACCACCTTGGCCCGGGTGCGGTTGCCAATCATCTCTCCGTTCGCCTTCAGCGTCTCTATCCGGCGCACATCAATGCGCACGGAGGCATAGAACTTCAGCGCCCGGCCGCCGGTGGTAACCTCGGGATTGCCGTACATAACGCCCACCTTTTCCCGCAGCTGATTGATGAAAATCACCACGGTATTGGTCTTGGCGATGACGCCGGTGAGCTTGCGCAGAGCCTGGCTCATAAGCCGGGCGTGGAGGCCCACAAAGCTGTCGCCCATCTCGCCCTCGATCTCCGCCCGGGGCACCAAAGCTGCCACGGAGTCCACCACCACCACGTCGATGGCGCCGGAACGCACCAGCGCCTCGGTGATTTCCAGGGCCTGCTCGCCGGTGTCCGGCTGGGAAATGAGCATATCCTCGATCTTCACGCCCAGCGCCCGGGCATAGGTGGGGTCCAGGGCGTGCTCAGCGTCCACAAAGGCCACCTCGCCCCCCTTTTTTTGGGCCTGGGCCAGGATATGCAGGGCCAGGGTAGTCTTACCGGAGGATTCCGGACCGTAGATCTCGATGATGCGCCCCTTGGGAACGCCGCCAATGCCCAGCGCCACATCCAGGGCCAGGGAGCCCGTGGGGATCGCCTCCACATTGGGCTCGGCGTTATCGCCGTAGCGCATGATAGAGCCCTTGCCGTACAGCTTCTCTATTTGCTGCATGGCGGTCTCAATAGCTTTTTTCTTGTCGGAATTGCCCGCCGCCGGGGCGGCCGCCGTGTCTTTCTTTGCTGCCATGATCCAATCCTCCTACGTCATAATTTCAGTATAAATACAAGTTTTCGCTTAATTAGCCTCGCAGAGTTCGCGTCCGCAGACGCGAAAACTCCAATCATTTTTCCCCGCGACATGTGCGTGGGGAAAAATACCTCTCAGGCTGCAAGTGTGGAATTTTGAGCCTATGGCTCAAAATTATGCGCGCAGCAGACTGCAAGCCCTTTGGCAGAAAAATCGAAGATTTTTCGCCAGTTATATCTCGTCGTACAGTCGGCCATATACCACCCGGGGTATGCCCGCCGGGTCCGTCGTGATCTCCAGGTCTCCGAAGCCCACGGAGCGCATAAGCCGCAGCACATCGTCCGCCTGGCCGATACCCACCTCAAAAAACAGCATCCCCCCTGTGCGCAGAGCTTCCCGCCACAGGGTGGTGACGGAGCGATAAAAATCCAACCCATCCTCGCCGCCGTTCAGGGCGCCGTGGGGCTCGAAATCCTTTACAGAGACGTCCAGCCCCGGAATATCCCCGGAGGGAATATAGGGCGGATTGCAGAGAATACAATCATAGGTTCCCAGCTGCCGGGGCGGCGCCTTCCCGGCGTCCACCTGCATGGGCGCCACCCGGTCTGTAAGGCCGTTGCGCCGGATATTCTGCCGGCAGATGCGCAGGGCCCCCTCGGAAACGTCCCCCAGGGTCACCCGGCAATCCCCCACCTGGCTGGCCACCGCCAGCCCGATACACCCGGACCCGGCACACAGATCCAGCACCCGGCTGCCGGGATTCTGCCGCAGAAACGGCAGAGCACAATCCACCAGGGTCTCCGTGTCCGCCCGGGGAATAAGCACCTGCCGATCAATATCCAGGGGCAGGCCATAAAACTCCCACTCCCCGATGAGGTAGGCCACCGGCTCTCCGGCCAAATGCCGCCGCACCAGTGCCCGGGCCCGCTCCTCCACCGGGGGCGGCACATAGAGCTGCCCGTCCCGGGTCAGCTGCTGGCGGGTCTTGCCGGCAGCAAAGCATACCAGCTCCCGGGCCTCCAAGGTAGATGCTTCCACCCCGGCCCGGCGCAGCTGCTGTCGAATATCCATATACAAATTGTTATATGTGATGGCCATAATACGATTTGTTGTCACTTTCTGTGGGATTTTGAGAATTTTTGGCTTGCAGAGTCTAAAAAAGCCTCGCAGAGTTTGCGTCCGCAGACGCAAAAAATTGAAATCATTTTTCACCGCGACATGTGCGTGGGGAAAAATACCTCTCAGGCTGCCAGTGTGGAATTTGTTCGCCTGCGGCGAACAAATTATGCGCGCAGCAGACTGCAATCCTTTTGGCGAAAAAACGAAGTTTTTTCGCCAGCAATATTACCACTTATCCTTGCCCTTTTCCTCGGGCAAAACCAATGTCAGCGCCTCAATGGCCACCTCCAGCATGGAGTCATCGGGCTCAAAGGTGGTAAAATTCTGCAGCCACATACCCGGTGCAGACAGCGCTCGGGTGAAGGCATTGTCATGGCGGCCCACGAAGCGGTTGAACTCATAGGTCAGGCCCACCACCGGCACCAGCAGCAGCAGGTGCATCCCGATGCGCACCCACAGATTCTGCCACTCCACATAGGTGAAGGCCACGGAGGAGAACAGAATGGACACCACGATCACCACAAACAGAAAGCTGGTACCACAGCGAGGGTGATGCCGGGGCTGGATGCGGGCGTTTTCCACCGTCAGCGGCAGCCCCGCCTCATAGCAGAAGATGGTCTTATGCTCCGCGCCGTGATACTGAAACACCCGGTGTACATCCTTCTGCCTGGAGCAGAGGAACAGGTAGCCGATAAAGATCAGTATCTTGATGGCGCCCTCGATAAGATTATGTACCAAAGCGCTCTGCGCGTGAAACAGCCCCGCCACAAACGTGGGCAGCAGCATGAACAGACCCAGGCACAGTGCCAGGGACAGCAGCAGGGAAAATGTGACCAGTATGCCCTGGAACTTCTCCGCCGGGACATGCTTTTCCAGCCACAGGTCGAATTTGGAGGGCTGGGCGGCCTCGTCATCCGGGAAATAATCCGCCGAGAACATCAGCGCCTTGATCCCCTTGACCATGGAATCCAAAAAGGTCACCACGCCCCGGATAATGGGCAGGCCCAAGATGGGGTACTTGTCCCGCACCAGCTTCAGCTCCTCCACCTTGGTCACCAGGCCCTCCGGGGCCCGGACCACAATGGCCTGCTTTTCCGGCCCTCGCATTAAGATGCCCTCAATAAGTGCCTGGCCGCCGATGGAGGTACGGAAGGTTTCTTTTTTCTCGCGTTTTGCCATGTGTCAGTAAGTCCTCTCTGCTTCCCCCACAGTATAGCACAGCCATGGAGGAAATACAACATTTGTTCTATTATTTTATTCTTCTTCATGGGAAATCGGCAGGCGAATGGTGACCACGCAGCCCCCGCCGGGGGCGTTGCCGATGTCGAAGGTACCCTCATGGCGGCGGATGATCTCATCACACACCGCCAGGCCTATGCCGCTGCCTCGCGCCTTGGAGCTGCCTTTGTAGAATTTCTGCTTCACATAGGGCAGCTCCGCCTCCGGGATGCCGGGGCCGTAGTCCCGGACCTGCACCACATACCACTCCCCATCTTGCTCCATGGACACGGTAATACGTTTGCCGGAGCCGCCATGCTTGGCGGCATTGTCCAGCACATTGCACAGCACCTGCTTCAGCCGCTCCGGGTCACCGGTGATAGGCTGCTCAAACATCTCGCCGGCATTCGAATATTCCAGGTCGATGCCGTCCTGGCGGAAAAGCTCCCGGTAGGTGTAGATGGCGTCCTCCACCTCAGCCTGGAGATCCATCTGCTCCACCCGAAGCGTGAAGCGGCCATCCTCTATCTTGGAAAACTCCAGCAGCTCCTCCACCATGTTGGTGAGTCTGCGGGACTCCCGGAGAATGATCCGCACACCCCTGTGCAGCTGTCCGATATCGCCGCTGTCGTCAGCCAGCAGTGTCTCTCCCCAGCCGGTAATGGCCGTGAGAGGGGTGCGCAGCTCATGAGACACAGAGGAGATAAACTCCGTCTGCATCTTTTCGCTTTGGCTGATCTGCAGGGACATCTGATTGATATTATCCACCAGCTGGCCCATTTCATCGTCGTATTTATTGGGGATCTGGATGCCGTAGCTGCCGTCGGAAATTCGCTTGGCAGCCTCCGTCACCTCCGCCACAGGGAGAGCGATCCTTCGCATGAAGGCCAAATTCACCGCCAGCACCACGCCGCTGATAACCACGGCGATGCCCATGAATGCCAGGGTCAGCAGGGCTACCTGCTTATCCAGCTCTCTTGTGGCCGTAACCAGGCGCAGTACCCCCACCACGCTGCCGTCAAATACCAGTGGTGCCGACACCGCCAGGATGTTCTCCCCGGTAAGAGGATCCTTGCCGGAAAAGCTCTCCATCCTCCCGCCGTCCAGCGCCCGGCGGACCTCCGTGGTTTCCGGCGTCAGGCCAATGGTCTGGCCCCGGCTGGAAATGTCGATGCGCCCGTTTTTATCCAGAAACTGCAGCTCAATGGTGTCTGCGTCCTCAAAATCCTTGGCGTAGAGCACTGCGTTGCGGTAATACTCGTTGTAGCTGACCATGACATAGGTGTTGAAATAGCTCACGCCGGAGCGGGCCTTACTCTCCAAGGCGGAGCGGGCGTTGCTGTAAAAATTGGTCACCAGGATCACCGAGGTCAGCGCAGCAATGAGCAGCAAAATGACAATAACGGGCAGAACACTCCCCATGATCCATCGCCGGCGCATACCAACCACCCGGCGTTTCCGTTTTGGGGCAGACCTGCTTGCCTCCTCCGCCTTGTCCAGCATTATGCTTCCCACTTATATCCGTACCCCCAAACCGTAGTGATGTAGGTGGGATTGGTGGCGTTGTCCTCGATCTTCAGCCGCAGGCGGCGGATGTTCACATCCACGATCTTCAGCTCGCCGAAATAGTCCCTCCCCCACACAAGGTCCAATATCTCCTCCCGGGACAGAGCCTTGCCCGGGTTCTCCATAAACATCTTCATGATGGCGTACTCCATCTGGGTAAGCTTGATGCGCCGGCCATTTTTCTCCAGGGTGCGGTTGCGGGTGTTGAGCAGGAAGGGCGGCTGGTCGATCTGGTCGGCCACCTCGTCCGCCACACCGCTGCGGCGCATGAGGGCATCTACCCGGGCGGTAAGCTCCGCCGGGGAGAAGGGCTTGGTTACATAGTCATCCGCCCCGGTCATAAGGCCCGTGACCTTATCCATCTCCTGGGACCGGGCCGTGAGCATAATGATACCGATGCGCAAATTGGTGGCCCGGATGCGGCGGCAGACCTCAAAGCCGTCGATGCCCGGCAGCATGATGTCCAGCAGCGCCACCCGGGTGTCGGGGTTTTCCTGGAGCTTTTCCAGCGCCTCCTCGCCGCTCTCGGCCTCGATAACGTCGTAGCCGGCCCTGCGCAGATTAATAACGATAAAGCTGCGGATGCTGCTCTCGTCCTCTAATACCAATACCTTTTTCATGGTTGTCTCCCCTCTCTCAGTTCCTGGCATCCCACGCCGTGGAAATCAGATTGAAATGGCTGCTGACCCAGGCGCTGCTGATGCCCAGCTCACCGCCGTCTTCTGTGATGCGCATGGCATAGGCCACATTGGCCCGCTGCAGCACCAGTGTCCGGCCGCCTGTTTGGGCATCCCGCTCCCGTTCCTCACCGCTGAGGCTGTACAGGTACAGCACCGGCCTGCCATCCACCTGCAGTGTCACGCAGGTGCCGTTTTCCATGGCGTCCAGACGTGTGCCGCTCATTTTTCCGTGCCAGTCGTCGTTGAGCACCAGATACCAGCCATCCGTCAGGTCATGGTAGGTATCCATGACCCAGGCGCTGTTGCCCCGGTCGTCAAACCGGTACCAGGCGAAAAACGCACTTGCCTGCCGGGTATTGCTTTTCTCGGGATATGGAATCTCAATAATGCCGTCATTATTAATGTCCTGCGGCCGGAGCTGGCTGGAGGGATACTGCACCTCCGTAATGCCGGTTTTTCTGTCCGCGCCCGTATTCAGCAGCTGCCCGCCGCGGCAGAGAAGGATATTCGTCATGGCCGTGTTTTCCGCACTCACGGCGGTGACAAAGGCCGCCGTCTTTTGGCTGTCCAGCTTGCCGCACACGATGCTTCCTCTGCTCAGCTCCGCCGGTGTGCAGTGCAGCTGGCAGGTGCCTTCCACGCGCATCTCCCCATCCTGCCACACATAGTGCTCGGCCAGGCAGCCTCCCTCTGCTTCCGACCGGATGAGCAGCAGGTCGAACCACCCGTCGCTGTCCAGGTCGTCCACAACATAGCGCAGGTAGCCGCTCTGCATCAGCATATTGACCTGGTTCGGCACCAGCTCGTATACGGCTACGGTCTGCACCTCCGTGCTGACCCGCCAGCCCACGACCACCTCCAGCCGTCCGTCTCCGTTAAAATCCCGGAAGGACACGGAGTCGATGGAGCTGCCGCCGGATTCTATGGTGCTGTACAGGGAGAAGGTCCCATTTTCCTCCCGGAAAAACAGGATCTTCAGAGGGTTGTCGTCTGCGGTGTGGCGGAAAAAGGCCACCGCCTCCTTCTCCCCGTCACCGTCCATGTCGATCATCTGCAGGGATTGGATATTATTGCCGCTGGAGGGGGTGATGTACTCATAGCCGCTTTCCAGATAGGTGTTGAGTGTGTTGGCCAGGCCCGTGTATTCCACCGGCACCTGGGGCAGGGTGAACAGGTTCTCCGCAGAAGTCTCCAGCGAGCAGCCGCAAAGTCCCAGCGCCAGCGCCAAATAGGCCAGCACGATCAGTATTTTCTTCGCAGAACGTTTCACGGCACTCCCTCCCCGGTTCCGATTTTTATTCAGAATATACTATACCACATTTCTCTCTCCTTGGGTAGTCCCTGTTTTGCATTTTCTCCGTTACAAAATAGGGCATGGCGCAAAATTTCCTCTTGAAATGCGGTGGAAAGTACGCTATAATAAGCAAGCACCTGCCGGTGTGTTGGAATTGGTAGACGAAGTGGACTCAAAATCCACCGCTGGCGACAGCGTACCGGTTCGAGTCCGGTCACCGGCACCATATCGAGTGGTCATAAGGGAAATCCCTTATGACCACTCGATTTTTTATGTGTGTGAGCGCAGCTCACCGCCCCCAGGGGGCGGAAAGCCATCCCTTGCACTTGGGATAAAAATAGTATATGATAAGCTGGAAGGCAGGTCGAGCCTGCCTTCCAGCTTTGCTATGATAGGAGGCCCCGCCCATGACGACACAGAGAAAGGCCGACCTGCTGCTGGTGCTGATCACCGGCTTTTGGGGCTGCTCCTACTATCTGTCCGACCTGGCCCTGGGGGAGATGCCGCCCTTTGCCCTGTGTGCCATGCGGTTTTTGCTGGCCTTTGCGCTGCTGGGCATTGCTCTGTTTCCCAAGCTGCGGCATATAAACCGCAAGACCCTGCTGTGGGCGGTCCCGGCGGGGCTTTCCCTTACCCTCACTTATATCGGCGCCACCGTGGGTCTGCTGTATACCTCCATCTCCAATGCTGGGTTTATCTGCTCCCTGCCGGCGGTGACCACACCCCTTTTGACCTTTTTGCTGTACCGGAAAAAGCCGGAGCGGCGGATGCTGCTGTGCCTGGCTCTTTGCACGGTAGGTCTTGGGCTGCTGACCCTGGGAAACGATTTTCGCCCGGCGCCGGGGGACCTTATCTGCCTGCTGTGTGCCCTGGGCTACGGCATCAACCTCCTGGTGGTGGAGCATGCGGTGCGCCAGCCGGAGGTGGACGCCCTGCAGCTGGGCGTGTTCCAGCAGCTGGTGACAGGTGCAGCCATGCTGGTGCTGTCGCTGCTGTTTGAGACCCCCTGCCTACCCCGAACCCCCGCAGGCTGGGGCAGCGTCCTGTTTCTGTCCGTTTTCTGCACCGGCATCGCCTTCGCCATCACCGCCGTGCAGCAAAAGCACACCTCCGCGGTCCATGTGGGGCTGATTTTTACATTGGAGCCGCTGTTTTCGGCTATCGTGGCCTTCTTCCTCGCCGGGGAGCGGCTGGCGCCCCGGGGCTATGTGGGGGCGGCCCTGATGATGCTGGCCCTGGTGACCATGGAGGCGGGCCTGCCGTTTCTTAAAAAGAAGAAGCCGGTGGAGGAATGAGCCGTCCGAAAGGGGAAAATCATGGGATTTGACGCGGCACACACCATCAGCGCCCTGTCGAAGCTGGCGCTGCGGCTGATGCGAAACGCCAACAAAAAGGAGGCTTCCCAGCAAATGGATATGTATTTTTCGGCCAAACGGCAAACCCTTGCGCAGTTTATGGCGGTCTACGACCAGCAGCGGCTTCACGAGGTACACGGCGGCTCTACCATCATATTTGACGCCATGGCCCACCAGTCGCCCCAGGATCGATATGATATAGTTCGGTTTCTCATCGCCAAGGGTGCGGAATTGACGGGCACGAACGGCGAAAACGAAACCCTGTTTCACATCCTGTTCTCGCGCCCGAAGCACAATATGGCGCAGACAGTGGAGCTGACAAAGCTGCTGATAGACGCCGGGGCGGACATAAACCAGCCGGACGCGAAAGGCCGGGTGGCGCTCCAGCATCTTATCAGCCACCCCAAGCTGACGGACCGGGACTTGGCCCCGCTGTATGACCTGCTCTTCACCCGGTGCCGCCTGGACCTATCCATAAAAAATGCCTGGGGCTTTACCCCCATAGAGCTGGCTCAAAAGCTCCCCTACCGGGCGGAGCTGCTGCGGAAAATGACGGAGTGAGCTGGCGAGGAGAAAAACGCTTATGGACGAAGCAATGCAGCGCTATTTCGCGGAGAAAAATGTGGCCCGGCGCAGCGCCCTGCTCCGGGAGCTGGTATTCGCCTACCCACCCGAGGGCAAGGATTTTTTTCGCCGGGCTTTTCAAAAAGAGCGTTATCTGGACCTGAAGCTCACCGCCGTCCGGGGCTACGCCTTTTACGCCTCCGAGGACGAAGTGGTGCCCCTGATGGAGAAGCTGCTGGCCCTGCTGCAGAAAAGGCCGGAGCGCACGCCCTACGACTACCAGGAGTATGAGGTCATGCGCTCTCAATACCTGATGCCCTACCTGCTGGAAAAATACAGCTACCCCTGCTTCCGGGCGTTTAACGCGCAGTTGGAAGCACAATACGCCGCCTTGCCGAAGGTATTCAAGCATATATTTACCTGCGACGAGCTGGGCAATATTCAGCAGCTCCGAGACAAAAAGGAAGTCCGGGCCGCCCTGGCAAAATTTTTCGCAGGGGAGGATTGACCCGCCGCTCTACGAAGCGTAAAACGAGAACTGGTGCAACCGGGCCGATGTGGGCATCGGCCCCTACGAAGGCGTTATATATCACCGAGGAAGCGGGCGACCGCAAGGGTCGCCCCTACGAAGCGCAGCAAGGCGTTCGGTAAAACGGGGCGTCGGGGACGCCGCCGCCCCCACGACATTCTGTTGGAAAAGGTGCGTAGGGGCGGACGCCTCTGTTCGCCCGCCGGACTTGTATCGCATTTCTTGCGATGTGTCATTGCGAGGGCGCATTGCGCCCGTGGGGAGCGAACCGAGCGCTGCCGGTGGCAGAGGAAGCAAAGTGAGCGAGTGGCCGCGGTCAAAATTTCCAGCGTCCCCCGTAAGGCAGCGTGGAAATTTTGGGCACCGCAACAGGGACATCCGTAACCCCCATCCCCGCCGTCCTCCCCTCCCTAAAATTTTTTAAAAAAATTTCAGTTCCCCTCTTGACAAGGGCCCAAAATGCGATTATAATGCGCTTAATTTCAAACGACAAACCTGTGAGGAAGAAGAGTAGCACAGCACAGGGCATCCTAAGAGAGCTTCGGGTGGTGAGATCGAAGCGGTGCGCGGCGGTGTGAATGGCCTTCCGAGGGCGGCTTGAACAGGAGCATTCCTAAGTAGGGTCCGACGGGAACCCTCCCGTTATCCGTGGGGTACGCATGATGGTGCGTAAAAGCGAGTGGGCATCGCAAGATGTCAATTTGGGTGGTATCGCAGAAGCAAAGGCTTTTGTCCCATGTGGGGCAGAGGTCTTTTTTGTTTTCAAAATCCAGGCCGCCGGCAACGGCCCCTCCATCCGCCGCCCAAAAACCCTATATTAAATTTTGGAGGTAAACAAAAATGAAAAAGAACATTCTGAAGCGTGTGCTGACCCTGGCCCTGGCCGCCCTGCTGGCCCTGTCCCTCTTCGCCTGCGGCAAAAAAAACAACGACAGTTCCACCAGCACCTCCGGCGCCACGTCCTATAAGGTCGGCATCTGCAACTATGTGGACGACGCATCCCTGAATCAGATCGTGGACAACATCAAAACCCAGCTGGCTGCCATCGGCCAGGAGAAGGGCGTCACCTTTGAGATCAGCTATGATAACTGCAACGCCGATTCCGCCGTGCTGAACCAGATCATTGCCAACTTCATCGCCGACAAGGTGGACCTGATGATCGGCGTAGCCACCCCCGTGGCCGTGGCCATGCAGGCCGCCACCGAGGGCACCGACATCCCTGTGGTCTTTGCCGCCGTGTCTGACCCCGTCAGCGCCGGCCTGGTGGAGAGCCTGGAGGCTCCCGGCGCCAACATCACCGGCACCTCCGACTATCTGGACACCGATGCCATCCTGGACCTGATCTTCGCTGCCAACCCCGGTGCCAAGAACATCGCCCTGCTGTATGACCAGGGTCAGGACTCCTCCACCACACCCATCAAGAACGCCAAGGCGTACCTGGATAAGAAGGGCGTGTCCTACAAGGAGTATAACGGCACCACCACCGACGAGATCAGCCTGGCCGTCAGCAGCATCGTGGCCGACAAGGCCGAGGCCGTGTTCACCCCCACCGACAACACCGTGATGACCGCAGAGCTGGCCATTTACGAGACCCTGGCCAAGGCCAGCATCCCCCACTACACCGGCGCTGACTCCTTCGCCCTGAACGGTGCGTTCTTGGGCTACGGCGTGGACTATGCCAACCTGGGCGTGGAAACCGCCAACATGGTCTCCGGCATTCTCCTGGACGGCAATAAGCCCGCCACCACCCCCGTGCTGACCTTCGACAACGGCACCGCCACCATCAACACCGACATCTGCAAGGAGCTGGGCCTGAACTACGACGACCTGGCCAAGACCTTCGCCCCCCTGTGCACCAAGGTCCAATCCATCGTCACCGCCGAGAGCTTCGGCGATCTGAACAAGTAAAATCCGAAAAATGATCCAACAGGGCGGTGTGCTTGCAGCCCCTCCCCCACGCACCACAAAGTAACATAATATAATGTAGGGTGGGGTGCCCTCACCCCGCCCTACGCATAACATGAAAGCTGGTGCCACCGGGGCGATGTGGGCATCGCCCCCTACGAAATTCTATCGGTAAACAGTCTGTAGGGGCCGATGCCCACATCGGCCCGTCCCACCGCATTTCTTGCAAAAAACTGTCATTGCGAAGCCAGTGCGCACACTGGCTGTGGCAATCCGCATCCTCCGTCCCCACGGCCCCCTTGCCTAAAGGGGGCTGGCACGGCGAAGCCGTGACTGGGGGATTCTTCCCCGCACGAACGCACGGAAAACACGAAGTTCTCTACCACGCACGGAACCCCTCCACCAACCTACGGTTGGTCCCCCTCCCTTTAGCCAAGGGAGGCTTCGTTCTCCCCGCAAATCCCCATCACTCTTCATCAAAGGAGACCCTCATGAACATTTTATCTCTGGTCCAAACCGCCCTGGAGCTAGGCCTCATCTGCTCGCTGACGGTGCTGGCACTGTTTCTGAGCTACTCCATGCTCAATGTGTGCGACCTGTCCACCGACGGCTGCTTCACCCTGGGTGCCGCTGTGGGTGCTACGGTGGCCATCGCCGGGCATCCCTACCTGGCCATCCTGGCCGCCATGACCGCCGGGGTCCTCTCCGGCTTCATCACCGCCCTGCTGCAAACGAAAATGGGCATTGACAGCCTCCTGGCAGGCATCATCGTCAACACCGGGCTCTACTCCATCAATATCGCCGTCATGGGCGGCTCCTCCCTGCTGAACATGAACAAAACCGAGACCGTGTTCACCAAGGCCCGGGCTCTGCTGCAGGGCACCGTCCTTTCTGAGCAGTATAAGCTGCTGGTGGCGGTCATCGCCGTTATTGCCGTGGTAGCTTTTTTGGCCCTGTTTCTGCGCACCCGCTTGGGCCTGGCCATCCGCGCCACCGGCGACAATCCCGATATGGTCCGCTCCTCCTCTATCAATCCCACCTTTACCACCATCGTAGGCCTGTGCGTGGCCAATGCCTTCACGGGTCTGTCCGGCTGCCTGCTGGCCCAAAGTCAAAAATCCGTCAGCATTGACATCGGCACCGGCATGGTGACCATTGCCCTGGCCTCCCTGCTCATGGGCCAGGTGCTGCTGGGCAAGGGCAGCATCCTCAAGCGGGCCATCGGCATGGTGGTGGGCGCCTTCGCCTTCCGCCTGGTGTATACCATCGCCCTGCGGCTGGATATGCCCGCCTTCATGCTGAAGCTGGTGTCCTCGGTGATCGTGGTGCTGGCCATCGCCACCCCCTATTTCAAAAAGCAGCTGCCCATGCTGCGCCGCCGCATGGCTGCGAGAAAGGAGGCCAGCCACTATGCTGAAGATTGAAAATATATCCAAGACCTTCAACCCCGGCACCATCAATGAAAAGGTAGCCCTGCAGGGCCTGAGCCTGCACCTGCTCCCCGGGGATTTCGTCACCGTCATCGGCTCCAACGGCGCAGGCAAATCCACCCTCCTTAACGCCATCAGCGGCAGCTTTTTCACCGACAGCGGCAGCATTTATCTGGACGGAAGAAACATCACCTTCCTGCCGGAATATCAGCGCTCCCGCCAAATCGGCCGTCTGTTCCAGGATCCTATGCGCGGCAGCGCCCCCCACATGACCATTGAGGAAAACCTCTCTTTGGCGGCGGCCTCCGGCGGCTGGCTCAGCCATGTGACCCGGGCGGAAAAGGCCGCCTTCCGGGAAAAGCTGGCTCAACTGGACATGGGCCTGGAGGATCGGATGAAGCAGCCTGTGGGTCTGCTTTCCGGCGGCCAGCGCCAGGCGCTGACGCTGATGATGGCCACCTTCAAGCCGCCGAAGCTCCTTCTGCTGGACGAGCATACCGCCGCTTTGGACCCCGCCACGGCAGAAAAGGTGCTGGAAATCACCCGTCAGACCGTCTCGGAAAACCACATCACCACTCTCATGGTCACCCACAATATGCACCAGGCCCTGGAGCTTGGCAACCGTACGTTGATGATGGACAGGGGCCATATCATCCTGGATGTTGCCGGAGCGGAACGGGCAGGCATGACCGTGGAGGACCTGCTGGCCAAGTTCAAAAGCGGTGCTGGAAAGGCCCTGGACAATGACCGTATCCTCTTATCGGAATAAGTCAAAATCGAATAAAAAAAGGCGCACTGAAGGGAGAGGCTTCACAAGGAAGCCCCCTCCCTTCGTCTTTTGTAATCAGCAGAAATGCTTGCACTGCAGATATAAATCAATCATATTGGATGATTATAGACTAATATAGGCCAAGTTGCTCAAAAAATAAGATGCATAAAAACATAATTCGCCGCCTCCGTTTGGAATGATGCCTCGGCACATCATTCCAAACGGAGGCGGCGATCAATGTCTTTTTCTCCTTAGAGCTTTTTAGTACTTGCTTTTTGATATTGGATAAACCCCACGGCAATAGAAATCATGGCAACAATACTGGACACCAGAGCCAAGTAGCTACTAGTAAGGCACGCATATATCCCCCATGTAACATAGGTAACAATCCCCCAGCATCGAGCATGCTGTGCAGATTTGCACCAAAGCATAATTGTAGCGCACATTGAACTGATTGCTGATAGCCAACACACCGGCCCCTGCCATGTAGCTATACTACCAACCCAGCCCAATAAGATAAACCCCCATAGCCATTTCTTTCCAGCGGCCCACTTCTTGCCAGAGTTCAACGCTACTACCCCCCGCAATACCGCCACAACTTGAATTGCACATGCGGAATATGATGCGGCGATTCCCCAATAGCTGCGCAAAAAAAAGTATACCGCCCACAGCATATTGACGAGTACTTTCATAATAATAAGGGTCGTCTGATTTTTTTGAATAAAAACAGACAATGTAGTAGCTATTGCTAAGAAACCAAATAAATCAGCAATGGTTCCATTCACCGTTATGTCCCTCTCCTTCCTTGGATCGTCGCATGTTCTCTGTGCGCAAAACCGACTGCCATAATAACCACAGAGCAAAGAACGCCCATAAACAGCGGATCAATGGAAGTATAACCTGAAAGAACTGTGCCGAATGCCAGCACTACAAGCGGGCTTATCACCATAGAAAGCAGTGCAAATCTATAATTGATTTTCCCTGGCAACCACAGCGCAAAGCAAAGCGGGATAAATAGTACCGTTCCGCGCAGCCCCATGGACATAAAGGCAAAATTCAAAATAATATCACCCAAGGAGCCCAGGGAAAGAACACATGCGAAGGCCAAAACAGCCACAATAATGATCCATTGCTTTTTGGGGTCAACTGCCTTCTTTGCAAAATGAGGCAAAACATCGCAGCGCATAATAGTGGCTATTCCCAGAGAAAGCCCTGCTCCAGTTCCTACAGAAGCAATAAACAGCGTCCCTAAAATAACGCCCGCCAAAAGCGGAGGAAATTGTTCCATAACAAACCGCGTCAAAGCCGTTTTTGAAACAAACGTCCCTGGATCGGTGATATTCCGCATATAGAGCCCTACGAGAATACCACAAATGCCGATAGGCGGGATGAGAATGGCTGCAATCAGACCGCCTTGTTTTGCGCTGCGGGTAGTCTTTGCAGACAGAAGTGCCTGTGCATATGTCTGCGTGGTGAGAACGCCCAAGATTAGTGACAGGCATGCGCCTAAGTCCTCTCCTGCACCGCGTGCTAAAAGGCTGAAATAATTGATCCCAGTCTCTTCGCTCAAAAGTCGCACAGATGAAATGACATTTGTTCCTCCGCCAAACAGCTTAACCGCTGCAACTGCGCAAAGCAGCATAGCGGCGTAAAGCATACACAGCTTGAGAATACCTGCCATGCCTGCGCCTTTTGTGCCCCCAAAAGCCACATACAGCACCATAACTGCAGCAGAGATAATCAATGGCCATTCACTTCCAATATGCGGGAATATAACCAGAATAACTGCACTGGCTGCTATCATTTGGGAAAGGATATTGATGAATGTGCCCAACGAGTTCAACAACGAGGCCACAATGCCGGATCGCTCGCCAAACTCCTGGCCAATCATGCCAACCAGTGTGCGACATTGGGACTTGCGCAAGGGCTTTGTATATAAGAGCGCCTGGATTAAGCACGCTATTCCGGCACCCAAAGTAAACCACCACGCTGACATGCCATAATGATATGCCAGCTGTGCTGTGCCGATGGTAGATGAGCCCCCCACCAATGTGCCCATAATCAGGCCTGCAACAATTCCGGGTCCATTACTATTTGTTTCCTGGTTTTTTCTTATATGTACTCCGGTATATATGGATAAGCAGGCAATTAGCGCCACCGCTACCGCCGCTCCAATATACATTTCAATCACCATCTATCGTTACCCGCCCTTCGCCAGAGCATCTTTCCATGCTTCAAAGCCTGTAAATACCGGCTCTCCCGTGTATTCTTTTGCTATGCTCTTCTTCTCAAGTACAGCCAACGTACTCAATGCCAAAGCTTCCATCTCAATTTCACCGGGATACACATGGATCGGCGCCAAAAATCCTATTCGCTTTTTTAGGGATTTTGTTAACCGTTCCGAATAGGCTAGTCCCCCCGTAAGCAAAATCGCGTCAATATTTCCGGACAACACTGCAGCGCAGGCTCCGATATCCTTAGCAATCTGATAGACTGTAGCATCAAAGATCAATTCAGCCCACTTATCACCATTTTCTATGCGTTGTTCAACCTCACGCCCATCGGAGGTACCAAGGTGCTCTACCCAGCCCCCGATTTTTTGAACACGGTCCAGCAACTGTGTTTTTGTATATTTCCCTGAAAAACACAGCTCGATTAGAGGTACCGCAGGAATAGCCCCTGAACGGGTTGGAGCCATTCGCCCCTCACCCCTAGTGCTGTCAATGGTATCTACCATCAATCCATGGTCGTGAGCCGTAACAGATATACCTCCGCCCAAATGTACAACGATTAGAGACAACTCATCGTATTTTTTATTGCAATCCTTTGCAAATTTTTTTGCAACAGCTCTTTGATTCAAGGGGTGTCCGCGGCTAGTGCGTAAAACATCGCTAATACCTGTCAGCCGCGCTTCGATCCGAAATTCATCTACGCTACTTGCATCAACAATATATGCATTCACACCTACAGTATCTGCCAAGTCCTTTGCCAGAATAGGGCCCAGATTACCGGGATGCCTACTGCCAAGCCCTTGGCGGGCATGATCCACCATTAGTGAATTTACCCCAAATATTCCCCCACTCATAGGTGGCAGCCCTGTGCATATGGCAACAAATGCATCTGTTTTATCGATTGGTATTTTTTGGTCTGCCAGCGTTTGCAGAATCATCTCCTTACGATAAGGAAGCTGCTCCGGAATATCCCGGTACCGTGCCAATTCGGCGGCAGAATGGGTGACGCTCGTTTGAAATACACAGTTTTCATCATGATATACAGCGATTTTAGTCGAGGTAGAACCCGGATTGAGCACTGTGATTTGATATGGCTTATCCATTTTCTGCTCCCTCCGTTTTTTCCTTGGACGCAACTAAAACAGCTAAGGCAATAGAATTCAACTTAGATTCATCTGAGCTGGCCCGAGATGTCAAAACCACAGGAACTCTTGTCCCCATAATAACTCCTGCCTTTTCTGCCGGCGTAAAATACTCTATAGCCTTGTTGAGTATATTCCCAGCTTCAATATCCGGTGTCAGCAAAATATCAGCATTTCCTGCTACGGGATTTTGAATTCCCTTGTGCAGTGCCGCCTGCAAAGAAACAGCGTTATCCATTGCCAAAGGTCCATAAACTTGGCAACCATTAATCTCTCCGCTTTCATTCATCCTTGTCAAGATCTGTGCATCCAGCGTTGCCTGCATCTTAGGATTTACCTTTTCAACGGCACACAATACCGCCACCTTCGGACATGTATTCCCCAACGCATGTGCAACTGCTACTGCATTGCGGATAATATCAGCTTTTTCATTTATTTCCGGCGCAATGTTCATAGCAGAATCTGTAATGATGATTAGCCGCTCAAACCCCGGTACAGCGAAAAGGCCCACATGACTAATTAGCTTGCCATCTGACAGGCCATCCTCTTTGTTGAGAACCGCCCGCAAGAAGACAGATGTATCCACAAAGCCCTTCATGGGTAAATCCGCCTCACCTCGAGCCACCAAATCCACTGCGTAACGGCAGGCTTCCGTTTTATCAGCTTTGTTTATAATCTTAAACGGTGACAAATCCAAACATTCTGTCTCAGCTATGTGAAGAATCTCATTTTCATTGCCCACCAGCGTTGCTTCTGCGATGCCTTTTCGATAGGCAGTATCCACGGCGCGAAGGACATCTCTATCCTGCGCCACTGCCACCGCCAATCGCTTTGTCGGAAGCTTCTTGACAGCCAAAAGCAGCTCCTCAAATGATTGAATACTCATGAGCGTTCTTCCTTTCATCTTGCGGACTTTGTAAATTCGATGCCCTTATGCAATGCTTTTACATTTGTCTCATATGCCTTAGGAAACTTCTTTTGAATCACCCGTTCCATCACTTCAGGCTCGATCAATCCGGTGGCGCCTACTACCATGCCTATTGCCAGCATATTCAACGCACGCATATTATGAATGGATCGGCAATATGAACTCATCGGCACGCGAATCAGCAACTTGTCCTCGGGATGCTCCTCCACCTCGTCCAAATCCGCAAAAATTCGGCTTTCCGGATATATCCTTCGAAACTTTGAATATGTCTCCTCCGTTAGCGTCATGATAAAGTCCGGCATCACCGTCTTTGGATACAAAATTTCCTCATCACTGACTACAACCTCCGAAAATGATACGCCACCTCGAGTTGCGATACCATACGATTGCGTCTGAGCCACAGTGTACCCCTCTTCAGCTGCTGCCTGCCCCAAAATAATGCCCATCATGACTAGGCCTTGTCCGCCGCTGCCAGCTAAAATGTATTCCTGTCGCATACTTTCTCCCCCCTATTTGCTCTGTGCATCTATACAGATTTTTCGGATTTTCTCATATTGTGAGTTGTAGTCCGGTTCGCTGCGATCCGTAAGCTTTCCGATACGGAAGAACTCTTTCTTCTCCTCTTCGGATAGCATTTCATACTGCGGGGGGGTAACACCCTTTTCTTTTAGATATTTCATCATGGCAACTCCGTCCCCCATGCGGTTACGTCTACCAAAATGAGTGGGACACGGGCTTACTACCTCAATGAAGGAAAAGCCTTTCCGCATGATGCCATCCTGGATCAATTTATCCAACTGCGCAACATGATATACAGTTCCCCGGGCCACATAGTTTGCCCCGGCAGCGTCTACCAAACCGCACAAATCAAAGGCACGTTCAGGATTGCCAAACTCGCTGGTAGAAGTTATCTTTCCTCCAGGCGTCGTAGCTGATAACTGGCCACCCGTCATTCCATAGTTAGAATTGTTGACCACTATGGCTGTCAAGTCAATATTGCGGCGGGCTGCATGAATGAGGTGATTGCCGCCAATAGTCGCTCCATCGCCATCGCCCATAATAACAATTACATGAAGATCCGAATTTGCCGTCTTAATGCCTGTTGCAAAAGGCAATGCACGACCATGTGTGCCATGAAATGCATTAGTAGTCACATAATCGTCAGCCTTGCCGCAGCAACCAATTCCTGTAACAATCACCGTGTTTTCTCTTGTTAGTCCCAGCGCATCAATTCCACGCAAAATGGATCCCAATACAATTCCCCCGCCACAACCGGCACACCAAATATGGGGCATTTCAGAATCCTTTATCAAATACTCAATGCTCATCTCTCAGTAGACCTCCTTGATACGTCCAAGAATCTCTGCAGGAGTAATGCCAAGTCCGTTTGTTTTATTAAAACCAAATACCGGGATTGTGCTATCCAGCACTCGTTTAACTTCTAAAATCATCTGCCCCAGATTCATCTCTGGCACAATGACTTTTCCTGCCCGTTCAGCTAACGCTTTGACCTCTGCATCTGGGAATGGCCAAACGCTGATAAGCTGCAGAACGCCAACTTTCATTCCAGCTGCTCGGGCTTCTTTCACAGCCTCTCTTGCCGCTCGGGTTGTACTGCCAGATGTAATGATGAGCATATCCATATCTTCCGTGTCGAACTCTCGCACTTCCGTAATTTCGTCCAAATGCTCATAGATCTTGGCATATAGATGGCTAATCTTGAACTGAGCATTTTTCGGGTCGTTTTGGCTATAGCCAGCTTCGCCATGCATGGAACTTGTAATATGGAACACATATTCACTACCATAAGAGGCCAGGGGAGCCACATCATCAACATTCGCAATGCGGAAAGGAAGATACTCATCTGCCGGACCACTGGGAGCTGTTCTGTTCACCACCTGCAGCTCTCCCGGTTCGGGAATAGTGACTGTCTCTCTCATGTGTCCAACAATTTCATCTGGCATCAACACCACTGGTGTACGAAATCGCTCTGCAAGATTAAACGCCTTGACCATCATGTCAAAGCACTCCTGTACAGAGGACGGTGCCAATGCAATAATAGCTTGATCTCCGTGACGTCCCCATCGGATCTGCATAATATCCGCCTGAGCCGGCTTGGTGGCTAAGCCAGTGCTGGGGCCGGAACGTTGTACATTGACCACCACACAGGGTACTTCGGCTAGTTGTGCCACGCCCATGTTTTCCTGCATTAGAGAAAACCCCGGGCCACTGGTTGCCGTGAAAGCCTTCTTACCCGCCAAGGATGCTCCGATAATAGCCGCCATGCTTGCCAGCTCGTCTTCCATCTGGACAAACATTCCGCCCTCTTCCAGCATCCTTTTGGAACAGGTCTCCGCTATTTCAGATGAGGGCGTGATAGGATAACCGGCATAAAACCTGGCGCCGGCATAGATCGCACCCTCTGTAATTGCCTCGTTACCCTGCATAAATCTTCTATTTTTGCTTTGCATAATTCCCTTACCTTTCTTCTATGCGGATCGCAAAATCTGGACACCGCTTTACACACATTTGGCAAAAGGTGCATTTTTCAACCTGATAAATGATAGGCTTGTTGTCTTCACCCATCTTATACACAGACTTCGGGCAAAATGCAGCACAATATCCGCATCCTTTGCAGCGTTTATCATCCACTATAATTCGTACCATAAATGTCCTCCCCGTTTCTGTCACGCTTGCTTTCTGTAAATGAACCAAGGAGTGATTCCCTGTATCAAGGGAATCACTCCTTGTCAAGGATGACGTAACAGCTGATTTATTTTGATATTTTTCGCAGAATGTCGTACAAAACATCCTTTGTCAACGTTTTTGCAATTTGGATTTTATACTCGTTCATTTTCAGCGGTCGTGCGCCTAAAAGGGAATAATCTGCAACTTTTTCAATTAATTCCGGTGTAAGCCGGTGTCCGGCAATTTGCTCTGAAATATCGATGCAATGGGGCCCAGGTGCTACTGCACCCAGGGATATAGTCCCTCCAGCGCACACTTCATTATCAATCTTCAGTACACCGCAGGCGCTGCAGAGCGCAAAGTCAATTGCTTTTCTCTGAGCATATTTGTGGAAGGATTGATAATTCCGTGCAGCTGCGATAGGAATTTCGATTCCTGTCAGGATTTCATGTTTATCCATCACATTTCCAAGCGGATGGTAAAACTCCTGGACAAGGACCCTTCGCTCTCCTCCGGTCCCTTCCAACACCAACGATGCATGCAGGGCCGCTAATGCCACAGCAGTATCAGATGGGCAAACTGCAAAGCAACGTTTTGCATCGAAAATAGCATGATACCTATTATCTCCCGTTACAGCAAGACATGCGCCCGAGCCCTTACGAGGACACATCAAAGCCACTCCGCCATTCAAATGCGCCGGATAGCGATAATACCAGCACCTTGTGTCCTGACAAAGATTGCCGCCGAGCGTTGCTATATTCCTAATTTGAGGCGATGCCACCGCTTCTGCAGCTGCTGCCAATGCAGGAGTTAAACTACACACCTGTGCATCAGATGCAATGTCCGCCAAATTTGCCATTGCTCCAATTCGGAGTACGCCTTCGGAATACCTAATTGTATCAAGTCCGCAAATCGTTTTTAGGTTAATAATCGCCTCCGGATATACTGGGCAAATATCTCCCTTGAGAACCGTCATTAAATCCGTGCCGCCGGCATTCACCTGTGCCTTTTCTCCATACCGATCAAGTAAAGCCAGCACCTCGCCAACGCTATGGGCATCAATGTGTGTAAATTGTCTCATAGCGCCTCCTTTACCAGCAAATGTCATCTAACCAAGAGACATCTTCTCCCGCTTTGCGAACGGCCTCCAAAATTTTCACATACCCCGTGCAGCGGCAAAGATTACCAGACATACCCTTGCGAATCTCTTCTTCTGAAGGATTGCGGTTTTTTGCATAAATAGCGATGGTAGCCATAATCATTCCCGGCGTACAAAAGCCACACTGCACGGCACCTGCATCCAAATAAATCTGCTGCAATGGATGCAAACGATCCTTGCGGTTCAGCCCTTCCACTGTCAGCACACGTTTCCCGTTTGCTTCACAGGCCAAATAACAGCAGGAATTCACCAATCTTCTGTCAACAAGGATTGAGCAAGCCCCACAGGCTCCCTCGCCGCACCCCTCTTTTGTTCCGGTCAAGCCAACTTCTTCACGCAAAAACGCCAAAAGAGTCATTTCTTCAGGAATAAGCCTTTGATACTCTTTGCCGTTTACAGTAATTGAGACTTGTTTCATAGGGCGCCCTCCTTTTCCGCAAGAGCCTGCAGGATATTTTGCGGGGTCAGGGGAGTCTCCTTAATCTGAACTCCAATTGCGTCAAAGACCGCATTGGCAATACATGGTGCTCCAGGAGCCACTGGTCCTTCCCCAAGGCCCTTTGCGCCAAATGGACCATCAGGGTTTGCACACTCCGTATAGTACGCATCGGCTGTTTCCGGCATATCCATAGTGGTCATCATTTTATAGTCATAGAGATTAGGATTCACTATAATTCCCCGGCGGTCAGTAATCACTTCTTCCATGATACCTCCACTAGTTCCTTGAATCATGCCGCCCTGGATCTGCTGTAGCACATGTTTCGAATTAATAGCTTTGCCAACATCGCTAGCCCCCACTAGACGTACCAAACGAATTTCACCAGTGCCTCCATCCACTTCCACCTCTGCTCCTTGAACTGCATACATCCAAAATGGTGTCATCAACGGAGTTTGGCCCGTCTCTTTATCTCGATCTACGCCTTTTGCTTTAAAATGGCCTTCGCCGATAATAACGCCTCCGCGTCCCTCTTGGCATCGACGGATCATTTTGTGAATAGTCTCTGCACAGTCCTCGTGCCCTTTTTCCCAAATCCGGCCCTTAGGAACCCGGAGATCAAATTCTACCAGGCCCGGCTCACAGCCCAGGAATTTTCCCCCCAGCTCTCTCAGTTGCCTTTTGAAATCCTCAGCAGCAGCAATGATGGTATTGCCTTGGCAAAAAGTTGCACGGCTTCCTGTAGTACCGGCATCAAAAGGCGTAGTATCTGTATCTGGCGGGACCACGTGAATCTGAGAGACATCAATGTTCATTGCTTCTGCAGCCATTTGCGCCATCGCCGTAGTAGAACCTTGTCCCTGCTCAATGACACTCATAAGCAGCAAATAACTGCTGGCATCTTCGTTCATCCGAATGTGTGCGCAATCCCACGAGCCATTTCCGGTTCCCTTATGTATGGCAGCAATACCATGTCCCCGATAGATCTTCCGCCCATTACATTCCTCAACACGCCGCACTCGCTGATTAAAGCCATCCCAGTCCATTTCTTTAGCCACAAGCTCTATACATTCCACAAGGCCGCCACAATCAATAATCTGACCGGTAGAGCCTGCGTCTCCCACACGCAAAGCATTCTTTAGGCGCAGCTGTACCGGATCCATTTTCAAGCGATGTGCAATCTCATCCATGTGGCTTTCATATGCAAATGCCGTTTCCTGCACACCATATCCGCGATAGGCCACACTAATGTTCTTATTCGTATACACTGTATACCCATCCACCTTGCTGTTTGGTATGCAATATGGGCCAGGTGAAGCATGTCCGGAAAGATAGCATACCACCGGGCCACAATCTGCATAAGCGCCTGTATCCCAGACTGTGCTTACTTCTCGTGCGGTAATAGTGCCATCTTTTTTCACTCCACTACGAATCGTGGTAACAGATGCCCCACGAACTGCCATGCCAAACTCTTCTTCGCGGCTTATCATAACACGAACCGGACACTTAGTCTTTAACGACAAAGCCACCGCGTACAGTTCTGTTTTTACATACATCTTTCCGCCAAATGAGCCACCCACAGCAGGTGTAATCACACGGATCCGATTCATAGGAATATTCCAAATATCGGATATCTCACGTCTGGCATTATAAGGCGCCACGGTTGACGTCCAAATTGTCAGGCGTTCGGTATAGGGATCATAATCTGCAATAGATATATGTGGCTCGATTTGTCCATGCTGCACAGCGGGCGTTTGATATGTTCCCTCAACAATTAGGTCTGCATCTGCAAAGCCCTTCTCCATATCGCCCTTACGCAATTTATAATGGCTACAAATATTGGTCCCGGGCACCGGGGTTGCAGATCCCAACACATAGTTAGAGAAGTCTTCATGCAAAAGATGCTCGCCATCCTCCATGGATTGAATCGGATCCAGCAGTGGCTGTAGCGGTTCGTACTGCACATGAATTAGCCGGCACGCCTCTCTTGCAATGGCTTCTGTTTCAGCGGCCACCGCTGCAATGATTTCCCCGGTAAAGCGCACTTTGTTTAGAGCCATGACTGGTCTATCCTTGACGCCGGAGCCATAAAGATACGGGCAGTCCTCACCAGTAACTACAGCACAAACTCCAGGTAAATCTCTTGCAGCACTTACATCGATATGTTTGATATTGGCAAATGGATAGGGACTATACAGCAAAGCACCCTCAAGCATACCCGGGAGTTTAATATCGCCACAGTACTGAGCTATTCCTGTTACACGGTGTGCACCATCTACGCGATTGATGCTTTTGCCAACCGATTTCAAGTCCTTCATGCGTCTGTTCTCCTTTTTCAATGATAGGCAGGGCAAGATGCACAATCAGAACGCAAATTCTTACCTCGACAGTTTATTCTTCTACCAACTCGATAGTCACATTTTCAGGGCAGTGCCCCCAAACGCGGTCACCAATTTCCTCCAGCTTATCAAAGTACTTAGCGGGAATTTGAGCCAGATGAATCTCGTTGTTGCTAGATTCAATGGGGCGCTTATAGCTGTAGAAAACATGCACAGCGTGCTGAGGATGGTTCTTGTTTCCCAGAGTCATCGTCATCATGCCAACATACTTGCGGCTGACCATGTTTTCCTCTTCCACATTGTCAAAGCTGGTATTAAAGAACATTGCAGGACCTGCATACCGGCCATGCAGCATAGGGTAAGTAATGGGCAGGGTCTTGCAGAATTTTTCAACAATGTGAGGCGCTGCATTTTCCTGCAGTTCCGCATAAATCTCGCCGCCGCGCTCAAAAGTCATTTTAATCATCTTCGCCATAGTAGTATCCTCCACTAAAAATTTTTTTATTTTAGAGCAATCAGCGCATCACCGGCAACTGCTCCGCTTCCTTTTTCGAATACAAACAGAGGGTTAATGTCCAATTCCGCTACATAGTCTCGCAATTCATAGGCCATATACGAAACCTTTGTTAAAATATCTATTATAGCTTCTTTATCGGATTCCTTCATGCCGCGGACACCATCCAGGATTTTTTTGCTACGCACCTCGTTGAGCATACGAGTTGCCTCATAGCGGTCAATAGGCGCTATCCGCAAGGAAACATCCTTGAACACTTCGATAAACACACCGCCCATGCCAAACGCAATTGCCGGCCCGAAAACTGGATCGCTTTTTACGCCAATAAATGTTTCGGCATTGAAGTGTTCCATCTTCTGTACCAATACACCGTCCAAGGCGACCTCATTTCCCAGATGTCTTCTTACACTTTCGGTAATTTTGGTGTATGCTGCACGCATTTCCTCTGCAGACCTAACATTCAATACAACACCGCCCACATCGCTCTTGTGCGGGACGAAAGCTGAGTTGATCTTCACTACCACTGGGTAGCCGATGCTCTCTGCCAGAGAAACGGCTTCCTCCATTGTATAGGCCCGATTACCCTTCACTACAGGGATACCAAACGCTTCCAACACCTGCCGGGATTCAAACTCGGATAGAGATTTACGGCTAAGGGCTATTTGTCTCAGCTTCTGCTTTAGAGCAGAATAATCCTTCTTCTCCTCCGCCACAGAAATAGGCAAGTTTTTCTTGCGCTCTTGTACAAACAACCGATATGTAATCAGCTTTCCAAGTGCACGAACAGCGCGCATCGGCTCCTCGAACACCATGATATTGTTTTTCCTCAGTTCGTCAATAGCATCCTGCGGCCCTGCAACCCATGTAACGATGACAGGCTTATCAGACTGCTTGGCAACCTCTACAATCTTCTTGGCTGCAGCTAGTCCCACGCTTTTTAGAAGCCCCAAATAAATGATTAGTGCATCCACACTGGAATCCTTTAGGCAAATATCTACGGCCTGTCCAAAAAGCTCTGGGTTTCCAACTGCCTGCGCAGTCACATCCACAGGATTCTTCACTGCCGCAAAGGCGGGTAAAACTGCTTTTAGCTGTTCTTCTGTATCCCCTTGAAACCGTGCCAATGTTAGCCCATTCTCTTCACACTTATCAGTGATCATTACACCGGCTCCACCAGAAACCGTTATAACAGCGATATGATTTCCGGATACTTCCTTCTTCTGCGTCAGAATGGAGGCAAAATCAAGCAGCTCATTGAGGTTCTCGGGCTGGATAACACCCTTCTGCTTGAATACTGCTTCATACATCTGATAACTACCGGCCAATGCGCCTGTATGTGACATGGCAGCCTTTGCTCCCGACGCACTCTTGCCCACCTTCATCATAACAACAGGCTTTTCTCGTTCCAAGCATGCATCCAGCGCTCGCATAAATTTTTCTCCATTACGTGCATCCTCCACGTAACTGGCAATAACGCTGGTATGGTCATCTTTGGCCACATACTCAATACAATCATTTAGCTGCAGATCGACTTCATTACCTGTTGTAACCCAGTAATTAAATCCTACCTTTTGCCGCTGGGCCATGCCCAAGATGTGTGCGCCAAACGCACCGCTTTGTGAAATTAGCGAAATTTCTCCCGGAATAATATCTTTTTCATCCAATACAGTGGCAAATGTTGCAGGGATATGATCGGTGATATTCATCACTCCCAAACAGTTTGGCCCCAAAATGATCATGCCACTTTCATTCGCAAGCTGACGCATTTCCTCCTGCATTGCTTTTCCCTCAGGCCCCGCCTCCGCGAAGCCGGCAGTCAAAACAACTGCGGCTTTAATCCCTTGCTGCACGCAGTGCCGTAGAGCCTCCAAAGTTACGGAAGCTGGTACGGCAATAATTACCAGATCCACACCATAGGGAATATCATCTACCGTCGGATAGCAACGAATTCCTTGAACTGTTTCGTAATTGGGATTTATAGGATAAATTTCGCCCTTGTAGTCCTGTTCTTTCAAATATCGCAAGGGCCGACCTCCAACTTTGATCGGGCTATTTGATGCGCCATAAATCGCAATAGACCTTGCTTTAAAAATTGGGTCAAAAGACTTCTCCATTTTTTCACCTCTGCTTTTCTTTCACTAATACAATTGCGAAATCAGGACACCGATAGTCGCAATTCATACAACCAATGCAAGCATCTGGATCGGCAACAATGGATTTTCCTTGAAAATCAGCTTGAAATACCTTCTTGGGGCAAAATGCTACACAGAGTCCGCAACCCTTACAGCGCTTTGTATTGACTACTGGAAATACCTTTTCCTTCATGTTGACACCTCGCTTCCCTTACATACGCTCTTGCGCATATTCCTCAGCCCAGCGATATCCCGCGCGGAGCGCGTTCATATTCGCCTCACGAAATGCTGTGGGAACACGATCGGAAACCGCTTCCTCAAAGAAGTGGAAATCAATAGTACTAAAAAGATAAGCCAGCATTCCCAGTGCAGCCACATTTGCATACAGACGAGAGCCAAGCTCCTTCTGCGTAAGCTCGGTGATAGGGCAGGCAAAAATCTTTGCCTGAACATCTCCAATATTCTTCACATATGTGGTATCAGCAATTATAACTCCATTATTCTTTACGGAACCGGAAAACTTATCAAATGACTCCTGGGTCATGGCTAACAGAATATCGGGGTTGCGCACTTCCGGATAATATATGCCATCCTTACTCAAGATAACTTCAGACCTAGATGCACCCCCGCGAGCCTCAGGACCATAGGACTGATTGTGTACTGCCATGATTCCAAATCGAATGGCCGCCTCAGCCAAAATAATACCTGCAGTAATCAAACCTTGGCCACCGGAGCCCGTCAGTCGCAGCTCTGTCCTATCAAACTTTTTCGCCTTAGCGCTTTCCGATATTTCCAGTGTATTCTCTGATTTTCTTCCCGTATTAGCGGCCTTAGCGATTAGCTTATCATACTCGCTGCAGAAATCATTGCGAGGTTCATTCTTCAGAACTCCAGTAATGATTTTCCCATCTAATTCCTCCGGTGTCATTTGTGCAGCTCTCTCAACAGAAACAGCGTTGTCTCGTAGTTGCTCATACATAGCCACAGGATTTTTAAATTTATTGCGTCGGCCATAGCTTGTTGGACACGGATCAACCACTTCAATCAAGCTAAAGCCTTTGTTTTTCATGGCCGCTTCCATCAATGACATCATTTGAGGCACATGATACGCCGTAGTCCGCGCAACAAAGCTAGCGCCTGCCGCCGCAGCCACACCACAAACATCTAATTCGGGCTCAATATTTCCATATACCGAAGTTGCTGTATAAGCCATATACTCCGTTGTCGGAGAAACTTGACCTCCCGTCATGCCGTAAATGTGATTATTCATTACAATTACAGTCATATCCAGATTTCGCTTAGCGGCATGGATCAGGTGGTTTCCGCCAATCGCGCAGCAATCGCCATCGCCCAAATACAGCACCACATTCATATCCGGCTTGCTCATTTTCATACCCGTGGCAAAAGCAATAGCACGACCATGTGTTGTTTGAATGCTGCAGAAATCCACATAAGAGGGAGCTCTCGATGAGCAGCCGATACCCGAAACAGCAATTACTTCATCTTTTTTCCAGCCCATTTTCTGCATTGCGCGAATAGATGCCTTGAGCACAATCCCATGCCCGCATCCGGGACACCAAATCGTCGGAAAAGCATTATTTCTCAGATAAGATTCCACATCAATGTTTGTCATCTTCTATGCCCTCCCTAATCGCCTCAAGAATTCTATCCGGATGTATCATGATGCTGCCCATTTCATTCACGGGAATCACCTTTTTGCCCTGCTGTTCACTATATAGTACGCGCATCACTTCACCCACATATTGGCCGCGATTCATTTCCGGCACAACAATAGCTTTTGCATTTTTAACCGCATTAAGAAAAGGCTTTTTCGGAAACGGCCAAACAGTAATCGGGCGGAAAAATCCAGCTTTGATTCCCCGTTTTCTCGCTTCTTGAACAGCCTGCCGGGCAGAACGTGCTGTGCATCCATAAGCAACAACAACGACTTCTGCATCTTCGGTATCTTCTGCCTGCCACTGCAGAATGTCATCTAAATTCTGCTCAATCTTTTTATGCAGCCGATCAATTAAGTCCGCAGCAATACTGGGGTGCTGCAGCATGGGCAGGCCTTGCTCATTGTGTACGCAGCCTGTAATATAATGCCTGTATCCGTCTCCCATAGCCGCCATTGCCGGCACGCCGTTTTCCTCGGCTTGATATGGCAAATATTCGTTTGGATTGCACATTGGCTTCGTGCGATTTACCCGGTGAATGGTGTCATATTCCGGCAGCTCCACTTTTTCTCTTAAGTGCCCAATAACAGCATCCGAAAGAAGCATCACCGGCATGCGGTACTTTTCGGCAAGGTTAAAACAGTCTACTGTCATATAGAACATTTCCTGAACCGAAGCCGGTGCCAGCGCAATGGCCGGATGGTCGCCATGAGTTCCCCAACGTGCCTGCATAATATCTGCCTGGCCGGGTAGCGTCGCCAGTCCCGTTGATGGGCCACCACGCTGAACGCATGCAATTACGCAGGGAACTTCCGCCATAACCGCATAGCCTATATTCTCTTGAAGCAAGGTAAAGCCCGGGCCGCTGGATGCAGTCATAGCCTTTGCTCCGCACAAGGAAGCTCCAACTACTGCGCCCATACACGCCAGCTCATCTTCCATTTGCAAAAATTTCCCGCCGATCATCGGCATACGCACTGACATTACCTCTGCGATTTCAGTGGCGGGGGTGATGGGATAACCCGCAAAAAAGTTTGCACCCGCCGCAATCGCTCCCTCTGCACAGGCTTCGTTTCCTTGCATCAACAAAATACGCTTTTTTGTTTGGCTTAACATGATTGTAGTTCTCCTTTTGCCTATGCGAAATCGAGCTCCTTTTCATCTTATAGTGCGCTATCGGAAACTGCGCGATGAGGCTTTTGGGGGGGATTTCTCCCCCCTTCAGGCCTCCAAAATAAGATGAGGAGGAGTCTCTGATACAGCTATTACTTTTCCAACTTTTCCTTCGCTGCTCTCTCTGCCCTTTCCCGAGCGGTTGAGATGCCAGCAGTATAATAGTCCTCAGGATCAGTCTCACGGAACACAACATTAACCCAATCCGGAGGGCAGTGAAGCACATCCACAAAGGCATCTGTAATTTTCATGGCAATAGCATCCTGCTGTTCCTTAGTGCGCCCTTTCAGCCACTTGATTTCAGCTCTTGGCATAATATCGTTCTCCTTTTATTGTTTGTTTTAAATTTATTTTCGGTTTATCAGTTTTCCTCTTTTGTCATAGGTGCCAATTCACAGCGCTCAATAATGCCATATTTATTGCCACCCAGGAACGAAATCATTTTTGCATGTCCATCGCCCAAAATAATGCTGTTCTCAAAGCAGCCCTCGTTGGCAGAGGCCGCAACAATCTCAGCAATAAACATGGTGTGGATGCCCGCATCCACTTCCTTAACCACCTTGCACTCAATGTGGCCCCAGCATTCCTCGATAAGAGGCGCCTTGACAACCTGCGCAGGAATTGCAGTCAATCCAGTCTCTTTAAATTTATCGAAATCTCTACCGGATTTACGCCCCACAAACTGTGTTTCATACAGCAATTCAGGGCCGGGGATATTAATAACAAATTCGCCACTGTTCTTAATCATGTTGTAAGAATGTCGTTCCGGCGCAACACTGATCATCACCATAGGGGGCTTACTAGTAACAGGTGCAATAAATGTAATGGCAATAATGTTTTTTTCATCTCCGTCTGCGCAAGTGACCATAGCAGCAGTTACAGGATAGCAAAGCAGTTTTCCTTGGATAGGCGACAAAGATTTCTTTTCCATTTCGATTAAACCTTCCTTTCAAACGATATCTGCGAATTACTCTGGCTATTTGTTTACATCTTGTATTTTTTGCTTTTGCTGTAAGTAATTATAGCAATAGCGACAGTCTTTGTCAATACTATGTATTGTTTTTTTTGCATTAATGCATATAATTTTATGCACCTAATGTTTCGTAACATTGGTTGTTTTCTCAGATAATCTTCGCAGTCCTCAAATATTTATGGTGCCGGCAAGTTTTCTGATCAATAAACTTGCCGGCACCTTGCCGTCTTCTATATTCTTTTCTTGCTCCCGTCAAGATTTATGCGGAAATTAGCTTGCAGGCTCGATAATGTAGATAATGTACAATAACTTGCGCAAGTTGAAAAGATCATAAAAAAAGGCATAGCTTGCAGGCTCTGGTAGAATGAAGTTACCACACAAACATTCGAAAGGAGCAAGCAAACTATGTCCGAGAAGGGAGAGCAGCGTGGAGGAAGCCCTCATCGAGATGTACCTGGCGGGCGTCTCCGTGCGCCGGGTGGAGGACATCACCGAGGCGTTGTGGGGCAGCAAGATCTCGCCCGCTACCATCAGTGAGCCGAACAAGAAAGCCTACGTCCACATCGAGGATTGGCACAACCGTCCCTTGCAGGGCAGGAGGTATCCGTGTGATCGAGCGGCTGAACCGTGAGATCCGCCGACGGACGCGGGTGGTAGGGACGTTCCCTGACGGAAATTCCGCCCTGATGCTGGTCTGCGCGAGGCTGCGCCATGTGGCGGGCACCCAATGGGGCTGCAAGAAATACATGAACATGAAGCACCTAGAGGCCGCCATTGACGACGCCTTCATTGCCGGCCGACTTCAGGTCTGCCGGAGCCTGCAAATAAATTTGCGCATAATTCTTGACGGGACCGACGGGACCTTTATGATCTTTTCAATTTGCGCAAGTTATTGTACATTATCTATACATTATCTCCCTGCGGAAAGTCGAAATATAAAAAAAGGATTCACTACCGACACGCAAATGCTTGGGTAGCGAATCCTTTTTAGTATGTAGAATCACTTACTTCAGATAGCCGAACATATGTGTTTTTTAGAAGTCCCGTCTCTATTCCCGCAGCAATCTCAAGGAAAAAGAAAGCCACATTTTATTCCTAAAAGAATACCGCCGGGAAGGTACATGAGAAAACGCAAATCGATTGAAATCAAATGCCAGCCACAGAAATAGAGTTATACCCCAGCGACGCCGATATTGTTTCCGATAACGAACGAAGTTCATCGATAAGTTTATCACGTTCAGCATCATAACGTTCTTTCAAAACAGAAAAACTCACAGCGGCGATTACTTTCCCAGCAATATTGCGGATAGGCGCAGCAATGCAACACCTTCTTAAGACAAGCTCCTGGTCCTCATAAGCAAGCCCCTCTCCGCGAATCCTATGAAGTTCTTCCCGCAAAGCCTCTGCATCCGTAATTGTATTCTCGGTAAAATGAATGAAATCCATATTATCCACCCATTTCCCCGCCATATCGCTATCCGCATATGCTAACAATAGCTTTCCGGAGGCAGACGCATATGCCGGCAAAATATACCCAACTGTCATTTGAGGTATCAAAGAAACATCCTTAGAAATCAATAATACTGCAACACCCGGAGATTTAAGAACACTGACATTGATGCGAGTGTTCAACTTTTCCGCAGCTTGTCGTACATATCCTTCTGCCGCATACAAAAACGGGAAGCTATAACGATAGCTCTGCGACAAATCAAGCAGTTTATAGCCGATACGGTATCGTGTACTATCCGCATCCTTTTCAATGTAATTCCGATGAAGCAATGTCTGTACCATAGTGGATGCCGTCACGCGGGAAATTCCCAGCATCTTGCTGATCTCAGAAATATTTAAGCCGTTAGATTCATTTTTTGCTAAAATATCCAATAAATCCAATGCTCTATCCAAGCTTTGCTGTGTTCCTGTGTTTTTCTCTGTTCCCATATTATCTTCTTATCTTCCTTTCTCACTGCCCGTTTTATATAGGTAATCGAAGTTTATTAGCAATCCGCAAATGCAGCAACCATATATCATACAATATTATTTATTATATTCATTAAATGTTACATATATGATAGAATAATTCCTGTAAATTGTCAAGATTTTTTTGCTTCACCATCTGTATGTCGTCTTTTTATGGTCACCGATGCATAATTTCCTTTACGTTTATGTATTTTAAACAAAGTTCACACGCAAATATATTACATATTTACATATTGAAATAATTGCCAGTATGTGCTATTTTTTTATATAGTGATAGCAAAAACTGCCTGCGTCACCAGCGCAAAACGGCATATCAGTTGTTGTCAAGGAGAGCACCTATCGCAAAGCGCATTTTCTATTATATCAGAGAAAGGAGAGTAAATATCTAAGCCGTTTATCCCGTTATAACCTAAATATATTCGCCTCTTGCCCCCTTCAAAGGAAAAATACAAATTTTAAGTGTTGGATAGGAGATAGTTATGCTTAATCCCTTAATTCTTTTAATGGTTTTTTTGCTGGCAGGTTTCGTTTTGCGTGAAGTCATTACGCCACTGAAAAAGCTATATATCCCCGCAAGTATGATAGGTGGTATCATCGCTCTGATTCTTGGACCTCAGGTTTTAGGTCTTATCCAGATTCCTGACAGTTGGAGTTCTCTGGCATCCCCAATGGTCAACATCGTCATTGCCTGCATGATTTTCGGTATCACAATCAAACGAGGAGCATTTAAAGGCCTTGGCGGCACAATCGTCAGTACTTTCTTCATTTACTGCGCGCAGGTTGCAGTTGGCTCCTTGGTCGGTTTTGGTTTGAGCAAGGTGTGGACCTCTCTACCTGAGCAGTGGGGTGTAATGCCCGTGTTCTGTTTCTACGGTGGCCACGGCGGTGGTGTTACAGCCGGTGATGCCTTTGCCTCCGTCGGTATTGAAAATATGACCGATATGGGCATTGTACTTTCTACTATTGGTCTGTTAGTAGCCTTAACAGTCGGTATGTTTTGGGTCAACTACGGTATTCGTAAGGGCTATGCACAGCATGTAAAGGATATTTCCCACGAAAAAATTCAGCGTGGCGCTTTGCCTGATGAGGAGCGCACTCCTATTGGTAAGACTACAGTCTCCACGAGCGGAGTCGCAGCCATTGCACTACAGCTTGCTTTGATTCTCTTCAGCATGTGGGTTGGCGGCAAGATCATCGATCTTCTGGCTCTTCTGATCCCCGCATTGAGCAAGCTTCCATCTCTGCTGGACGGTGTTATCGGTAGCTTTATTGTCTGGCATCTAATGGTCGCGACTAAAACTGATCGTTATGCGGACAAGGCTACCATCAGTTCCATTTCAGGTCTTGCGCTGGATATTTGTATTTGTGCTGCAACCGCTACTCTGAACCTTAAGTTTATCGCCGCAAATTGGGTGCCTATTCTGATTATGTCCATCATAATGACAATCCTTGTCAGTGTGTTCTGCATGATCTTGTGCCGGCGTTGGGTAAACCGTGATTGGTTTGAGTTCGCTATGAATCGCTTTGGCTCCTGCACCGGCGTTTCTGCAACTGGTTGGGCTCTATTCCGTTGCGTAGATCCCGACAGCAAGACCAGTGTTGCACAACAGGTAGGCCTATGCTCTGCACTGGATACGCCATTCTCTTCAACCATGATTGCGTTTCTTCCGTTGGTTGCTGCAACCTCATTTTGGCCAGTTGTCGGTATTTTCTGTGCTGCAACCATTGTGCTTTTCTTGATTGGCGAATTGGTGCTTCATCGAGCGAATAAGGGTTAGTCAGCATTCACTTTAAGCTAATCCTTCTATTTGTCAAAGATACTCGCTCTTTTGCAAAACGTGCTTAGGACAACAATTATATATTGAATCACAAATAAAGCATCTTTTACTTGTGATTCCCACCTTGAATGCCAAATGCAAAATGGCCTCGGAAGAAGCAGAAGAAGCCTTCCGACAGCGTCTCAGTAAGCGAAATAAAGATAAAGCGGCGTAACCACAAGGGTTACACCGTTTCCGAAAACTGATTAAACTGAGATACAAGAGCCGCCCCGGGGCACCTTCCTTACGGAGGGTGCCCCGGGGCGCGTCTTTTTTATATGCTAATTCCGCAAAGGCCTTTCCCTTTACACGTTGAAGCGGAAATAGATCATGTCGCCGTCCTTGACCACATAGTCCTTGCCCTCGGAGCGTAGCAAGCCCTTTTCCTTGGCCGCAGCCACGCTGCCGCCGCAGGCCATCATCTCGTCGAAATTGATAGTCTCAGCCCGAATGAAGCCCCGCTCAATATCGGAGTGGATCTTGCCTGCGGCCTGGGGAGCCTTGGTGCCCTTTTTGATGGTCCAGGCCCGACACTCGTCCTTGCCGTAGGTAAGGAAGGAGATGAGCCCCAGCAGGTCATAGGAGCACTGGATCAGCCGATCCAGGCCTGACCTTTCCACTCCCAGCTCCTCCAGGAACATAGCCCGCTCCTCGGGGTCGTCCAGCTCGGCGATGTCCTGCTCCAGCTTGGCGCAGATGGGCAGCACCTGGGCTTGCTCCTTCTCGGCCAAGGCCTTCACATCGTTATAATAGGAATTCGAATCGCAATCGGCAAAGCCGGCCTCGTCCATGTTGGCGGCATAGATAATGGGCTTCAGGCTCAGCAGGTCCGCCGTCTCGATAATGGCGCGGTCATCCTTGTCACAATCGAAGGTGCGGGCGGATTTCCCTCCGTCCAGATGCTCCGCCAGGGCCTTGAACACCTCCGCCTCGTGGAGGAACTTCTTGTCGCCCTTGGCAGCCTTGGCGGCCTTTTCCACCCGGCGATTCACCATCTCCAGGTCGGCCATGATGAGCTCTAAATCGATGGTCTCAATATCCCCCAGGGGGTCCACCGGAACATTGGTGCCGGCATCGGCCACCACATGCATGATGTTCTCGTCGTCAAAACAGCGGACTACATGGACGATGGCGTCCGTGCGGCGGATGTTCTCCAAAAATTTGTTGCCCAAGCCCGCACCCTGGCTGGCGCCCTTGACAAGGCCCGCAATGTCCACGAATTCGATGACCGCCGGAGTCTTTTTGTCCGGCTGGTACATCTCAGCCAGCTTGTCCAGCCTTGCATCCGGCACCGCCACCACGCCCACATTGGGCTCGATGGTGCAGAAGGGGTAGTTAGCGCTCTCCGCCCCGGCATTGGTGATGGCGTTAAACAGGGTGCTCTTGCCCACATTGGGCAGTCCTACGATACCTAATTTCATAGTTTTCTCTATCTCCTTATTTTTCAAGGGTTTTCGGCACTTGAACGGCGCTTACTGTACCATTACTGTACCATTTTGATTTTGCTGCACTTTTTCAAATTGTAATACGGCTTTTAACATGGAATCATTATTCTTTGCCTCGTAAACTCTTACCCATTCGGAAACTCCTTTCTCACTATGAGAAAAGGCCCCTATGCATTTTATAATTGTAGCACAAGGGCTTTCTTTTCTCAATAGTGAACTTGCCTTCAAATTGCCATTGTACGGCTGATGTACTCTTCAAACTCCCGGCGCTTGTCCGGCTTTTTCGTCCCGACGGACAACATGAAGGGGCAGCCGGGCGCTCTCAGCATGCTGCCGATCTTGTTGATGCCGATGCAATTCTCCATGTAAAAGCTCCTTTCCTGGGTTCATCAGCCGAGCAGACGAGCCGCCGTTTTCAGATTGTCGGCAGCGGTGCTTTTGCGGAAGCTGTCACCGCCAAACATGATGGGGACGCAGACCTGCAAGATGCGGTCAAAAAAACGCCGGAATTGGCCACCATGCACATGCCCACTGAGGGCCAAATCCATGTCATGATCGACATAGGAATCAAACAGCTCCGGTCTATGGGAAAGTAAAATCGTAAAACCGGGATCGTCCGCAGTAAGCTCTGAAAGCTTCTGAGCGATCACCGCAGCATCACCTGTCAAATAGTCTGCGCTAAAGCTTGGGTCGTCGACGCCTGTAACGGTAATGCTTTCCCGGAAAGCACCTGGAGGCGGCTCCGGGCAACGCCTTCATTGCCGGCTTACCTCAGGTCTGTCGGAGCCTGCAAATAATTTTGCGCATAAATCCTGACGGGGCCTCCTGAAAGCCGTCATCGGAACTATGACAAAAAGAAAAGCGGCAGGCTTCTTATGAAACTAAGCCTGCCGCTTCACATTATCCTGCACTCTGTTATTCGGCAGAGTGCTTTTTCTTTTTGCTGACAACAGCTGCGCCGATAACTGCCCCGCCGCTGGCAAGCAGCAATGCGATCCACAGCATGAAGCTGCTGTTGTCGCCGGTCGGGGGAGACTTCGGCAGCTTCGCCGTTACGGTGTCGGCCTTTTTGATTTCCTTGGTGCCGTCTTTGTCACTGTAATACTTTCCGCAGCCTTCGCAGTACCAATACTCGATATTGCCCTCGGCATCCTCGGTCGCCGCCTTTGCGGGGATATACTTTAAGTCGGTGTGATTCTTCGGGTCAAGCTCGCCGTAAGCCTTGCCGCAGACCTCGCAAACCGCCTTGTCCTTGCAAGTCGCCTTGCCGCCGGAGCAGTCTTTGGTTTCAGAGCCAGTGCAGCCGCCCACCGTGCATTTGCGGGTGTGCGTGCCGTCGCCGTTTGATACCCATTCGCCGAAGGTATGCCCGTCGTTGACCGTCACGGTCATTTCGGCGGTGTTGCCCGCCTTGTCGGTGACGATGATTCTCTGCTCGCCGTCTGCGGGAGCGAGGGTAAAACTGTTGTTTTCGTCAAGCGTGACCTCTGTGCCGTTCACGGTGATGGTGTTCACATACTTTTCGTCAACGGTGACCGTCTGCGCATCGCAGTAGGTCTTGCCGTCCTCAATGCCGCCGATTACAGGCAGAACATTATCAAGCGTTATGCGGTCGGAACGAAGGTATGTTATGTTCAGGCTCTCGTCAACGAGCATTGCATAAACAATATATTCTCCGTTGGGGTCTATGCGGAACGGCTCCTCGTACGCACGGTACACAAGAGAGCCCAGCTCCGTCTCGGAGAGATCCTGATCGGTCACCAAATAGGAGATAAACACGGTTCCGCTGTTGTCGGCGGCGTTTATCGTCACCGTTTGCGTGTCCTTAAAGAACAGTCCGAAGGTGATGTTGTTGAGAAACGCTTTCCAACTGTTCTCGCTGATTTTAATTTCGCCCGTGGGCTTTTCAATGTCTTTCCACCGTGCTTTAAGCGTTATATTCTCGGCAGGCATGGTTTCGGGAATTTCCCTGTCCCAACCAATAAAGGTGTAGCCCTCTCTTGTCGGGTCGGCAGGGGCGGCAATATTCGTACCATAGTCCTGTGTAATGGGTGCGATTTCGCTGCCGCCTGCGGTATCAAAGGTAATTGTGTATTTATTCGTGTTCCAAACGGGATAGAGTGTCAGCGCCTCGTTTTTGGTATAAACATCATCAAAGCCGTACACCTTTTCGCCGCCGTCCACGGTCGCCCAGCCTACTTGCGTGTGCCCCGTGCGAGTGAACAAAGCACCTCGCAGCGTGAGAGCATCGTTATAGAACTTAATATCTGTGACCGCATTGCCCGAGCCGTTTGTGCCGGGCTGATAGGTCACATCCCAAGCGCCCGTGATACGCACATAGGTCTTGCCCGGAAGCTGCCGGAAGATAGCGTTGAACCGCTCTCTGAGTGCGTTGCTCAGCGCGGTAAGCTCTTCATATGTCAGCGTGCTGTCATCCGCCAGATAGCGCTGATACAGTTCCTGCATTTCAGCGGAAAGCTGCGGAATAACAGCCTCTGCGGCATCCTGCGCCGAAGAGCCCGTGAACAGGCGCATACCGTCGCCCATATACAGATTGCCGAGATCTTGATTCCGCAGCGTAATGGCCTGCGGATCGCCCGTTACGGTAAGCGAGCCGCTGTCTATAGAAAGATAGTATGCTGTCAGCCCGTCCGTCATGGTGACGCTGCCGCCGCCGTACTGGGTGTACTGCTCAAGCGTCAGCGCACTGTTCAGCGTCAGCGAGCCGTCGCCGAGGATGGAAAGAGTGTCCCTGCTCATGCTGATTCCGTTCAGGCTTCCGACGGTATTCTTTCCGTCCGCCGTGATAAAGAGCGGGCTTTCATATCCGATATACTTTTCGCTCAGCCTCACAGAGGTCAGGTCGGCATTCTTGAGCTTCAGATTCGGGAAAACACAGCCGTACTTTTCAAGCCTGCCGGTCGAATAAATTCCCAAAATATCATTGCCTGTCAGCTTCCCTAATTCCCCAAGCTCAGTAAGGGTCTTGCCCTTAGGCAGAACAAAGGAGGCAGTTCCGTCGCCGAAAATATCGGTATAATTGTCCGGTGTGACCTCGACCTCGCCGTCGCCGCGATCCAAAAACAGACCGAAGCCGCCCCATAAAGCGGTAAGTGCCGAAACATCTGCGGGAACGGTATCGCCGGGCTTGTAGAAGTTTGAATTTTCGTCTACCCACCACAGCTGTGCATCTGCCGAAATGCCGTCCGGGCGGGGCAATCCCTCGGCAGAGGGTGCAGTGAAGCTCTCGCCCTTTTTCACGATAATGTTGATCCAGTTCTGCTGCTCGCCGGGCATAAATTCACCCGTTCGCAGCTCTACTACCTTCAGACTGTCGGCGGCAAGATCTGTCGGCAGTTCAAGGACGGGGCGGAAACCAATGTCCCGCACCGGAAGGGTTGGCCTTGCCCAAAATGTAGCCTGTGCAGCGAAGTGTCCACCACGAGATAGATACATTCCCTCGACATTCCCAGTACCTATATCCTGGCCGAAAGAGCGCATTTTATACCAGTTTTTGATATAATCGGCTGACTTCTGATAGATCGTATCCCATTCATTGTCAATTGGTGCAAGACCAGAGCCTTCTCCTTCATTACGGTGATGGTCTCCAACAGATGGGGCGCGGAGCGTATAGTTCACGTTACTCGCTGTATAGGTCTGGCCATAAATCAGGTTCATTTCTGCCAACGTCTCCCGCTGCAAAGAACATTTCACGTTATAGTCCGCAATAAAAAGGCTGTGCTCGTAGGGCTGCTTGGCGGTATCGGTTTCATTTTCCATCGAATAGGCATCCACCGTACCCACATATGTAAACGGCACATAATGCAGCGTTTTGTCCGGCAGATTGCTGTTTACCGTTCCGGGTATGTTCTCGCCGGAGAGGTCAAAATAGTATCTGCCGCCGGGGGTAAGGGTAAACTGCTCGTCGATCTCGTCCGTCAGCTTCACTTCCCGAAGTGCGCCGGCATAGTCGGTCTTATGATCGCCGTTAAACTGCTCGTTGAACACGCAGAGCGTCTTGCCGGTCATGTCTATGCCGGTCAGGTCAATCGCTGCCCTGCCGCGTGTACCGTTTGTCGTGCCGTCCAGCTGCACAACGCGTGTATAGCGGGAAATGCTCCCGTCCGCATCCTTAATAACGGCAGATATATATTCATTATCGCCCACTTTTGCGTTCTTGTATTCGACCTCCAGCACACTACCGTTGACCAGCACCGTCTTTGCCGTAAAATCGTCGCGGTCGCTGTCATGCAAGGTCAGCTTCCATTCATCTCCGGCGTATTCGGCGATCGGGGTCGTTAAATCTGCAACTTTTCCGTGCTCGGCAGCAGATATAAAGAGAACGGAGGACAGATCCAGCTCCATGGCAGGCCGCACGGCAGCATCGTAGTCCACGTTGAGGGCGCTGCCGCTTCTGCCATCGGGATGAATCGTCCACGATCCGTAGCCGTAAACCTCATTGGAAGAACGCGTCCACCACTTTGCAGCGTACTTGCACGAATTTCTGTACAAATAAATACTATCCTCTTGCGAGAAGGCCCAGAGCTTCTGCGCTTTGACCTCCTGCCCGGTGATTCCCTCGGTGATGTCCTTGGGGCGGATGACCGCCTGCTCCTTTTCGGGGATCGCCTCGGCCAGGGAAACCATTTTCTGCTGCAAGGTGCTTCCCGCATACTCATTGGGCTTTCTCCATTGCGACATATCGGACGGGTTGTTGGCATAATAACCGTTGTCCTCGCTGTAGCGTCTTGCATTTTCAAACGGCACGGCGCTCCCCGTGCGGAACGGGACATCTCCGAAATCATTGTTTACCGCAAGCAGGGTAATGATGGGCGCATTATTGCTTTTGTCGGTCTTTTGGCCGATCACCCACCATTTATGCCCCGCAAAGGACAGCCTGCTTTTGTCGATCTTTAATATGCTTTGGGCGCTCGTACCGGGCAGAATGGCTTTTGCACCGCCTGCGGCAAACGCCGTAGTCGGCACAAGGCATAGCACCATACAAAGGGTAAGTAGGATACTGAGTATTCGTTTTTTCATATCAAATTCTCCTTTTCATGACCTTATACAAGGCTCTTTTTCTTTTTCAGCACAATGTACAAAATCAAAACCATGTTGCTCAAAAGCGAAGCTCCTGCCACAACGATAGCTGTTTTTGCCAGCGGACTTTTTTCGGCAACGGCAGAAGATCCTGCGGCAATCGAGCTGTCCGCCGCCGCTTTCACACCTGTGTCTTTCTCGCCGATCCACCAGTTGCCGTTTTCGCCGATGAAGGGAGTCAGACCGTCTGCGCCTTTATCGCCTTTATCCCCTTTGTCCCCTTTTTCTCCACGGCCGCCCTTATCGCCGGAGGCTCTCACTTCGAGGGAAGTCCAGCTTTGCCCGCCGTCATAGGAGACATACCAAATGTTATCGTCCCCGATTTTAAGCTGGGGCGTTATGCCGTCTTTCCCGTTTGTGCCGTCTTTACCGTCAGCACCGTCTTTACCGTCAGCACCGTCTTTACCGTCCTTGCCATCAACGCCATCTTTGCCATCGGCACCATCCTGTCCGTCAGCGCCGGCGTCGCCTTTGTCGCCCTTGTCGCCTTTCTCGCCGGTTGCCTTTATGCCGAGGGAAGTCCAGCTTTGCCCGCCGTCATAGGAGACATACCA
>ULVV01035914.1_pt1 | contig 36913 bp, 35 predicted proteins | sample 1959761 | NCBI WGS metagenome assembly ULVV01 (sample SAMEA4835795, study PRJEB28245) | human gut metagenome | biome: gut microbiome; material: fecal sample | place: Denmark | collected 2008
CGATGGCGCTCAAAAATCTGATGGGCCTTGTGTGCGACCCCGTCGCGGGCCTTGTCGAGGTCCCGTGCGTCAAGCGCAACGTCATCGGCGCGGTGAACGCGATCTCCGCGGCGGATATGGCGCTCGCGGGCATCGAGAGCCGCATCCCCGTCGACGAGGTCATCGACGCGATGGGCGAGGTCGGACGGCGCATGCCGGTCGAGTTCCGCGAGACGGCGCTCGGCGGTCTGGCCGCAACGCCGACCGGTAAGGAGGTCAAAGAACGCATGCCGCACGGCGCGCAGTAAAAGTACGCAATAAAGTGAGAAAAATGACTTCCGTTCATGGAAAACCTGAACGGAAGTCATTTTTTATAAACCGCACAGAGATACGGGTTGTTCCGGATTTATTGATGGGCATAAAATTATGAAGCTTATATAGATAATCAATCGATGATTTTGAAGCAATTTGTTGAAAACGCCTTAAAAGATACGGTATAATCGCCGTCAGGATTAGATAGGAGGGCAACCATGAAACCTGACACAGAAAAGGTCCTGAGCATTCTTGCCTCGCATGAGAATGACCCATCGAATCTCATCGCGATTTTGCAGGATGTTCAGGCGGAGTACAACTATTTAAGCGAAGCAAACCTGACGCTCATCGCCGATACGCTCGGATTAAGCGTGTCGAAGGTGTACAGCGTGGCGACGTTCTATGAGAACTTCTCGCTCGAAGCCAAGGGGAAGCACATTGTCAAGGTCTGCGCGGGCACGGCGTGCCACGTGCGGAAATCCGGGCCGATTTACGATGCGATCTATGAGTATCTGGGTCTGCACGGAAAGAAAAAGACCTCGGACGACGGCCTCTTCACGCTCGAAACGGTCGCGTGTCTCGGCGCTTGCGGTTTGGCGCCGGTCATGACCGTGGACGGCGAGGTGCATGCCAAGATGGACCCCGAGCGTGCCATTGAGCTGCTCGAGACCATCCGCAAAGAGGAGGTGCGAGCGTGAGCAAGCTGACAAGAGAAGAATTCCGCGTCCTGCGCACAAGAGCGGAGCACGACCTCGCGCAGAGCCGCGAGGTGCCGTCCATCCTCATCTGCGCGGGCACGGGCTGTATCGCCGGCGGCGCGATGAAGATTTACGACAACTTCAAATCCGAGTGCGAGGCGCGCGGGCTGAAGGTCTACGTCGGCTTGAAGCACGACTCGGACGAGGAAAAGAGCCTGCACGTCAAAATGAGCGGCTGCCACGGCTTTTGCGAGATGGGCCCGCTCGTGCACATCGAGCCGATGGGTGTGATGTACATTCACGTCAAGCCCGAGGACTGCCACGAGATCTTAGAGAAGACCGTACTCGGCGGCGAGGTCATCGACCGTCTGGTCTACCATCTCGACGGCACGGCCTACCCGAAGCAGGAGGATATCCCGTTTTATAAAAAGCAGCACCGTGTGGTGCTGGAAAACTGCGGCACGTCGGACGCCGAGGACATCGAGGAGTATATCGCCAAGGGCGGCTACAGCGCGTTTGAAAAGGCGCTGTTCGAGATGACGGACGAGCAGATCTGCCGCAATATTCTCGATTCCGGCCTGCGCGGCCGCGGCGGCGGCGGATTCCCCGCCGGACGCAAGTGGGATGGCGCGCGCAAACAGAAGAGCGCGAAAAAATACATCGTCTGCAACGGCGACGAGGGCGACCCCGGCGCGTTCATGGACCGCAGCGTGATGGAGGGCAACCCCCACAGCGTGCTCGAGGGCATGATGATCGCGGGTCTCGCCGTCGGCAGCGACGAGGGCTATATCTACGTGCGCGCGGAGTATCCGCTGGCGGTGAACCGCCTGAAAACGGCCATCGCTCGCGCCGAGGAGATGGGCCTTCTCGGAACGAACATCCTTGGCAGCGATTTCAATTTCCGCATCCACGTCAACAAGGGTGCGGGCGCGTTCGTCTGCGGTGAGGGCAGCGCCCTGACCGCGTCCATCGAGGGCAATCGCGGCATGCCGCGCGTCAAACCTCCGCGCACCATCGAGCATGGCCTGTGGGCAGAGCCCACGGTGCTCAACAACGTGGAGACCTTTGCCAACGTTCCGCTCATCATCAAAAACGGCGTGGAGTGGTACCATAGCATCGGCACGGAGAAGAGCCCCGGCACGAAGGCCTTCGCCCTGACGGGCAATGTGGTCAACACGGGCCTCATCGAAGTGCCGATGGGCACGACCATTCGTGAAGTCGTTTTCGACATCGGCGGCGGCATTCCCGACGGCAAGAAGTTCAAGGCCGTGCAGATCGGCGGCCCTTCCGGCGGCGCGACCACGGCGAGCGACGAGCATCTTGACCTGCCGCTCGACTTCGACTCGCTCAAGAGCATCGGCGCCATGATCGGCTCGGGCGGCCTCGTCGTCATGGATGAGGACACCTGCATGGTCGAGACCGCGCGCTTTTTCATGCGCTTTACGCAGAACGAAAGCTGCGGCAAATGCGTTCCCTGCCGTGAGGGTACAAAGCGCATGCTGGAGATTTTGGACCGCATCATCGCAAACGAAGGAAGCCTTGAGGACCTTGACCTTTTGCAGGAGCTCTCCAAGACCATTTCGGAAACGGCGCTGTGCGGCCTGGGTCAGAGCGCGTGCAAGCCCGTGCAGAGCACGCTGCGCCACTTCCGCCAGGACTATCTGCGCCATGTGGTCGACCACCACTGCCCGATCTGCAACGGCCGCAAGCGCCGCCTTGTCATCAAGCCCGAGCTGTGCAAGGGCTGCGGCAAGTGCAAGCGCAACTGCCCGATGGAGGCCATCTCCGGCGAGATCCGCATGCCGCACACCATCGACAATGATAAGTGCATTCACTGCGGCGCATGCTGGGGCGCGTGTCCGTTCGGCGCGATCGACGCCATTGAAGAGGAGGGCTGAGACATGGCAAAAGGTATGATGATCGTTGACGGTCAGCGCGTCAACTTCGATGGGGAAAAGAACGTGCTCTCCGTCATCCGTAAGGCCGGTATTGAAATGCCGACGTTCTGCTATTACTCCGACCTCTCCGTTTACGGCGCGTGCCGCATGTGCGTGGTGGAGGATGAAAAGACCGGCAAGATCGACGCGAGCTGCTCGATGGAGCCGCGCGACGGCATGCGCATCAGCACGAACAGCGCGCGGCTTCTCAAGCACCGGCGCGTCATTCTGGAGCTGCTGCTTGCCTCGCACAACTGCAACTGCACCACCTGCGAAAAGAGCGGCCACTGCCGCTTACAGGAGCTAGCCCAGCAGTTCGGTGTGCGCAAAATTCGCTTCCCCGATACGCGCGAGCACTACGAGATCGACAGCTCGTCGCCCGCGGTGCTGCGCGACCCGAACAAGTGCATCCTCTGCGGCGACTGTGTGCGCGTGTGCGAGGAGATGCAGGGCATGGGCATTTTGAACTTTGCCTACCGCGGCAGCAATTTACAGGTCATGCCTGCGTTCGACCGCAAGCTCGCCGAGACGAAGTGCGTGAGCTGCGGCCAGTGCGCGGCGGTGTGCACCACCGGCGCCATCACGGTGAAAAACCAGATCGGCGAGGCGTGGCGCGCCATCCACGACCCCAGCAAGCGCGTCGTCATTCAGATCGCGCCCGCCGTGCGCGTGGCCGTGGGCGAGGCGTTCGGCTTCCCCGCGGGCGAAAACGTGCTCGACAAGCTCGTCACGGCGCTCAAGCTCATGGGCGTGGACGAGGTGTATGACACGACGTTCGGCGCAGACTTTACGACGATCGCCGAATCCGAAGAATTCCTCGGGCGCCTGAAAAACGGCGGTCCGTTCCCGATGTTCACCTCCTGCTGCCCGGCGTGGGTGAAGTATCTCGAAAACGAGAACCCCAAGTATTTGAAGAACATTTCGACCTGCAAGTCGCCGATGGAGATGGTCGGCGCGATCTTCCGCGACAAGTACGCCGCGAAGGACGCTGCCGACGGCCGCACGACCTATCACATCGCCATCATGCCCTGCACGGCGAAGAAGATGGAGGCCGCGCGCCCCGAGTTCATCCACGACGGTCGACCCGACGTCGACCTTGTGCTCACCACGCGCGAGGTGATCGACATGATGCAAGAGACGGGCATCCAGCTCGGCGAGCTGGAGCTTGAGTCCCCCGATCTGCCGTTCGGCCTCGGCTCCGGTGCGGCGGTCATCTACGGCACGAGCGGCGGCGTGGCCGAGGCGGTCGTGCGCCACTGCCTGCCGGATAAGAGCAAAAACGCCCTGCGCGAGATCAGCATCCTCGGCCTGCGCGGTGACGCGCCGATCAAGGAGGCGAGCGTGACGATCGGCGACACCGAGCTCAAGCTCGCGGTCGTCAACGGCCTTGCCAACGCAAAAAAGCTCTTAAAGGAAATCGACGAGGGCAAGAAGTTCTATCACCTTATCGAGGTGATGACCTGCCAGGGCGGCTGCGTCGGCGGTGCGGGCCAGCCCTACGGCCTCAAGAAGAGCAAGGAAAAGCGCGGCGACGGCCTGCACCTTTCCGACAACGCGGCAATGTTCAAGCGCGCGGAGCGAAACCCCGTGGTCGCCCAGATGATGGCGGAATACGGGGAAAAGCGGTGCCATGAGCTACTGCATGTGACTTACACAAACAAGTGACATAAGTCACTTGTTTGTGTAAAAGATTCACTGCGTTCTGTGCCTCGCCCTTGGCTCGACACTCACTCCGTGCAAAGTGTATTTACTGACGCACATGTCGTCAGTAAATACGGATTAGAAAATGTTTCGCGCCTGCGGGCGCGAAATGAGGTGCGAATATAAAACAGGAGCTGAATGCCTTGGCATTCAGCTCCTGTTTGCTTGCGTTCCGTTTGAATCAGTCGAATTCCAGCGCGGTGGCGCGCAGCTCGCTCACTTCGCCGACGATGGCGCTCCAGGGGGCGAAGGTCTGCAGCTCGCGAAGAAGCGGCTCTGCGTCCTCGCGCGGGAGCGCGACGAGAAGGCCGCCCGAGGTCTGCGGGTCGGCGGCGAGGTCGAGGAAGACCTGCTGTGCCGTGGGCAGCACCGTGAGATGCGGCTTCACATAGTCCATGTTGCGGTAAGCACCCGCGGGGATGATGCCCATCTCAGCCATATCGCGCGCCTCGTCCATCAGGGGGAGCGTTGCGCTGTGCAGGTGGATGGTAACGCCGCTGCCGCTCGCCATCTCATAGCTATGACCGAGCAGGCCAAATCCCGTCACGTCGGTGCAGGCGTGGACATTTTTGGCGCTTCGCACGGCGTTGCCCGCCTTTTTGTTGAGCGTCGCCATGTGGGCATAAACCGCGTCGCGGGCGGCGGGGGAGATGAGGTCTGCTTTGATGGCGGTCGTGAGCACGCCGCTGCCGAGCGGCTTGGTCAGCACCAGCATGTCACCCGGCTGTGCGCCGACATTTTTGAGGATGCGGTCGGGATGGACAAAACCCGTAACGCACAGGCCGTACTTCGGCTCGTTATCCTGAATGGTGTGACCGCCCGCGATGACGCATCCGGCCTCGACGGCTTTGGCATGCCCACCCTCCAAAATGGCGCGAATGTCGTCTTTCGGAAGGCAGTTCGGCACGCACAGAAGGTTCATCGCCACTCTTGGCTCGCCGCCCATGGCGTACACGTCGCTCAGCGCGTTCGCCGCGGCAATCTGGCCGAAGAGATACGGATCATCCACAATGGGGGTGAAGAAGTCGACCGTCTCAATGACGGCGACCTCGTCGGAGACGCGGTACACGGCGGCGTCGTCGCTGCTGTCGTAGCCGACTAAAAGCGCGGGATTCGACACATTCGGCAAGTCAGCAAGAATTTCTGTCAGGGCACCCGGCCCCAGCTTGGCGGCTCAACCCGCCGCCTTTGTCATCTGCGTGAGACGCAGCTTGTCGTTCATGGCACGCACCTCCTCCTTGAAAAACTGCTTTTATTGTAGAGAAGCGCGAGCCCTTTGTCAACTCCGTCGTGTTTGCACCCTCAGCGCGGGAAGAGGGTGTGGAGCAGATCGAGAAAGCTCTCCCAAAGGTCTGTCGGGCGTCCGTCGGAGAGAGTCACGTCGCCGGAAAGACCGTCGCAGAGGACAAAATAGCGCTCGGCGGAGGAAAGATTCGTGAATTCGCAGCGCGCGGTGCGTCCGTCGACCTCGTAGAACATGGCCGGGTAGGGATTTGTGACATCGGTGATGTTCCAGAGCGTGATCGTGCCGTTCTGCGGCGTATCCGCGCGGAAGGTGACGGCGATGCGCGTGCTGTTCGTAAAAAGACGGCGGCCGTCGCAGCTGTCGGCAAAGGTTTGTACCTCTCCGGCGGCAAGGTTGCAGACGCTCTCCTCAACCACGGGGATGTAGGGGTGCTGTGCGCGGACAAGGTTCATCCACGCAGCGGCGGCGAGCGAGAGCAATACGATCAGGACGATGACGCCGACAGTCAGGAGTGTGCCGCGCTTCTGGCGACGGTGCTTGACCTTTTGCGCGTAGTCGGCGACGGCGGGCGGGTCGATGGCCTGCGCGGCGGGGAGAAACTGCTCGCTTTTCATCCGCGCGAGCGTTTCACGGCAGCGGGGGCAGGTTTTGAGATGCTCGTCCACGAGAGCGCGGCTCGCGTCCGAGCAGCTTTCGTCGGCGTAGAGCGGTAGCAGGTCGCCGATGACGCGGCAGTCAATGTTCATGGTGTTCCTCCATATCTTTGATCAGCTTGTCCTTGGCGCGGTAAAATGTGACCTTTGCCCAGGACTCGGATTTGCCGAACAGGTTGGCAATGTCGCGAAAGTGCAGCTCGCCGAGCACGCGCAGCGTGAAGACCTCGCGGTACGGCTCTTTGAGCCGGTGCAGGGAGGCGTGGATGCGCATGGCCTGTTCTTTGTCGGCCAGCAGCTCAAAAATGTCGTCCGGCGCGGCGAGCCCGTGCGTTTCCTCGTAGGGGACGGCGCGCCTTTGGCGGCGGAGCTCTTTTGTGAGGGCGTTTTTCGCAATCTGGCAGAGCCATGATTCGACGCGGCAGTCGCCGCGGAACGTGCCGATGTGCAGATACGCCTGATAGAACGTCTCCGCCGTCAGCTCGTCGGCGAGGGAGGCGTCCTTGCAGAGCGAGAGCAGGAAGCGGTAGACAACGGGTGTGCAGCGCCGGCAAATCTCGTCAAATTCGTCCATGCAGGGCCTCCTTTCCGCTTCTTTCTGCCTGTTAGAGCGCGGAGCGCGCAGAAAGATACAAACTTTTTCTCATTTTATCAGTTTGGCACAAACGGCGCAAGGCAGGCTCTATCATCGGAAAATTCGATAATAACAGGGCGGTAAAACGGGAAAAACCATGGAAAAAAATCGCGGCGGGAGAAAAAAGTTGTGTCACTTCGCGCGGAATCTGTTATAGTTAGAAAGAAATAACGGGTGCAAACCCATCAAAGGAGCGATAGAAATGACGATCAAAGTCAATGCCATGGGCGACGCCTGCCCCATCCCTGTTGTGAAGACGCAGAAGGCGATGCAGGAGCTCGGCGGCACCGGAACGGTCGAAACGCTGGTCGACAACGAGACTGCGGTGCAGAACCTCGGTAAGCTGGCCGCAAGCCGCGGCTGCGTGTCCAAGAGCGAGAAACTTGGCGAAAATCAGTACCGCGTGACCATCACCGTGGGCGGGGACGCCAAGACGGACGGGGCGAGCGGAGAGTGCTTCACCTGCGGCAAGCCGAAGACGGTCGTGGTGCTGTCGTCTGACAAGATGGGCAGCGGCAATGACGAGCTCGGCGGCGCGCTGATGAAGGCGTTCGTCTTCGCCCTGAGCCAGCAGGAGACCCTGCCCGACACCATCCTCTGCTACAACGGCGGCGTGAAGCTGACGTGCGAGGGCTCGGAGTCTCTCGAAGACCTCAAGGGCATGGCCGCGCGCGGCGTGGAGATCATGAGCTGCGGTACGTGCCTCAACTTCTACGACCTCAAGGAAAAGCTCGCCGTCGGCGAGGTGACGAACATGTACGTCATCGTCGAAAAGATGAGCGGCGCGGACCGCGTCGTCCGTCCGTAAGATGATCTATCTTGACAACGCGGCGACCACGCTGCGAAAGCCGCCGCAGGTCATCGACGCGGTGGTCGCGGCGATGGGGAGCTTTGGCAACAGCGCGCGCGGCACGCACGAGGAGGCGCTTGCCGCCTCGCGCGTGATCTACGACACGCGCTGCAAGCTCGCCGCGCTCTTTGGCTGCAAGCGTCCTGACCACGTGGCGTTCACCTGTAACTCGACCGAGGCGCTGAACATCGCCATCCATGGCTGCATCCACGCGGGCGAGCATGTGATCTCGACCGACCTTGAGCACAACTCTGTCCTGCGACCGCTTTACCGGCTGGAACGGGAAAACAATGTCAAGTTGAGCTTTGTTCCCGCAGACCGGCAGGGGAACATCGACTACGCCGATTTTGAACGGCTGCTGCGTCCCGATACCCGCGCCGTCGTCTGCACGCATGCCTCGAACCTGACGGGCAACACGCTGAATCTGGCGTGCATCGGCGCATTTGCGCACGAACACGACCTTTTGTTCATTGTGGACGCTTCGCAGAGCGCGGGCGTGCTGCCCATCGACATGGAGCAGATGCACATCGACGTGCTGTGCTTCACGGGGCACAAGTCGCTGATGGGCCCGCAGGGCACGGGCGGACTGTGCGTGCGCGAGGGTGTGGACATCAACCCCTGGAAGGTCGGCGGCACGGGCGTGCAGACCTATCTCCACGAGCAGCCCGAGCAGATGCCGACGCGGCTAGAGGCGGGCACGCTCAACGGCCACGGTATAGCGGGGCTGAACGCCGCGCTCGACTTTTTGCAGGAGACCGGCGTTGAGGCCATCCACGCGCATGAAATGGCGCTGCTGCGCCGCTTTGTCGCGGGCGTCAAGAAAATTCCGAGTGTGACGCTCTACGGCGATTTTGACCATGAGCGCACGGCGGTCGCCGCGCTCAACATCGGCGACATGGACTCGGGCGAGGTATCGGACATCCTGTCCGAGGACTACGGCATCGCGACCCGCCCGGGCGCGCACTGCGCGCCGCGCCTGCACGAGGCGCTCGGAACTGAGAAGCAGGGCGCGGTGCGCTTCAGCTTCGGCTGGTACAATACGGAAGAGGAAGCGGACGCCGCGGTCACCGCGCTCCGCGAGATCGCAACATGAGAGAGAAAAAGCTATGGCTCGTCATCACCTTCCACACGACGGCCGCGGCCATCGCGATGGAAAAGCTCTGCCGGGCGAAGGACCTGCCCGGGCGGCTCATCCCCGTCCCGCGTGAGCTAACGGCGGACTGCGGTATGTCGTGGCGCGCGGAGGTCCAGGACCGCGCCGCGCTCGCCGCGCTGACCAAGGCGGAGGGGTTGGAGGTCGACGGCTTTTACGAGCTGGTGATTTGAAGAAAAGAGGGGGAACCATCGAAAAAAACGATGGTTCTCCCTCTTTCATCTATGAATACCGTTTGTTTTTCAAAAGATAAACCGATATACTGGTTTTCGACAAAAAGTGTTGATTTTGTCAACGATCAAAAAAGGAGAATTGGAGAAAATGAAAAAAGTACATCTGGGCGTCATTATTGCGGGCGCCGCAGTGGGCCTTGCGGCGCTCATCTTAACGGCGCTCGGCAACCCCACGAACATGGGCTTCTGCATCGCGTGCTTTCTGCGCGATATTTCCGGCGCGGTGGGCCTGCACAGCGCGGCAAAGGTGCAGTATGTCCGCCCTGAGATCATTGGCCTCGTGCTCGGCGCGTTCATCATGAGCGTTGCGAGCAAGGAGTTCAAGGCGCGCGCCGGCTCTTCGCCCGCGATCCGCTTTGTGCTCGGCGCGTTCGTCGTCATCGGCGCGCTGGCGTTCCTCGGCTGCCCGCTGCGCATGGTGCTGCGCCTCGGCGGCGGTGACCTCAACGCGCTCGTCGGCCTGATCGGCTTCACCGGCGGGATCCTGCTCGGCATTGCGAGCCTTAAAAAGGGCTTTTCGCTCAAGCGCTCGTACGAAGCGCACAAGGCGGAGGGCGGCGTGCTGCCGACTGTGATGGCCGCGCTGCTGATCCTCGTCGTCACCGTGCCCGCGCTGTTCAAGTTCTCGGAAGAGGGACCGGGCTCGATGCACGCGCCGTTCTGGATCGCGCTTGTCATCGCGCTCGTTGTTGGCGCGCTCGCGCAGAAGAGCAGGCTCTGCATGGTCGGCGGCCTGCGTGACGCGTTCATGCTCAAGGACTTCCACCTGCTCTATGGCTTTGTTGCCATCTTCGTCGTCACGCTGGCCGGCAACCTCGCCATGGGCAAGTTCCACCTCGGCTTCGCGCTCCAGCCCATCGCGCACAGCGCGCACCTGTGGAATCTGCTGGGCATGGTGCTCGTCGGCTGGGGCAGCGTGCTGCTCGGCGGCTGCCCGCTGCGCCAGCTCATTCTGGCCGCGCAGGGCAACGGCGACAGTGCCGTCACCGTGTTCGGTATGCTCGTCGGTGCGGCGCTCGCGCACAACTTCGGCCTTGCGGGCAATCCCGACTCCAAGAGCGAGGCGGGCGAGCTGATCGTCGGCGGCATCTCGACTGCCGGTAAGATCGCCGTCGTGCTCGGCCTTGTTGTGATGCTCGTGGTCGTCATTTTGAATCTGCCGAAAAAGGAGGAGGCGAAAGCATGATCGACGCAAGAGGATATTCCTGCCCCATGCCCGTGGTGATGGTGCAGAACGAGGTGAAGAAGAACGCGCCTGCGTCTCTCGACGTGCTGGTCGACAGCATGACCTGCGTGGAAAACGTCACCCGCTTTGCCGAAAAGCAGGGTTATAAAGTGGAGTATGCCGCCGAAGGCGAAGACTTCCGGCTGAAGCTCAACAAGTAAAAGAAAAGCAAGGTCGCCGCCCGGGGAACACTCCTCGGGCGGCTTTTTGTTGCATTTTTTGCAACGTATGGTATGATACAGGAAGATAGTGAGAGGAAACCACGCCCAAAGGAGGAATTACAATGAAATGCCCCTACTGTGGAACTGAGATGGAGACGGGATATGTCCAGAGCATGAAAGAGATCATTTATTCCACGAATCTCCATACCAGCCGGATCATGATCCCAAAGAAAGACGATATCAAATTGACCTACGACCCATGGTCGCCTGCGTCGTGCAGGGCCTCGCGCTGCGCGGCGTGCAGGAAGATCATTCTTTCGTATTGACAAATGCCGGAGAAAAGGAGGATGACCGAGTGAAAGCGATCAAACGGATGCTGACGGGCATTATGCTGATGCTGATGGCGATTTCATTCGCCGTAGGGAACGGAGATCGAGGCACATGGCTGGGTGGAGCGGCGTTCATCCTGCTTCCGATAGCGGTGGCCGTGTTTGTGGTCGGCTTATTCACGGAAGAGGAAAAATGAAGACCTGAAGCAATGGCCGCGGCCGTAAATCACTGAGAAAATCCAAAAAATCAAGGGACTGCTTCTTGACAGAAGCGGTCCCTTTGGCTATAATGACAGCGTAATTGATTACAACGTAATTAAAACGGAAGAGGTGAGACGGTGGCACTGCGGGACCATTCGCTGGACGATAAGATCACAGCAGCGGCGATGGAGGAGTTTTCGAGCAAGGGCTACGCGGGCGCGTCGCTCCGGAAGATCGCGGAAAAGGCGGGTGTGACCGTCGGCGCGATCCAAACGCGGTATTCGTCGAAGGACGAGCTGTTCGCGAGCCTTGTCAAGCCACTTCTGGATGATATCGAGGCGATGTTCCGCGGCGTCAAGGCCGACTACTACTCCGGCGCGGAAAAGGACCTGTTGTCCCAGCTCAAGAGCTCGATGCAGCACGAATCTGATGCGATTTTGCACCTGATCTTCGCGCACTATGAGCAGGCTGTGCTGCTCTTTTACCGCAGCGCGGGCAGCGCGCTTGCGCACTATTTCGACAAAGTGGTGCAGAGCAAGATCGACGAGAGCATTGCGTTTTTCTGCGCGGCGGGCTGCACCGGCGTCGACGAAATGCTGCTGGGCATGCTCATTTCGACGCAGTTCGAGAGCTACCGCCGCATCGTTGCCGACTGTCCTGACGTACGGCGCGCCGAGCAGTGCATGCAGTCGTTGATGACGTATCACTTCGGCGGCTGGACGGCGCTTTTTGCTTCTAAAAACTGGATGCAGGGGGATGCGCAGCATGAAGTATAACGGCTTTTATTTCTGGATGTTTCAACGTCCGATGAAAAAGGTCCTCACCGAGCGGTACAACAAGACCTACGCCGCGGAGATCATGCGAAAGAGCAAGCGGGTCTGCCGCGAGATCATGGAGCGGGCCGACGACATCGGCGACGACAACCCCATGGCCTACAACGAGCTCTTCACGCTGGCATTCGTCGCGCCGTATCTTGCGAGCGAAAAGATCCCGCCTGAGACCATGCAGGAGATAATGCGCCGCGCGCTCTACCATATCAATGGTACTTCAGCCGCACCGACCTGAATACGGACAAGGGCAAGGCGGAGAACAAAAAGAGCGTCGTAAAATATGCCAAATGGTACACGCCGGAAAAGGAACAGCAGTACCCGACGTCCTTCAAGGTGGACTTTGAGGGCTTACCCTACGAGGGCGCGTGCTATTACCGCATCACGCGCTGCCCCATCTGCTCGTACGCAGAAAAGCTCGGCGTTTCCGAGCTGATGCCGCTGTTCTGCGAGCTCGACGAGGTCATGATCACGCTCCAGCACGGCGTGCTGTACCGCGAGCAGACGCTGGCGAGTGGCGGGGCATACTGCGACTACTTCATCACGGGTGATAAGGAGTAAAAAAATCTGCGACATGCTGTCGCAGATTTTTTTATTCTTTCAGCAGCTTCATCCGCTCGCGCCAGTCGGGCATGTAGCGCTCGATGAGCGCGTAGAACGCAGGGGAGTGGTCGTGGTGGCGGATGTGCGCGAGCTCGTGGACGACGACATAGTCGATGGCTTCGCGCGGATACTGCATCAGCCGCCAGGAAAAGCAAAGGCTGTTTTTCCTGCTGCACGAGCCAAAGCGCGTGCGCGCGGACGTGATCTTGAGGCCCGTCGGCGTGAGGCCCATGATGCCGCTCCAGTGATCGACGCACATCGGGAGGTATTCCTTCGCACGCGCGATGAGCGCTTTGCGCTCCTCGTCCGTCGGCTCGGGATGGGCAAGGCGGCGCGCCTGCTGCTTTTCGCGGGCGCGGGTAAGCCAGTCCTCGTGCTCGGCGACAAAGCGGTCGATAAACTCTTTTTTGACGCCGTAGGGCGCGCGGACGACGGCGCGGCCGTCACGGTCCAATTGCAGGGACATCGTACGGCGCTTGGCGCGAATCAGCGTATAGCCCGTCATTCGCCGATATAGGTGAAGCGGCGGAACGTCTTGCCGTCGCGCTCAACAGTCTCGTTCCACATGCTCACGGACCGCACCCAGAGGCCAAAGTCGCCGTACAGCGCGCGATAGACGACGAGCTCCTCCTCCGTCTCTGAATGACGTGCGACGCCGAGGACCTCATATTCTTTGCCCTTGAAGTGACGGTAGCGCCCGGGCTTGATGCTTTCCATGAATGATGCCTCCTGCAAAGGATTTGGATAGAGTATAGCACGAAGAAGCGAAAAAAGGAAGCGGCGCGTGCCGCTTCCTTTTTGATTTGATTTTGAAATTTGCTTCTTAGTAGCTGCCGAGGTCGGCGGACTTGTCGCCCGTGACGCTGACGCCGAACTCGTAGTCGTTGCCGGGGAGGATGGCGTTCAGGATGACACCGCACAGGGCCGCGATGGCGAGGCCAGAGAGGGTGACGGCCGCGCCGCCGACAGTGAAGGTGATGCCGCCGACCGAGCTGAAGCCGAGGCCGCTGACGAACATGACCGCTGCGATGATCAGGTTGCGGGACTTGGTGAGGTCGACCTGGTTTTCCACGATGTTGCGCACACCGACCGCGGAGATCATACCGTAGAGGATGAAGCTGACACCGCCGACGATGGCCGCGGGGATGGAGTTGACGAGCGCGTCAAACTTGGGGGAGAAGCTCAGGATGATGGCGTAGATGGCCGCGAGGCGGACAACGCGGGGGTCGTAGACCTTGGAGAGGGCGAGCACGCCGGTGTTCTCACCGTAGGTGGTGTTGGCAGGGCCGCCGAAGAAGCCGGCGAACGCGGTGGCGAGACCGTCGCCGACGAGCGTGCGGTGCAGGCCCGGGTCTTCGATAAAGTTGCGGCCGGTGGTGGAGGAGATGGCGGAGATATCACCGATGTGCTCCATCATAGCCGCGATGGCGATAGGGGACATGACCAGGATGGCGGAGACGTCGAATTTGGCGATGACGAACTGCTGGAGACCAAGGAAGCTTGCTTCACTCACACCGGAGAAGTCGACCTGACCGGCGATGACCGCGACGATGTAGGAGCCGACGACGCCGAGCAGGATGGGGATGATCTTGACCATGCCCTTGCCCCAGATGTTGGCGACCACGATGATGGCCATAGCGACGAGGGCGAGCCACCAGCAGGTGGAGGCGTTATTGATGGCGGAGCCGGAGAGGTTCAGGCCGATCATGATGATCATCGGGCCCGTGACGATGGGAGGGAAGTAACGCATGACCTTTTTCGCGCCGAGCACCTTGAAGAGGAGTGCGAGCACGAGGTAGAGGAGACCTGCGATCACGATGCCGCCGAGCGCGTAGGCGAGCTTCGTTTCGGGATCGAGACCTTCGTAGGCGGGCATCGTCGCGACCGTGGAGAAGCCGCCGAGGTAGGCGAACGAGGAGCCGAGGAACGCGGGGACCTTGAACTTGGTGCACACGTGGAACAGCAGCGTGCCGAGGCCGGCGAACAGCAGCGTCATCTGGATGGAGAGCGGCAGGCCATAGCCCTGGACCAGAATGGGGACGAGCACCGTCGCGCCGAACATGGCGAACATGTGCTGCAGGCCCAGGATCAGCATTCTGGGGGTGCCCAGCTGTCGGGCGTCGTAGATGGCTTCGTGTCCGAGATCTTTCTTCATGTGATTTTCCCTCTTTGCTTTCTTCTTATTTTTATTCTCATTTGAATAAACATGGTTGGGCCCCGCGTGGGCAAAAAATAAGACCGGTAAGAAAACTTACCGGTCAAAAGAAACAATATCAATAAAAACGGAAACAGCAATACCAACGGAAGAATTTTTCTTTTTCGGCGCGGTGCAGAGCATCATGGGTCGTTCCTCCTGTTCGTTTGTTGTCGTCTGACCAAGAATACCCGAAAGCAGGCAAGATTGCAAGCCGGAATTTTGACCAATTTACATGAAAGATATCCATCATTTTTGTGCAAAAATGCGAGCAGCAAAACGAAATTTTTCCTGCAAAGGACTTGCCAAGACTGTTTTGATGATGTATAATACCAATACCTCCTATTGATAACACCTATAAATGGAGGACTTTTTAAAAAGAGAGTGTGTGTTGTATGGAAAAGAAAAAAATGAGTCTGCCAAAGCAGATCGTACTTGCCCTGATCCTGGGTATCGCGGTCGGTCTTATCTTCTACTTTGTCGGTAAGCCCGAATTTACCACCAACTACTTAAAGCCCTTCGGCACCATCTTCGTCAACCTCCTCAAGTTCATCGTCGTCCCCGTCGTGCTGCTGTCGATGATCGACGGCATCATCTCCATGGGCGATATGAAGAAGGTCGGCTCCGTCGGCTGGAAGACGGTCGCCTACTTCCTTGTCACCACGGCCGCGGCCTGCGTTATCGGCCTGGTATTCGCCAACCTCTTCAACAATGCAGGCTGGTTCCCCACGCTCGCGCTGGAGGACGGCGCGGTCTGGGATAAGGCCACCAGCGCCAACTTCATGGATACCCTGGTTGCCATCTTCCCGAGCAACATGTGGAAGTCCTTCACCGACGCAAACATGCTGCAGGTCATCGTGATCGCCCTGATGTTCGGCGGCGGCATCCTTGCCGCGGGCGAAAAGGGCAAGCTTGCCAAGGACCTGGTCTCCACGCTCTATGCGGTCATCGAGCGCGTGATGGCGTTCATCATTGCCCTCAGCCCCATCGGTGTGTTTACGATGATGGCGTGGGTCGTCGCCACGCAGGGCCCCGAGATCCTGACGTCTCTCGGTATCGTGCTTGGCTGCGCTTACCTCGGATACATTGTCCACGCGATCCTCTGCTATTCCTTCTCCGCTAAGGCGTTTGCTGGCATCAGTCCCATCACCTTCTTCAAGAAGGCTTCCCCCGCGATGATCTTCGCATTTACCTCCACCTCTTCCGCCGCCACGATCCCTCTGAGCAAGGAGTGCGCGGATGAGCTGGGCGCAGAGAACGATGTGTCCTCTTTCGTTATCCCCCTTGGCGCGACGATCAACATGGACGGTACCGCCATCTACCAGTGCGTTGCCACCATCTTCCTCGCCACCTGCTGCGGCATGACGCTGACCCTTGGCCAGATGGTCACGATCGTCGTCACCGCGACGCTTGCCTCCATCGGCACCGCCGGTACGCCGGGCGCGGGCATGATCATGCTCGCTATGGTGCTCGAGGCGATGAACATCCCCGTCGATATGATCATGATCATCTACGGCATCGACCGTCTTTTCGACATGGGCCGTACCTGCCTGAACATCACGGGCGATATCTCCTGCGCCTGCTGCGTGACCAAGTGGGAGAACAAGAAGGCCGCGCAGACTGCCAAGTAATTTTCCCGCTGCATCGTCAAAATGCCGCTCTGCTTTGCAGAGCGGCATTTTTCTGCGAAGAGGAATTGAATTCAGGTTGCTTTTCCGCGCGGCAGGGCATACAATGATGCTGCTTTTTCAAGAAGAAAACACGGGAGGAAGAAGATGACGGCAAATCGGAAACGTGGCTACCTGCTCATCCTGGTAGCCGCGGCGCTGTATTCCACGACGGAAGTTGCGCTCAAGGGCTTGGGCGATACGTTTGCCCCCATGCAGGCGACGATGGAGCGCGTGCTCATCGGCGCGATCGCGCTGCTGCCTTTTGCGCTCAAAGATATCAAAAAACGAAAAATTTCCCTGACCAGGTCCGATTGGGGCTACTTTGCCCTGATGGGCTTTTTGACCGTCGTGCTGCACATGACGCTGCTGCAAATGGCAGTGCTGCACATGGACGCCTCGGCCACGTCGATCATCTATTCCGGCAACCCTGTGTTTGCGTTGGGGGCGGCGCACCTGATTTTGCATGAGCCGCTCAAAAAGAATCACCTGTTGGCCATCGCACTGGAGGTCGTGGGCATTTTGTTCATTCTGAATCCGGCACATCTGGAGATCAGCCTGCGCGGATTCGTGGAGATCATCCTCGGTACGCTCCTTTTTGCGATGTACGGCACGCTGTGCAAGCTGCGCGTTGACTGGCTCGGCGGCATTGTCATCGCGGATTTTAACATCCTGCTTGGGGGACTTGAGATGCTAGCGCTGCTGCTGCTCGGCAAGCTCCCGGCGGTCGCAGAGCTTCTGCGTGCGGTTGGACTCGATATTTTTGCGGACGTGCCGTTTTTCACGGGCTTTACGCTCAAATCGACGCTGCTGCTGTGCTATGCGGGCGTTTTCTGCGCGGGACTTGGCTTTGTGCTGACGGCCAAGATCACCGAGTATACCTCGGCGACAGAGGCGTCGTTCATCTATCTCATTAAGCCAATTTTGGCGACGATTCTGGCCGCGGCCGTGTATCACGAATTTATCAGTGTGAACCGCATTGTGGGGATCGGGTTTTTCCTTGCGGCGTCGCTGTGCGTCAGCGTGCCGGTGCTGAAAGAGATGCGTCGGGAGAGCGCAGCGCAGACGTGACAATGAGAATAGAAAAGCGGAAGGGCAGCGCCCTTCCGCTTTTTTGTTATTCGTCGATGCGGGTGATGTCGTGGATCCACTTGCCGGAGTGCAGACGGTAAAGGCCGAGGGGGGATTTGATGATATATTCGATCATCAGGCAGAGGCAGAAGACCTCGTTCGGCACCTTGAGCACAAGGCCGAGTAAGCACATGACTGGCAGCGTGCCGCACCAGAGGGGAAAATTGTCGATCACAAGCGAGGCATTCACATCGCCGCCGCCGCGCAGCACGCCGACGACCATCGTGGTTGAAAAGCTGTGCAGCGGGATGGCGCAGGCATAGCACATGAGCATCACACTGCAAAGCCGCTCGGCGACCGCCGAGAGCGAGAAGAGCGGCATGACGAACGGGCGCATCAGCGTCACGAACATCGTGTATTCGGCGACGCCGAGTACAATGCCGAACGCGAACGCCGTGAAGCACAGCGCGCGGCCGATGTTGTAAACGCCCTTTAAGTTGCCTGTGCCGATCTCTTTGCCGACGATGACGGACACCGCCGCCGCGATGCCGAACACGCCGGAGGTCATCAGTTTGTCGATATTGCCCGCAAGCGTGTAGGCGGCGATGAGATCGCTGCTATTTGCCATGTGGCCCATGATGACCGTGATCATCGAAAAGCCCGTGCCCCAGAGCGTCTCGTTGATGAGCACCGGCGCGCTGTAGCGCAGGAATTTACGCAGCATGTCCATGCCGGGGCGGAGGATGGCGTGCTTCATGAGCGGCATCGTGCGGCAGCGGAACGCGTAGGAGAACGCGACGACGAACTCCACCACGCGGGACAGAAGCGTCGCCACCGCCGCACCCGTGATGCCGAGCGCGGGCAGACCGAGCTTGCCGAAGATCAGCACATAGTTGCCGAACGTGTTGCAGAGCATCGAGATCGCGAAGACGATCATGCCGAAGCGCGGATTTTCGATGCTGCGCTGCATGCCGATGTAGATGGAGGAAAGCGAGTTGAAAATGTAGGAGAAGCCGACGATGCGCAGGTACGGCTCGGCCAGCTCCACGAGTGTCAGATTGTCGGTGATGAGGTAGAGCACCTGCGCGGGAAACGCGCACAGAATGGCGGCAAACAGCACGCTCACGCCGCCCGCGATCATAAAGCCGATGCCCATGACGCGGTTGATGCTCTCGCGGTCGCCGCGGCCCCAGTATTGACTGATGAGCACGCTTGAGCCGCTTTGCAGGCCGAAGACGACGAGCTGGATGATGAAGACTGGCACGTTCGCCACCGTGACGGCGGACATCTGATCGCTGCCGAGAAGTCCCACCATGAACGTATCGAGAAAGCCGAGCGACGTGGTGATCAAATTCTGCACGATGACCGGCAGTGCCAGTAGAAAAAGATGCTTGTAAAAGCCCTTGGGCTGGTGAAGATAGGAGAACATAAAAACCTCGAATGTTGGAATTACAGCATGGGGAAGCGCGTGTCGCGGTGGGTTTTGAGGGCGGAGACGAGTGCGTCGATCTCTTCTTTCGTCGTCTCGGGGCCGAAGCTGACACGCAGCACGCCCGCGGCGGTCTTTTTGTCAAGGTCCATCGCGCGGTAGACGTGGCTCAGCTGCCCGCGGTGACAGGCGGAGCCTGCCGAGATGCAGATGCCCTGTGCGCCGAGCTCCGTGACAACATTTGCCGACGGGTAGCCGACGAGCGAGATCGACAGAATGTGCGGTGCGGCCCCATCGCCGATGCGGACGACGCCGTCGAGCGCGAGGAGCTTTTCCTCGGCGTAGGCCTTGATGGCGGCGACGTGGGCGAGCTTTTCATCGAGATGGTCGGCGCGAAGCTCGACCGCCTTGGCAAAGCCTGCGATCTGGCCCGTGGCCTCTGTGCCGGAGCGCAGGCCGCTCTCCTGCCCGCCGCCAAAGATCAGCGGTTTGGGCGCGCGGATGCGCTCGCCCAAATACAGGCCGCCGATACCCTTGGGCGCGCCGAGCTTGTGCGCGCTGACGGAGATGAGGTCCGCGCCCAGCGTGTCGGCGCGGAACGGAATTTTCAAAAAGGCCTGCACCGCGTCGGTGTGCAGCAGGGCACGGGACTTTTTTGCTTTCAGAAACTGCGCGACCTCGGCCACGGGGAAGATGCAGCCCGTCTCGTTGTTGACGAGCATCATCGTGACGAGCGCGGTGTCATCGCGCAGTGCACTTTCGACCTGAGAGGCGGTGATGTCGCCGTTCTTGTCGGGCTTTAAGTACGTGACGGAGTAGCCCTCCTGCTCGAGGGCCTTGCAGGTCTCGAGAATCGCGCTGTGTTCCACGGCGGTCGTGATGATGTGCTTGCCGACATGGCGGTTCTGGTGCAGGGCAAGGCGGACGGCCCAGTTGTCGCTCTCCGACCCGCAGGAGGTGAAGACGAACTGTTCACTCTTGCAGCCGAGCGCGGCGGCAATCGTCTCGCGCGCCGCGGCGACAGCGTCGCGAGCCTGCTTTCCAATGGGGTATTGCGAGCTGGGGTTGCCCCAGCCAGAAACCAGTGTATCGTAAACGGCCTGCGCCACCTCTTGGGGGACGGGGGTGGTGGCCGCGTGATCGAGATAGATCATATCGGGAAAATCCTTTCTTTGGACTTGTCAGAATGCTCAAATGATTATACAATATAAAAATAAAAAAGCAAGGGCGGCGGACGCTTTGCGTCGGATACGGCAGAAAAAAAGCGGGACTTTACCGCCCGAATCGCGGAAAAGGATACAAACATACATGAAAGTTGCGATCTGCACCCTCGGGTGCAAGGTGAACCAATATGAAACGCAGGCACTCGAGCAGGAGCTTTTGCACCGCGGACATACACTGGTGGATTTTGAAGAGACGGCGGATGCCTACGTCGTCAACACCTGCTCGGTTACGGCGGTGAGCGACAAAAAGTCGCGCCAGATGCTCCGTCAGGCGCAGCGCCGCAACCCGAGCGCGGTCATCGCCGCCTGCGGCTGCTACGCCCAGACGCATCCCGAGGACGTCAAAAAGCTCGGGCTCGACGTCATCGCCGGCACGAATGACCGCGCGAAGTTCATCGACCTTTTGGAGCGCGCGGCACAGGACAAAACGCCTATTGTCGATGTCGACGACGTCTGGGAGCGGCGCGATTTTGAGGTGCTGCCCGCGGGCGGTATGGTGAATCGCACACGCGCGATGCTCAAGGTCGAGGACGGGTGCGTGAACTTCTGCACCTACTGCCTCATTCCTTACGCGCGCGGGCGCGTGCGCTCGCTGCCGATGGACGAAGCTGCAAAGCAGGTGAAAGCGCTGCGTGAGGAGGGCTACCGTGAGATCGTGGTCACGGGCATCGAAATTTCGTCCTACGGCTCGGACTTCAAGGACGGGACCTCACTCATCGACCTTTTGGAGCTCATCGCGCGCGAGGGCGGCGACATGCGCATCCGCCTCGGCTCGCTCGAACCGCGGACCATCACGGAGGAATTCTGCAAGCGGGCGTCGAAGCTTCCTTACCTCTGCCCACATTTCCACCTCTCGATGCAGTCGGGCTGCGACGCGACCTTAAAGCGTATGAACCGCAAATATGATACGGCGCGCTATATGGAATCCTGCGACCTGCTGCGTCAGTATTTTGATGACCCTGCCATCACGACGGACCTCATCACGGGCTTTCCCGAGGAGACGGAGGAGGAATTCGCGCAGACGCTTGACTTCATCGCGCGCGTCGGCTTTGCCGACATGCACGTCTTCCCTTATTCCATCCGCCCGGGCACGAAGGCTGCGGAGATGCGCCAGATCGACATGCCCGTGCGCGAAGAGCGCGCTGCGCGCGCCTCGGCTGTCGCCAAGACGATGCACGAAGCGTATCTTGCGTGCTGCGTGGGCAAGACCTTTCCCGTGCTCTTCGAGCGCGACCGCAAGGGTGGCAGCGCGGGCCACGCGCCGAACTATATGGAGGTATCCGTCGCGCAGGAAGGCCTGCACAATCAGGTGAAAAACGTGAAGATCACGGCGGTCGACGGCGGCAGTCTTCGCGGCGAGTTGGAGGAATAACGCATGGCCAACCATTTTTATGCCTATATCTCCCGCATGCGCTGTGTTAAGCGCTGGGCGCTCATGCGCAACACCGAGGAGGAGAACATTCAGGAGCACAGCCACATGGTCGCGGTGCTGGCGCACGCGCTCGCGCTGATCCGCACGCGCGTGTTCGGCCTGCCCGCGGACGCGAACGCCGTGGCGGGCGCCGCACTCTACCACGACGCGACGGAAATCTTGACCGGCGACATGCCGACGCCCATCAAATATTATAACCCCGAGATCCGTGACGCCTACCGCAAGGTCGAGGCTGTGGCGAGCGACAAGCTGCTCTCCATGCTGCCGCAGGAGCTGCGCGCGGACTATGAGCCCATCATCAAGATCGAGGACGAGACGACGAAAAAGCTCGTCAAGGCGGCGGACAAGCTCTCGGCCTACATCAAGTGCGTCGAAGAGCTCAAGGCGGGCAATATGGAGTTCAAAAAGGCTGCGGAGCAGACGCGCCGCGCGCTGAGCGAGATGCACATGCCCGAGCTCGACTATTTCATGGTCAACTGCATGGAGAGCTTCTCCATGACGCTCGATGAGCTTGAATGAGAAAAACAGTAAATTTTGGGAACCTTTTGCGCAAAACGGACGTCTAAAACCTCAGAAACCCCAAAAAGCATAATGAGGTGGATGAAGATGAAAAAGATCGTTTCCCTTTTGCTCGCGCTCATGCTGGCGCTGTCTCTCGCTGCGTGCAGCGCGAAGTCCGCCAGCAATGACAGCGCGTCGATGGCGTCGGACAGCTACGACTTCAACGGCGCGGAGATGCCGGATATGGAGTACGGCTACACCGCGTCGGACGACGGGGCGTGGGACGGACAGAGCGTTTCGTCCCCGGCCGCGGATCTTGCCGAGCGCGGCGTCAAGATGGTCTACACCGCGAGCATCGAGTTGCAGACGCTGGAATTTGACAAGGCCGCACAAGACATTGCCGCGCTTGTGGAGAGCATGGGCGGTTACTTTGAGCAGAAAAATTTCTCAAATTACTCGAGCGGCTACCGCCATGCGAGCTATACCGTGCGCGTCCCTGCTGAGAAGTTCACGGATTTCTGCACGCAGGTCGGCACGCTCTGCCATGTGACGTGGCAGACCGACACGGCGGAGAACATCAGCGAGCAGTATTACGACACGCAGTCGCGTCTCGAAACAGCGCAGATCAAACTTGAGCGGCTGCAGGAGCTTTTGAAAAAAGCTGAGAGTATGGAGGATATCATCACCATCGAGTCCGCCATCTCGGAGACGGAGTACGAGATCGAGAGCCTGTCCGGCACGATGCGGCATTACGACGCACTGGTGGACTATGCGGCCGTTACGCTCGAATTGAGCGAGGTCTACCGTCTCTCCGGTACGGAGGATGCGCCGAAGAGCTTTGGCGAAAAGCTTGCCAATGCCTTTACCGACGGCCTTGCCGCCACGGGACAGGCGCTGGAGGACTTTGCGGTGTGGCTGGCCTACAGCTGGCTGGATATTCTGATCTTCGCGGCGGTCGTGTTTGCGGCCGTGAAGCTCATCACCCGCCTGCGCCGGGGAAAGAAGCTGCCGAAGCTCGGCAGGAAAAAGAAAAACGCGGACGCTTCCGCAGATGAAACGAAAACGGAGGAATAAACCATGAACATCATCTGGCTGGGCCATTCCTGCTTTGTGGTCGAGAGCGCGGGCTGGCGCGTTGTGCTCGACCCCTACTATGTAGAGACGTATCCTGCGCTGCACGTCGAGGCGGACGAGGCGCTGTGCTCGCACGGCCACCGCGACCACGCCTTTTTGGAGGCGGTGACGCTCTCGGGGCGCGACAAATCGGAAAGCCCGTTTACGGTCGAGACGGTTTCAACGTTCCACGATGACAAGAAAGGTTCACTTCGTGGCGAGAACGCCATCCATATCCTGCGCGCAGAGGGGATGACGCTCGTGCACTGCGGCGACCTTGGCCATGAGCTGAGCGAGAAGCAGCTCGCGGCGGTCAAGGGCTGCGATGCGCTGCTGATCCCCGTCGGCGGGTACTATACGATCGACGCGAAGACGGCAAAAAAGGTCGCGGACGCGATCGCGCCGCGCGTGCTCGTGCCGATGCACTACCGCTTCGGCGCGCACGGCTACCCTGAGATCGGCACACTCGATGAATTTCTGGCGCTGTATGAGGCAAAGAAGATCCACAAACTTGATGGGAACTCTTTCGAGCTGACGAAGAACGCACCTGCGGGCGTCATCGTGCCGCGATTTGCCGAATAAGAGAAGAAATGCAAGAGCCGCCCGTTCAGGGCGGCTTTTGCTGTATAAAGCCCTTCTTTCTCGCGTAGACTATAGTGCTTGCCCGGCTTGACCGGGGCGGAAAGGGAGGATGGAGCATGAAACGGGAGCTGCGCCGATGGGAAATTGTCGGCTTTATCGCAACTGGCCTTTTCGGGACGCTGCTGCACTTTGTGTACGAATGGACGGGCGGGAATCGCGTGATCGCGGTGTTTTCGGCGGTCAACGAGTCGACCTGGGAGCACATGAAGCTGTTGTTTATCCCGTTTCTCGTGTTCACGGTGGTGGAGTTTATTGTGTTTTCCGAGGCGTTCCGGAACTTCTTCGCCGTCAAGGCGGCGAGCATCTTGCTGGGCCTTGTCTCGATTCCGGCGCTTTTCTACACGCTGACGGGAATGTTCGGCAAGCTCCCTGACTGGGTGAACATCACGATCTTCTTCCTCGCCGACGCGCTGCTGTACTTTCTGAGTTACCGCCTGCTGACCGATGGCGCGCTGCGCGGGGGCGCGATGCAGCTCATCGGCTTTGTACTTCTGTGGGCGCTGCTGTTCGCGTTCGTCTGGTTCACGTACCGCCCGCTGCACCTGCCGCTCTTTTTAGACCCCGTGAGCGGCTGCTACGGCCTTGAAACACCGTGTTGAAAAAAGACCCTGCCGAGTTTTCGACAGGGCCTTTACAGTTTCTATACAAATAGTATATTTTGCAGAGCTTCTGCAAAATGCGTGTGCAGAAAGGCTCTTGTGATTCGGCAGAACGGCAAAAATAAAAATCAGCAGACATGACGGAAGTTGCGAAAAGCCGTCAAAGTAGCCGCGTTCCCGACAGAATCCGCCGCGATGCGGCAATGTTTGATCGAAACTGACAGATTAACATAATAAATTCAATAAAGAGATTCTACGGTGAGTTATCCACAGTTTCCACAGAGTTTTCCACACAAGCGGATTTCTCAAAATCCCCTGATTTGACAGGGAAAAATTGATTTGATTTCCGCGGAGTGGAAAACATGCTGTGCAGATAGGCGTGTGTCGAAATTTACATAATTCTGGAATTGGAGAATTTGTGGCAGAACAGAAATTCGATTTGTTACCATAATCGTGGAATTATGCAAGATGGAATAGACTCCTTGCAGTCAGCAAGGGGGAGCAGCGCCGCGGGCGCTGCACGAGGCTAAGGGGGATACTCTCTTTCACAAAAGAGAGTATCCCCCTTTAAATCCCCCGAGAGAAAGGTTTACATTGCAAGCGAGCAGCTCGAAGAGCTGCAATGCTTGACGATTGCACTGCCCTGATCACGGCGTTGCCGCGTTTGGCGTTGCTAGACGATTTGGCCTGCTCCTATTATCCGCTGCCGCTCTGCCCATCTTGTGGGAGTGCACAGTAATTTCCGCCTATCGCCAGTCCCTACAATGCGGCGAGCGCAGCAATGCCGCATTCCGCAAGTAGTCTGCCGCCGAGAAAACGTCACTCGCGCCTCACGATAGTAAGGCGCGGTTGCTACTGGTAACGAGTAGTAGGGGTTCATGGCGAAGCCATGTACACCGCACTTACTTTGCGCAGCGCGTGCAGTTCTTCGAGCTACAAACTGCCAATGTGCGGGGTCAAGGGGCGAGGCCCCTTGCGTTCTCTTGGGGGATCAAAAGGGGGCCATTCTCTCACGTGAGAGAATGGCCCCCTTTAACGCACCCCTGCACAGTGCAGGGGAATAAGGAGCAGCACTGCCGCGCTGCAAATTTTCAAACGATAGGATCGTCAATATCTCTCGTCGCATACGCGTTCAGCGCCCAATCCGCCCGCGCGCCGGCGAGATACTCATAATACCCTTGTGCGCCGATCATCGCGCCGTTGTCACCACAGAGCTTGAGCGGCGGCATGTAGAGCCGGTAACCGTGCTTTCGGCACTCCTTTTCAAGCTCTGCGCGGATGAATGAGTTGGCCGCGACGCCGCCTGCGGCGACGAGTACCTTGCGCCCGCTTTGCTGCATGGCGAGCATCGCGCGCGGGACGAGCTCGTCGACGACGGCCTGCGTGAAGTCGCGCGCAAGCGCCGCACGGTCGAGCTGCTTTCCCGTCTGCTCGGCGTTGTGGGCAAGGTTTACGACGGCGGTCTTGAGGCCCGAAAAGCTCATATCGAGAGGGCACCCGTCAATCTTCGCGCGCGGCAGCTCGTAGACGCCGCCTTCGCTCTCGTGGGCGAGCTTGTCCATCGCCGCGCCGCCGGGGTAGGGAAGGCCGAGCACGCGCGCGGCCTTGTCAAAGCACTCGCCCGCCGCATCGTCACGCGTCGCGCCGAGGAGCGCAAAGTCCGTGTAGTCGCGCACGTCGACGATGAGCGTGTTGCCGCCGGACATGCACAGCGCCAGAAACGGCGGCTCAAGCTCTGGGAACGCTAAGTAATTCGCGGCGATGTGGCCGCGGATGTGGTGCACAGGGATGAGCGGCACATTCAGCGCGTAGGCCGCGCTCTTGGCAAAGTTCAGCCCCACGAGCACCGCGCCAATCAGACCCGGCGCGTAGGTCGCGGCCACGGCGTCGATGTCTTTTTTCTCGACGCCCGCCTCCTTGAGCGCCTGATCGGTCAGCGCGGCGATGGCCTCGATGTGCTTACGCGACGCGATCTCTGGCACGACGCCGCCGTAGAGCGCGTGCAGGTCGGCCTGCGACGCGATGGCGTCGGAGAGAATTTTTCGTCCGTCCTCGACGACTGCGACGGCGGTTTCGTCGCAGGAGGACTCGAAAGCGAGAATTTTCATTGCTGCGCCTCCGCTTCTGCCGCGCCGAATTCCTTCGTCATGATGATGGCGTCCTCTTTCGGGTGGTCGTAGTAGTTTTTGCGGCGGCCCCCGCCGCGGAAGCCGCGGCTACCGTACAGCGCGATGGCGGCATAGTTGCTCTCACGCACCTCAAGCGTCAAGAACGCAAGGCCGCTGCCCTCGGCGAAGCGGATAAACACGTCGAGAAGCTGCCCCGCCACACCGCCGCGGCGGCAGTCGGGGCGGACGGCCATCTTGGTGATGCAGCCCTCGTCCGCGACGGCGAGCAGCCCCGCGTAGCCGACGACGCTGCCGTTTTCTGCATCCAGCGCGACTAAGAAGGCCGAGCACGCGTTTTCAAGCTCCTCTGCGAGCATGTTGCGCGACCAGGGGTTCGAGAAGCATGTGCGCTCAAGCTCGGCAACGTCATTCAAATATTCGTTCGTCATCGGCACGATGCGGACTTTTTTCTTTAACTGTTCCATTGGTTTCCTCCGGTCATTTGGCTTCCAGCCAGTTTATGCCCCAGTGGGCCTCGGCGGTCAGGGGAACGGAGAGGTGCACTGCGCCCTCCATCTCCTCGGTGAGGAGCCGTGCGACCGCCTCCTTTTCCTCCTCCGGGCACTCGACGATGAGTTCGTCGTGCACCTGCAAAATGAGCTTTGCCTTTAAGTTTTCCTTGTGCAGCCGCTCGTCGACGCGCACCATTGCGAGCTTGATGACGTCTGCGGCCGTGCCCTGAATGGGCATATTGCGCGCGACGCGCTCGCCGAACGAGCGGGTATTGAAGTTGCTGGCGGTCAGCTCGGGCAGCGCGCGGCGGCGGTGCATCAGTGTTTCGACATAGCCGCGCTCCTTCGCCTGCGCGACGACCTCATCCATATAGCGGCGAATGCCGGGGAAGCGCTCAAAGTAGGTCTCGATATATTCCTTCGCCTCGTACACCGGCACGCCGATGTCCTGCGCGAGAGAGAAGGCGGAGATGCCGTACACGATGCCGAAGTTGACGGCCTTCGCGTGCGAGCGCATCTGCTTGGTGACCTGATCAGTCGGCACGCCGAAGACCTGCGCGGCCGTGACGGTGTGGATGTCCTCACCGGTCAGAAACGCCTGCTTCATCGCCTCGTCGTCCGCGATGTGCGCGAGCAGCCGCAGCTCGATCTGGCTGTAGTCCGCGTCGACGAGCACGCAGCCGTCCGCGGGGACGAACATGCGGCGGAATTCGCTGCCGAGCTGCGTGCGCGTGGGGATATTCTGCAAATTCGGCTCGGTCGAGCTTAAACGGCCCGTCGCCGTGACGGTCATCTGGAAGCTCGTGTGGATGCGCCCGTCGGGCGCGATGACCTTCAAAAGACCGTCGCAGTAGGTCGAGCGGAATTTCGCGTACTGGCGGTACTGCAAAACCTCTTCGACGATGGGATTCTCCCACCGCAGTTTTTCAAGCACGTCCGCGTTCGTCGACCAGCCGGTCTTCGTCTTTTTGCCGTGCGGGAGCTGCAAGCGTTCAAAGAGCACCTCGCCGAGCTGCTTGGGGGAATTGATGTTGAACGGACCGCCGGACTCTTCATAGATGTGCTGCTCGAGCGTCTTGAGCTGCACTTCCATCTCGCTGCCGAAGGCCGCGAGAGCGTTCGCGTCCACGCGCATGCCCGCGTGCTCCATGCGCGCGAGTACGGCGCAGAGGGGCAGCTCCACTTTATAATAAAGCTCGTGCAGCTCGCGCTTCTCAAGTTCGGGGGCAAAGGCCTCATACAGCGCATCGACGGCGCTGGTATAGACATGGAACGCCGTCTCGGCCTCGGCCGTGTCGCCGAGCATCGAGAAAGCGTCTGGATCTAAGTGCTTCGGCTCGGCAAGCGTCTGGTGGAAGTAGGCGGCGAAGAGCGACGCGATATCGTACTTGCCCGCCGTCGCGTCGAGCAGGTACCCTGCGAGTGCGGTGTCAAAAATGAACCCTTCGATGGGAAGGTCGTTTTCGAGCAGCGTGCGCTGGAGGTCCTTGACGTTGTGGCTGACTTTCTTGATATCATCCGAGAACAGGGCGCGCAGCAGCGCGTTCCAGTCGCCCTCGTAGCGGCTGAAGTAGAACTCGGCAGAGACGGCGGTCGATTCGCCTGCAACGAAGTCGACGATCACGCCGGAAAGGTCCGGCAGCGCCAGCAGCGTCACATGCTCCGCCTTGCGGAAGAGCGAGAGATATTCCTTGGCCTTTTCCACCGTGGTCACGGCCTCGGCGGTCACGGTGAGGTCGACCGGCTCCTCGGCGGCGGGGATGTCGGCGGGCGGCTTGAGACCGTATTTGTCAATGAGCTTGGTAAATTCCAGCTTCATAAAGAGCGGATAGAGCGCGTCTGACGGCGCCTTGCGCAGATTGTCCTGCGGAGAAAATTCGAGTGGTGCGTCCGTCACGATGGTCGCGAGGTGGAAGCTCTGGCGTGCGCTCTCCTCGCCCTCAGTGAGCTTTTTGATGACGTTCGGCTTGGCCTCGATATCGGGGAGCAGCCGGTAAATTTCGTCGATGCTCTGGTATTTCTGGATGAGCGCCATCGCCGTCTTTTCGCCAACGCCCGGCACGCCGGGGATATTGTCGCTCGCGTCGCCCATCAGGGCTTTGAGGTCGACAATGTGGATGGGCGCAAAGCCGTAGACCTCACGAAAGCTCTCGGGCGTCATGTCCTTCGTCGTGGTCTGGCCCATGCGCGTGGAAATGAGCTTGACGGTCGTGTGCTCGGTCACGAGCTGCAAAGAATCCTTGTCTCCCGTGGCGACGACACAGTCCCAGCCTGCGCTTTCGCACTTGCGCGAGATCGTGCCGATCAGATCGTCGGCTTCAAAGCCCGCGAGCTCGTAGCGGGGGATGTTCATCGCGTCGAGCACGTCCTTGAGCACCGGCATCTGCATGGCGAGCTCTTCGGGCATGGCGTGGCGCGTGGCCTTGTAGCCCTCGTACTCGAGGTGGCGGAACGTCGGCTCGCGGCGGTCGAAGGCGACGCACAGCGCCTCGGGCTTTTCCTCGTCGAGTAAGCGGCCGAGCATCGTCAGAAAGCCGAAGATCGCGTGGGTGAAAAACCCGTCGCGCGTGGTGAGCGGACGGACACCGTAATAGGCGCGGTTGATGATGGAGTTGCCGTCTAAAACCATCAGCTTCACGGCATGCACCTCCCAAAATGCAAATTTTTACTAAATATAGTATAGCGCAAAGCAAACAAAAACACAACAGAAACCGGCGGAACTCTCGGCGCGGAGTGAGAAAGTGTGGTAAAAATAAACAGAACACTTGCAATTTTTTGTCGGAATGTTTATAATATTGGCTGAAAATCTGTTTTGCTTCCTAATTTTTTGTTAGGAAGCGGGCGGAAAAACAAAAAAGAAAGGGAGAAAATCATGGAAAAGCTATTTAAGCTGAAGGCCAACGGTACTACGGTACGCACCGAGATCCTTGCCGGTCTTACCACGTTTATGACCATGGCCTACATCATCGCGCTCAACCCGAACCTGCTGACCAACTTTGCAGTGGGTACGCCGCTGTGGAGCGGTGTGTTCCTTGCCACCTGCATCGCCTCGGCGATCGGCACGATTTGCATGGCGTTTTTCGCCAACAAGCCGTTCGTCATGGCGCCCGGCATGGGACTCAACAGCTTCTTCGCGGTGGTCGTCGCCAACATCGCGGTCATCAACGAGTGCGAGTACGAGTCCGCGTTCCAGGCGGCGCTCGTCATCATCCTTGTCGAGGGTATCGTGTTCCTCATCCTCACGCTCTTAAAGGTGCGTGAGAAGATCGTGGAGGCCATTCCTCTCGGCGTGCGCTACGGCATCGCTCCCGCCATCGGCCTGATGCTGATGAACGTGGGCCTTGGCTCCAACGTCGGTATCTACTCTGAAAACGGCGGCCCGTTCTACATGATGCGTGACTTCTTCGGCGCGCTGACGCCCAGCATCATCAAGGGCAACATGGGCTCGGGCTACGATGCGATGGTCCTGACCGTCGCGACCGCGTTCCTCGGCGTTTTCGTCATGGTCGTCCTCGCCAAGAAGGGCGTGAAGGCGGCAGTGCTGCTCGGCATGCTGTTCTCGTCCGTCATCTACTGGGCGGGCAGCGCCATCTTCCTGCATGTCAATCCGTTTGCGAGCCTCGCGACTGCGAGCTTTGTCCCGCCTTTCGCCGACATGGTCTCCACCACGCTTTTCAAGTTTGACTTTGCGGGCTTTGTGAACATCGGCTGGTTCACCGCCATCACGCTCGTCATCACCTTCTGCATGATCGATATGTTCGATACCATCGGCACGCTCGTCGGTACGGCCTCCCGCGCCGGCATGGTCGATCAGGACGGCAACATGCCCCAGATGAAGGAAGCCCTGCTGTCCGATGCCATCGGTACGGTCGCGGGCGCCTGCACCGGTACCTCCACCGTCACCACGTTCATCGAGTCCGCCTCCGGCGTGGAAGCGGGCGGCCGCACGGGCCTGACCGCGCTCACCGCGGGCATCCTGTTCCTCGCCTGCATGTTCCTCGCCCCCATCGCCGCCGTCATCCCCGGCGCTGCGACCTCCGCCGCGCTGATCTATGTCGGCGTTCTGATGCTCCAGGGCCTCAAGAATGTGGACTTCAGCGACATGGACCAAATGCTGCCGGTGTCCATCATGCTCATCGGTATGCCGATCTCCGGCTCCATCGGCCACGCCATCGGCCTGGGCCTCATCTCCTACACCTTTGTCAAGGTGCTCTCCGGCAAGGCTAAGGATGTCAGCGTTCTGACCTACGTGATCTCCGCTCTGTTCCTTGTCAAGTTCTTCGCCGTCGTGTAAGTGTGTGAAAAAACCTTAAAAAGAGCGTCCCAAACGGGACGCTCTTTTTTTCTGCGCCGCGGTATGATATCATGACGAAGATACATAGGGTAATAGGAGCGCACGGCGAAAAAACCTTGAAAAATCAAGGATTGCAACTGCCGGTTGACAAATTTGACAGTGCGCTTTCTTTCCCGCAACCGCGAAATAGGCTATGATAACGCCATCCAGACGGCGCGGGACCGCGCCTTAGAATTCAGGAGGAAGACGATATGATCTTAGCGGATAAAATCATCACGATGCGCAAAAAGGCGGGCTGGTCGCAGGAGGAGCTGGCAAGTCAGCTCGGGGTGACGCGCCAGTCGGTATCCAAGTGGGAGGGCGCGCAGTCCGTGCCCGACCTTGACAAGGTGGTGCAGATGAGCCGGCTGTTTGGCGTGAGCACCGACTATTTATTGAAGGACGAACTCGAAGAAGAGGAGTTCGTCGAATCCGAGGCGGACGAAACGCCGCTGCGGAGAGTGACGATGGAGCAGGCGGCGCGATACCTTGCGCTGCGCAAGGCCTGCGCGCCGAAGATCGCACTGGCGGTGGCGATGTGCATCGTCTCGCCGGTCGTGATCATTTTTCTCTCCGCCATGGCGGACGCGGGCCTGGGCGGTATTTCGGAGGATCTGGCCGCAGGTCTCGGCGTGAGCGTCATTTTGGTGCTGGTCGCCATTGCGGTGGGGATGTTCCTCTCGTGCGGGGCGAAGACGAAGGAATTCGACTTTCTTGAAAAAGAGCCGTTTGAGACCGAGTACGGCGTGAGCGGCATGGTGCGCGAGCGGCGCAAGGCCTATGAGCCGACCGCTTCGCGCTGTACGATCCTCGGCGTGGTGCTGTGCATCCTTGCTGTCGTGCCGCTGATGCTCGGGGTCGGTCTCGCGTCGTCCGATGTCGCCGCGCTGCTCGTGCGCGTCGCTCCGGCGGATGTTTACGCCGCGGCGGCGGTGGATACGCTGCTGCTTCTGGTCGCCTGCGGCGTGGGCGTGCTCGTCTGGAGCGGAACGTACACCGGCGCGATGGACCAGCTGCTCGAGGAGGGCGACTACACGCGCAAAAAGAAGGCGCGCAGCGGCGTAATGAGCACGGTGTCGCTCATCTACTGGCTGAGCGTGACGGCGATCTTCCTGTCCTACACTTTCGGACCCAAGGGGAACGGCCAGCCGCAGTATAGCTGGTTTATCTGGGCCGTTGGCGGCGTACTGTATGCGGCGGTGATGGGTATTGTGTCGCTCGTGCTGTATCACAAAGATAAAATGTAAAGCAGACTTGACAAATGGGAACAACAGTGATATCCTACAAGTAAAGCGAACTTGACATTTGCAAAATGGCTCTTGACAGTTGGAAATCACATGATATTATTTTGATATCACAAAGATATTCGAAACGGCTGCAAGAAGAAAAGAGGGAGAACCTTATGCTCTATATTGAACACCTGACCAAGACCTTCGGCGAAAAGAAAGCCGTGGATGATCTGTCGCTCCACATCGCGCCAGGGGAGATCTACGGCTTCATCGGCCACAACGGCGCGGGCAAGACCACGACGCTCAAGTCGGTCGTCGGCATCCAGCAGTTCGATTCCGGCAGGATCACGATCGGCGGGCACTCCATTCAGGACGATCCCATCGCCTGCAAGAAGATGCTCGCCTACATCCCGGATAACCCCGACCTCTACGAGTTTATGACGGGCATCCAGTACCTCAATTTTATCGCCGACATCTTCGGTGTGGAGGAAAGCGCGCGGCAGGAGCGCATCCGCAAGTATGCAGACCTCTTCGAGCTGACGACCGACCTGGCCCAGCCCGTCGCGGCCTATTCCCACGGTATGAAGCAGAAGCTTGCCATCATTTCGGCGTGGCTGCACGAGCCGAAGCTCATTTTGATGGATGAGCCGTTCGTCGGCCTCGACCCGAAGGCTTCACATATCTTAAAGGGCATGATGCGCGAGGTGTGCGACGCGGGCGGCGCGATCTTCTTCTCGACCCACGTGCTCGAGGTGGCCGAAAAACTCTGCGACAAGGTCGCCATCATCAAGGGCGGCAAGCTCATCCGCTCCGGCACGATGGAGGAGGTCAAGGGCGACGACTCGCTCGAGGAGGTCTTCCTTGAGCTGGAGGGCGAATCATGCTGAAAACGCTCGTCAAGAAGCAGCTGATGGAAATTTTCCGCAGCTACTTTTATAATGCCAAAACCAATAAAAAACGTTCGACGGCGGGGATTATCGCTTATATCCTGCTCTTTGCCGCGTTGATGATCGGCCTGATCGGCGGGATGTTCACGGGGCTTTCCGTTTCGCTCTGTGCGCCGCTTACGCAGGCGGGGATGGGCTGGCTCTATTTTGCGCTCATGTCGCTGCTCGCCATCTTTCTCGGCGCGTTCGGCAGCGTGTTCAACACGTATTCGGGCCTGTACTTCGCTAAGGACAACGACCTGCTGCTGTCTCTACCCATCCCAGTGCGGACGCTGATGGCCTCGCGGCTACTGACGGTCTATCTCATGGGCCTCATGTACTCCGCGGTCGTCATCCTGCCCGCGGTCATCGTCTACTGGGTCACGGTCTCGGCGGCGCCGATGGCGCTCCTCGGCGGCGTGCTGCTGACGGCACTCATCTCAATCTTCGTGCTCACGCTCTCGTGCGCGCTGGGCTGGGTCGTGGCGAAGGTGAGCCGTAAGCTCAAGCACAAGAGCTTCATCACGGTCATCGTCTCGCTCGCGGGGCTTGCCATCTACTATTTCTTCGTCTTCAAGGCGCAGACGGCCATCGAGCAGCTCGTCGCCAACGCCGCGGTCTACGGTGAGAAGATCAAGGGTGCGGCGCACCCGCTCTACGTCTTTGGCCTGACCGGTACGGGCGATGTGACAGCGATGCTGCTGAGCGCAGCGGTCATCCTCGCGCTGTTTGCGCTGACGTGGACGCTGCTCTCGCGCAGCTTTTTGCAGATCACGACTGCGTCGGGCGCATCGGGCAAGGCTGTGTACCGCGAAAAGGCTGTCAAGCGCCGGAGCGCGGACGCGGCGCTTTTCAAAAAGGAGCTTGCGCGCTTTACGGCCAGCCCGAACTACATGCTCAACTGCGGGCTTGGCATCCTGCTGCTGCCAGTCGCGGGCGTGGCGCTGCTGATTAAGGGCGGGGAGCTCCTGCTGCTTTTGCAGATGGCCTTCGGCGATCGCGGCGGCTGCGCGGAGGTGCTGCTCTGCACCGGCGTGTGCGCCATTGCGTCGATGAACGACATGGCGACGCCGTCGGTCTCGCTCGAGGGAAAGTCCCTCTGGCTCGCGCAATCGCTGCCCGTCAAGCCCTGGCAGGTGCTTCGCGCAAAGCTCAAGGTACAGCTTGCGCTCACGGCCCTTCCAGCACTCGTGCCGCTTGCCTGCATGGCGTTTATCCTGCCTGTGACGGCGGCGCTGCCGCTCGTTTTTGTCGAGGCACTCGCGTACATCGCGTTTTCCGCGTGCCTGGGGCTGACGCTCGGCGTCGCGCGGGCAAACCTGACGTGGACGAGCGAGCTCATGCCCATCAAGCAAAGTCTGGCCGTGACGATCGCGCTGTTCGGCGGCTGGCTCTACGCCATCGTGTTCGCGGGGCTCTACCTCTGGCAGGGGTGGAAGCTCGGCGCGGCTGCGTATCTCACCATCGCGGCGGCGGTGACGCTCGCGGTGACAGCGCTGCTTCTTCGCTGGCTCAAAACGAAGGGCGCACAGCGCTTTGCTGCATTATAATTGGATAGAAAATGAAACAAGGGGGAAAGTCATCCGGCTTTCTCCCTCGTTTTTGCTTCAGCTCTCCATGTGTTTGCCAAGAAAGCCTGCGATGGCCTGCGCGAGCTTGTACTCCGTCTCACCTGCGGCCGATTCGCCCTCGGTGCCGATGAAGACCACGAGCCCGAGTGCGTCGCCCTCGGAGATGATGGGCGCGGCGATGGTCGCGCAGTAGCGATCGAGCGACTCGGTGACGAATACGCTGCGCTCGCTCGGCACGGCGCGGTAGATACCGCGGTCCTCCATGATCTGCTCGAGCTGCGGGCTGATGCGCTTGCCGATAAGGTCGCGGCGCGCGCTGCCCGCCGCGGCGATGACGCTGTCGCGGTCGGTCACGGCCACGCTCGTGCCGGTCGACTTGCTCAGCGTGTCGCACAGCTGTGCGGCAAACTCGTCCACGCCGCCCATGAGCGAGTACTTCTTAAAAATGACCTCCCCGTCCTTGCTCGTGTAGATCTCCAACGGGTCGCCCTCGCGGATTCTCATGGTGCGGCGGATCTCCTTGGGAATGACAACGCGGCCAAGGTCGTCGATCCGTCTGACAATTCCGGTTGCTTTCATCTATCAAAACTCCTTTTATACTCGATAAACTGCACTTAGTCTTTGGAAAAGCCGCCAATTTATCCAAAGCGGACACTGGAAGATTTTACAGCGCGCGAAAATATCATTGAGGCAAAAGTATTCGAAACCGGTTCGCAATACGCTACAATACCCCTATCACGAGAGATAGGGGTATTTTTATTATGGAACACTACATGACGAGTGAAAAAATCGAAGCCTATTTGAAAGAACTTTCGGATGAGGAACGCGCCGAGGCGACGATTGAGAAGTATCGCCGCGCGCTGTTGAGCTTTGCGGCGTTTTTGTGCGGTGCAGCGGTCACGCCGGAGACAATTAAAAACTGGAAAGACGACCTGCGCGAGAACAACTACGCGCCGTCGACGATCAACACTTATCTGGCGGCGCTGAACGGATTCTTCCACTTCTGCGGATGGGCGGACTGCCGCGCGCGGTTCCTCAAAATTCAACGACGCCTGTTCAGGGACAGCAAGCAGGAATTGACGCGAGCAGAGTATGAATGTCTCGTCGCCGCGGCGGAGGCCGCGGGCGACCGCGCCCTCGCGCTCCTGATGGAAACCATCTGCTCCACCGGCATCCGCGTCAGCGAGGTGCAGTACATCACGGTTGAGGCCGCGAAGAACGGCAAAACAGAAATTGCGCTTAAAGGCAAAATCCGCACGATCCTACTGCCGTCAAAACTCTGCCGCAAGCTGCTCAAGTTCGCAACGCAGAAAAAAACCGCCTCCGGCGCGATCTTTCGCACCAAAAGCGGCAAAGCAATGTCAAGATATCAAATCTGGTCAAAGATGAAAAAACTGTGCGCCCACGCGGGCGTCGACGCAGGGAAGGTCTTTCCGCACAACCTGCGGCATCTGTTTGCAACAGCTTTCTACCGCGCGTACAAGGACATCGTCAAGCTGGCAGACGTCCTCGGTCATTCAAGCATTGAAACGACGCGAATCTACCTTGTCACAAGTGCGGCGGAGCATCGGCGTCAGCTCGAACAGCTAAAACTTGTATCATAAAAACGGAATCTATATTC
>ULVV01031961.1_pt1 | contig 36601 bp, 28 predicted proteins | sample 1959761 | NCBI WGS metagenome assembly ULVV01 (sample SAMEA4835795, study PRJEB28245) | human gut metagenome | biome: gut microbiome; material: fecal sample | place: Denmark | collected 2008
TCCAGCGCGTTTATAAGGAGACCGGCAGCTGCATGGTCGCCGTATCCGAGGGCATCCACTATGCCGATGGCAGCTTTGTCTCCGAGGCCAAGACCAGCGCGACGGACGGCTTTGGCCACGCGCAGCTCGGCGGCCTCGCCGCGCTGCTGGCGAGCATCGTGAAGGAAAAGACCGGCGCGAAGGTGCGCGGCATTGAGCTGTCGTTGCTCCAGCGCTGCGGCGCACACCTCGCAAGCGAGACCGATATCGAAGAGGCCGTCATGGCCGGTCGTGCCGCGGTGGAGAACGCCGTCGCCGGCATCACCGACAAGATGGTCGCCTTTGAGCGTGAGACTGTGGACGGCCACTACGTTTGCAAGACGAAGCTGCTGCCGCTCACCGAGGTCGCAAATGCGGAGAAAAAAGTCCCTCTGGATTGGATCAATGCCAAGGGGAACGGTGTGACACGTGATTTTATCGACTATGCGCTGCCGCTCATTCAGGGAGAGCCGTGCCTGACGAAGAACGACTCGCTACCGCGGTTTGCAAATCTGAAAAAAGTGTTGGCTGAATAAATGGGGAGAGAAACGATGAATATAAAGCGTAAGACCGTCATTGCCGGCAACTGGAAGATGAATAAAACGGCAGAGGAAACATCTTTGCTGATAGAACAGATCAAAGCTGTAGCCGATACCACTGCCTGCGAGGTGGTCGTATGCCCGCCGTTTACCAGCCTGCAGACTGCCTGCGAAGCCGCGGCAGAGAGCGGCATCAAGGTGGGCGCGCAGAATGTCCACTTTGCGTCAAACGGAGCCTACACCGGAGAGATCAGCACCGATATGCTCCTGACGCTCGGCGTGACGCACGTCATCATCGGCCACAGCGAACGCCGCCAGTACTTCGGTGAGACAAACGAGACCGTCAACCTCCGCCTGACCGCCGCGCTGAATGCCGGTCTGACTGCGATCCTCTGCGTCGGGGAGACGGAGCAGCAGCGTGAGCAGGGGATTACGGATGAGATCATCCGCGCCCAACTCAAGGTTGCGCTCAAGGAGATCGACAGCAAGCAGATGGAGCACCTGATCGTTGCCTATGAGCCTGTGTGGGCAATCGGTACGGGCAAGACTGCCACCGCTGCACAGGCTGAAGAGGTCTGCGCCATGATCCGCTCAACAGTAGGCGAGCTTTACGACGAAGCGGTTGCCGAGGGGCTGACCATCCAGTACGGCGGTTCGATGAAGCCCGGCAACGCAGCAGAACTGCTCTCTCAGCCGGACATCGACGGCGGCCTGATTGGCGGTGCCGCCCTCAAGGCGGAAGATTTTGCTGCGATTATCGCAGCTTGCCGCGGCTGATAAAAGATGCATAAATCGGGGCATTGCCTGTGAGGGCAATGCCCCGATTTGCCGGATAAGCGCTTAAAAGGTGGGACGGTTTAGGGGAGACGATGTACTTCCGCATTTTTTCGTGGACAATTCGCTCCGCTTGGGGTAACATCATAGAAAAACGGGAACGGACGCTATTTATGGACAAGTACAGCATCTTAAAGCAATATTACGGCCACAGCGCGTTTCGCGCGGGGCAGGAGGCGCTGATCGACGCGATCCTCTCCGGGCGCGATGCACTATGCGTCATGCCGACGGGCGGGGGCAAGTCGCTCTGCTATCAGATCCCCGCGCTGCTCCTGCCGGGCATCACGCTCGTCGTCTCGCCGCTCATCTCGCTGATGAAGGATCAGGTCGCAGCGCTCAAGAGCGCAGGCATTCCCGCAGCGTACATCAACAGCTCACTGACAGGCGAGCAGATCCGCACGGTCTACGCCCGCACGCGCAAGGGTGCCTACAAGCTCATCTACGTCGCGCCCGAGCGGTTGGAAACGAACAGCTTTTTATCGCTGATGCAGGAGATGGACGTGTCGTTTCTCGCTGTGGACGAGGCACACTGCATTTCGCAGTGGGGACAGGACTTCCGCCCGAGTTACCTCGGCATTGCCGATTTCATCAATGCCCTGCCGCCCAGACCCATTGTCGCGGCCTACACCGCGACGGCGACAAAGCAGGTACAGTCCGACATTCTGCGGCTCTTGCAGCTGCAAAGCCCGTATCGCATCGTGACGGGCTTCGACCGTCCGAACCTCTATTTCGACGTGCGCCGCCCGAAAAACAAGTTTTCCGCCCTCGCCGCACTCATTGACGAGCGAAGAGGCAGAAGCGGTATCGTCTACTGTGCAACGCGCGCGGCGGTCGAGCGCGTGTGCGACAGCCTGTGTGACCGCGGCATCGCCGCCACGCGCTATCACGCGGGCCTCACAGATGAGGAGCGGCAGCAGAATCAGGACGATTTTCAGTTTGACCGCAAGACCGTCATGGTCGCGACGAACGCCTTCGGCATGGGCATCGACAAGTCAAACGTCAGCTTTGTCATTCATTACAACATGCCGAAGAGCCTTGAGGCCTACTATCAGGAGGCGGGCCGCGCCGGACGCGACGGCGAGAATGCCGACTGCGTCCTGCTCTTCGCGCCCGCCGATGTGGAGACCGCGCGCTTTCTCATCGAAAACGGCGGAGCCGACCAGCTTTCGGAGGAGGACGCCGCGCTCGTGCGCAAACGCGACTATGAGCGCCTGCAGGCGATGACGGGGTACTGCAAATCCGTCGACTGTCTGCGCGGGCGGCTGCTTGACTACTTCGGCCAGATACACCCCGCAAACTGCGGGAACTGCTCCAACTGTAAAGCGACCTACCAGACCGAGGACATCACGCTCTCGGCGCAGATGATCTTATCGTGCGTCATGCGCATTCGCGAGCGGCTGGGCTACTACGTCGGCAAAACGCTCGTCATTCAGGTCCTGCGCGGGAGCCGCGACCAGCGGCTTTTGTCGCTCGGCCTTGCGAGCCTGTCGACCTATGGTCTCATGGATAAGACGTCGCCGAGCGTCATCGAGCGGTACATCGAATACCTCGAATCCGCGGGATATCTCGAGGTCGACCAGCGCTATTCGACGCTCCGGCCCACAAAAAAAGCATCCGCCGTGCTCTTTGACGGCGAATGCGTGCTGATGCAGAAACGGGTGGAGCCGAAGGCGGAGAAAAAGTACCCGCGCGGCGCGTTTTCGGACGAATTCGAGGAAAACAGCCTTTACGAGGCGCTGCGCGCCCAGCGCGCGGAGCTTGCCAAACGCGAGAGCGTTCCCGCCTACGTCATCTTTTCGAACGCGACGCTCGCCGACATGGCGGAGAAAGCACCGCGCTCGCTCTCCGAGCTTCTTGAGGTCTCGGGAGTCGGCGAGCGGAAGGCCTCCCGCTACGGAGAGGCCTTCCTGCGCACCATTGAGGAGTATATACAGCAGCAGGGGTAAAGCGGGCTCACTTCAGCACCGTGCCGTCTGCCAGCGTGATGGTATAGCCGTTGAAGTTGATGGTGTCGTTGTTGGTGAGGCTCGTGAGCGTGCAGTTGCCGGTCAGGTTCCACGTGCAGCCGTTCTCGATCGTGACGACCGCGTTGTCGCTGACGGCGGTGCCGCCCTCGGCATTGTCGATGATGTTGATGGTGCCGGTGAAGGTGCTGCCGTTTTTCATCGTCATCGTGAGATTCGAGACGGTATCGACGATGATGTCGCCAGAAAGCGTCTGACCGTCTGCGGCGAATTCGACCTGTGCGCCGTTGCTGCCGGCGGTGCCCCAGCCGCGGCTGGCGGAGTTGCCGACCACGCGCAGCAGCGCACCGTCCGCGTCATTGTTGACGATGTTCACGCCGGAGAGCGTCAGCAGGCAGTGGGTGTTCGTGATGTAGAACATGTCACCGCTGCTGCCAACGAGGCTGCCGCTTGGAACGAGGTCATTATTGCCCGCCAACCTAAAAAAACTAAAGGAAAGTTTGAACATTTTGTTTTTCACGAAAACGCAAAAAGCAGTGCCGCCTGAAATCAGGCGGCACTGTTCCTATTGATATGATGTTCCCACCGGCGCGGCGCAAGCGGTTAGTTTCCTCTAACTTACAGTCTTTTGAAAAGCCGCCGCAGGGCAGCTTTCCAATATATCCTGCTTTCCCGCTTGCCTTCGGGAAGGCGATTGACCTTGCGTATTGTAGCACAGCGATTTTCGCATTGCAAGAGCGGTTTGCAAATTTTTGCGATATTTTCTTTGCTACATACGCTTTCTCGCCCCGTCCGCTGCGACAGACTGTTCCCATTCTGTGTCCCGCGGCACTTGCATCCCGCGGCTTTCGCTGGTATACTATGTTCAGAAGTTAGATGAATTTAACAGAATTGATATTTCACACAGAAAAGACGGTGAACGACATGGAAGCATTTTACGGCATTTTGATCCCGTTTCTCGGCACGTCGCTCGGCGCGGCGTGCGTGTTCTTCATGAAAAAGTCGCTCAGCGACGCTGTGCAGCGCTCGCTGACGGGCTTTGCCGCGGGCGTGATGGTCGCGGCCTCGGTCTGGAGCCTGCTGATCCCCGCCATCGAGCAGTCGTCGGCGATGGGGAAACTCTCGTTTCTGCCGGCGTTTCTCGGCTTTTGGGTCGGCATTCTCTTTTTGCTGCTGCTCGACCACGTCGTCCCGCACCTGCACGCCAAGAGCGGGCAGGTCGAGGGGCCGAAGAGCCAACTCCAGCGCACGACGATGATGGTGCTGGCTGTCACACTGCACAACATCCCCGAGGGCATGGCCGTCGGCGTGGTGTATGCGGGCTATCTCTCCGGCAGCGCGCAGATCACGGCGGCGGGCGCGCTGGCGCTCTCACTCGGCATCGCGATCCAGAATTTCCCCGAGGGGGCGATCATTTCGCTCCCGCTGCGTGCCGAGGGCATGGGTAAGGCAAAGGCCTTCTGGGGCGGTGTGCTCTCGGGCATCGTCGAGCCCATCGGCGCGGTGCTGACGATACTCGCCGCGTCGCTCATCGTTCCGGCGCTGCCGTATCTTCTGAGCTTTGCCGCGGGCGCGATGCTCTATGTCGTCGTCGAAGAGCTGATCCCCGAAATGTCGCAGGGCGCGCACTCCAACATCGGCACGGTGTTCTTCGCCGTGGGCTTCAGCCTGATGATGGTGCTGGACGTGGCGCTGGGATGAAATACGGCAGGAATGCAAGCAGGAGGCGATACCGAGCGGTACGCCTCCTGCTTTTTATGCTGACGCCAGCCTTGCGCCTATTTTTCCACCCGAATAAGATTGCTCTCATACGGCCGCTTGCCGGAGAGCACTTTGTCGTAAAAATTCTGCTTCCAGTCGATATAGGCGACGCTGTCCTGCAATTCCCGAATGCCTGCGCGCAGCGCCTCCTGCTTCTGCGCCAGCAGAATTTTGCGCTGCGGGATGGTGCGCTCGCCTTGCAGGCAGAGGGCGAGGTAGTCCTTCATCTCCTGAATGCTCATGCCGCATTTTTTCAGGCGCGTCAGGCTGCTGATCCACGCGACGTCCCGCCCGTCAAACACGCGGCGGTTGTTTTTGTCGCGCTTGACGTTGGGGACAAGCCCCTCGTTGCAGTAAAATTTTAAGGCCTGATAGGTCATGCCCGTTTCCTTGCAGACCTGCATCATGGTGTAGCGCATGGTAATTCCTCTCTGTTGCGTAAAAACGTGATTTTTCTTTAAAATTCTCTTGATCGGTTGTTACAACCGGTATTTATAATCGGCAGTATCAACCGGAAGTTGCCATCGGCAATGATAGCACAACAGCGGCGAATACCGCAAGAAAAACGGTCAGAGAGGATACGTTATAATGAATAACTTTATTTTTGAAAACAAGACCAAGGTATATTTCGGCAAGAACGTTGTCAAAGAGCACCTCGGTGGCCTTTTGTCAAACTACGGCGAGACCGTCATGCTGGCCTACGGCGGCGGTTCCATCAAGCGCAACGGCGTGTACGATGAGATCATGGGTATCCTGAATGCCGCAGGCAAGCGCATCGTGGAGTTCTCCGGTATCATGTCGAACCCCACCTATGCCAAGGTGCAGGAGGGCGCGAAGCTGGCGTGGGCGTCTGCCATGGCGGAAAACGGCATTTTGAAGATCGGCAAAGTCACGGACTTCCAGTGCCACATGATCGAGCATCAGTTGGGTGCATATACCAACTGCAACCACGGTGCGGGGCTGGCGGTCATCCACCCTGTCCTGTACTGCCACATCTACAAATCCGGTGCGGCGCGGTTCACCCGCTGGGCGAAGAACGTCTGGGACATTGCGCCCAAGGGCAGCGACGAGGAAACCGCCGCCGGTATCGACGCGCTGGCCGCGTTTACTAAGGAAATCGGTCTGCCGACTACCTTTACCGAGCTTGGCATTCCCGCTGATACCGATTTCCGTTCCATCGCGGATTCCACCAACGTCACTGCTGGCTGCTGCAAAAAGTTGACGCACGACGAGATCTACGAAATTTTGCAGGAATGCCTGTGAGTATCCGCGCTTTTCGCAGCAAAACAAAGCATTCTTTGCGCTGTGCTCCATTTTTGACCTTTCTGTCTCTTGCATTTGGGCCAAAGCGTGATATCATAGGCCAGACAAATTGCGGAAAGGGGCGGTAGAGTTGAAAGCTGCATCGCAGAAAAAAACATTGGATATGCTCCACGGGACGCTCTGGGATAAGATCCCGCGCTTTGCCGTTCCGGTGGCGGCCACGGCGATTTTGAGCCAGCTGTTCAACGCCGCGGACATCGCCGTCATCGGCAACTTTACCGGCGAGCTCCGCACTGTGGCGGTCGCGGCCGTCGGCACAAACAGCTCGATCATCAGCCTGATCGTCAACCTGTTCATCGGCATCGCGCTGGGCGCGAACGTGACGATCGCGCACGCCATCGGCGAAAAGAACGACACGATGGTGCACCACGCGGTGCACACCTCCATCGTCGTGGCGGTGCTGGGCGGTTTGATCGCGGCGATCATCGGTGAGCTGTTCGCCGTTCCGCTGCTGAATCAGCTGAATGTGCCGGACGATGTGTTCCCGCTGGCGCTGCTATACCTGCGCATCTATCTTGCGGGCCTGCCGGTGATCCTGCTCTACAACTTTGAGGCGGCGGTCTTCCGCAGCGTGGGCGAGACGAAAATTCCGCTGATCGCGCTGACGGCCTCCGGCGTTCTGAACGTGATCCTGAACCTCTTTTTCGTGGCCGCGCTCCGCATGAGCGTGGACGGCGTCGCGATCGCAACGGTGCTGTCGAACGCGGTCAGCGCGGCGATCTTGTGGGGTTTCCTGCTTAAAACGGACAAGGTCATCCGCCTTGAGCCGAAAAAGCTGCGCATCGACGGGCTGTGCCTCAAGCAAATTCTGCGCATCGGCGTTCCCGCGGGTGTGCAGAGCGCGATGTTCTCCATCGCGAATATTGTCATTCAGGGCGCGATCAACAGCCTCGGCACGGTCGTCATGGCGGCGTCGAGCGCGGCCTACAACATTGAGGTCATCACCTACGATATCCTCAACTCCTTCTCGCAGGCCTGCACGACATTCGTCGGACAGAACTTCGGCGCGGGCGAGATCAAGCGCTGCAAGAAAACGCTGCTGCTGTGTCTTCTCGAGGGCATCATCAGCCTCGGCGTCGCCATCGCTCTGATCCTCTTTTTCGGAAAGTCGCTACTCACCATCTTCAACGGCGACCCGCAGGTGGTAGAGACGGGCTATATTCGCCTCATGCTGATCATGCCGTCGCACCTGTTCAGCCTTTGCTACGAGGTGCTTTCCGGCTACCTGCGCGGCTTTGAAATTTCACTGCCGCCCGCCGTTTTGACGATGCTGGGCGTCTGCGGCGTCCGCCTGAGCTGGCTGCGCTGGGTCTTCCCGCAGCACAAGACGTTTATGAACATCATGCTGGTCTTCCCCATCAGCCTTGCGACCACGGCGCTTCTAATGCTGGCAGCGGTGCTGTACTTCCGCCCCTCGCGCCGCTATGCGCATCTGCAAAAGAGTGATGACGCGGCTTCGGCAAAAATCGAAGGATAAGACCATTCCCAAAATCGACAAAGCAGGGCGCTTGCCTAAAAGGCAAGCGCCCTGCTTTACTTTTTTGATGGGGCAGCCGTTTCTAAATCGTGGATGGGAAATTTTCACATCAGCTCGCGCGTGAAATCAAGCACGCACTCGCGCAGACGCAGAATTTCCTCTGGCGTGTTCTTGCTCAGGTGCATACCGATGCCGAGCTCCCGTCCCGTTTTCGGGCTGACCGGCAGCGTCTTTACGCCGTGCGTCCGCCCGCGCATCATGATCTCCGTCATCATTGTGATGCCAAGGCCCTTGCTGACCATGCGGATGACCGTTTCATCGTCCACATGGCAGGGGCGGATATTCGGCTTCACCTTTTTGGGACTCAGCGCAGCGTTCACGTCGATGTCGAAGCGCCCGTAGGGCATCAGGAATTCTTTTCCGTCGAATTCCTCGATGGGGAAGGTCTCTTCGCTGCCGGTGGGATAGTCCTCCGGCAGGATGGCATACATCGCGTCGTAGTAGAGCGGTGTCCAGTCGCAGTTGATGTGGCTCTGCCGCGCGGCAAAGATGACGTCCGTGCGCCCCTCCTCGAGCAGCTCAAAGGGTTCGAGTTCGTGGTCCACCATGCGAAGATCCACGTCGGTCTCCGGACACACGCGGCGGAAGCGGTACAGAATTTCCGGCATCCAGTGCATGGCAAGGCTCGCATAAGCGGCGATTCGGATCGTCGCCGTCCGCTTTTGCGTGATGGTCTCGATCTGGTTTTCGAGCTTCGCCGTCGCGCTGAGGTATTCGCGGATCGTGGGCAGCAGCGCCTCCCCGTCCTCTGTCAGCGAAATACCGCTGTGGTCGCGCCGGATGAGCTTCATGCCGATCTCGCGCTCCAGACCGTTGATGAGGTGCGTCAACCCCGACTGTGTGTAGCCCACGACCTCAGACGCTTTGGAAAAGCTGCCGAGGTTGACGGCGGTCATCAGAATTTCAAATTTTTTGCTGTCCATATCCCCACTCCTATAAAGGGTATTTTGATTTGTAATATACCTATTATAACCGAGCGTTTCTCTTTTTCAAGTGCAGGGTGTAATATTTTCAACACAAAGGAGTTGATTATCCCATGACTACTAAAAAATTGACCTTCCGGCAGAAGATTCTCGTCGCTGGAACGCTGTTTGGAATGTTCTTCGGCGCGGGCAACCTGATCTTCCCCGTACATCTCGGCCAGATGGCCGGCCGCAACGCGGTCGTCGCCATGATCGGCTTTATCATCACGGCGGTTGGCATCCCCATCTTCGGCGTCGCCGCCATCGGCATCACGCATTCCGACGGCCTGCAGACGCTCTCGAGCAAGGTCGGCAAGGGCTACGGCATTTTCTTTACCTGCCTTCTGTACCTGACCATCGGCCCGCTCTTCGCCATCCCGAGATGCGCAACAGTTTCCTTTACCACCGGCATCACTCCCCTGCTGGGCGCGGATTCGCCGGAGTGGCTGTATCTGCTTGTCTTTTCGGCGGCGTTCTTCGCCTTCGTGCTGTTCTTCTCGCTGCGCCCCGGTAAGATCACCCTCTGGATCGGCAAGATCATCAATCCGCTCTTCCTGTTCTTCTTCGCAGTGCTGATCATCGCGGCGCTGCTCTCCCCCGGCGCAGCGATCTCCTCGGTCGAGCCGACGGAGGCCTATCAGAACGGTTCCTTCTTTCCCGCGCTCATTGAGGGCTACGGCACGATGGACGCCATCGCCGGTCTCGCCTTCGGCATCGTGGTCATCGACGTCATTCGCCGCATGGGTGTCAACAACGACGACATCATCGCCGAGGACGTGCTCTCCTCCGGTCTTCTTGCCGGTGCGCTGATGGCGCTGATCTACGTGCTGTCCATTCTGGTCGGCGCGCAGTCGAGAGGCATTTTCGAGCTGTCCGAAAATGGCGGCATCGCCCTCACGCAGATCGCGGGTCATTACCTCGGCGGCGTGGGCCAGTTTATCCTCGCCTTCACCATCACCTTTGCCTGCCTCAAGACCTCCATCGGCCTTGTCACGGCCTGCTCGGAGACGTTTGTCAAGATGACGAACGGCAAAATTTCCTACCGCACCTGGGCGATCCTCTTCACGGTGTTTTCGTTTGCCGTTTCCAACATTGGACTGAGTGCCATCATCGAGTATTCCGTCCCGATGCTCATGCTCATCTATCCCCCGGCCATTGCGCTTATCCTGCTGGCCTTTATCGGCAAGTTCTTCGCTCATGACCGTGCCGTGTATGTTGCAACGATGATCGGTACATGGGCAGCCGCTATTTTCGACTGCATGAAGACGCTGCCCGCGTCGGTGCAGACTTCGCTCCGCCTCGATGTGCCTATCGCCTTTGCGGAAAAATATCTGCCGCTGTTCGACAAGAACCTTGGCTGGCTGCTGCCTGCACTCGTCGGCTTTGTGATCGGCATGCTCATCCGCTCGAGCCGGAAGGGCGCGCTCGTCCCCCATGCCTGACGAACCAAATTAAAGTAAAAACGCACCGCACGGCAGAGTTATTTCTGCCGTGCGGTGTCATTTTTTCAGCGGCTCCGAAAATGGAGAATCAGCGAGCTGCCGAGGTTCACCAGCAAAATCGTCGCGGCCCATGAAAGAGGGAACGCATGGTACAGCATTGGGAGCGTTGGATGCGCACGGAACAGCATGCAGATCCAGATGATGCGGAATGCACAGGTGCCGAGCATCGTGCTGACCGCAGGATACAGTGCATGCCCGCTGCCGCGCAGAACGCCCGCCGGGATCTCGTACAGATTGCAGATCGGTTCAAAGAGCAGGATGCACAGGATGCGCACGGCGGCCCTCTCGATCACGGGGCCTCCGGCGTAAAAATGGACGAGAAAAAGTCGCGGAACAGGAGATCGTAACAATCGGTACCGTGCTGCACACGGCCGAAAAGCCAAGGCACAGCCACAGGATGCGCCTGCACCGATCATACTGCCCCGCGGCGTAATTCTGGCTGGTGAACGTGGTCGCCGTCTGGCTGAACGCCGTGATGATGTAGTAGGTGAAGTATTCAAAATTCATGGCGATCGTGCTTCCGGCAATCGCTGTCTCACCGAAGCGATTGACCGACGCCTGCACAAAGATGTTGGCAAAGCAGAACACCGCGCCCTGCACGGCAGAGGGAACGCCGGGTTTCAGGATGCTTCCCGCAATTTTTGTGGAGAATTGCGGCTTGCGGAATGTAAGGCGAAACAGCTCATCCTTTTTAAACCGCCGCAGCACCAGCAGCGCCGAGAGCGCAGCGGAAATGTCGGTGGCAATGGCGACTCCGGCGACGCCCATGTGAAGCGCGACCACGAAAAACAGATTGAGCCCGACATTTGCAGCGCCCGAGAGCATCAGTGCGAGGAACGGAGCACGGCTGTCGCCGCGCGCCCTCAAGACGGCTGCGCCGAAGTTGTACAGCAGCAAAAACGGATAGCCGAGCATATAGAACCGCAGGTAAAGCGCCGCTTCCTCAAAAATGCTGTTCGGCGTTTGGATGAGCTCAAGCAGCGGCGCCGCGGCAGCCTGCCCCAAAAGAAGTCCCGCCATACCGATCAGAGCGGCCAAAAGCATCGCCGTCTGTACCGCGGCGGGCAGTTCATCAATCTCATTTTGCCCGATGCGGTTCGCGATCAAAATGTTCGCGCCGATGGACAGACCCGAGGACAGCGTGACGATCAAGGCGATGATCTCGGTGTTCGTCCCGACCGCCGCAAGCGCGCCCTCGCTGCCAAAGTAGCCGACGACGGCGGTGTCCGCCGCATTGAACAGCTGCTGGACCATGCTGCTGAGTGCAATCGGCAGGGTAAAAAGCAGCAGCTTTCCGCTCAGCGGGCCGTGCAGCATGTCCATTTCTGAGGTTTTCCCATTCATATTCGCTCGCTCCTAATCAGTCTTGCAATATGATACAGGAGACATTAAAATATGAAAAGCGAATATGATAGATAGTCAAAATCGAAGAATAGAATAGATGCAATATGGGTAATCCTCTATTGAAATATCTCGCCTTTATCAAAACGGTGGAACAGGGCAGTTTTACCCGCGCGGCACGGGAGCTCGATTACGCGCAGTCCTCCATCAGCAAAATGGTCGCGGACCTGGAAAGCGAATGAGGTATGACGCTGCTGGAGCGAAGCAAGAGCGGCGTCTGCCTGACCTCTGCTGGTGAGCAGGTCATGCCGTTTTTGCGCAAGGTTCTGAACGACCATCAGGAGCTTGTGGGGCAGATCGACCGGATGAATGGGATAGAGACCGGTGTGGTCCGCATCGGGACTTTTGCGAGCGTGGCGATCAACTGGCTGCCGAATATCTTTGCCGTACTGCAAAAGGACTACCCCGGCATCGAGTATGAAATGCTGCTCGGCGACTACGATGAAGTCGAGCATTGGATTGACGAAGGGCGGGTGGACTGCGGTTTTCTGCGCCTTCCGACGCTGCCGAAATTCGACACGCTCCTGCTCAAGCAGGACGAGTACAAGGCCGTGCTGCCGATGGGACATCCCCTTGCCGCAAAGGAGACCGTGGCCGTCGAGGAACTGGACGGCCTGCCGTTTCTGCTGCTGGAGCACGGCGGAAAAACCGAGGTTTCCGACCTGCTGGAGCGCACCCATGTGCAGCCGGACGTCCGTTTCACCACCTGGGAGGACTTTGCCATCATGGCGATGGTCGGAAAGGGGCTGGGTGTCAGCATTCTGCCGGATCTGATTTTGCAGCGCATCCCTTATCGGATCGAGGTGCGCCCCTTGCAGCAGCCGTATTACCGTCCGATCGTTCTGGCGATGAAACAGCAGGCGCATCTGACGCCTGCTGTGCAAAAATTCATCGAATATCTCTCGCTGCGGGAAGCGCAGCGCTGAGCGGTGCAGGCACTGCTGCTGAAAATCGGTGAAGCTATTATTTGCGGAATTTTTGCAACCAAAAAGCATCGAAAGTCGAAACTTTCGATGCTTTTTGGATTGTGTTGACGAAAAAGATGCAAATACTATTTGATCTGTCGCGTTGCTTAACTATTTAACAAGGGCTCCGCCTCATGACTTTGAATATACTTTTTGTAGTCTATATCAGTAATTAGCGACAAATGCTTTTCGTGAAGAATGCTTAATAGGTTTGATGAACCACTGCGTATATGCTCTAAATCGTGTTTATCTATGACCAGAATATTCTTTTTTTCTGCTAAAGCTAATTTTTTGATTAGTCCGGAACCGTAGCTCCAACTTTGGCCACTAACGCCTTCCCACGATACCATTATACCCGTACTTGTCCTAGTTGTAGAAAGAAGTGACGCAAATTTTCCGATATATGTAACTCCTATGCTTTTCTTATAGTTCTTACATTCACACAAAATTAATTCGCCCAAAAAGGGATATGCCGAATTCAACCCCAATAGGCGTGCCTTTTCTGACCAATCGATTAAAATGTCAATTTCGTTTGTGCTAGTGCGACAATTTCTTCGAACACAAAATAAATCATTGTTAAATAAACTCGACGCGAGTTTTTCTAACAATTCTCCTTTCTTTTGATTATCAGTTACTCCGGCAATCAAGAGATCATAATAACAATTGAACGCTTCCTGGGCCTTAGCTGACAGTCCCAGTATGGAAGAACCATATGCCTCGACAGCATATAAATAGTCATGAATAGAATATCCGTGTTCTTCAATTAATTTTGTGGCTTGTTCGAATACTTCAATCATATTATAGCACCTTGTAAACCACAATTGCGTGCTCAGCTGCTCGTTCTATTCTATCATCACAATGAATGCAGATTGCCTCATCGGGAATATCAAATATGTGTTCATACCGGAGGCCAGAAAACCGTTGGCATTTAGGACAATAAATTTCTAGTATTGGCTTCAACACTCCCGCCGAAGTCCCCGCCTCCAAAATATGATACACTTCTTTTATGGGGAGACGTAGTTCCCTGTGCATAGCCCCAGGATAAATAATATTTCCTGAATGGTATAGATTCAAAAAGCTTTCAAGCTGTTTTGATTCACAATTAAACGGGATCTCCTTTAGTAAAGGAGCCACTCTCGCATAGATATTTGATTGCATCATCCATTCGCTCCATTCCTAAGTCACGGCAAGTTCCCGTTTGATGTTGCAGCGTTGTAAATCTCCCTAAAAAATAATCAAATGTAATTTTAAATACATAACTATCTGTTTCCACTGGCTTTACACGCTTAATGTATATATACGGATAATTCGCGGTTTTTTCCTTTTCATTCAGATAGTTTAGCAGTAGTTCGCTGATCTCTGCACTCCGTGAGAACAGTTCCTCGTTTTCGTCAATTAGTTCTCGAATCTCACCGATAAAAGGCATGACAAGATCTCTTTCCTCAGATGCAGTTAACTCGGCAGACCCACCTGAACTTAATTCCATCATTTGCTTATATATTTTTGTGCTTTCATCTTTTTTACCATTAATAACGGCAATAGTATTCGAACCATCACATAAAAACAAATCAACTTTTAGATTTGTCTTTATCCATTCTAAGCAGTTGGCAAGTAAATTCTCATATGACTCTTTCCCAAATTGCGGGTCAAATCGAACAGCATCAAACCGTATTTCCAACATGTTTAAACGGGAGTTAATATAAATCACAACAGGATAACGATAGTTGACCGGTTGATAATCCTCGGGGCGTGGAAAAGCTTTCTGCAAAACAAATTTTATTAATATATCCTCGCCTTTATTTAGGAAAACCGGAATATTATCTCCAACAGATCGACCTAAGCAATAATTGGGCGTGTATTTCTCGGCATCAAATAAGACACATGTCGCAGCTATATTTTCATTAAGGGACGCCGCTCCATTAGGAACTGAATAGAAGAGAGGCACCGAGTACTTGTAGAGCTTTACGAATTCAAGGTATTCAAAATGTACAGCATAGGCGGGTTTTTGAGCCATTGCTGCAATGATACTTTGATCACTTTGATGTTTTTCAACAACAAGAATATTAGGCCTATCGGTAACAGCACATTGATCCTCATCGGTAATCCAACCATCTTGCTTTAATTGACGAATCGCATATTTTTGGTATGCTTTAGAATAGCCGAGCATACTATCCTTATAAAACGCCAGATATTGTTCTTCTTGCATCTCTAAAGCCATATGTGATTACCTTCCATACTGAATTGATGTAATAATTGTACCCATCTTTTTTCTGAAAATCTATTGCCAAAAATGCCAAAAGTGTTGTTATAAATTTTCACCTCAAACAAAGGTAGCCGGGGGAATGACGGTTTTACGCCATTCCCCCGGTTACTCTCATTATTTTGGCTGTATGATTTGTTTATAGAGCATAACGAACATTTTCTACACCGCTATGTTCTCGTGATAGTGTCCGAAGAACCAGCATTGGAATCAGCGGCGCTCTCGAATCTCACCGAGGAAGTCAGTCAGGGCATCTTGTTGGAACAGGCCTCCGCTGAATGTATCCTGAATACTGCTGGGGTAGCAGTGGGTGATAATGATGTAGTCCAATCCCAGTCTGCTTTGTCCGGTGTTTCTCTTGCGGTTTGGTATTCATCCTCGCTGGGCAGTTCCTCATTCCATCAGAATTGGTGGTTGACTTAGTTAAGAACGCCCGTGGCGTTGAACTGTCGGAGCTTTCGGTTATAGCCGCGATTATCAGACTCGAGAATGTCGCCCCGGATGTCGTGACTACTGGCCATGCCTATGGTAAAGTTCTCCTTCCGCAGATCTCGTAAAGTTGTCCTTGCAACAGGTGCAGGACGTTGGGGTGGATCGGCTGCAATAAGTTGCCATGCTACTCACTCGTCGGATACTGTGGAGCAGATTATAGTTTTCGTGATTCCTATTGACAAACAGGGGAGGCGATGTTCAGTCTCTCAACCAGCATAGACACTCTATTTGTACCAGTAGTCAATCCAGTAAATTATGTTGCTACCGGCTTATCGTATCCACAGGATTTTTACCTTCTGCAATTTTGAATTGTCTGGTGATAGTACCCATTTAGAGGCCTTAACCGTCGACGCATCGGAGAAACTTTTTGCCGAAGCTGTGTCCTTGCTTATAGCGACCTTTTTCCATTGGTGCTAATCTCACACATCACATTAGCACCGAAGTCTTGCAAGTTTTCTCGCTTCATTTTCCGTGATATCCTAACCTGATAATAAAGGAGGATATTACTATGAAATATTCAAACGAAGAAAAACTATCCATTGTCGCACGCTGCCAGCAAGGGGAAAGTGTCGCCGCTCTTTCCAATGAGCTCGCTATCCCGCGCAGCACCTTATATCGGTGGCTCAAATCTTTTCCTACAGACAGTGCTGGAAAGCCATTAAAGTTTTCCTATCAAGAATACACATTGCTCCAACGTAAAGTTGAAAAATTGCAAAATGTCATCACGATTCTGAAGTCCGCCGATTGCTTGGTATCTGCGCCATTAAAGGAACGGCTGTACGCGCTGGAACCGTTTTATGGGAAATATGAGGTCCACACAATATGCGAAGCGCTGGATGTCGACCGTGGTACATTTTACAACCATATGTTACGAAACAAGCGTGAAAATGCCTGGTTTGAGAAACGCCGACAAGAGTATTGCCAACTGATCCGCGATGTGTTCGATGAATATCAGCAGGTGCTGGGCGCGGAGAAAATTCAAACGATCCTTGTTCAACGTGGTCATCAAGTCAGTAAGGAGTATGTTTCACGGCTCATGAGTGAAATGGGACTGCGCAGCGTTCGGATGACAGCAAAGAAGGAATATCTGAAGCTGCGTGAGCCGGAGAGAAAGAAAAATCTCCTGCAGCAGCAATTTACTGCTGACCAGCCAAATCAGAGGTGGGTCAGCGATGTTAGTTGCTTTAGACTCAGAGATTACTATCTCTATGTCTGCGTGATCATTGATCTTTTCTCACGCAAAGTGATTGCATATAAGATTTCAAAGAAGAACAGTACCCAACTCATTACGGCCGCGTTTAAGATGGCTTATGAGGAACGAAATCCCCCAGCCGGACTTATTTTTCATAGTGATCGCGGCGCGCAATATACATCTCATCGGTTCCAGAAACTCTTGCATGAGCACAATGTAACGCAGTCTTTTTCACGCCCGGGTGAGCCACATGACAATGCGGTAGCAGAGTCGTTTTTCGCATCACTGAAAAAAGAAGAGCTCTACCGAAGAAATATTACTTCCGATAGAGCATTTCAAGCCAGTGTCGCTTCCTATATTGAGTTTTATAATACCAAAAGGCCACATCGAACATTGAAAAATCTGACGCCATGCCAGATGGAAGAGAACTTCAACAAAAACGCCAAATGAGACATCGGTGTTCGAATCGCCAGGCTTTTGCGATTTCTACTTCGATTTGAAGAGGTTTGAATTTGAGCGGTTTCATATTCGCTTTGGCGTGATATCTTTAAAAAACGCTGTCATACTAAGGATTTTGAGATACAAAACGACCCTACCCGATCCGCAAGTCTCATCAACTTGTTCGAATTGGGTAGGGTCGTTCGCGCCATCGCCGAGCATTTGAAGGCGCAGGGCGTGACGCTCGAATTCGTTCTTGACGAGGGCGGCTGCAAAATTGAGCCCGGCACGGCCTTCGGCGCGCCGGAGACGGCCATCGGCAGCGTGCAGCTGATGGAAAAGGGCTACGCCGACTTGGAGCTCTCTGTCCACAGCATCGGCGGGCATTCGAGCCGTCCGTTCGGCGGCACGTCGCTCGCTCGTCTCTCCGGCGCGATCGCCGACATCACGCGCGCGCCGTTTTCCGTGCACCTCAACAGCGCCATAACCGGCGCGTTTGAAACCCTCGCTCCCTACATCACCGAGGAGCCGCTCAAGACTCTTGTGCAGGATGTTGCGGGCAACGCGGACGCCATCGCGGCCTGCTGCATGGGCTCGCCCGACCTCTTCCCGTTTGTCACCACCACCATCGCGCCCACGATGATCCACGGCGGCAGCGCCGCGTGCAATGTGATGCCGCAGGACATGACCGCGGTCATCAACTTCCGCTTGGCGGATGGAGACACGGTCGAGAGCATCATGGCCCACTGCCGTGAGGCCGTACAGGACAAAGGCGTCGAGATGCGCTTTTTGCAAGCGAACGACCCCTCCACCATCGCAAAGCGCGACGGCTACGGCTATCGCAGGGTCGTCGAGAGCATGCAGCGCTACTATCCCGAAGCCGTGTTCATTCCCTCGATGACCGTGGGCGCGACGGACGCGCACCGCTATGAGGAGATCTGCGACACGTGCCTGCGGTGCAGCCCGTTTATGACCGAGCCCGCGGAGGCCGCCTCCGGCGTGCACGGCACGAACGAGCGTCTTCTCGTCCGCTCGTATTTGCAGGGCATCCGCGTACTCATCGACCTGATGGAGCACGCCAACGTGGAACCGTGAATTTCCTTTCTTTTCAACGAAAAAGCCGGAGCAGCTCAGGCTGCTCCGGCTTTTCTTTCCTGTTCAGTTCTCGCCCATCGTGTAGACCATGTCCCAGAAGCGCAGGTCAAAAAGGCAGCAATTTTCGAAGATCTCGCAGAGCCGCTGCGCCTTCTTTTCGTCGATCACTTCGGCGAGCGCGTCGATCCGGTCGATCAAGGCCTGATTCGTCTGCCGGTACTCCTCGGAAACGTAGCCCGCGAACCACGCGCCGTAGTTCTCATCGTGCAGGGCGCTTGGGTAGCGCTCCACCATCTGCTCGGCAATATACGCATAGCTCCACGAGCAGTTCAAAAGCGTCACGAGCCCCGTCAGCACATCCCCCGCCTGCGCCTCGCAGAGCATGTAATGGCTGTAGGCGCTGTTGTCGATGTGCAGGCGCGCATCGGCGATCTCCTCCTCCGTGACGCCGAGGCGCTTCATGTACGGAAGATGCGTGCGGAACGTCTCGTCGATCGTGTTCGCCATCTCCCCGCTCAAAAAGCGGATCTGCTCGAAGTCGTCGGTTTTCTGAAGGATCGCCGCAAAAATTTTCACGTAATCCCGCAGGTACAGATAATCCTGCACCATATAATAGCGGAACTTCTCTCTCGGCAGCGTACCGTCCGCCATCTCCGTCACAAACGGATGGGTCAGATACCGCGGCCAGAGCGCCTTTGCCCGCTCGTAGATCCTCTCGGAGAGCTTCACTCTGTTCTCCCCGCTCATTTGTGGGCGATGAGCGCGACGTAGCCGCCGCTCTGATAGCCGGGGACGACGTCCTCCACGCTCTCGTTGGTGTACATAGGGTTCTTCAAGAGCGTCTGGTAGAAGTCAAAATCGTGGAAGCCGAGCGATTTGAGCGCGTCGACCTTTTCCTCGGTCGAGTGCCACACGCCCGCGCAGCACAGCTCGAGCGGATACGGCAGTTTGGGCATGACACCGCGCAGGGACGGGTGGTCGAACGTGCCAACGGCCTTGGCGAGAAGGTACATGAAGCCGAACGCGCTCTCCTTGGGCACATCCAGCGAAATGAACTTGCCGTTCGGCTTGAGCGCCTTTTTGCACACGTCGAACGCGCGCGTCAGGTCCTCCATATAGCTGGAGCTGCCGTTCAAATAAATAACGTCGTAGGCGTTCTCCTCAAGCTCGACCTCCTCGATCGCGCCGAAGGCGATGACGTTGATGCCGCGCTTCTGCGCAATCGCTCCCATGTCGCGCGAGGGCTCAACGCCCTCGATGTTCTTGCAGTCGATCATACTCTCGAACAGGCCGCTGCCGCAGCCGACGGAGAGCACGCGCTTGCCCGAAATATCGCCGAGCGCCTTTTCAAACAGGCGGAATTCGCTCTGGAACACGTTTTCGTTTTCCATAAACCAGGCGTCGTACTGCGCCGCGTAGCCGTCAAATTTGGGTTTCATCGTCAAGTGATCCTTTCTGTTTTGTCAATTTTCAAGGTCCCGCCCGCCGTTTCCGCTTCCCTATTATCCTGTGCCGCAGGACGCGGGAAAACAGGCCGAGCCTGTGCCTTTTTGATGAATCATACCACAATCAGCTCCCTACCGCAACGGTATGTTTGCGGTAAATATCCATCACCTTTCGCCCGCGTACACGGCAGTTATAGAGTTCGTGTCACCCAATAGATTGAATCGGCAATGAGAAAAAGATGGATTCCGGTTGCAATTCACAGATGGGAGGAATGCATATGGAAGGCTTCATTACAAATGTTCTCAATTTATAAAGGATACGATAAAGGGTAAATGGCACCTCAGGGCAGCAAAAAAACCTTGAAGCCACTGAAGCTTCAAGGTTTTTCTCTGGTGCGCGGTACAGGACTCGAACCTGTGACCCCATGCACGTCAAGCATGTGCTCTACCAGCTGAGCTAACCGCGCGAATCGAACAGTGATATATTACTATATCCGCATTCTTTTGTCAACATCTTTTTTCAAAAAGTGCGGATTTTTTCTTTCCCCCGTGAAGAGACTGTTTATAGCATACGCTAAGAGCTCGCTGATGTAAAGAGGGGAAAATAGCAGAAATTCGCCGCCGTTTTTCATCTATTTTTCTGCGGGCACATTTCTTGTCAAGCCGCCGTACGTTCTATATAATAGGCATATATTATGTGTAAATTGAAAATGGGGTGCTTTTTACGATGGGACAAATCGGTTTTGATAACGACAAATACCTTGCCATGCAGTCCGCGCACATCCGCGAGCGCATCAGCAAGTTCGGCGGCAAGCTGTACCTGGAGTTCGGCGGCAAGCTCTTCGACGACTTTCACGCTTCGCGCGTGCTGCCCGGCTTCCAGCCCGACAGCAAGATCCGCATGCTTCAGCAGCTGCGCGACGACGCGGAGATCGTCATCGCGGTCAACGCGAACGACATTGAAAAGAACAAGGTGCGCGGCGACCTCGGCATCACCTATGATGACGACTGCCTGCGCCTGATTGACGCGTTCCGCTCGCTGGGGCTTTATGTCGGCGGCGTATGCATCACGCAGTACGCGGGGCAGAACGCGGCGGATGCCTTCATCAAGCGTCTCAACACGCTTGGCGTTCGCAACTACCGCCACTACCCCATCGCGGGCTATCCCTCCGACGTCGCCCACATCGTGAGCGACGAGGGCTTTGGCCGCAACGAGTATATCGAGACGACGCACTCGCTCATCGTCGTCACCGCGCCGGGCCCCGGCAGCGGCAAGATGGCGACGTGCCTCTCCCAGCTCTACCACGAGCACAAACACGGCGTGAGCGCGGGCTACGCCAAGTTTGAGACCTTCCCCATCTGGAACCTGCCGCTCAAGCACCCCGTGAACCTCGCCTACGAGGCCGCGACCGCGGACCTTGACGACGTGAACATGATCGACCCGTTCCACCTCGAGGCCTACGGCGAGACGACCGTGAACTATAACCGCGACGTGGAGATCTTCCCCGTCCTGCGCGCGATCTTCGAGCGCATCTCCGGCAAGTGCCCCTACCAGTCCCCCACCGACATGGGCGTCAACATGGCGGGCAACTGCATCATCGACGATGAGGTCTGCCGTCAGGCCTCGCGCATGGAAATTCTGCGCCGCTACTACACCGCGCAGGTCGACGTCGCGCGCGGCATTGCTGACGCCTGCCAGCTCAGAAAGCTCGAGCTCGTCATGCAGCAGGCGGATGTGACGCCCGACCTCTGCCCCGCTGTGGCCGCGGCCAAGCAGAAGGCCGAGGAGACCGGCGCGCCCGCGGGCGCGATGGTGCTGCCCGACGGCCGCGTTGTCACGGGCAAGACCTCTTCCCTTCTCGGCGCTTCGGCGGCGCTGCTGCTCAACGCGCTCAAGGCCATGGCGGGCATCCGCAGCGACATGAACCTCATCTCGAATCAGGTCATTGAGCCGATCTCAGCGCTCAAGATCCAGTCGCTCGCCCACCACAACCCGCGCCTGCACTCTGACGAGGTGCTCATCGCGCTGGCGATCTCGGCGCTGACGAACCCCCTCGCCGACATGGCAAGAGCCCAGCTCGGCACGCTCCGCGGCTGCGATGCGCACTTCTCCGTCATCATCTCGGAGGAGGACATCAAGCTCTACAAGCGCCTCGGCATTCACGTCAGCTGCGAGCCGAAGTATGAATCCAAGCGTCTTTATCACAAATAATTCGGAGAAAGCAACATCATGTCTAACGAAAAGAATCTTCCCTATGCCGTCGTCTGCGGCGGCGTGAATATCGACATCGGCGCGCACTCCTTCGCGCCGCTGCGCGCGAAGGACTCGAACCCCGGCAAGGTCGAGCTGAGCCTCGGCGGCGTGGGACGCAACATCGCGCACAACATGCGCCTGCTCGGCGTACCGACGTATCTTCTGACCGCCGTGGGCGGCGATTCGCGCGCAAGCCAGGTCGAAGAGAGCTGTAAAGAACTCGGCATCGACCTTTCGCACGCGCTGCGCGTGCCCGACGGCCGCACCTCGACCTACGTGTTCGTGGGCGACAGCGACGGCGACATGGCCGTGGCCGTGGCCGACATGGAGATCTGCGAAAAGTTGACGCCGGACTACTTCGCCTCGCAGAAGGAGCTGCTCGACGGCGCCGCCGCGGTGGTCGTGGACGCGAACCTGCCGCGCGAGTCCATCGCGTACCTTGTCGAGCACTGCGCCGCGCCGCTCTTCGTCGATCCGGTATCCACCGTCAAGGCAGAAAAGCTCCGCGGGCTTCTCGGCCATGTTCACACGCTCAAACCCAACCGCATTGAAGCAGAGCTCCTCTCCGGCGTGAAGATCACGGATGACGCCACGCTCCATCAGGCCGCGCAGGCACTTCTCGATCAGGGCGTGCAGCGCGTATTCCTATCGCTCGGCGGCGACGGCGTGTTTGCCGCGCAGCAGGGCGAGACGCATTTGGAGCCCATCTGCAAAGCCGAGATGCGCAACGCCACCGGCGCGGGCGACGCGATGATGGCGTCCCTCGTCTGGTCGTTCCTCGCGGGCCGCGACCTTGCCGAAAGCTGCGCCGCCGGTACGGCTGCCGCGGCCATCGCAGTCGAGAGTGAGGAGACCATCAATCCAAGCATGAGCGCCGAGGCCGTTCTGGCCCGCGCCGCGAAGTAAATTTCTACGACAAAAAAGAACCGTCCGATCGGACGGTTCTTTTTTTGCTTATTTTCTCAGATTCAGCAGCATCGCGACGTGGCGATAGAGGCTTCTCTTGACCGTGGGGGTCATGCAGGCCTCCTTGATGGGCATGGCGAGCTTTCTGAGCTCGTCCTCGGCCTGCGCGATGACCTCGTCATCCGTGGCGTCGGAGTCGATCTTTGCCGCCGTCTCGGTCATCACGACCGGATGGGGCGCGACCGCGCCCGCGGCCAGACGCGCGGGGCGATTGCCGCCGCAGCGGAGCGCGAAGTTGATGATCGGGAAGTCGATCGTCGTGCGCATGGCGTACTTATAAAAGCCGCTGCACTCGCCTTTCTCCGCCGCGGGGACGAAAAAGCGCGTGACGAGGATGGGCAGGTGTTCATGGCAGGCAAGGCCGTTGGCCACGCTGTGGCGCTCGATGAGGGATGCAAGGTCCGTGCGGTGCGTCTCGCCGTCTTCGATGTACTCGACCTCCGCCTCGTAAGCGATGAGCGCGGTGGCGACGTCGGAATAGTAGATCGCGCGGCAGACCGGCGAGTTCGGGATCTGGTGGCAAATGCTGCCGCCGGTCTTGAAGCAGTAGGCAAGGCCGCTGCGCCACAGGTGCGGCTGGTTGAAGTAGATGCAGCGGCGGTCCTGCATGATGTTGCCGCCGACGGTGGCGATGTTTCTGATCTGCGGGGATGCCGTCAGCGACGCCGCCTGCGCGATGGCCGCGTAGCGGCTGTTCAAAAGCTCGCTCTCAGCGAGCTCGGTGAGCGTCATCGCCGCGCCGATGATGAGCTCGCCGTCCTTTTCCTCCAAAACGTGCAGCTCCGGAATTTTCTTCAGGAAGACGAAATCCTTGTCGTCGCGCACCTCGTTTTTCAGCAGCGGCATGATGTCCGTGCCGCCGCCGATGTAGGTCGGGTGCTCGGCGGAGACGACGTCGTGTAAGCTCTCTAAAACCTGTCCGCTCATTTCACATTCCCCCTCTCGGTCGGCAGGATGGCAAATTTGTCGCACAGCGGCAGGCTGTTGATCTCAATGCCGCTTGCACGGCGCACCGCGTTCACGATGGCCGGCGCCACGGGCACCGTGGCAAGCTCGCCGACGCTCTTCGCGCCGTGCGGGCCGTAGGGGTCGTGGCTGTTGACCATGTCGACATACGTGCGCGGCATGTCGCCCATCTGCGGGATGCGGTAGTGCAGGAAATCGGTCGACAGCGTGCGGCGCGAGCGCGGGTTGATCTCCATGCGCTCATAGAGCGCGTAGCCCACGCCCTGCGCGATGCCGCCCTCGAGCTGACCGGCGACGGTCAGGCGGTTGATGGGCGTGCCGACGTCCACGACCTGAATGACATCCAAAAGGCGGATGGCGTTGAGCTTCTTGTGGTATTCCGCCTTGACAAAGCAGACGGAGAACGGGTTGGGGCAGGCCAGAGCCTTGTAGGTGCCCGCGCCGATGGGCACGCTGCCCTTGGGGTCGAACAGGATCTTGCGCGCGGCGTCCTCGAAGCTCAGCTCAAGCTCCTCGCCGCCGCTGATATAGTAGCGGTGGTCCTTTTCCTTGACCGTGCAGCCGTCGTAGATGACCTTGAGCTGCTCGACCATCTTCTTTTTCAGATCGTCGCAGGCGAGCTTGACGGCGTTGCCGCAGATAAACGTCTGGCTCGAACCGAACGTGCCGGTGTTATAGGGCGTCAGGCCCGTGTCCGCTGCGGTGATCTGCACGCTGGAGAGGGGGATACCGAGGCATTCCGCCGCGATCTGGCTCTCCATCGTCTCGCTGCCCTGACCGATATCGGCAGAGCCGACGAGCAGGTGCACGGACGCATCGGCGTTGAGCATAACGACCGCGCCGCTCAGACCCTCCTTCGAGGACGGGCCGGAGCCGTGGCAGCTGAACGAGATGCCCCATGCCTGACGGATGTTTTCGTCGTCGATCAGGGGCTCTTTCTCGTCGATCTCCTTCTGGATCTGCTGGCAGCGGCGTGCGCAGTCCTCAATGCCGTTGCTGCTGACGGGGATACTCGCGCAGGGGAAGCACTCGCCCACCTGCACGTGGTTCATCAGGCGGAATTCGACAGGGTCCATATCGAGCTTCTGCGCAAGGCGGTCCATCAGAATTTCGCGGCCGAACGTGAGCTGCGTGTTGCCGTAGCCGCGGAACGCGCCGCCCGTCACGTGGTTTGTGAAAACGCTCAGGCCGATGAACGAGTAGTTCGGCACGTTGTACTGCAATTTACGCGCGGCGGCGGCCACGACCGTCGGCGTGTGCGTGGTGTAGGGGCCGGCGTTCAGGCGGAACGTCGTATCAAAGAGCTGCAGCTTGCCGTTTTTGTCCGCGCCGATGCGAAGATCAACGTCGGAGGCGTGACGCACGACGGAGTAAAAGTCCTCCTCGCGCGAATAGAGCAGCTTCACGGGGCGCTTGATCTTGCGCGAGATGAGCGCTGCGGCGTGCTGAGCGTGCAGCTGCTGGCGCGCGCCGAAGCCTGCGCCGACAAGCGGCTTGATGATGTGCACGTCCACTTCCTTGAGGCCGAAGAGCTCGGCCAGAATGCGGCGCTCCTGGAACACCGTCTGCGAGCAGCTGTAGATCGTCATGTGCTCGCCGTCGCTGAAGTCGCAGATGCAGCAGGTCAGCTCGATCATCGTGTGCTGCATCGGCGGCGTGACGAAGTGGTCTTCGAGAATGATGTCGGACTTTTCCTCGCCCACAGCGATGTCGCCCTGCGACACCTCGCGCCGCTGGACGACGTTCGTGTCGGAAAGATGCGGCTGCATCGCGGGCGCGTTGTCGGCGAGCGCGGCCTTGACGTCAAGGATCGGCGCAAGGTTCTCGTACTCGACCTTCACTGCCTCGGCAGCGGCGCGGGCGGCCTCCTCCGTCTCCGCGGCGACGACGGCCACGCGGTCGCCGATGGTCAGCGGCTCGGTCGTCAGCACCTTTTCATCCGCCATCAGAAGCGGAGAGGGCGGGTTGCCCGAGCAGTTGAAGTAGGCCTGCGGGGCCTCCTCCGGCAGGGCGCAGCCGAGGTATCCGGGAACCTTTTCCGCCTCGCTCACATCGATGCTCAGCACCTTGGCGTGGGAATACGGGCAGCGCACGAGCGCGGCGTAGGCCATGTTGGGAAGCTCTAAGTCGTCGGTATACTTGCCGCGGCCCAGCGCCTTATCCATGGACTCAAGGCGCGGCGTGGCGTGGTTGACAATGTCGAAATGATGCTGTTCCATCACTGCTGTGCCTCCTTTCCGTTCGCGTACTGTTCAATGACCCTGGAGGCCGCGACGATGGCCTCCTCGATCTTCGTGTAGCCCGTGCAGCGGCAGAGGTTGCCGGACATGGCGGCATGGATCTCCTCGCGCGTGGGATGGGGATCGCGGTCGAGCAGCGCCTTGGCCGCCATGATCATTCCGGGCGTGCAGTAGCCGCACTGGATGGCGCCGGCGTCGATAAACGCCTGCTGCAGCGGGTGCGGCTCGTCGGCGGTGCCGATGCCCTCGATGGTCTCGACCGTACTGCCGTCCGCCTCGATGGCGAACACACAGCACGAGTTGACCGCGCGCCCGTCCATGATGACCGTGCAGGCGCCGCATTCGCCAAGGTCACAGCCCTTCTTCGCGCCCGTCAGGTGCGCGCGCTCGCGCAGCACGTGCAGAAGCGTCTCCTGCGGCTCCACCGTGAACGCGCGGCTCTCGCCGTTGAGCGTCAGGTGGATCGTGTGGTTGTTTTCAAGCATGATGTTCTATCTCCTGTGCAGAATTTGCTGTTTGTTCCGTATTGGCCTTATTCTCCCGTTTCAGCCGCTCCGTGAGCTGCGACAGATACTGCTCGTCGACTGGAGAATAGGCGTCGCGCAGCAGCATTTTCGACTGCTGTAAGTAAACAGACACGTCTTTATTCAAATATCGTCCAAAAACAGCCTGAATGTCCGGTGAATCCTGCATTTGCAGGCTGATTTGTGCAAACATGCGGTTCAGCACGCCCACTTCGTAGCAGCTGCCGAGCCGCTGGGCATAATCGTCCGCCTTGATGAAAAGGCTCAGCGCCTTGCGATACTCTCCCTGCTCAAAGCAGAGGTAGCCGTAATAGGCGAACGCGATACCGCGCCCCCACATCAGCTCCACCTTGTTGAACTGGTCGACTGCCTGCGAGAGGTATTCGTCCGCGCTTTCAAGGTCGCCCGCATCCAGCGCGGCCTGACCGGCGTAGGTGTAAAACGTCGCGATACCGCCGGTGAGAAAGTTTTCCGTGCAGATGGAGATGGCGCGCGTGTAGTACTGCATCGCCTCGCCATAGTGCATGCGGTTGCGTTCCACCTCGCCAAGCCATGCGTACGAGGCCGCGAGGTTGAAGAGGTATTTGTCCTTTTCCCCAGAGCGCTCGAAAATCTCGATCGCCTGCGTGAGCGAGGCGTAGCCCTCCTCGATGCGGCCCGACATGATGGAGCACAGACCCGACAGGCGCATCCAGATGGCGCGCTCTTCGGCTTTGCCGTCCTCGCCAAGCACGGCGAACGCCTTTTCGACGACCTCGTGCATCTGTTTGGTCTCGTAGCGGTCGATGTAGATGCAGATGAGCTGGCGGTAGGCCTTGATCATGTTGTTGCGGCACTGCTCGCTGTCCGAGTCGCGGTTGAGCTCGATGAGCGTGCGGATGTATGGCTCGCCCTGCGAATACTCCACCTTGCGGATGTGGAAGCGGCCCATCATGTGGTAGTAATCCGACAGGAATCCGTGCTTGTCGCTCTCGTCGAATTTGCCCTGATTGGCCTGCACCTTCGTTTGGATGTCCTTGAGGATGCGAAGGATGCCGGCTCTGTCCGACGAGTCGAGCTGGAGGTCGTTTTCCGCATCCGTCGGCAGCGTTTCCCCGCCGAGCACCGGATAGTACTCGTGGGACAGGTTCAGGTAGTTGTAGACGTACTCAACGTAGTACTTGAGGTATTTGCGCTCATTGCCCGCGCGCCTGCTGTGGTACATGAGCTTGGTATAAAGCGCGTTGTCCGCGCTCGTGCCGCTGAGCCTGCGCTCGAGGCAGCAGGAGATCTTTTCGTGCAGGATGCGCCGCTTGGTGAGCGAAAGCTCGCCGTAAACATACTCGAGAATTTTCTGGTGGCTGAACTGGAAGGCGACGCTCTCGGCGCGGATGACCTCGCGGATGAGCTTTTTGTCGATGAGCTTTTCCAAAATCGTGATGAGCTCGTACTCCTCTTTTCCCGAGAGCGATCGCATCATGTCGAACGATGCGCCGTCGAAGAAGAACGAGAGCAGATCAAGAATGCTGCGCTCTTCCGACGGCAGCGACATGATGCGGATGCGGATCGTGTCGCGCATGTTCGGCGTGATGTCGGCCACCGAGCCGTTGAACTTGAGGTTGTTGACCGTTTCGATGATGAAAAAGGGGTTGCCCTCAGTCTCGCGGAAGAGCTGCTGGCGCAGCGCAGGCGTGGAAAAGCGGTCCGGCAGCAGAAGGTCTGCAAGCTGCCCCGTCTCATCCACAGAAAAGCGCGGCAGCTGGAGCTCCGACAGAAAGCGCGCAGCCTTCATCTCCTCCAAAAAGCTGCCCACATACTGGTGCCGCTCGTCGCGGACGCCGAAAAGGAACAGGATGCGGTGGTTTTTGTCCGAGGTCAGGATATCGCGGATCAGTGAGATCGACACACTGTCTGCCCACTGGAGATCGTCAAAGTAGAAGATCATCCGCTGCGCGTGTGACAGGCGCATCAGCGCGTAGGTGATCGCGCGCAGGTTGCTGCTGCCGCTCTCGGTCGTGATGTCGTCCTGGTCGATGGCTTTTTCCAGGTCGACCTGCCAGAGATACGGGAACGCGCGCGACACCGCCGCACGAAAGAGCGTCGCGTCCGCGCCGCTCGCGCGATTTTTGAGGTCGCGCCCCAGCTGCTCGAAGATGTTCTGCCAGGGCTTTAAGACGTAGTTCTCCTCGGCGCGGTAGCAGCAGGTCTCGTAAATGGCTGCCTCCGTCTTACCTATCGAGGAAAGCACCGTTTGGAAGAGCTGTGTTTTGCCGATGCCGGCCTCGCCGGTCACGGCAAGGCTGATCGCGCCGCGGCCCCCGGAAAATTGCAGGATGTCGTCTACGAGCTTCCCGCGCTCCTCCTCGCGGCCCATGAACGGGCCGCTGTCCTTTTCGCTCTCCGGCGAGGTGATGCTCTCCTTCTGCGAGAGCACGTGCAGCACGCTCTTGTTGCGCTCCTGCCGGATGTTCTGCACGAGAGCGGTGATCTCTTCGCTCGGCGACTGGAACAGCTCTTCGGAAAGCAGCTTTTCGAGCCTGTCGTACAGCGCCACTGCCGAGGAATACTCGCCCCGTGCGCGGTAAATTTCAATTAAATAGACATAGCCGAACTCATCAAACTCGTCGAGCGCCATGAGCTTCTGGCATTCCAGCTCGCAGTCCTTGTAGCGCTCGTCCTGAAACGCCGCGACGATGGACTCCTTGAGCCGCTCCTGCAGCAGCCCTCGATAGTGCTGGCGGTTGTTGAGCAGCCATTCGTTGTAGTATTCGTTGTCCTTGAGATAAAAGTTTTCGAGAAAGTCGCCCGCGTAAAAGCTGAAATCCGTCAGATTTTTGTCGTTAAAGCGGTCGATGTCCAGATCGATTCTGATCTCAGGGTTGATCTGAATGACATTTTTCGACGCGCCGACAAGAAAATCGCGGCCGAACTCGCGCCGGATCACATAGATGGCGTTGCGCATGTTGGACTGCACCTTGTGCTCGTCCGCACTGTCGCCCCAGATGATGTCGGCGAGCTTGGGGCGAAAGGTCTCCTTTTCGACAAGAAGGTAGTACACCAGTGCCTCGGCCTGCTTGAACGGCAGGTTGACCTGTTTCCCGTCGAGCAGGATCCGTCCTGAGCCAAGAAGTTCGGCTGTAATCTTTTGCATCAGACTTTCTCCTTTCTTTTTCAAAAGTTGGATGCTTGCCTCTGCCCTCTCCAAAAAAGAGCGACGTATTGATTACAGTATAATGGCCGTTTTCGACAGAAGCAAGCGTTTAATTCGCGTTGAATCCATTCAACTTTTGTGCATTATGCCCCAAAGCGACCGGTACGCGGGAACGCACCGGTCGCTTTGGGTTGTGTGGAGAAGAGGGATGCTTACAGCTCGCCGACCGCTGCTTCCACAGCGTTCAGCAGCTCGTCGGATTCAATAAGGCCGATCGTAGCCTTGGACTGGTTGCCCATGTAAATGTCTTCATTCTGGAACTTGATGAGCTCGTTGACCTTCTCATAGGCGATGGAAGTGCCCTTGCCCAGCTTGAACTCGCCGAGCTGGTTCTGCGTGATCCAGATGCCGCGGGAGGCCAGCAGCAGCTCGATGCCGAGGATCTTTTCAAGATTCTTGATGACGAGCTTGGCCTTGCGGGCGGCCCAGGGCGCCATGGAGACGTGGTCTTCCTGGTTGGCCTTGGTCGGGATAGTGTCGCAGACGGAGGGGAACGCCAGCGTCTTGTTCTCAGACGCGAGGGCGGAGGTGGAGCAGCAGATGATGTTGTAGCCGTAGTTCAGGCCGATGGGCTCGCCGGCGAGCGCCAGAGGCAGACCGTAGCTGATGGTAGGATCGCACATCGTGAAGCAGCGGCGGTCGGAGACGTTGCCGATCTCGACGAGGGACATCGTCAGGATATCCATCGCGAAGCCGGTGGGCTCGCCGTGGAAGTTGCCGCCGGAGAGGAACTCGTAGTGACCGTCGCCCTTGGGGAAGATCAGCGGGTTATCGGTGGCGGCGTTGATCTCGACCTCGACGAGGTGCTTGACATAGTCAAGGTTCTCGCGGCAGACGCCCTGCACCTGCGGCATGCAGCGGAAGCAGTAGTTATCCTGCACGCGCTCCTGATAGTGCGGATGCATGATGTCGTGCTCGAGGTGGACCTTGCGGGCGTCCTCGGTGACGCGGGTGGAACCCTCGACGAGCTTCATCACGTTGGCAGCGGCCTTGATCTGGCCGGCGTAGGGGCGGGCCTCCTGGATGCGCTTGTCAAACGCGCGGGTCTCGCCGCGGATGGCTTCAAGAGACAGCGCGGTCGTGATCTCGGAGAGCTTGTACAGGCGCTCGGCGTCGTGCACGTTCAGGCACGCCATACCGGCGAACATTGTGGTGCCGTTGAGCAGCGCCAGGCAGTCCTTGGCCTTGAGCTGGAACTCGACGGGGGTAATGCCGGCCTTTTTCAGCGCTTCCTGTGCAGGCATGCGCTCGCCCTGATAGAAGGCCTCGGCCTGGGGCACGCCGATGAGAACGGAGACGATGTGAGCCATGGGGGCAAGGTCGCCGCAGGCGCCCACGCTGCCCTGCCAGGGCACGACGGGATGCACACCCTTGTTGAGCAGCTCGACAAGGCGCTCAACGACGACCGGACGCAGGCCGGAAACGCCGCGGCAGAAGGCGTTCAGACGGACGCACATGGCCGCGCGGACCACTTCCTCGGGAGCCGGATCACCGACGCCGCCGCAGTGGGACAAAACGGTGCGATACTGATGCAGATCGCTCTCTTCGATCGTGACCTTGTGATCCTTGTGCTTGCCAAGGCCGGTGTTGAAGCCGTAAACGGCGGGCGCGTCATCGCGCATCCATTCACTCTCCATGTAGTTGCGGACTTCGGCGATATGTGCCATGCAGTCCTTGTCGATCTCGACCTGATAACCGTTGCGGGCAACGTTGACGACGTCTTCGATGGAAAGATCCACGCCGTTGAGAATAACCTTGTTCATTTGCTTTCTCCTTTTTCTCGATTCTTTGTTGGAGTCAGGGGGAACTCGCGCTCCCCCTGCTCAAATTAACAGCTTACGGGATGATGTCTTCCTTGGCCTGCTCGGGGGTGATGCGAGTGATGGTCCAGCCGGTCCAGATGCAGATCAGCGAGACGATGGGGCAGAGCATGGAGAAGAACATGTAGGGCGCATAGGCCGCAGTGGCGCAGCCGAGCGTTGCGAGGATATAAACACCGTCAGTACTCCAGGGGCAGAACGGCGCGCAGATCGTGCCGACGTCCTCAAGGATACGGGACAGGTTCTTGGGGTGCAGACCGCGCTCACGGAAAGCCTCGCGGAACATACGGCCGGGAAGCACGATCGCGACATACTGCGCGGCGGTGGCGAAGTTGGTGAAGAGCGTGGCAAAGATAGCGGTGGTCATCATGGCCTTGTCGCTCTTGGCCTTGCTGAGGATCTTTTCGATGATGGCGTGGACAGCACCGGTGGTCTCGACCACACCGGCAAACGCCAGAGCGATCAGAATCAAAGCGATGGTATCGAGCATGCTGGAAAGGCCGCCGCGGTTGACGAGACGATTGATCTCGGCAACGCCGGTATCCATGCTCACGCCGGTGTACATGGAAGCGAGGATGGTTGCGAGGCTTGCCTTCTGGAAGATGGCCGCAAAGATGCCGCCGAGAGCGGAGACGCCGATCAGGCCGGGGATGGCGGGCACCTTGAAGATGACCATGAGCAGAACGCACAGCGGGGGGATGAACATCACGGGGCTGATGGTGAAGAACTCCTTGAGCGTGCTCATGTAGAGGTCAACCGTCTCCATGCTGGCCGTACCCTTGACGACCGTGAAGCCCATGATGGCGTAGATAATCAGGGAAATAATGATGGACGGACCTGCGGTAACGACCATGTGCTTGACGTGGGTGAACACCGTGGTACCGGCCATGGCGGGGGCAAGGTTCGTGGTATCGGACAGGGGGCTCATCTTATCGCCGAAGTAAGCACCGGAGATGATCGCACCGACCGTCATGCCGAGGGGAACCTGAAGCGCGGTGCCGACGCCGACCAGCGCCACACCGACGGTACCCATCGTCGTCCAGGAAGAACCCGTGAAGGTCGAGACCATGATGCACAGGGCGCAGGCGGCGAAGAGGAAGATTTTCGGGGACAGCCAGGTCAGGCCGTAGTAGATCATCGTGGGGATGATGCCGCCGAGCATCCAGGTGCCGACGACCATACCGATGATGAGCATGATGAGGATGGCGGGGGCGGAGGCCTTGATGGTCTCGCTCATGCCCTTTTCCATTTCATCCCAGGTAAAGCCGCTCGAAACGCCCGCAATGGCGGCGATGATCGTGGCGATGACCAGAGGGATGTGTGCCGAGGTGCCGAGCACGTTGATGCCGCAGAGGATCAGCGCAAACACACAGATAAAAACGACAAGCGCTTTTCCGAAGCCAACGGTCTTTTTTGTTCCTGTTGCAGAGTTCATTTTCTATTCCTCCCAAAAAATGTAATGGTATTCGTTATGGGGACTTTGCTTTCTTGCGGTAATGTTGTGAGGGTTCCATGGCTTATGACTCGCACCTCCCAGCGCTCGGCCGCCTTTTATCCCTTTCGCGGAACTTTAACGCGGCAGCAGTATCATTGACACAACGCAACTGTAAGCATCAAAAATCAAAAAAACGTCAAATTTTTTGTAAAATCGATTTGATGCTTAAAATTTTTTTGACACAGCCTGTCGAAATGCGTTTTTCTTGACGCTCCTTTGACGGTTGTGGTTCATTATAGGGTATCAGTAAAGGGTTTTGCCGCCGCATTTTGCGGCTGCATTCGTCCCGATAAACATTCTGGGAGAATCCATTATGAATTATCAATACATCGGTAAGAGCACACCCGTTAACAATTCCCGTGCCAAGGCCAGCGGCCTTCTGCGCTACGCGGGTGACATGAAGCTGCCGAACATGCTGCACATGAAGCTCGTGCTCAGTCCCGTTGCCCACGGGATCGTCAAAGCGATCGACTCCTCCGCCGCACTTGCGATGCCAGGCGTTGCTGCGGTATTGTCGTTTGAAAATACGGTGGACACTAAATACAATCGCGGCCGCGTTCGCATCAGCGAGGATGTCATGGATCAGGAAACGCTCTTCAGCCGTCACGTCCGTTTTGTCGGCGACCGCGTGGCTGCCGTGCTGGCCGATTCGCCGGAGATCGCCGCAGCAGCAGCGGAAGCGATCCAACTCGAAATAGAGGAACTCCCCGCTGTCTTTACCGTGAAAGCCGCCAAGCGCGAGGGTGCGCCGCAGCTGCACGAGGACGGCAACACGGTCACACTGCCCGAATGCGGCTTCGGCGGCAGATATGCCGATGTGCAGGGCGAAGAGTTCATCCACCGCTCACAGACGCAGCGTGTCTCGCATATCGCCATGGAAACGCACTGCGCCGTGGCAGACTATAACCCCGGCACCGACCGCATAACCGTCTGGTCTCCCACACAGTCGACATTTGGCGTGCGCTCGTGTGTTGCAGCACTGCTTGGAATGCCGATGAGCCATGTGCGCGCCATCAAAACGCCGATGGGCGGCTCGTTCGGCTGCAAGCAGGAGATGATCCTGGAACCGCTGGCCGCCGTCGGCGCAAAAATGACGGGGCGCCCCGTCAAGCTTCAGCTCGACCGGCGCGAGACCATCCTCTGCACCGTGCTGCGCCACCCGATCAAAAGCGAGATCCGCGCCAAATTTGACGAAAATCACGTTCTGAAAGCCCTCGACCTGACCGCTGAGCTCGACGCGGGCGGTTATCAGGGTGTTTCGCCGGATTACATGGGATCCATGTTCAAAAAGCTCTCCTGGGTCTACGGCGTGGAGGATGTAGCGTACCATGCGACCTCCACCTGCACGAATACGCCCGTCTCCGGCAGCTACCGCGGTTGGGGCGGCCCCGAGACCGCGTTCATCATGGAAAACATGATGAACGCCGCCGCGCAGAAATTCCGCTGTGACCCGCTCGAGTTGCGGCTCAAAAATATCCTGCCGCCCGACGCAATCAGCAAGATTGGCAATTTCCCGCTCGGCGATGTCCGCCTTGAGGACGTGCTGCGCCTTGGCAGTGAACGTTTCCGCTGGTCCGAGCGCCGCGCCGCCGCGCAGGCGCAGGATCGAAGCAGCCGCTATCTCAAGGGCGTCGGCCTCGCCGTGTCCACCCATACCTCAGGCTACTATCCTCGCCGTCTTGACTGGTGCACCGTCACGGCCAAGTTTGAAGAGGACGGCTCGGCGAGCTTCAACTGCAACATCCACGACCATGGCTGCGGCACGGTTGCCGCGCTGAAGAATATTGCCGCAGAAGAACTCTCCATCCCCCCTGACACCATTGACTTTCCCGAGGGCGACACAGAGTACAACGGCCTTGACAACGGCTGCTACACGAGCCGCACGATCTATGTCACCGGCCGCGCCGTACAGGAAACGGCGCAGAAGCTCAAGGCCCTGCTGCTTGAAAACGCGGCAAAGCTCATGGACTGCGACGCATGCGAGCTCTCCTGTCAGGACGGCATGGTGTTCGTCACCGCCGATCCCTCGCGCCGCAAAACCTACAGCGACGTCGTCTACTATTCCGCCGACCAGTACGGCGGCAGCGGCGCGATCTTCGTCTCCCACACCTACCAGCCCTCGTCCAACCCCGGCCCCGCCTCTGCCCACTTTGCCGAGGTCGAGGTCGACACGCTGACCGGTCTCTGCCGCCTGACGGCATTCACCGCCGCGCACGACGTTGGCAAAGCCATCAATCCCGAGATCTGCCGCGGACAGGTCGGCAGCGCCTTGCAGCAGGGCATGGGGCTTGTCTTTTGCGAGCAGGTCAAAATCGACCCGAAGACCGGCCAGCCGCTCAACGCCACCCTGCAGCGCTATCACGTGGCGCGCGCGTGCGACTTCCCGCATATTGAGACGGTGCTTGTCGAAAACGGCAGCCCCGAGGGGCCCTACGGCGCCAAGTCCATCGGCGAATCCTGCTTTGTACCGGTTGCACCGGCGCTGCTCGCCGCCGTCAATGACGCACTGCAAACCGATCTGACCACCCTGCCGCTGACGCCGGAGAAGATCATCCGCGCCGTGCAGGAAAAACGCAAGGAGGCGTCGCTGTGATGGAAATTCGTTTTTACTTAAACGGGAAAGAAACCGTTGTGAGCGCCTCGCCGGAGCGCCTGCTTGTCGATGTGCTGCGCGGAGATCTGCATCTGACCGGCACAAAGCGCGGCTGCGGCGAGGGTGAGTGCGGCACCTGCACGGTGCTGCTCAATGATAAAGCCGTCCACTCCTGCATGACGATGATCGCGCAGGTGAACGGACACCGCGTCATCACGTCCGAGGGTGTCGAATCCGACCCTCGCATCGCACCCATCATCCCCGCCTTTGTGAACAACATGGCCATTCAGTGCGGCTACTGCACGCCCGGCATGGTGATGAGCGCCGCGGGCCTGCTGCTCCACAATCCCGATCCCACCGAAGACGAGATCCGCACCGCGATCTCCGGCAATATCTGCCGGTGCAGCTGCTATGAACAGATCCTGCGCGCCATCCAGCAGGCCGCGCACGACATGAAGGAGGCGGCCAAATGAACTTCTTTCAGCCAACAAACCGCGACGAGCTCGCCTCTGCCCTCGCGTCCCTCTCCGGCGGCTCCATTGTCGCCGGGTGCACGGACTTTTTGGCCCAGCGCAACGGAAAGGTCTGGCACGCAGACGCCATTTTGAGCCTGACGGAGATGCAGGAGCTCAAGAATATCGAATGGAACGGCGATACCCTCGCCGTCGGCGCAGTGTGTGTACATTCACAGGTCGCACAGTCCCCCGTTGTGCGGCAGTATTTTCCCGCACTCGCCATGGCGTGCAGCCAGGTCGGCTGCACGCAGATCCGCAACCGCGGCACGCTCGGCGGCAGCATCGGCACCTCTTCCCCCGCGGGCGACGT
>ULVV01057113.1_pt1 | contig 35486 bp, 27 predicted proteins | sample 1959761 | NCBI WGS metagenome assembly ULVV01 (sample SAMEA4835795, study PRJEB28245) | human gut metagenome | biome: gut microbiome; material: fecal sample | place: Denmark | collected 2008
AGCGGCTGCTGGTACAGCTGGAGCTGGGCGGTGCGGCCCGGAAGAAGGGGATGAATCTGTCCACGCTGCTGTGTCTGGGGCAATCACCCCTTTTGTGGGCGGCCTACGGCGCACTGCCGGAGGAGGAGCCGGAGCCTGTGCCGAAGCCCGTGGAGCCTGCGCCCGCGCCGCAGCCGACAGGGCCTGTGGAAGGAGATGCAGCAGCGGGGCTGACCTTTGCCGATAACGGTGCGCCCAGCCAGACGGTGATCCCCAGCTCTGGGAAAAGCTATACTGTGGCCGGGAACGTGTACATCAAAAACAGCTCCGATTACACCCTGGATCCTGCCGCCCTGGATGGGACCTTTCCGGCTAAGCTGGGTAGCGCCGATGCGCCCCAGGTGCTGATCCTGCACACTCACGGCAGCGAGGCCTACACTATGCCCGCTGGGGAGGAATACACCCCCAGCGGCAGCTATCGCACGGCGGATACGGAAAAGAACATGATCCGCATCGGGGATGAGATGGCGGCGGTGCTATCGCAATACGGCATATCCGTGCTCCACGACCGGCAGATCCACGACACGGACTACAACAGCGCCTACGACAAGAGCTACAGCAGCGCCGCAGCATATCTGGAGCAGTATCCATCCATTTCGTTTGTGCTGGACGTTCACCGGGACGCCATATCCGATGCGGAGGGCCGGCAGTACAAGGTGGTGAGCCAGGAGGACCCCCGGGCTGCCCAGGTGAGCATCGTTATGGGCAGCAGCTATGATAGCTGGATGGATAATCTGCGCCTGGCGGCAGCGGTGCAGGGGCACCTGTTGGAGCAGCACCCCACGCTGATGCGGCCCATTATCCTGCGGTATTACGGCTACAACCAGTCCCTGAGTACGGGGTCTATGCTGGTGGAGATCGGGGCGGCGGGGAACTCCCTGGACGAGGCCGTCTATGCCGCCCGGCTGTTTGCTGCCGGATTTGCCGAGACTGTGGGCGGGGTGAAAAGCTGACGGGGGTGGAAGGTTCCCTGTTGCAAGCTGGCGTGGGATGTGATAAAATGACGAAAAAAGGCGCAGCTTGTATGGCATCCCGCGCCCTTGTAAGGAGGGTTTTCCCCATGGCAGAGCAATATCCCCACGACCAGCCGGACGCCCAGCAGCCCGATGTGGTGGTCTTTTCCCCGGAGCTGCTGAAGATGGCTGACGCACACCGCCAGCGCCAGCAGTACCTGGAGGAGTGCCGCCAGGCTGCCGACAGCGGCGATTGCGCCGCCGCCGTGCAGATGGGCGTGAGCTATCTTTATGGCACCGGCGGCGTACAGAGAGATACGAACCAGGCGTTTTATTGGTTCAGCCAATCCGCACCGGATGATCCTGTGGGGCTTTACTGGCAGGCCGTGTGCTACGACAGCGGCGCCGGGGTGGAGGCAGACGAGAAAAAGGCATTTTCCCTCTTTCAGGAGAGCGCCGACATGGACTATGCCCCCGCCATATGCGACCTGGGCGTGTGCTACGAAAACGGCCAGGGCACGGAAAAGGACATGGATAAAGCCGTGGCATTATATAAAAAGGCCGCAGAGATGGGGTATCCCCAGGGCCGGTGCAACCTGGGCGCGTTATACTATGCCGGCATAGGCGTTGAAAAGGACTATACAGCCGCTGCGCACTATTTCACCCTCGCCGCTGAGCAGCGCCTGCCCCGGGCGCAGTATTTTTTGGGGCTGTGCTATGAGTTCGGCAATGGGGTGGAGGAGGACGTGAACAAGGCGATCCTGCTGTACACGGAGGCTGCCCGGGGACGGAGCGCCGACGGTCTGTGCGCCCTGGGCGTAATGTATTTCCTGGGCAAGGGCGTAGAGGAGGATGCAGCCAAGGCGGCGGACCTGTTCCGCCAGGCGGGAGAGGAGGGCCTTGCCCGGGGCTGGAATCTCCTGGGCCGCTGTTACGACAACGGAAACGGCGTGGAGGAGTCTCCGGAAAAGGCCGCGCAGTGCTATCAAAAGGCTGCAGAAGGCGGATTTCCCGATGGGCTGTTCCACCTGGGTATGTGCTATATATACGGCCACGGTGTGGCCCAAAGCGACGAGCAGGCGGTGGCCTGCCTCCGCCGGGCCGCCGAGGCGGGGCATCCCCGGGCCATCTGCCAGCTGGGCCTTTGCTATGAATCGGGCCGGGGTGTGCCGGAGGACATACACAGGGCAGCGGAGCTTTATGAGCAGGCTGCCCGGATGGGCAGCCCGGAGGCCCAGTGCAATCTGGGCGTGCTGTACCGCTACGGCCAGGGCGTTCCGGAGGATAAGGCCAAGGCGGCGGAGCTGTTCCGGCAGGCGGCGGAGCAGGAATTCCCTCGGGCGCAGTTCTTCCTGGGGCTGCACTATGAGATGGGCAGCGGGGTGGAAATGGATGCCGCCCGAGCGGTAAAGCTGTACGCCAAGGCGGCAGAGCAGGACTATCCCGATGGGATCCGCGCCCTGGGTGTGTGCTATGAAAACGGCATTGGGGTACCGGTCAGCCTGAGCCGGGCCATAGAGCTGTACCAGCAGGCGGCCGACCTGGGGGATACGGACGCCGCATACTTCCTGGGCAACCTGTATTTTTCCGGCAAGAAGGTCCCCCATGATTATGACCAGGCACTGGCCATGTATGAAAAAGCGGCGGCAGATGGTCATCCCGGGGCTCAGTGCCAGGCGGGCTACTGCTACAAGCGGGGCCTGGGGTGCCAAAAGGATGTGGACAAGGCCTTTTCCTATTACAGGCAAAGCACCGAAGGCGGCGATGAAACGGCTGCCTATAATTTGGGGTGCTTCTACGAGCATGGTGTAGGCTGCACGGAGGATCCTGCCAAGGCGGCGGAGTTGTATGCCCGGGCCGGCAGTTTGGGGCTCCCCATGGGGTGGAAGAACCTGGGCCTTCTGTATGCCAAGGGTCTGGGCGTGCCCAAGGATCCGGAGAAAGCCAGGAAATACCTGACCAAGGCGGCGGAGCAGGATGTGCCCGGCGCCGCCGAGGCCCTGCAGGCCCTGACCCCGGCCAGGGCCTTCCCGACTACCGCCCTGCGCATCGGCTGCCTGTTTTTGCTGGTGATCGTCGCCTTCCTGGGGATGGGACTGTGGGACGGCGTCCCCTCGGAGCGGCTTTTCAGCGGCGGCTTTGCCGCTGCCTTCGCAGCCTGTGCGGTGTTCATCCGCAGTAAGGTGGAGCAGCGGCAGCCGGAGCTGCCCAAGCCGCTGCGTATTCTGTATATAGTCTTGGGCGCACTGTTGGTTCTGGCGGGTATACTGGTCCTGCTGTCCCTGCCCGGCAGCGGGGAGCCCATTACGGCAGAGGACTATTGGCTCGTGGGATGTGCGCTCCTGGGCGGCGGTGCGCTGCTGTACCGCGCCATGGGCAAGAAAAAGTAAGGCGTAACGAAATCATACAGCACAAAAAGGAACACATCCGGGGGATGTGTTCCTTTTTGCACACGGCAGCTTCATATTAAGACAGGATTTTTCTGCCTTACATGTTAACCTTAGCGGGGCAGACAGCGGAAGCTGTCAAACACAGCCAAGGAGAATGCTGTCCGGGGCCTGCACCGCCTTCCATCAGGCATCGGCGGTACGATCCTGCCCGAAATTGCAATTTTAATCCAGTATATTTCCATCCGTGGAAAGAGTTACGACCTGCCACGGAATGAATTTCCCGCTGTTTTGCAGGGCTGTTTTCGCGGCGTGCTCCAATCCGCCGCAGCAGGGGACCTCCATGCGCACGATGACCACGCTTTTGATGTCGTTATTACGAATGATCTCGGTGAGCTTTTCGGAATAGTCCACGCTGTCCAATTTGGGGCAGCCTACCAGCGTGATATGTCCCTTCATGAAGCGCTCGTGGAAGGCGGCATAGGCATAAGCGGTGCAATCGGCGGCAATGAGCAGCTTTGCTCCGTTAAAATAAAGCGCATTCACGGGAACGAGCTTGATCTGTACTGGCCACTGGGAGAGGCGGCTCTGCATGGCGGCAGGAGCGGCCGCGGGCCCTGCCGGCTCTGTAGGCCGGATCGTTTTCATCCGCGCACCGGGACAGCCGCCGGGAAGGCGCATCCCCGTCTGCTGCATCCGCTGCTGCTTGTTGGCCAGCACCGCTGCCTCGTCATAGGCGGCAGCCTCCCGCTCCACAAAGGAGATGGCCCCGGTGGGGCAGGCAGGCAGACAATCGCCCAAGCCGTCGCAGTAGTCATCCCGCATAAGCTGCGCCTTGCCGTCTACCATGGCGATAGCACCTTCATGACAAGCGGCGGCACAGGCACCACAGCCATTGCACTTGTTCTGATCGATTTCGATGATCCTCCGTTTCATTGCAATACCTCCTTGCTTTTGTGATTTGATTATAATAGAATTAAATCAACAAGTCGGTTGATTTTTCAACGAAAGAGGTTTTTATGAAAGATTATTTATCTGTAATCCGTTCGGCCCAGCTCTTCTCCGGCATATCGGAGGAGGAATTGACACCGATGCTCACTTGTCTCAAGGCCGAGAAAAAGGACTTCGCCAAAGAGACCTTTGTACTGCGCGCCGGTGATACAGCGGACGCGATCGGCCTTGTGCTGTCGGGAACTGTTCTGATCATGCAGGAGGATATTTGGGGAAACCGCAATATTCTTTCCAAGGCGGGACCGGGACAGGCTTTTGCTGCCGCATATGCTTGCGCTCCCGGCTCCAGGCTAAATGTGAGTGTTATGGCGGAAACACCTGTCACCGCGATGTTCATAAACGTAAAGCGCATTCTGGATGTGTGCCCGTCCGCCTGCTCGCACCACAGCCGGGTGCTACGAAACCTCCTCGGTGAGCTTGCCGAGAAAAACCTGCGTTTAGGCGAAAAACTCACACATATGGGACAGCGTACTACACGGGCAAAAATCATGTCCTTCCTCTCCGCAGAAGCGCAGCGGCGGAGAGCCTGCGAATTTGAGATTCCGTTTTCAAGACAGCAGTTTGCGGATTATCTTGGCGTTGAGCGCAGCGGGCTGTCACAGGAGCTTGGAAGGATGAAAAAGGAAGGGCTCCTTGATTATCACAAGAGCCATTTTATCTTGCGGATATAGCGGCTTGACTCCGTGAGGGATATATCATTGGTTATGGGGTATTTGCTGATAGAGTTCGGTAAGAGGCAGAAACAAAACGGAGCCAGTTTGGCTCCGTTTTGCATTGCTTCGGTGCTGGCTTCGGACAGCATCTGCGTGTCAGCCGCCGCACGGAGGAACAGGTTGGCCGTGTAGATAGGCAAACACGACAGGGGATTGGCCGCCAGGGTGCCGCCCACATAGGCCCGGTGCTTGCCGGTGGCCAGGCCCGCTGCTGTAGAACTATAACCGCCAATAGTTTTGTAAAAAAAGAGAGGGGGAGGACAAAAACGGACGAAATTTATCGAAATTAAGCGGAGAGGGGTGACTTTGGGGCGCCGGCTTAGCACAGTGGATATGAAAAACATCGCAGATTCTGCATTTTCCCCCTTTTTTGTCCATTTTCTCCTTAGGGGCTTTACTTTGCGAAGAAAATAGAATACAATATAACATGCATTTACATGCTATATGGGCATTGCTTCGCCCTGTAGCGGGCAAAATGTTGCATTTACATCTAGAATGAGGAGATGCAAGAGAAAAAACAAACGGTCACTTTTCTTTCTTGCTTGGCAGAAACGAACTATGGCTATAAAAAGATTTATCATTATGGCAGACGGGAAGATGAAGCGGTGGAATAATCAACAGGTTCCCAAGCATCTGCTCCCCGTCCACGGCGAGCCTATCCTGCTGCGCACAGCGCGGCTGGCCCAGCGCTATGCGCCGGAGGCACAGGTCATTATTACATCCCATAACCCCGACTACGAGGCTCCCGGAGCCGTGCGCTATGAGCCGAAAAGCAACAGCTGCGAGATCGACCGCTTTACCTGGGAGCTGATCGATGATGATGTCTGCTTCTTATACGGCGATGTGTACTACACAGAGCAGGCTATCCGCCGGATCGTGGAGATGCCGGTGAAGGCCTTGGGCTTTGCCAGGAACGACACGGAGGTATTTGCCGTGAAGGTGGCAGACGGCGCCTACCAAAAGGCCTGCATCCGGAAGCTGAAGAAGAAGGATCCCGCATGCCGGGGCTGGCAGCTGTATGAAATGGCCCAGCGGGATGGCTGTGCGGAGATATGCCGCATTGAGGATGAGACCACCGGCTTTAACACAGAGGAAGAATATCGGCGCTTTGCGGAAAAGGCGAATTGCTGACCGGACCGCCTGCGGCGAAATCCAAAAAAGAAAAGAAGTACATATATGGACGTTTTTAAACTGTATCGGAATTGCTTTAACCGCCTGCGGCTGTTTGTGCTGTATTGGCGGCGGATCGTGTTTGCCCCCAACCACATGAAGGTGGGCTTTCTTACAAAGCTGCGGGCCAACTTCTGCGGCGGCTTTTTGGCCGACCAGTGGGCGCTGTACGCCCTGGACGGGAAGAAAAAGAAAGAGTACCTGTCGGAGTTTGATTGGTATCGCTCCCGCTACATAAACGAGCCCTTTGACCAGATGCTCAACAACAAGGTGGTGGCCACGGAGGTGCTGCGGCAGTATGTCCGGGTGCCGGAGGTCTATCTGGTGAAGACCCGGGCGGGCATTGTGGATGCAGGCCACTGCACAAAGGACGGCGCCGTGGCCGTGGAGACCCTGCGCCGGCGCAGGGAGGCGTTTATGAAGCCCTTCGGCAAGGGCAAGGGCAACGGCGTACACCGCCTGCGCTATGACGGACAGGACTTTTGGGTGGATCAGGAGAAAAAATCCGCCGAGGAAATGAAGCGGTTATTCGAAAAGGAAAGCGAGTGGTATCTCTCTGAGACCATCACCCAGCACGCCTACGCAGCGGGGCTGTATGACAAGACCTGCAACACTATCCGCATGATCACCCTGCGGGATCCTGACAGCGGCAGGATCAAGCTGTTTTTCGCCGTGCAGCGGGTGGGCACGGCCAAGACCATCCCTGTGGACAACGCCAGCCAGGGCGGCCTTGTGTGCAGGATCGACCTGGAAACGGGGCGGCTGTCCCATGCAGGGTCCCTGCATACCACGCAGATTTATGAGGAGCATCCGGACTCCGGCATCCGCTTTGACCAGGTGATAATCCCGGATTGGGAGCAGACCAAGGCGGAGATCGTGAGCCTGGCGGAGAGCCTGCCTTTTTTGCACTTTGTGGCGTGGGATGTGGTGAAGATGGAGGACGGCACCAACTGCGTCATCGAGGCCAATACCTCCTCCGGCGTGAATATCATCCAGCTTTGGGGCGGTCAGCGCAACGGCGAGCTTGGGAATTTCTACCGTAAGCACGGTGTCATCCGGTGACAGTGAGACCCTAAGTAAGAGACCCTATGGGAGGAATCAAAAATGAGCGAAAAAAACAATAAGACTATAAACGGGCAGAAGATCTTCTGCCTGGCCTGCATGGGCCTGATGGCAGTGGCCAGCGTTGTGCTGGTGATCATGCTGTTTACCTCGGGCCTGCTGAACAAGGGCATTGTGTGGGCCATCACCGGCGGCCTGGCGCTGCTCAACGGCCTGCACATCTGGCTGCAGCTGGGCAAGGGAAAGGTGCACGTGGGCAAGACCGTGTGCGGCGTCATCGCCCTTCTGCTGACGGCGGCCATGCTCGTGGCCATGGTGGCCGTGGGAAAGGTGTCCGGTGCGTTCCGCGACATCTCTAAGGAGCGGAAGGAGGGCATCTACGTGGGCGTATATGTCCGCGCGGATGACCCGGCCAAGGAGCTGAAGGACGTGAGCGGCTATCTGCTGGGCATCGCCGCACAGCCGGATCGGGACAACACCCTGCGGGCCCTGAAGGACATGGAGGATGCCGTGGGCATGGTGGAGGAAAAGGAGCTGGACTCCTCGGTGGAGCTGGTCTCCGCACTGCTGAGCGGCGATGTGGACGCCATGCTGCTCAACGAGGCATTTCTCGACACCCTGGAGGAGACAGACGGCCTGACAAACCTTTCGGATCAGGTGAAGCTGATCCATGAGTTTTACTATGCCCAGGAGCCGGAGCAGGTGGTGCCTGCCAATACGAACGTGCTGACGGACAGCTATATTATTTATCTCAGCGGCTCGGACGCACGCAGCACGGATGTATCTGTCCGCGCTCGGAGCGATACGAATATCCTGGCGGTGGTCAACCCCGCCACCCACCGGATCCTGCTGGTGAACACGCCCAGAGACTATTATGTGCCCCTGGCGAGAAACGGACAGATGGACAAGCTTACCCATGCGGGCATTTACGGCATTGAGGAGTCCATTGCCACGCTGGAGAACCTGTATGGCGTGGATGTAAGCTACTATGCCCGCATTAATTTCTACGGACTCAAGGATATTGTAGACGCTGTGGGCGGGATCGACGTGGTTTCCCCCCTGAGCTTTACCCTGAGCACCAACGCCTGCTCTAAGTCCGGGGAGATTGACCGGGAAGTGGTGGAAGGTGTTAACCACATGGACGGCGCCAAGGCGCTGGCCTTTGCCCGGGAGCGCTACGGCTTTGCCGACGGCGATAACCAGCGGGGCAAGAACCAGATGGCTATCCTGCAGGCGCTGACGGCCAAGCTGACCAAGGCTTCGACCCTGGTGAATTATCAGAGCATCCTGGCGGCGGTTTCCAACAATATGACCACAAACCTCAGCTATGAGGATATAACGGCCTTGGTGCGCACACAGCTGACCAGCATGTCTGAATGGAAAATAGATACCTACGCCGTGACCCAGGGCAGCGGCAGCACCAGTCAGCCGTGCTACTCTCTGGGCGGAGCTGTGGCATGGGTCATGCCGCAGAACGAGGCATCTGTGCAGACGGCCCGGGAGATGATCCAAAATGTGCTGAACGGGACAGAGGATAGCCAATCGTAAGAGAACAATGGACAGAGATAGATATAGATAAGGAAAGGCGGAATCATGAAACACCAAGGGATGAGAAAACTGATGGCGCTCCTTCTTGCCGCCGTGCTGATGCTTCCGTGCGTGGCCGCAAGCGCCTTTGCCGAGCCGGCTTCGGGAGAGAACGGTTCCGTCGATGGGACAATAACCGTGGGAGGGGTGACTACTCCGGGGGATTCTGCGTCCGGCGGCTCTACTGATCCCGGTGAGGACCCGGATCCGGGTGTGAATCCGGATCCCATTGTGAACCCCAACCCGGGTGAAAATCCGGATCCTGGCGTAGATCCGGATCCTGGTGTAGACCCGGATCCCGGGGTAGATCCGGATCCCGGGGTAGATCCGGATCCCGGAGTAGACCCGGATCCCGGTGTAGACCCGGATCCCGGTGTGGAGCCCGATCCTGGAGTAGGTGACCCTGTGGTGGCGCCGCCGGCACCTGTGCGGGACGCATCACTGCGTTCTATTTCCATAGCCTGCGGGGAGCTGTATCCCGCGTTTGACCCCCAGATATATGAATATACGGTTTATGTGACGGCGGAGCAATCGGAGAAAAGCTGCGCCATTACCGCTGTGCCCAGCGATTCCTATTCCAGCGTCAGCGTCAGCGGCGAGGAAAAATTCGTGAACACGGATATTAAACGCAAGATCCGCGTTTATAACGGCGGCCTTACGGAGGAATATACCCTGCAGATCCATGTGATGGATAACAGCGAGTATTACGCAAACGGTGTGCATTACGAGCAGATGAATGAGCCGGATTTGACGGCGCTGCCGGGCGTATTCCGCACGGTGAGCGCAACCGGCTTCAAGGGGCGGATCGCCCAAAGCACGGGATTGTCCATGCTGCTGGTGCAGTATGAGGATTCGGCCAATGCCGAGCACACCATCTGGCGGCGGTACGAGCCGACATCCCGCACCCTGACGACGGTGTCCTTTGTGACCATCGAGGGGAAAAAGTATATCTCCTGCGACAGTGAGGATAATATCCTGTTTCTGAATAACAAGCAGGGAGACATGTATTACATCAAAAATGCGGACGGGCAGGTGGACCTGCTGGTGCGCACGGACAATGTGGAAAAATCCGGCCTGCTGAGCCATATTTCCACGGCAGCGCTGCTGGCAGTGATTGCGGTGCTGCTGGCAGCCGGCGTATGGCTGCTGCTGAACTGGAAAAAGATGAAGGTAAAGAGCAAAAAGAGCGAGGAGATCGCTTATTTCCGGCCGTATCTCAGCTCCTATACGGAGGAGCGGGACGGGCAAAGAGAGAGAACGGAAAAATAGAGAAAGCGCGGTGGTGAGGAACAATGGACGCTGTTGCAAATAAAATAGAGATCCGCGAGGTCAGCCAGCGCAAAACGGCCTATTTGTTTATAAAGCGTGTGTTTGACATCGTGCTGTCCCTGGTTTTGATCGTGGTGCTGCTGCCGCTGCTGCTGCTTGTGATGGCGGCCATTGCGATCGACTCGCCCGGGCCGGTGATTTTTAAGCAGAAGAGGATCGGCTACCAAGGAAAAGAGTTCATGATCTTCAAGTTCAGGACACTCAGCATAACCGCACCGGACAATGTGGCGACACGGAAGCTGGAGAATATCGACGGCTGCTCCACCAAGCTGGGCAGGCTCCTGCGCCGTCTGAGCATTGACGAGCTGCCGCAGCTGTTCAATATTCTGCGGGGCGATATGTCGTTTGTGGGTTTCCGGCCGGTTTGTACGTCTGAAAAAAAGCTCAATGCCCTGCGCAGAAAGATGGGCGTGTTTGAAGGACGTCCGGGCCTCACGGGCTATGCCCAGGTGCTGGGCCGGGACAGCATCGGCGTTGCACGCAAGGCGCGGCTGGATGCGGAGTATCAGAGAAAACGCTCCCTGCGGCTGGACCTGTGGTGCATAGTGAAATCCGTCACGGTGGTGCTGTCCGGAAGCGGGGTTATGTGAGCTTCCTGCGAATTGTCAGTTTATCCCTAAAAAATTAAAAGAAGGCAGAGAATAATGAACATCGTAAAAAAGGTCAAGCGAGAAAACGAGCTTTGGAGTATCATGCGTCACGGCTACTCCCGGGGAATGGCCATCTCCTGGAGAAAGGCCGTCATGCGGGATAACCGGAACAATGCCAAGCGGTATGGGCGGAGTGCGTTGGATGACATTCATCGGCGCGGATACCTGTCACAGAGTATTAAGACATATGATCTGCTCAACGATCGGTCGGACAAGTATGTGACGGACTTTGAGTACATGTTTTTATCCCCTTACAATAATAACTTCAGCAAGTGGATCGGGGATATCATCACCACGAATCGCATACTGAAAAGGCAGAGTGAACACTGCCGCAAGGTTTACTTCTCCATATTCCAAAGACGCGGCGGGCAGATCATCCTGTCCAAGGGCGAGGACTATGACCGACCCTGCACGGTGCAGGATGTGATCGATCTGGTTATCAGCAAGGGCCGTGTGGAGCTGCGCCCGGCATTTTGGGAAAGCAAAAGTGCCCGATACGAGTTGAGCTATGAGAAGGAAATGATCTTCATAAACGGGCAGACCGGGCAGGATGACCAGGCATGCCTGCGCCGCCTGATCAATGGATTGCGGTCGAACTATGTGGTGGCAGAATGCGTTGACACACAGTTTGCCTTTTCTCCCAAACTCAGCGGTCGACACTATATCAAGTTTTGGCTGAGCAATGACGCGGGCGAGGAGCCGCAGATCCTGGACTATGAGTTGAACGTAAAAGCAGCGGGACGCAGCTGGGCGAATTGTTCTGTGGAGGAGGACGGCAGCTTTGCCCTGGGCGATGAAAAGTTCTTTGTGCCCGGGTGGCAGGCTGTCTGCACGGAACTGCTGCAGACGGCGCGCGAACTTGATCTGCTGGATTATTTCACGGTGTCCATCGCCCTGGATGACAAGGGCGGCTTTACCTTCCTACATTTTTCCGCAAAGCCATATCGGAAGAAGAGCCGCATCAGCCAGAAACATAACGACTATCTCAGAAGCAAGGCAGCTGACGCAAAGGAGCGCATGGGCGAAATTACCATGAAGATGCGTTGGGAGGACCTGAAGAGAAGACGGCATTACAGCTATCTGCAGAAGATCGGCCGCAAGGGGATCCGCCCCTATATGCAGCAGCTTTGGCTGGATCAAATGGAAAGTGATCGCCAGAACACCAAGACCACGACCCTTGCGCAAAAAAAATGGTGCTGGGAGCGGGGCTTCCTGTCCTTCCGTATCGAGCAGTACGGCCTCACGGAGGAGAATTACAAGAACTTCCTCTCGGATTATGACTACCACTGGCTTAACCGGATCGACAACATCTATCAGCTTTGGGTGAATGACAAGACAACCTTCCGCCTGGTCCTGGATCCCTTTGCGGACTATATTCCGAAATACTATTTCGCTATTACCAAGCGGCGCGGCGCACCCCATATCAGCAGAATGTGGGATTGCGACGAGGATGTGCAGCCCAATCTGAAGGGAATACTGACCATGCTGGAGCGGAAGGGGAAGCTGGCTATGAAGCCCTCCTCCGGCACCCATGGAGACGGATTCTATTGCCTGGCCTATGAGGACGGGAAATATACCGTCAACGGTGAGGAAACGACAGCAGATCAGCTTTGGCAGATCATTGCCCAGCGGAAGTCGTTCTATGTTATCACCGAATACATCAACATGCATCCGATGCTCAAGGCTATTTATCCCAAGTCCGTCAACACAGTGCGGGTGATGGTGATCAATTCCCACGGCTATGATCCAAAAATCATGCAGACCTATATGCGTATCGGTTCGTCTACCACCGGATTTACAGACAATGTGGGCTATGGCGGCATCTGCGTGATGGTGGATTCCGAAACGGGAGAACTGCATGACCCGGAGACCATCGCGGAGCACAGATTCCACCCCTGCCCCGTCCATCCGGATACCGGAACGCCCATTGCCGGTTTTCTGCCCAACTGGCAGGAGATCCGCGAAAAAGTACTGGATATTTGCCGCTATTTAGGCGAACTGGAGTACTTGGGCTTTGACATCGCTATCACGGAGGAAGGCTTCCAGGTGATCGAAATCAATATTCATCAGGACCTGCACAAGGTAGCCACCCACAGCCAGGAGATCAAGGACTTCTTTGCCGAAAAGATCAGAATCAAAAAGAGCATCTATAAACTTAAATAAAGCGGAATGGAGGCCTATCAGATGAGACTAGGAATCTTAAAGGACATCAAGAAAGAAGAGTACAGGGTCATTCTCACTCCCAGCGAGGTGGAGAATATCATCCAGGACGGACATCAGGTGCTTGTGGAGCGCAGCGCCGGCGAACGGGCCGGGTTTCCGGACAGAGAGTACGAAGAGGTGGGCGCTGTGCTCACAGATCGGTATGAGATATATCGAGAGTGTGATATGGTTGCCAAGGTCAAGGAGATCGACCCCTCTGAGTATCCTCTGCTGCGCGAGGGACAGATCGTATTCACATGCATCCATCCGGCGGCCCATCCCCAGGAAGTTGACGAGCTGCTGAAGAAAAAGGTCACAGCCTTTGCTGCGGAGGATAGCCATCGCCACGGCTCCCCCAACTGTGAGGCAGCGGGTAAGGCCGGCGTCATCATGGGCCTATACTCCATGATGACCATCAATGGCGGCTGCGGAAAGTTTGTCAGCGGATTGGGTACGGCGCCCGGCATCCATGCCTTGGTGCTGGGCTGCGGCATAGTGGGCAAGGCGGCCATAGAGGTGCTGCAGTCTCTGGGCGCATGGGTGACAGTGGCTGCCACGAACGTCGGACACCTGCGCACCATTGCCTCCAAATATGATGGAAAGATCAACACCATTGTTTCCAACCGCTATAACATCCGGCGCATCCTGCCGCAGGTGGATATGGTGGTCAACTGTGTCCGTTGGGATAAGAGCAACACCCAGTTCCTGATCGACCGGTCTATGGTGGCAAGTATGCCCAAGGGGTCTGTCATCGTAGATATCAGCAACGACTATGGTGTGATCGAGACCTTCCATGAGACGACGCACGATAACCCCACTTATGTGGAGGAGGGCGTAGTTCATTACTGCGTCAGCAACATCCCCAGCGCCATCGCAAATTCCACGTCCATTGCCATTGCTGCAGCGGCAGAGCCGCATATCCGCAGCATCCTCAATAACGGCATTGCGGAGGCCTGCGCCAGAGACGGATTTTTGCGCCGGAGCATGGTGACGCATAAGGGATATTTGACCCATGAGGAGACCAGCCAGATCCAGAACAGACCCTGGATCCAGCCGGAAAAGCTTCTTGGCCTTGAGGGCAGAAAGCTGGATTACGCACCGAAGAACACGGTAGCCGTATCCGAAAACTATTATAAGATGCCCTGATCGGTCGCAGCTGTGTGAGCGCAATGGCATAAAAAAGATCATGTAACGGTGGTGTGTGAAGTACGGTGGGATCGGCTAAAGTGAAAAACAAAATGAGAGCGCTGGGAATGGTCCTGGGCGGATATACATTTCACGCCGCGCAGTTTTATCTGCGGATGGAAAAGACTTGCCCGGAGGTAAACCGCGCGCTGCTGAAAAAACTGCTGCTGGGCGATCCTATGCGCAAACGCACGGACGAGCTATTCGCAGATCTGCTCACCACCACCCGTGTTTTGGGGCGAGAGCATTTTCCGGGCCTGTATGGCCTGGCCGTCACGGTTGGCGGCAGGCGCATAGTGCCTCTTTCGGGTGCAGCGCCGGAATTAACGGCAAAAGATTGGCTGACATTCCTGCGGGAGCGGAATGGTTGCTGGATCCTGCCGAATGAGCACCGGGCCAAGGGCCGGCTGTACCGAATTTCCCGGCAGGGAGAGATGCTCCTCTTGGACGGAGCCGAACAGACCGATGCGGAGCTTCTGACGTTTCTAAATCAGCTGCCTGACCAAACATTGCTGTTGGAGCATACAGAGCCCGCAGGTGATGCCTGCCCGGAAGCAGAGCTCCCCGTACTCCATTATGCGCTGCTGCACAGAGGAGATGAGACGGAGGAGATTCTGCTGCAGTGGGAGGATCACGGATATAAAAAAGGATACAGCCCATTTAGTTTTTCCACCATTGACCGCAAGCCGGATCGACAGGATGACCGTGTTCGGGGGGTGGGGAATTTTGCCCGGGAAATTGCCCGGCGTTATCCCGAAATGCCCTATGTCGGCGTAAACGCTGTGCTCACAGAGGATGGATTCACTGTGCTGCGGGTGGATACCGGGACGGAGCTCGCTTGGGTGCATCCGCTGACGGATCCGTGCCGCCGGGCCGCGCAGATCCTGTGCGGCGGCAGGGAAAAAAGCACACTGAAAGATGTGTTTGCCCGGATCCGCGCTTACACCTTTGCGTGGCGGGCCCATCGCCGGGGATTTGTGGACTTCATGTACCGCAACTGGCTGCGAGGTGTGCAGGAGGATAACCAAACGGCGCATACGACAAGGGCACAGAAGCGATGGGCGCATAAGCGGGGCTTTTACTCCTACCGCATTGCCCAGTATGGGCTGACGGAGGAAAACTACCGAAGCTTTTTGTCAGACTATCAGTACAAGCGTCTGCGGCCGCTGAATCCGGGCTTTCAGAAATGGTTTTGGAATAAAACCAACCTGCCCGATATTTTAGCGGACTACAGTGAGCACTTGCCCAAGTATTTTTTTCGGATACTGGTCAGCAATGGCAGGCAGCGGATTTTTGGCTATCAGGGCCAGGGGGAATGCAGCTGGCACGATGTAATTGACTGCTTGGACCGGGAGGGCGAGCTGGCTATGAAGCCGGCTGTGGGCTCTCATGGAAAGGGCTTTTTTCACCTGCACAGGGAAGATGATTCGGTATACCGAGTGAACGATAGATCCTGCACCCGGGGGGAATTGGAGGATTTTTTCTGCGGGCTTGATACGGACTATATCGTTACAGAGTATATCCGGATGCATCCCTATTTGGAGGAGATATACAGCGGCGTTACGGGTACTGTGCGGCTTATGGTGCTGTGCAGGCAGGGACAGGCCTCCATCCGCTATGGATATTTCCGCATTGGCACCAGCTTTACGGGAGCAACAGATAATATCGCATATGGCGGACTGGTCGTTCCCTTGGATGTTCAGACGGGTACATTCAGCGGGGCCGAGCTGTTGCGGGAGCACCAGTTTTTGCCATGCCCGGTGCACCCAGATACAGGTCGGGAGATCCGAGGGCAGATGCCCCACTGGCAGCAGTTGGTAGACGAGATCTGCCACATCAGCAGAAATCTGTCACCATTGGAATATTTGGGTTATGACGTTGTTGTGACAGAGGGTGGATTCAAGATCCTGGAGGTGAATCTTCATCAGGATCTGCATAGATACCCTCTGTACCCGGCAGATGTCAAAGAATACCTCACCGAAAGAGCGGCGCAGAAGGATAAACGCTTCGGCCCCGGGTGATGGCAAGAGAGTAGAGTATGAAAACACTTTGGAAGATTATTATTTCACATATCCAGTACCGCAAACAGATTCTGCAGCTGGCAAAAACAGATCTGATCAAGACCTATCGCGGAGCACTGCTGAGCTGGGGCTGGGCGATCTTAAAGCCGGCCATAACCATTGCGGTATACTATTTCGCTTTTACGGTGGGCCTGCGCACCGGAAAACCGGTAAAGGGATACCCATACTTCCTGTGGCTTATTTCAGGATTTATCCCCTGGTTTTATATCTCCGCTATATATACCGGGGGGGCCTATTCCCTTCATAAGTACGCATTTTTGGTTAAAAAAATCAAGTTTCCCGTCTGCTGTGTGCCGATGATCGTGGGCCTGTCCAATATGATCGTGCATCTGGCGCTGACATTGCTGATGGTCATCATTTTCATCGCTATGGGTGCGCCGGTTACCATCTATCTGGCACAGCTGCCGTTTTACTGGCTGCTGATGCTGATGATGGGCGTGGCGTGGGGCCTGTTTTCCGGACAGGTCACGGCGGTCAGCAAGGATTTTTATCAGCTTGTCCGCAGCTCATTTACGGCGCTAATGTGGCTGTCCGGCATTTTTTATCAGATTTCCAACATTAAGGGCGCCACTCTGCGTTTTATCCTGCGGCTCAATCCCATAACCTATCTCATCGATGGCTTCCGATACTGCTTCATCGACCATGTATGGTTTTGGGAGGAACCAATGTCACTGCTGCGATTTATGCTGGTTTACCTGCTTTTCGTGTTTTTGGGTGTCAAGATCTACAGCCGCACGGAAAAAACCATCACGGATGTTTTGTAGAGGTACGATATGACTGAAGAACACGAGGTAGTAATACAGTTCCGAAACGTGACAAAGACCTTCGACCTGTTTAAAAACGACAAGCAGCGCCTGAAGTCTTTGCTGTTTCACAATACAAATGCCAAGAAAAAAGTCGCCATAGATAACCTGTCCTTTGACATCCGCCAGGGGGAGGCCGTGGCGATTCTGGGCAAAAACGGCGCCGGAAAATCCACCATGCTGAAGATGATCTCCGGCGTGACCTTTCCAACGGTGGGCTCGGTGCGTGTCACCGGCCGTGTCAGCGCCCTGCTGGAGGTTTCCGGCGGCTTTGACCCGGAGCTTTCCGGCCGGGAGAATATCTATTTCCGCGGCGAGCTGCTGGGCATCAGCCGGGAGGAGCTGAAGGAGATGGAGCCGGACATTGTGGCTTTTTCGGAGTTGGGCAGCTATATCGATATGCCCATCCGCACCTATTCCAGCGGTATGAAATCCAAGCTGGGCTTCTCCATCAACGCCAATATCCGCCCGGATATCATTATTGTGGACGAGGCCCTCAGCGTGGGCGACAAGGATTTCCGCGCTAAGTGCCGCAGACGGATCGCAGAGATTTTGAACAGCGGTGTGACCTTCCTCTTTGTCACCCATTCTACGGCGGAGGCGAAGAATTTCTGCAAGCGGGGCTTGGTGATTCGCGAAGGCAAGCTGGTCTTTGACGGAGATATTAAAGACGCGGCGGCGTTTTATGAAAAAATGCATGTGTAGAGGTTGAAAATGTCAACATTTATAAATGGCAGAAAGAAAAAGCAGTGCCGTGATGCCTACTCCCAATCGGTATTCATTGATTTTGTGGAACGGCACCAGCACTTGGCAGCGGTGAACTATCCGGATTCCTTTGAAGCGGAGCTGGACATTGTCAATAACGTAACCTTTGCTAAGAGCTTGGCCCGCAGGAGGCTGATCCATCGCAACAAGCTGGGCGGCTACAGCGCCACCAGAGAGGGACGAAAGCTGATCGACCCGGAATATGTGGCATTTTATCGGTTTTGCAGCCCCTATGTAGATGTATGCGACTTTGAGCAGGAGCGGGAGCAGCACCGGGAGGAGAGCTTCTGCGCGGCTATGTGGAGTATTCTCCTGCGGGAAATGCACCGGCGGATGCAGAAGGGCGATTTTCCCGCTGTCTGCAACCTGCACAGAGACATTGCGCGGCTGTATGAGCTGGAGCAGTGCAATGAACAGGCGGCCTATCATTTTGTGACGGCACTTTACATTCAATACAGCGGCCTGCCGTATTATAAGGATCTGCTGCTTATGCTACGGGGTGCCAAAAAAGAAAGTACGGTGCGGGATTCCTTCGGTGCTATTTATGCGCCGCCCATGATTGTGGATGGAATCAAACGGCATATCGGCCGGATCACTCCGGATTTTGTGCGGGAGGTATTTCGCCGCAATCCGCTGGTCATTAACCTGTGCAGCCCGGAGATGCTGTATGAACTGATCCAGACGCTGTGCAGCGGGACCTATGACGACAAGGTCTGGCAAGGGAAGCTGCGAGAAGCCTTTGGGGCGCTGATGGAAAACGCGAAAAAGGCCGGGGCGGCTGCCCGAGCGGTGCCCGGGCGGAGAATGGAGCCGGACGGAGGAAAGCTATGAAAGCGATCGTGGGCGTGGTCCGCTGGCTCATCAGCGTCCTGTTTCTGCTTCGGCGCAGGATGGGTGTGAGGCACAGGACCTGCTTTTTTAGCCGCCAGGCCAACCGGCTTACGCCGGATTTTGCCCTGCTGCAGCAGCAGCTCCGCGAAGCAGACCCTACCATGGACATCGTAACCATCTGCTGCCGCTATCGGGGCCGGCAGGATGGATTGCTGCGCTTTTTGCGGCAGTGCGTGCGGAGCGTTTTCCTGGCTGCCTCGGCCCAGGTATGTGTGCTGGACGGTTACTGGCCCACCATCTGCCTGCTCCGGGATAAAAGGGATCTGCGGGTGATCCAAATCTGGCATTCCGTGGGGAAAATCAAGAAATCCGGGTATCAGACCTTGGATAAGCCCTCCGGGCGGTCCGGTGCCATGGCCCGGGCCCTGTGTATGCACCGGAATTATGACGCTATTATTGCCGGCGGTCCGGCGTGGAATCCGTTTTACTGCGCCGCTTTTGACGTGACGGAGGACAGGCTTCGCAACTGGGGTCTGCCGCGGCTGGATCACCTGGTTTCTGCAAAGGGAGAGGCAGCACAGTGCCGAAGCAGATTCCCGGAGCTGGCCGGGCGCACGGTGGTTTTGTACGCACCCACTTATCGTACATATCCCTTGGAGCTGCCGGATCCGGATTTTTCCTGCTTCCCTAAGGACCGATACGCAGTGCTGTGCCGCTTCCATCCGAATCAGGCGCTGGCGGGCGGCAACCGGGACAGTGATTATCCCCAGGAGGATATTTTTGACCTGCTTCAGATGTGCGACTATTTTATCACGGACTATTCCTCTCTGGCGCTGGAGGCAGCGGCCATGGACAAGCCCACGCTGTTCTACCTGCCGGATGATGAGCGCTACCGCAGCGAAAACGGCGTGAACATAGATCTTTTTCAGGCCATGCCTCACTGCACCTTTACCGCCCAGGAGGACCTGTTCCGCATGATTGACAGCGGCGCATATCCCATGAAAGCCCTGCAAGCATACAAAAAAATGTATCTGCCCCAGGACCTGGGCCACGCCACCGAAAAAATCACAGAGCTTATTCTGCAGGATGACAGAACGCTGAAGAAGGAAGCTGCTGCCTGCTGAAAAACGGTGAAATATTATACTGAATAGTGCGCACCCCTATGAAATTCTCATTGCCATGCCAGGGCACATACAGATAGTACAATCCCCTTAGATATCAAGGGAAACCCCGGCTCTGATGGAGAGGACTAAAAACTGCGGCGCAGAAAAGTATTGAAAAAATTTCTCCAAATAACAATAGGTGAAAAGCTGCCAATCAAAGCTTATAAAAATGAGGGGACGAATTCCGTAATCCCTTCGCCTCTCGTTTTAGGCCCACCTGAAGCATATGGAAGGGCCTTTCCTCATGGCAGAAGCATTTTGCGTGTTGCCCTCCGCGGCACTAAAACGAGGCCTGGCATTTATAAATGCCAGGCCTCGTGAGGTTTTATTAACCTTTACCTCATTTAGGAATTGTGGGATCCTGAGACGAATTCCGGCTGTATTTAGGTTGACAATTCACGCATCGAGGGAGGATTATCTTCTGCCGAAGAAATAATCATACAGGGAGTCGAAGCTGCTGTCCTGCTGGGGCTGCTGCTCCTGCTGGGTGCTGCCCGTGTCGTCTGTCTTGGCGTCGAAGGTCAGCTCCGTGGTTTGGGTCTGGCCGTCCCGGTAATAGGTCACGGTCACGGTGTCCCCGGCCTTGTGGCCCTTCTTGGCGGCGGTGAGATCTTCCATAGAAGTGATGTCGGTGCTGTCCACCTTGGTGATGACATCGCCCATCTTCAGCCCGGCCTTTTCACCGGCACCGCCCTTGTTTACGCTGTAAACGAAGGCACCGCTGGTCTGATCGATCTGGTACTGGGCGGCCATCTGCTGGGTCATGGTGCCGGCGGTGATGCCGAAGGAGGGCTTATTGGTAATTTGGCCATTTTCCATAATGTCCGTGATGATGGCCTGCACGTCACCGATGGGAATGGCAAAGCCCAGGCCCTCCACGGTGGTGTCGGAATAGCTGGAATATTTGGCGGATACAATGCCCACCACCTCGCCGTACAGGTTCATTAGCGGGCCTCCGGAGTTGCCGGGATTGATGGAGGCATCCACCTGGATCATGTTGAAGGGCGTGCCGTCCACGTTGATGGCACGGTCACAGCAGGACACGATGCCCTGGCTCATGGAGAAGGTCAGCTCGCCCAGGGGATTGCCGATGGCCAGCACCGTATCACCCACATTGACATCTTTGCTGCTGCCCAGGGTTACGGGCTGCAGGCCTGTGGCGTCGATCTTCAGCACAGCCACATCATAGTCGCTGTCGCTGCCTACCACCGTGGCGGGATACTCCGTGCCGTCATACATGGTTACCGTTACAGAGGAGGCGCCGCTGATGACGTGGTGATTGGTGACAATGTAGCCGTCCTGGGTGATGACAAAGCCGCTTCCGGAGGAGGCCGACTCCACCCGCTGACCGAAAATGTTGGTGGACACGGCAGAGCAGTTGATGCTCACAATACTGTTCACTGTGGAGGCATACACCTCAGCGGGGGACATGAGGGCCTGGCCGGTGACCTTTTTCACTGTAACCTCCTGGGCAGTGCGATTGCTCTGCTGGATGGTAGTCTTGCCGTTTTTGGACAGCGCCGCACCGCCGTAGCCCGCTGCGCCGCCAACCACCGCACAGGCCAGCAGCAGGGCTGTAATCTTCACACCGGTCTTGTGCCAGAAGGAGGGCTTTTTCGACACCGCCGGGGCCTCATGCCGGCCCTGGTCCTCCTGGGAGCGGTAGTTATAATGGTAGAGATTGTCGGGATTACTGTATCCTTCGTTCTCGGGTCTGTAATCGTTATTCTCGTTCATAAAGAAACCTCCTATCTATCCTTCTCCTTTTTTCGCAGGGGAATGCTTGTGACTTGGGGAAAAATGTTGTATACTATGTTTTGGTTTAACCCTTGTCAACCGATTGTAATTATTATACTACTCTTTTATCTTAACTAAAGCTTTAAAAAATATGAATTTTTTAAGGAGGAAAATGCGTTGCTGAAGCTGGAGCAGGTGAAGCTGGAGCCGGGACAGCCCGAGGAGCTGCTGGCGGGCAAGGCGGCGCATATGCTGCGCATCCCAACGGAGGATATTCTCGATCTGTCTGTCCTGCGCAGGGCAGTGGACGCCCGGCAGCCGCTGCGGCTGGTATACACCCTGGCGGTGCAGGTGCGTGGTGAAAAGGCTGTGCTGCGCAGGTGCCGGGATAAAAGCGTGACCGTTTATGCGCCGGAGTATTACACGCCGCCTTGTCCGGCGGTCAAGGAACCGGATACGCCGCCGGTAGTGGTGGGTGCGGGGCCTGCGGGGCTGTTTGCGGCGCTGATTTTAGCAAATGCCGGGAGGAGGCCTATCCTTCTGGAGCGGGGCCAGCCTGTGGAGCAGCGACAAAAGGATGTGGCGGCCTTTTGGGCCGGAGGCCAACTGAATACGGAGTCCAATGTGCAGTTTGGCGAGGGGGGCGCCGGGGCGTTTTCTGACGGAAAGCTGAACACCGGCACCAAGGACCTGCGGCACCGGTGGATCTTGGAGCAGCTGGTCTCCTGCGGTGCGCCGGAGAGCATCCTCGTTGATGCAAGGCCTCATGTGGGGACGGACAGGCTGCACATTGCACTGAAAAACCTGCGGCGGAGGCTGCTGGACCTGGGCGCGGACATACGCTTCGGACACCGATTGGAGGGGATCGAAGCTCCGGAGGGAGAGCTGGCGGCGCTGGTCGTTTCCGGCCCGGAGGGGAGCTACAGGCTCCCGGCCCGGCAGCTGATCCTGGCCTTGGGCCACAGCGCCCGGGACACGGTGGAAATGCTCTATGACCGGGGACTGTCTATGGAGGCCAAGCCCTTTGCCGTGGGGGTGCGGATCGAGCATCTGCAAAGCCATATAGACGCAGTGCAGTACAAGGAATACGCCGGACACCCGGCTTTGCCTGTGAGCACCTACAAGCTATCCTGCCACCTGCCCGGCGGACGGAGCGTGTTTTCCTTCTGTGTGTGCCCCGGAGGAGAGGTGGTGGCAGCGGCTTCGGAAAGGGAGCGCACGGTGACTAACGGCATGAGCGAATACGCACGAGACGGGGAAAACATCAACGGCGGCCTGCTGGTGAATGTGACGCCGGAGGACTTCGGAAGTGGGCACCCCCTGGCGGGTATCGCCTTTCAGAGACGGCTGGAGGGGGCGGCCTACCGCCTGGGCGGCGGGTACACGGCGCCGTGTCAGCGGGTGGAGGACTTTCTGCTGCGCCGGCCCAGTACCGGCTGCGGCAGTGTGAGGCCCAGTTTCCGGCCCGGGGTGCGCTATGCGGACCTGCATGAGTGTCTGCCGGAGTTTATTACCCAGGCCTTAGAGCAGGCACTGCCTATTTTAGATAAAAAGCTCCCGGGCTTTGCCCATGGGGATGCCCTGCTGACGGCGGTGGAAAGCCGCTCCTCGGCCCCGGTGCGGATCCCACGGGATGAAAACTATGAGAGCAATATCCGGGGGGTGTTTCCCTGCGGCGAGGGAGCCGGCTATGCGGGAGGAATCCTATCGGCGGCAGCGGACGGGATGCGCTGCGCAGAAAAAATTCTGGCGAAAAATCTTTAGGTTTTTCATATTTTTATGAGACACTGTTTGCATGGGACGCGGCGAAGCTCACTTTTGCCGATGTCCATAAGTCATATAATAGGAGGTATACATAAGATGAAAAGAATTGCGGTTGTGGAATCCTTTTTTTCCCCGGAGCATCGGGCAGCCATTGAAAAAGCGGCTGCGGAATGCGGCTTTGCGGTGGATTACTTCACCCAGGGCCACCTACCGGCGGACCAGGCAGCAGATTACGAGATTATTTACGGCATGTGCCCGCCCCAGGAGCTGAAGGCGGCAGCCAACCTCAAGTGGCTCTGCTGCAGCTTTGCCGGGGTGGATGCCTACACGGACGAGACCATCTATCCTAACCCGGATGTGCTGCTGAGCAACTCCTCCGGCGCCTACGGTATTACCATCTCCGAGCACATCCTCATGGTGACGCTGATGATGCTGCGGCAGATGCCGAAGTTTGAGGAGATCGTGAAAAACCGGGAGTGGGAAAAGGGCCTGAGCATGCGGTCCATCTGCGGCAGCAGCATTACCGTTCTGGGTACCGGTGACATCGGCACCAACTTTGCCCGCCGGGCCAAGGCTTTGGGGGCCAAGGTCATCCGGGGTGTGCGGCGGACCAAGAAGGCGGGAGATCCTGCCTATGACGAGATGTACACTTTTGAGGAGCTGGACAGCGTTCTGCCCAAGACGGAAATCCTCGTCATGGCTCTGCCGGCCACTAAGGAGACCAACCACATCCTCTCCCGGGAGCGCATTGCCCTGCTGCCGGAGGACGCGTATGTGGTGAACGTGGGCCGGGGCAGCGCCATTGACCAGGAGGCTCTGATGGAAGCGCTGAACGGCGGACACCTGGCCGGAGCGGCGCTGGATGTATGCGTACCGGAGCCGCTGCCCAAGGATCACCCTCTGTGGGATACCAAAAATCTGCTCCTGACCCCCCACATCAGCGGAAATATGTCTCTGGGCATTACCAGGGACCTGGATGTGGAGCTGTTCTGCGAGGATCTGCACAACTACGCCGCCGGGCGCAGGCTCAAGCGGCTGGTGGACCGGAAGATCGGATACTGAGGAATATATTAGGTAAAAATCTGAAAGCCGCCCCGAGTGGGGCGGCTTTTTTATAGAATGGGAGACGGAAGTGGGGGTTATTTGCCGCGCAGCTCTGCACCCAGGTTTTTCACCAGCTTCTTTACGGCGGAAGCGGCGCAGGCCTCGATCTCGGCAGAGGTGAGGGTTTTTTCCGTGGAGCCGATGGTCAGACGGATGGTCACGGACTTCTTGCCCTCCGGAATCTGCTTGCCGTGGTACTCGTCCACAAAGGCGGCACCGTGGAAAAGCTCATTATGAATGCCGGAGAGGATGCGCTGCATATCCGCCCACCGGGTATCGGCATCAAAGAGCAGGGAGACATCGTAGTCCGTCATGGGATACTCAGCCAGGTGGGTGAAGGAATTGGTGCGGGAGCGGAAGGGCACCAGGGCATCTGCATCCAGCTCAAAGAGCATAACGCTCAGGTTCTTAATGCCGCAGGCCATGGAGGCCTTCTTGTTCAGCAGGGCCAGGCTGCCGATGTGCTTATCGCCCAGGCAGATATTCAGCCACACCACGTCATCAGCCCACAGGGGCTTTTCCTCCTGGCGGAAGGTGAAGCCCTCCATATGGGTGTACCGGGGCATACTCTCGATAACGCCTTTGGCCCGGCGGAAGAGGTCGGTGATGTTCTTGCTGTCACCGGCGAAGGCGCCGGCGATGTTCTTGCGCTGGGAGGGGAGCTTTTCCCGGCTGTCATAGGGGGTGGTATAATCCGCGTCCCGGAACACCTGGGCGCACTCGAAGATGGAGAACTCCGTGAAGAAACGCTCATTTTTCACCACGGCCTTGCACAGATTGGGGAGCAGTGAGGAGCGGATGAGGCTCTCGTCGGGAGAGGGGGGCGTGGACAGGGAGAGGATGCCGGTGGTATCCTGCAGGATGGCGCTTACATACTGGTCGGTCATCCAGGGATAGGTGAAGATCTCCTGCATCCCGCAGCGGATGGCCAGATACTCCTTGATACGCCGCTCCAGGTCCTTATCCAGCTGGTTGATGGCCCCGTCAAAGGAGGTGGTGATGGGGGCGGCCCGGAAGTTCTCGTACCCGTACATACGGGCTACCTCCTCCATAATGTCCGCCTTGATGGACACATCGCCGGTGGAGCGCCAGGTGGGGACCACGATGTGCAGGTTGTCCCCGTCAAAGGTCAGGCCGTAGCCCAGCTCGCCCAGCTTTTTTGCAATGTCCTCATTGGGGATGCGCTTGCCCAGACGGCGCTCCAGCCAGGTGAGGGAAACATCAATTTCCGCTTGTTGAAGCTTATGAGGATAGCAATCCACAAAGCCCGTGACCTTCATCTCGGGGTAAAGCTCTGCAAACAGGGCTATGGACAGGTCCAGCGCCTGATCGCAGCGCTCGGGGTCGATGGCCTTTTCATACCGGGCGGAGGCCTCGGTGCGGTTGTCATAGCGCAGAGCTGTGCGGCGGATGCCGGCGGCCTGGAAGTTGGCTACCTCCAAAATCACCTTGTTGGTGGTGGGGAGGATAGAGTCCTTGGCACCGCCCATGACGCCTGCCAGGCCCACGACACCCGCGTCGTCGGCAATGACCAGGTCGTCACCGGACAGGGGCAGGTCCTTGCCGTTGAGCAGCCGGAGCTTTTCCCCTTCATCGGCCCGGCGGACGATGATGTGGCCGGCGATATGGTCGGAGTCATAGGCGTGGGAGGGCTGACCCGTGGCCAGCATCACATAGTTGGTAATATCTACCAGGGCGTTGATGGGGCGCATACCCACCTTCCAAATGCGGCTACGCATCCAGTAGGGGGCGGGCTTCACGCTCAGGCCCTCGATCTGCGTGCCGGTCATCCGGGGGCAGCGGTCGCTGTCCTCCACGGTGATGGTGAGGCCCGCGGTGTTTTCTACATTCCGGTCAAAGGGGGGCAGGGGATTCATGGGCAGATCGTACAGGGCCGCAATTTCCCGGGCGATGCCGTAGTGACCCCAGAGGTCCGGGCGGTTGGTCATGGATTTGTTATCGATCTCCAGGATGATGTCGTGGAGATCCAGGGCGTCGGCCAGGGGAGTCCCGGCGGGGGCATCAAAGTCCGAAAGGTCCAGGATGGTGGCCTCCTCCGTGGAGGGGAAGAGGTCAAACAGGCCAATTTCGCTGCTGGCGCAGATCATGCCGTAGCTCTCTACGCCCCGGAGCTTAGAGGCCTTGATCTCCACCGGCTCTCCTTCGCCGTGCCAGCGGCAGTGGGCCCCGGGCAGGGCCACGGCCACCTTCATGCCGTCACGGAGATTGATGCCGCCGCACACGATGTCCTTCACTTCACCGCCGATGTCCGTTTTGCAGACCTTCAGCTTATCGGCGTTGGGATGCTGCTGCACCTGCTGCACTACACCCACTACCATGTTATGGAAGCCTTCGGACAGATCCGTGGCATCCTCCACCTCCACGGTGGACATGGTCAGGTCGTAGGAAAGACGCTTGAGGTCCATATCGTCAGGGAGCTTTACATAGTCCTTGACCCAGTTCAGAGAAACTTTCATTGTGTAAAACCCTCCTTATTAATGGAACTGCTTCAAAAAGCGCAGGTCGGCGCTGTGGAACAGGCGCACATCGTCCACGCCGTAGCGCATCATCACAAGTCTATCCAGGCCGATGTTTACATAGAAGCCGGTGTACTCATCCGGGTCCAGCCCCGCCGCCCGGAGAACATTGGGGTGGGGGGTGCCGCCGGGCATGATCTCGATCCAGCCCACCTGCTTGCAAACCGAGCAGCCCTTGCCGCCGCAGACCAGGCAGCCCATGTCGATTTCAAAGCCCGGCTCCACGAAGGGGAAGAAGCCTGCGCGCATCCGCACGGGCACCTCCCGGCCAAAGACCTTGGAGAGAATGCTCTGGATCATCACCTTGCCGGAGGCGAAGGTGAAGTCCTTATCCACGATCAGCGCCTCATACTGGAAGAAGGCACGCTCGTGGCGGGCATCGGTGGTCTCGTTGCGGTACACCCGGCCGGGGTACACAAAGCGGTAGGGGGGCTTGTGGGTCTGCATATAGCGCACGGAGCCGCCGGTGAGGTGGGGGCGCAGGCAGAGCTTATCCCAGCACTCGCCCTTGTCATGGCCAGAGAGCCAATAGGTGTCCATACTCTCCCGGGCGGGATGGTTGGGGGGGAAGTTCAGGTTATCGAAGCCATAGAGCTCGCTGGTGATGTCGTCCTCCTCGTAGATCTCAAAGCCCATGGAGCGGAAGGCATCATTGAGGTCGTAGCACATCTGGGTGATGGGGTGCAGGCCGCCGGCAGGGGGCAGGTAGCCGGGGACGGAGATGTCAAAATCCGCGTCGATCTGGGAGGCCTTGAGCTTTAAGTCGTTTCGGTGCTGCTCAATGAGCTCGGTAAGCTGGGCCTTGGCCTGGTTCACGGCCTTGCCCATCTCCGGGCGCAGGGAAACATCCAGCTTGGGTACCTCCTTCAGCAGCGCCGTCAGGTCACCCTGCTTGCCCAAAATGGCAGCCTTGATGTCCTGCAGCTCCGTCTCGTTCTTCGCTGCCAGGATCTTCTCCCTGCCCTCCTGGAGCAGAGCGTTCAGCTTTTCTTTCATCGGTAATGGTTCCTCCTTACAAAAAGTCAGCTTGTTAAAAAAGTCAGTTTGTCAAAAAGTCTCGCAAAGTTTGCGCCCGGAGGCGAAAAATGGGATCACTTTTTACCGCGATATGCGCATGGGGAAAAACCGCTCAGGTGAGAAGTGGTGGAATTTTCGACAGCAAAAATGCCTTTCCGCCCCAAAACTAAGGGACGAAAGGCATACAGCGTTCCGTGGTACCACCCAAATTCGCAGGAAAGCCCTGCGCACTCGTTTCCCCATAACGGAGGATGACCCGGCCGCGCATTTCCTCACGGCAGCTCCCGGGCGAACACCGCAGACGGCTACGGGCCAGCTTGCAGCCGGTGACTGACCCTCTCTTAGAAGCCGTGCATGTGCGGATTTTCCCGTTCCACGCTTTTAATCTACTTCTTTATATCATATTCCCATCCGGTTTTCAAGAGGAAATCTTCGTCGGATCGACGAAAAAATCGGGAAAGCTCGAGACGAGCCTCATCGCCCGGTGATCCGGACATGCTGCCGGGGATAAGAGAAAAAGGTATGGCAGAAAGAATTCTTTTCAGCCGAGTTTTGGGCGGAGATGTTTTTTTGCTGTACTTTGGGCTTTGGCTGCGTTATAATGAGAAAAAATCCGAAAGTGGGAGGATGCTATATGTACTGTGTCAGAAAAGTGAATGAGGACTACACCTGGATCGGTGCGGACAGCCGACGCCTGGCGGTGTTTGAGGGTGTATTCGGTGTGCCGGAGGGCGTTTCCTATAACAGCTACCTGCTGCTGGATGAAAAAACCGTGCTCTTTGACACGGTGGATGCCCAGGTGATCCGGCAGTTCAGGGAAAACCTGCTGCACACGCTAAGCGGGCGGACGCTGGACTATATCGTGGTACACCATATGGAGCCCGATCACACCGCCGAGCTGGAGGACCTGGTGCTGCGTTTCCCGGAGGTGCAGATCCTGTGTACCGCAATGGCCAAGACCATGATCGGCCAGTTCTTCGGCCACGCCTATGATGACCGCATCCATGTGTGTAAGGAGGGGGATACCCTCTGCACAGGACGGCATACCCTGCAGTTCGTGATGGCCCCTATGGTACACTGGCCGGAGGTGATGATGACCTACGACCGTACCGACAAGCTGCTGCTGTCGGCGGATGCCTTCGGCTGCTTCGGCGCCCTGAACGGCCACCTCTATGCCGACGAGGTGGATTTTGACCGGGACTATCTGGACGAGTGCCGCCGGTACTACACCAATATCGTGGGAAAATACGGCTCCCAGGTGCAGGCAGTGCTGCAGAAGGCGGCCGGGCTGGAGATCAGGATGATTCTGCCGCTCCACGGCTTTGTTTGGCGGAGAGATTTGGAATATATTCTCGGCAAGCACGACCTGTGGAGCCGGTACGAGCCGGAGGTGCAGGGCGTGATGATCGCCTACGCCTCCATTTACGGAGATACGGAGTGTGCAGCCAATATCCTGGCCTGCCGCCTGGCGGAGCAGGGGATAAAGGTGCAGATGTTTGACACCTCCGTAACCCCATCGTCCTACATTCTGTCGGCGGCATTCCGATATAGTCACCTGGTGTTCGCCGCACCGACCTATAACGCTGGGGTATTCATCACCATGGACGAGCTGCTGCGGGACATAGCCGCCCATGGGCTGAGGGGCCGGCGGATGGTGCTGCTGGAGAACGGCTCCTGGGCTCCCGTCAGCGGCCGGGAAATGGGGAAGATCCTGCAGGGCTTGAAGGATTGGACGCAGATAGAGGACACCTTCTCCATCCGCTCCGCCCTGAGAGAGGATCAGGCTATGCAGCTGGAGCGGCTGGCAGCAGTGCTGGCCAAGGATGTGAAGGCTGCTCCTACGGCAAAGGATGCAGAAGGAAAGAAAAAGAAGCGGTTCGTGTGCAAGGTCTGCGGCTATGTGTATGAGGGCGATACCCTGCCCGAGGATTACAAATGTCCTCTCTGCGGAGCCGGCGCAGAATATTTTGAGGAGAAATAATAACATAGTATTAAATCTATGGCAAAAGTTTTCAGACAATCCTGCAAAATGGCGGACATGAAAGGCGATGGCAAGATCCGCAGAGAAGAAGCAAAGCAGCTAAGTAAAATCCGAACAGCCGCTGAAAATTTTTGTAAGGAACTGAACAAAATCAACCAGAGCCTCTATCTCGAAAAAACATAAGGAGATGAAAAATGGAACTTGCCAAATGTGCTGTCGTAGCGGTATTTCTCTACTTTATCTTAAAATTGATACTATCCCAAAAGACGAAAACCCAAAACAAAGAGAGGGAGGAGAGGAAGCCTCTACCCGTTGAAGGAGCGTATAAAAAGCGCTGGCTGCTCACATACAACGAAAAAGACGCCTATAAGAAACTCCTGGATGCCGCCAGTGAAGTGGGCTATACCATTTTTTCAAAAGTGCGGCTGCTGGACCTGCTGGAGCCAGTGAGTGGAAAGAACTACAAAAGCTATTTCTATAAGGTCCAGGCCAAACATGTGGACTTTGTGCTGCTGGATAAAAAACTGGTAGCCCGATGCATAATCGAGCTGGATGATAGCTCTCATGACGAAAAAGACCGAAAAGAACGGGATTCGTTTGTGGATAAAGCCGTAACAAGTGTAGGCTATAAAATCATACATACCCGCACCGTAACGGACGAGACAATTGCTCAAATAAAGGAAGTGTTCAAAAAGAGAACTGAAGAATGACTTTCACTCCCCGGCCCGGTGCTGGGGAGTTTTTCTCAGTGATTATGCCGAGAGTGCCGAATAAATTGAAGAAGGCAAAGCATTTGCTGATTCCTGTTAAAATACATACTACGGCATACGCTGAGCGGCAGCATCGTCCGCTTTTCCTTGCGTGAAATTAAAATGTATGGTATACTTGTATCCGGTACATTTGATTGCCCCGACCGAGAAGCGGCGGGGAAAGACGGGAGGACACTATGCAGTTTGTTCTGATCCCCTTTGCCCTGTGCTTCTTGCTGTATATCCGGCAGGAGAATCAATACCGGTTCCGGGCTGCTACCGCACTGAAGATTACACTAACCATGACGCTGACCCTATGCCTGACCGTGGCGCTGGCGCGGCGGTTTTCCCCGGTGCTGCTGACGGCAGCGGTGGGGATGCTGCTATGCGCCGGTGGCGACTTCTATTTGCAGTACATCCGCCGGGATGTAAAAAAATTTACAAAGGGTATCGTGCTGTTTGGCTTGGGACAGCTGTGCAATATCGCGGCCCAGCTTCAGCTGGCTGCGTTTCACTGGAGCGCGGCGGCGGCGCTGGCCGGGCTGCTGACCCTGGCCATAGCTCTCAAGGGGATCGGACAGTGGAATACCTCTGCCAACGACCCATGGCTGACCATTTACACCGTACTGGTGGCGACTACGGCGGCCAAGAGCCTGTCCACCGCCATTGTGCTGACCGGGACTACCGGTGGGATCCTGTTGGGAGCGGGAGGATTGCTGTTCTTCCTGTCGGACATGGTGCTGGGGATTTGGAACTATCAAAAGCCCCACATCCTGCTGGCGGACCTGAACTGGCTGCTGTATTTTGCCGGGCAATTTATGCTGTGCGCAGGATATATCGCGGCGGTCCGATAAAAAATGCCCCCACATCCGTTTCGGATGTGGGGGCGATTTGGGGGATGATGGGGGTTATGCCTCGCCCCTGTCAGCGGTCTCCGGCTCGGTCCAATCCACCATAGTGGCGACGCAGCGGTTGATGCTCTTGCCCTCGGTGTAAAATTTCGCTTCGTAATCCGTCATCACGCCTACGGGGCCGCCTGCGTGGAGGTCCCGGGTCACATCAGACAGGGTGAAGCCAAACTGCGGGATCTCCTCCACGGACCAATCAAAGAGCTTATCGTTGTCGGTTTTGAAATGAATCTGTCCGCCGCCCTTCAGCACCTGGCGGTATTTTTTCAGGAAATTCCCGTGGGTCAACCGGCGCTTTTTCTGGTTGCTCTTGGGCCAGGGATCGCAGAAATTAATGTACAAGCGATCCACCTCGCCAGGGGCGAACAGCTCCGGCAGCAGGGCGGCGTCCGCATCGATGAAGAACACATTTTTCAGCCCCTCACCGATGACCCGCTCCATGGACACCACCATGGCGTCAGGCACCTTCTCCACGGCAATGAGCAGCGTGTCCGGCCGGGCCTTCGCCGTTCCGGCGGTGAAGCGACCCTTGCCGCAGCCCAGCTCCACCTCCAGCCTCTGCGCCTGGGGATACAGCTCCCGCCAATGGCCCCGCATGGCCTCCGGCTGGCGGATCCAGCAGCTCTCACAGGCGTCCATGCGAGGGTGCAGATTCTTCTTTTTTCGCATACGCATTTGGGTATCCTCCCGGCTCTTGCCCCGGCAGCGCGGGGCGATTTCTGCGACATCATACCACAAAATACTGCGCCCTGTAAACAGATAATATCTTTTTCACCGGAAAAAACCGGCGGAAACGGCAGGTGTTGGAGGAATGCCTTGAAAAGTGTGCAAAGATTGCCGCTTTGTTTTGTGCGATATGTCAAATTCAAAAAAGATGGTCGGGAAACACTTGATAAAAATTAAACGAGATACTATAATGATGCTGTATGAAAGGGCATCCATAACGCGCAAAAGCAGACAGGATTGCCCTGACAAAGCGATCTGCGACAGGCGGCCGGGCTGCGGCCGGGCCGCAGAGTAGAAGGAGGAACTATTGTGACCAATGTTCTGTTAGAGAAAAAAGGCAACATTGCTGTGGCTACCATCAACCGCCCCAAGGCCCTCAACGCCTTGAACTCTCAGGTCCTGGAGGATCTGAACGAGCTGGTGGAGCTGGTGAAGGCCGATGAGGAGATTCGCGCACTGGTGCTCACAGGCTGCGGAGAAAAGGCTTTTGTGGCCGGCGCCGACATCGGTGAGATGAGCACGCTCACTAAGGCCGGCGGCGAAGCCTTCGGCAAGAAGGGCAATGACGTGTTCCGCAAGCTGGAGACCCTGCCCATTCCCACCATCGCCGCTGTGAACGGCTTTGCACTGGGCGGCGGCTGTGAGCTTTCCATGAGCTGCGACATCCGTATCTGTGCCGACACTGCTGTGTTCGGCCAGCCGGAAGCGGGTCTGGGCATCACCCCGGGCTTCGGCGGCACCCAGCGGCTGGCCCGTTTGGTAGGCCCCGGCATGGCAAAGCAGCTGATCTACACTGCTAAGAATATCAAGGCTGACGAGGCTATGCGCATCGGTCTGGTGAACGCCGTCTATCCCCTGGAGGAGCTGATGCCCGCCGCGGAGAAGCTGGCCGCCACCATCGCAAAGAACGCACCCATCGCCGTGCGGGCCTGCAAGAAGGCCATTAACGATGGCCTGCAGGTGGATATGGACGCCGCCGTGGTCATCGAGGAGAAGCTGTTCGGCAGCTGCTTTGAGAGCGCCGATCAGAAGGAGGGTATGGGCGCTTTCCTGGAAAAGCGCAAGCACGAGCCCTACCAGAATAAGTAAGTTAATTAACAGGCTCCGGCCTGATGATTAAAACGTTTCCAACAACTATAATTTAATAGGAGGAAAACAATTATGAAAATCGCAGTATTTGGCGCAGGCACTATGGGCAGCGGTATTGCCCAGGTTTTCGCAGCGAAGGGCCACACCGCTCTGATGTATGCTTCCAGCGTCCAGAGCGCACAGCGCCATAAGGATAAGCTGGCCGCCTCTCTGGCTAAGAAGGTTGCAAGGGGCAAGATGGACCAGGCTGCCGCCGACGACATCATGTCCCGCATCCTGGTGGAGGAGATGGACGCTGCCGCCGATGCCGATCTGGTCATCGAGTGCGTCGCTGAGAACATGGCCGTGAAGAAGGAGCTGCTGGCTAAGCTGGATGCTATGTGCAAGGATAGCACCATTTTCGCTACCAACACTTCCTCTCTGTCCATTACGGAGATGGCCCAGGGCCTGAAGCACCCCCTGGTGGGCATGCACTTCTTCAATCCCGTGCCTGCTATGAAGCTGGTGGAAGTGATTGCCGGCGGCAATACCCCCGCTGAGCTGGTGGAGTGGACCAAGAACCTGTCCCTGGAGATCGGCAAGACTCCCGTGGTGGTCAATGAGGCTCCCGGCTTCGTGGTCAACAAGATCCTTATTCCTTATTGTAACGAGGGCGTTTGCGTTCTGCAGGAAGGCGTTGCCTCCGCAGAGGATATCGATATTGCTATGCAGCTGGGCTGCAACCACCCCATGGGCCCCCTGCACCTGGGCGACCTGATCGGCTGGGACGTGGTGCTGAACATCATGGACGTGCTGTTCAATGAGACCCACGACAGCAAGTATCGCGCAAACGTTATGATCCGTAAGATGGTCCGTGCCGGAAAATTGGGCATGAAGTCCGGCGAGGGTATCTTTAATTACAAAAAGTAAAATTCGGTAAAGGAGAAAAGAGTATGGATTTCCATCTGACTAAGGAACAGCTGCTCGTTCGCAAGATGTATCGCGAATTTGCAGAGAACGAAGTAAAGCCCCTGGCCGCTGAAATCGACGAGGAAGAGCGCTTCCCCATGGAAACCGTCGAGAAGATGGCAAAGCTGGGTATGATGGGTATTTACTTCCCCAAGCAGTACGGCGGCGCCGGCGGCGATGTGCTGTCCTATGCAATGTGTGTGGAGGAGCTGGCAAAGGTTTGCGGTACTACCGCTGTTATCGTTTCCGCGCATACCTCCCTGTGTGCTGCTCCCATTTTTGAGAACGGCACTGAGGAGCAGAAGATGAAGTATCTGCCCGACCTGTGCTCCGGTCGCAAGATCGGCGCATTTGGCCTGACCGAGCCCGGCGCCGGCACCGACGCACAGGGCCAGCAGACTACCGCCGTCCTGGATGAGTCCGGCGAGAACTACATCCTCAACGGCAGCAAGTGCTTCATCACCAACGGTAACGTGGCTGACACCTTCGTGATCATCGCCGTCACCGGCAAGGTCACCGACAAGCGCGGTCGCAGCCTGAAGGAGATCTCCGCTTTCATCGTGGAGAAGACCGACCCCGGCTTCACCCAGGGCAAGCATGAGAAGAAGATGGGTATCCGCGGCAGCTCTACCTGCGATCTGATTTTCGAGGATTGCGTAATCCCCAAGGATCGTATGCTGGGCAAGAAGGGCGAGGGCTTTAAGATCGCCATGAAGACGCTGGACGGCGGTCGTATCGGCATCGCCTCCCAGGCTCTGGGTCTGGGTGAAGGCGCCGTCGAGGAAGCTATCAAGTACACCAAGGAGCGCGTACAGTTTGGTAAGCGTATCTCCCAGTTCCAGAACACCCAGTTCCAGCTGGCTGATATGCACACCCGTATGCAGGCTGCCCAGTATGTCGTGTACGCTGCTGCTATGAAGAAGCAGAATCACGAGCCCTACTCCATGGACGCTGCCATGGCGAAGCTGTTCGCCGCTGAGGCTGCTTCCGATGTG